>SL_8KL_010_SEDDRAFT_10000438_pt1 | contig 36188 bp, 36 predicted proteins | sample SodLakKL_010_SED_4_FD_11160 | JGI IMG/M metagenome (IMG submission 11160)
GCTCGCGCTCTCCGCTGCCGAGGCCCTGGGGCTGGGAGGCGCAGCCGGCAAGCCACAGGCTGCCAAGCAGCAGGGCCAGGGTGGGCAGTCGCGAGTTGCCGGGCTGGCTTATACGGCGCGTCATGGTGTTCTCCCCACAGTCGTCACGAAGCCCCCGCGGCTTGCCGCTGGCAGGCGGGACGGGGTGTTCAAGAGCCTGACCCATCAAAGCGTCGTGCCAAGTTGAAGTCAAGGCGGCTCGCCCGCTCAGTCGGCGTCGATCTGGATCGACTGGATATAACGCTCGTTTCGCTTGGTACGATCCTTGACCCTTCCCACGAGCTGCCCGCAGGCGGCATCGATGTCATCACCGCGGGTGGTGCGGATCGGCGCCGTATATCCCAGTTCATAGAGCCACTGCTGGAAGCGCACCACCTGGTTGCGAGAGGGTTTCTCATAGCCGGAGTGGGGGAAGGGATTGAAGGGAATCAGGTTGATCTTGCACGGCAGCTCGCGCAGCAGTTCGGCGAGTTCCTGGGCATGTACCTGCTGGTCGTTGATGTCCTTGATCACCGTGTATTCGATGGTGATCATGCGAGTGTCATTGCACTTGGCCAGGTAGCGGTGACAGGCATCCAGCAGGCTGCGAATGTTGTACTTGCGATTGAGCGGCACCAGCGTGCTGCGCAACTCGTCATTGGCGGCATGCAGGGAGATGGCCAGGCTCACGTCGATGTCGTCACCGAGTCTGTCGATCATCGGCACCACCCCGGAGGTGGAGAGGGTGACGCGGCGTTTGGAGAGTCCGTAGCCGTCGTCATCGAGCATCAACTTCATGGCCGGCACGACGCTGTCGTAATTGAGCAGTGGTTCGCCCATGCCCATCATCACCACGTTGGTGACCGGTCGGTTGGCGGTGTCCTTGCGCGGCCCCACGCTGCGCTGAGCGACCCACACCTGGCCGATGATCTCGGCGGCAGTGAGGTTGCGCTGGAAGCCCTGTTTGCCGGTGGAGCAGAAGCTGCAGTCCAGCGAGCAGCCCACCTGGGAGGAGACACACAGGGTGCGGCGCTTGCCGTTGTCGGCGGGGATCAGCACCGTCTCGACGTAGCTGCCGTCCTCCACTTCGAGGACCCATTTGCGGGTGCCGTCGCTGGAAGTGCCCTCGTAGATCACGCCGGGGCCGCGAATCTCGGCCAATTCGGCCAGCTTGGTACGCAGGGCCTTGGAAATATTGGTCATGGCCGCGAAGTCGTCACAGCCCTCGTGGTGGATCCACTTCATCACCTGGGCGGCGCGGAACTTCTTCTCGCCGACGGAGAGGAAGAAGGTTTCCATCTCCTCGCGGGACATGCCGAGCAGGTTGGTCTTCTGGGGTGCGATATCAGCGGTCATGGCGGTCAGCGGGTCTGGAAAGGGAGGAGCAGGAGGCGGGGCGTTCCCCGCCAGGAGACGGCACGATCAGCGTGAGCAGATCTCGTCGGCGCCAAAGAAGTACGCGATCTCGCGCTCGGCGGACTCGGGGGAGTCGGAGCCATGCACGGCGTTGGCGTCGATGGTCTCGGCGAAGTCGGCGCGGATGGTGCCCGGCGCGGCTTCCTTGGGGTTGGTGGCGCCCATCAGCTCACGGTTCTTGGCGATGGCGTCCTCGCCCTCCAGCACCTGTACAACCACCGGTCCGGAGGTCATGAAGCCGACCAGGTCCTTGAAGAAGGGGCGCTCCTTGTGCTCGGCATAGAAGCCGCCGGCCTTGTCGTCGTCGAGCTTGAGCATCTTGGCGGCGACGATCTGGAGGCCGGCCTTCTCGAAGCGCGCGATGATATCGCCGATGGCATTCTTGGCGACGGCGTCGGGCTTGATGATGGACAGGGTGCGCTGGGTAGCCATGGATATGTCTCCAGTAGGGGTGACGGGTGTAAATGGATAGCGCCGCGCCGCCCTTGGCTCCCGAGTCGGAAGCGAGGGCGGCGCGGTGGTGCGGATAAAACGGTTCGGAGGTTCGGCTGCCTCCACATGGGCGCGGATTATACCGCTCCGGGGCCGCGTTGAACAATCGTCGCCGAGCCAGGGGCGAAGCTACTTGCCATGCGAGGGCATCAGACGGTGAAGCTCTCGCCGCAGCCGCACTCATCCTTGACGTTGGGGTTGTTGAAACGAAAGAAGCGGTTGAGCCCCTCGTTGACGTAGTCCACCTCGCTGCCGTCGAGCATCTCCAGCGCTTCGGGGGCAACAAACACCTGCACCCCGTGCTCCTCGAAGCGGACGTCGTCGTCGGCGGCCGTGTCGGCAAAGTCGAGCACATAGCTGTATCCGGAGCAGCCGCTGGGCTTGACCGAGACGCGCAGGCCGAGGCCCTCTCCGCGCTCGTCAAGCACCCGGCGGATCTGGTCGGCGGCGGCGGTGGTGATGGTCAGGTGCGCCATGGGTCTCTCCTTGATTCGGTGAATGGGCCTGGAATCGGTGGTTGGGNCGCGCTGGCTCAGATCGCCTGGCGGCGCAGCCCGGTCAGGGCGTGGCGCAGGGCGGAAAGTGCCGTGTCGATATCGGCGTCGGTGGTGAAGCGCCCGAAGCTGAAACGCAGCGAGGCGAGCGCGAGCTCGCGCGGCAGACCGATGGCCTTCAATACATAGGATGGCTCAACGCTCGCCGAGTTGCAGGCGGAACCGGTGGAGAGCGCCACGTCGCGCAGCGCCATCAGCAGCGATTCGCCGTCAACCCCTTCGAAGGCGAGGTTGAGGATGTTGGGCACCGCCACGTCGATGGCGGTATTGCGATGGATGCCTTCGAAATCTGTCAGGCCGTCGAGCAGCCGGTCACGCAGGGACGCGATGCGCACCTGGTCGGCCTCGCCCTCGTCGCCAGCCAGGGCGAAGGCCTCGCCCATGCCGACGATCTGGTGAGTGGCCAAAGTGCCTGAACGCATGCCACGCTCATGACCGCCGCCGTGAATCATCGCCTCGAGCCGGATGTCAGGGTGGCGCTTCACGTAGAGCGCCCCGATGCCCTTGGGGCCGTAGGCCTTGTGGCCGGAAAGCGACATCAGGTCGATGCCCAGACGCTTCACGTCCAGATCCAGGCGGCCCACCGCCTGGGCGGCGTCGACGTGGAACAGCGCACCGCCGGCGTGGGCCACCTCGGCAAGCGCTGCCATGTCCTGGATCACCCCCAGCTCGTTGTTCACCGCCATCAGCGACACCAGTACGGTGTCCGCGCGCATCGCCTCGTGCAGCTGCTGCGGCGCTATACATCCGTTGCGCCCCGGTGCGAGCCAGGTCACCTCGAAGCCCTCCGTCTCCAGCGCCTTGGCGGTGTCTACCACCGCCTTGTGCTCGACGATTGAGGTGATCAGATGGCGACCACGGTGGCGGTTGGCGCGAAGATAGCCGATCAGCGCCAGGTTGTCGGCCTCGGTGGCCCCGCTGGTCCAGACGATCTCGCGGGGGTCGGCATTGATCAGATCGGCGACCTGGCGACGGGCGTTCTCCACCGCCTGCTCGGCCTGCCAGCCCGGCATATGGCTGCGCGACGCCGGGTTGGCGAAGATGCCGTCGAGGGTCAGATGGCGGCTCATCAGCTCGGCGACGCGGGGGTCGACGGGCGTGGTGGCGGCATAATCGAGATAGACGGGTGTGGTCATGGACTCGGGTGTCGTGTCGCTCGGTGGGGCGCCATCAGGGCGCCGAGGCAAAAACGTCGTTGCCGTCCAGGCGGTCGCGCTGGCGGCTGGCGATCTGCTGGACCTGCTGGCGATCGGCCAGCTGCCCCAGGGTGATGCCTTCCAGAAAGCCGTGGATCTGTTCGGAGAGCTCGCACCACAGATGGTGGGTCAGGCAGGTATCTCCCTGCTGGCAATCCGAGAGGCCGCCACAGCGGGTCGCATCCACCGACTCGTCCACCGCATCGATCACCCGAGCCACCGAGATGGTGTCGGGCGCACACGCCAGCAGGTAGCCACCGCCGGGGCCGCGTACGCTCTCCACCAGTTCGGCTCGGCGCAGTCGCGCGAAGAGCTGCTCCAGATAGGAGAGCGAGATCTCCTGGCGCTTCGAGATGTCGGCCAGGCAGATCGGCCCCGACTGGGCATGCATGGCCAGATCGAGCATGGCGGTGACGGCATAGCGTCCCTTGGTGGTCAGGCGCATTGCAACCTCGGCGCCGAGCGGCGGTCGGTGAACGGGCACTCCGCAGGGAAGTGCGATCGGAGAGGCATTATGGTAAAGACCTAGCGTGATGGTCAACCATTAGGCCCGCGACTGTCGTCACCGTTTTCTGTGGCAGGTGCGGTTTTTGGCGCAGGTGCCTTCTCCGGCGTGGCGCAGGGGTCGCCATCGTCGAGGATATCGGCGAAGTCCTCGTCGCGCAGCTCCGGCAGCCGACCGTCACGGTAGCTGGCGTCGACCTTGCGCAGTGTCTGGCACATGCGCTCGATGCGCTCGTCCACGGCGTGCATGTGATCGAGTATCGCCTGAATGGAGCGCGCCACCGGATCGGGCATGTCCTCGCTGATGCCATAGGCGTCGAAGCCGAACTTACGCCGCATGGCCTCGCGACGCTCGGGGTCTACCTCCAGCACTTCGGCGTCGTCGGGCTCGGTGCGCTTGACGATCTTTCCGGGGATGCCGACCACGGTGGCGCCGGCGGGTACCTCCTTGGTGACCACGGCATTGGAGCCGATCTTGGCGCCGGCCCCGACGCTGAAGGGGCCGAGGATCTTGGCCCCGGCGCCGACGATCACGCCATCCTCCAGAGTGGGGTGGCGCTTGCCCTTGTTCCAGCTGGTGCCGCCCAGAGTCACTCCCTGGTAGAGGGTGACGTCGTCCCACACTTCGGCAGTCTCTCCGATCACCACCCCCATGCCGTGATCGATGAAGAATCGCCGACCGATGCTGGCCCCGGGGTGTATCTCCACTCCGGTCAGCCAGCGCGAGAAGCTGGAGATGGTACGAGCCAGCCACTTGAGGTTCTTTCGCCACAGCCAGTGGCTGAGCCGGTGAATCAGCAGGGCGTGGAGACCGGGGTAGTTGGTCAACACTTCCAGGAAGTTGCGGGCCGCGGGATCGCGGTCGAAAACGCTGTTGATGTCCTCGCGCAGGCGTTGAAACATGCAGCGGTCCTTGGCTGAGGTGGTGGGAGGGAGAGCGGAGCCTTAGGCCGTCGGTCGCCGGGATATCCTTCATTATTGGGGGCGGGAAGTGCCGCCTTCAAGGCGCGGCGTCGCCGTTAACCGGCCAGGACATGGCCCGCCCCCTGGTTATTCTTCGCGATGCCGGACCTTGTTGCCGCTGCGCTCCGCGGCGAGCTTCTCGGTATCGGAGAGGATGCCGCGCAGGATGTTGAGTTCCATGCGCTCCGGGCGTGCCCTGAGCGTGAATCGGCGCAGGCGTGCCATCAGCTGACGCGGCATGGCCGGGTCATGGAAGCCGATGGTGACCAGGGTGCGCTCCAGGTGGGTGAAATAGTGTTCCAGCTCCGCATGATTGGCCAGCGGTTGCGCGGGCTCCTCGCGTTGCGACTCCTGTCCGGCCAGCCAGGCCAGGCGGCACTCGTAGGCCAGCACCTGCACCGCGGCTGCCAGGTTCAGGGAGCTGAAGTCCGGATTGGTGGGGATATGCACGTGGGCATGGCAGCGCTGCAGCTCGGCGTTGGTCAGGCCGCTGTCCTCGCGCCCGAAGACCAGCGCCACCCGCGCTTCGCGGTCGGCCAGTTCACCTGGCAGGCGAGCCCCCAGGTCTCGGGGCGTGATCATCGGCCAGGGCAGGGTGCGCGAGCGAGCGCTCGCGCCCACCACCAGGGTGCAGTCGGCCACCGCCTGCTCCAGGGTCTCCACGACCTGGGCGCCGTTGACCAGATGATCGGCGCCTGAGGCCCGGGAGATGCTGTCGGCGGTAACGGCGGTACAGCGTGGTGCTACCAGGGCCAGGTCGGAAGCCCCCATGTTGTGCATGGCGCGGGCGGCGGCGCCGATATTGCCGGGATGGCTGGTGCCGATCAGGACGAAACGGATGCGGTCGAGCATGGTGGGCTTCCTGGGGCGGAACAAATCGAGGCGAAATAATACGGGCCGATGAATCTGGGCCGATGAATTTGGGCCGAGAAGTCTAGCATGTTGATGAGGGCCTGCCCCGGGTCAGCCTTGCGCCGGCGTGGCGCAATCGGACAGGGTCTGATAGGATTCGCGCCGACAGTTTCATTGAACAGTTTCCGTGAACACCCCCGTTCTTTAACACCCCCGACTCCTCAAGGCCCGATCATGCATCCGATGGTCCAATATGCGCTGCGTGCCGCGCGCAGCGCCGGCGAACAATTTCTGCGCATTCGCGAACGTATCGAGAATGCCCACGAAGAGAGCAGCCTCGACGGTCTGCTCGATGACGCCGCCCGCAATGCCGAGACCCTAATTGTTCGTCAGCTCGCGCGCGGCTACCCCCATCACGGCGTCGCCGGCCGCTTCACTCCCCATCGTGCCGGAGAGGGTGAAGGCGCCGATACCCTCTGGAAGATCGAACCCTTCCATGGCTACTCCAACCTCGGCGTGGCCGCATCGGGCTTTGCCCTGTCGGTGGTCTGCCTGGTCAAGGGGCGTCCGGAGCATGCGGTGGTGATCTGCCCCTTCAGCGATGATGAGTACCTGGCCAGCCGAGGCCGGGGTGCCCAGCACAATGGCAAACGCATTCGCGTGCCCAAGACCCTGGTGGTGGAGGGGGCGCGCATCGCCATGGGGCTGCCCGAGACCTGGCTGCGCACTCGCCACCTGCCGTCCTACCTGACGCTGGTTCAGCAGCTCGGCCCGGTCATCGAGGTGCAGCGCGCCACGGGTAGCGGCCTGCTGGACCTGGCAGAGCTGGCCGCCGGTCGTGCCGATGCCGCCTTCGTGCTGGGCCTGGAGGAGCAGGATATGCATGTCGGCAGCCTGCTGTTGAAGGAAGCCGGTGCGCTCATGGGTACCCCCGACGGTCAGCCCAAGGTCGAGGCGGAGGGGCAGCTGATGGCCGCCGGCCCGCGCCTCTACAAGGCCCTGGTGCAGCAGCTCAAGCCGCACTTCTAAGCGGAAAGCGCGAAGCCTGAAGCTGGAAGAAAAACCGCCCCCGCAGCCTTGCTGCGGGGGCGGTTTCGTTTGCAGGCTGCTATCCAGCTTCCAGCTGCTGTTAAGGCAGCTCCTCCTCGGCCTCGGCATCCTCCTTCTTGGGCGGCATCAGGTCCACACGCTGCAGCTTGACGGCGATCAGCAGGGCCGCGGCCACGTAGATGGAGGAGAAGGTGCCGGCCACCACGCCGATGATCAGGGCGATCGAGAAGTAGTGGATCATGTCACCGCCCAGCAGCAGCAGCGCCATCAGTACCAGCAGGGTGGTACCGGACGTCGCCAGCGTGCGTGACAGGGTCAGGTTGATCGCTTCGTTGAAGATCGCCGGCATGTCGTCGATGCGCGACTTGCGAATCGTCTCGCGGATGCGGTCGTAGACCACGATGGTGTCGTTGAGGGAGTAGCCGATCACCGCCAGCAGGGCGGCCAGCACGGTGAGATCGAAGTCCAGCTGGAACAGCGAGAAAATGCCGACCACGATGATCACGTCGTGCATCAATGCCAGAAGAGCGCCGATGGCGAACTTGTACTGGAAGCGAAACGCCACATAGAGCATCACGATGCCCAGCGCCACCAGCAGGCCCAGGCCGCTCTGATCGCGCAACTGCTCACCCACCTGGGCGCCGACGAACTCCGCGCGGATCAGCTCGACGCTTTCACCACCCGAACGAAGCAGCTGCACCACCTGGTCACCGACCTCTGGGTCGAAGGCCTGCTGCAGTCGGATCAGTACCTCGGTGGAGGCGCCGAAGGTCTGAACCGAGACGTCACGGAACTCGGCGGCCTCCAGGGTCTGGCGCACGGCCTCCAGAGAGGGCGCCACGGCGTAGCGGACCTCCACCAGGGTGCCGCCGGTGAAGTCCAGCCCCAGGTTGAGCTGCTGGAACAGCAGCGAGACGATCGACACCAGGATCAGTGCGGCCGAGATCGCGAAGGCGATCCGGCGCTTGCCCATGAAGTCGAACTGTCGGTTGATGAGGGTTTTCATTACCACCTCTTATATCCAGAGCTTCTTGACCGGCTTGCCGCCGTAGACGAGGTTCACCATCCCGCGGGTCACCAGCAGGGCGGTGAACAGCGACGTGATGATTCCCAGCGACAGGGTTACCGCGAAGCCCTTGACCGGCCCGGTGCCGATCGAGAACAGGATCACCGCCACCAGCAGGGTGGTGATATTGGCGTCGACGATGGAGGTGAAGGCGCGCTCATAGCCGGCGTGAATCGCCTGCTGTACCGACAGTCCGCCGCGCAACTCCTCGCGTATTCGTTCGAATATCAATACGTTGGCGTCTACTGCCATGCCCAGCGTCAGCACGATGCCGGCGATGCCGGGCAGGGTGAGGGTGGCGCCTAGCATGGACATGGCTGCCATCAGCAGCGTCAGGTTGAGGGCCAGCGCCACGTTGGCAATCACGCCGAACACCTTGTAGCGGATCAGCATGAACAGCACTACCAGCAGCAGGCCGATCTGCACCGACATGACGCCGCGCTTGATGTTCTCCGCGCCCAGGCTCGGGCCGATGGTACGCTCCTGCACGAAGTAGATGGGGGCAGCCAGCGAGCCCGAGCGTAATAGCAGGGCAAGCTCGGCGGCCTCCGTCGGCGAGTCGAGCCCGGTGATGCGGAAGCTGTTGCCCAGGGCGCTCTGGATGGTGGCCAGGCTGATCAGACCGCGCTCGGTGTAGGGCTCGCGGACGATGACCTCTTCGCCGTCGACGACTTCCACGCTGTCGCGAGTCTTGTGCTCGATGAACAGCACCGCCATGTTGCGACCGATATTGGTGCGGGTGGCGCGGTTCATCAGGGTGCCGCCGGTGCCGTCCAGGTTGATGTTGACCTGGGGGCGGCCGCTCTCATCGAAGCTGCGGCTGGCGCTGGAGACGCTGTCACCGGTGATGATCACATCGCGCATCAGGTCGGCGCTGCGGGCCGGGTCGTTGCGGAACGGGAAGCTCTCGGTCTCGAGGTCCGGGGTGTCGGGGCGCGCCTCGAGGCGAAACTCCAGGTTGGCGGTGGCGCCCACCACCCGCTTGGCGGCCACGGTGTCCTGCACGCCNGGCAGCTCTACCACGATGCGATCCGGCCCCTGGCGCTGCACCATGGGCTCGGCGACGCCCAGCTCGTCCACCCGGTTGCGCAGGGTGGTGAGGTTCTGGTTGACCGCGTAGTCCTGTATCTCATTGACCGCCTGGTCGGTGAGAGTCATGGCCAGCGCGGCGCCTCGGCCGTCACCGACATCCTGGTAGTCAAAGTCGCGAAATTCGCGGCTGATCAGTCGTCGGGCTGCGTCGCGGTCCTCCTCGTTGGTGAAGGTCAGCGTCAGGGTGCGCTCTTCGATCTCGGTGCCGCGATAGCGGATCCGTTCGCTGCGCAGCTGCTCGCGCATGGCGCTGGCGTTGACCTCCAGGCGCTGAGTCACCGCGGCATCCATGTCCACCTCCAGCAGGAAGTGCACGCCGCCGCGCAGGTCGAGGCCGAGCGTCATGGGCGAGGCAGAGAGCGCCTGCAGCCAGCGCGGGGTGGATTCGGCGAGATTCAGTGCCACGACGAAGTCCTCGTCGAGCATGGCGGCGATGCGGTCGCGGGCCTGGAGCTGCTCGTCGGGGTCGTCGAGGCGGATCAGAACGCTGTTCTCGCTGCTCTCCACGGCCTTGATGGTGATACCTGCCTCGCGCAGCGAGTCCTGGATGCGCTCGAGCTGGCGCTGATCGAGGGTGGCGTCGCCTCGGCCGCTACTTATCTGTACCGCCGGGTCTTCGGGATAGAGGTTGGGCAGCGAGTAGACCACGCCGACGGCGAGAACGATCAGTATCAGCAGATACTTCCACATTGGGTAACGGTTGAGCATGCGAGCCCTGCCCTCAGGTTGCTGACAACGTTTGCTGACAACGTGCGTTGCGGACGTTAGGAAGATGACGTCTTCTAAATGTCATGATCGCCACGGGGTTGCCGCGGCGATCAAGGACGGCCCCGCCGAGGGGCGGGGCCGGAAGGACACGTTTCAGATGGCCTTGATGGTGCCCTTGGGCAGTACCGCCGCCACGGCGTTCTTCTGCACGCTGATCTGGGTGCCCTCGGCGATCTCCATGGTCAGGAACTCGCTCTCGTCGCTCACCTTGGTGATGCGACCCAGCACGCCGCCACCGATGACGATCTCGTCTCCCTTGGAGAGCCCGCTGATCAGCTGCTTGTGCTGCTTGGCACGCTTGGCCTGGGGGCGCCACAGCAGGAAGTAGAAGATGGCAACGAAGCCGACCAGCATGACGATCTGGGCCATGCCGCTGCCGGCAGCGGCATCCTGGGCGTAGGCCGGAGAGATAAAGAAGTCCAGCATGGGTTGGTGTCTCCTTATGGGGGTGGGTAAGGTTGACTGCCGTGCCAAGGCGGGGCAGTGGTGGCCGGCAGCGCCCCTTGGGGGAGCGTTGCCGACCGTTATCAATTCGGAGTGGGAGGCACCGGCAGGCCGCGCCGCGCATAGAAGCCTTCCACGAAGTTCGCCAATGTACCCGCTTCGATGGCACCGCGCAAACCGGCCATCAGGCGCTGATAGTGGCGCAGGTTGTGGATGGTGTTGAGCATCGAGCCAAGCATCTCGCCGCAGCGATCCAGGTGGTGCAGGTAGCCCCGGGAGAAGTGCTGGCAGGTGTAGCAGTCGCAGCCCTCCTCCAGCGGCCGGGTGTCGTGGCGGTGCTTGGCGTTGCGGATCTTCACCGTACCTTCGGCGGTGAACAGGTGGCCGTTTCTGGCGTTGCGGGTGGGCATCACGCAGTCGAACATGTCGACTCCACGGCGCACGCCTTCCACCAGATCCTCTGGCTTGCCCACCCCCATCAGGTAGCGTGGCTTGTCTTCCGGCATCCAGGCGGGCAGGTAGTCCAGCACCCGAAGCATCTCCTCCTTGGGCTCGCCCACCGACAGGCCGCCGATGGCCAGGCCGTCGAAGCCGATCTCCATCAGCCCCTTGAGCGACTGCTCTCGCAGTTCCGGGTACATGCCTCCCTGGATGATGCCGAACAGTGCCGAGGGCGAGCTGCCGTGGGCGTCCCGGGAGCGCTGTGCCCAGTGCAGGGAGCGCTCCATGGAGAAGGCGGCCTCCTTCTCGGTGGCCGGGTAGGGGGTGCACTCGTCGAAGATCATCACCACATCGGAGCCCAGCGAGCGCTGCACGGCCATGGACTCCTCGGGCCCCATGAACACCTTGGCGCCGTCCACCGGCGAGCGGAAATGCACGCCCTGCTCGGTGATCTTGCGCATGGCGCCGAGCGAGAAGACCTGGAAGCCGCCGGAGTCGGTGAGAATTGGCTTCTGCCACTGGGCAAAATCGTGGAGGTCGCCGTGGGCCTCGATCACCTCCGTGCCGGGCCGCAGCCACAGGTGGAAGGTATTGCCCAGAATGATCTCGGCGCCGATCTCCTCGACCGACACCGGGGTCATTCCCTTGACGGTGCCGTAGGTGCCCACCGGCATGAAGGCGGGGGTCTCCACGGTGCCGCGCGGGAAGCTGAGGCGTCCGCGGCGCGCCCGGCCATCGCTGGCCAGCCGCTCGAAGGTCATGAAGCATTCGTTTCGCATGGAAGTCTCGTGTTTCTGCAGGAGCGTCAAGGGTCCCGGCGGGTCAGCGGGTCAGGAACATGGCGTCGCCATAGCTGAAGAAGGCGTAGCGCTCTGCCACCGCCTCGCGGTAGGCCTCGAGAGTCGTGTCGTACCCGGCGAAGGAGGCAACCAGCATCAGCAGGGTGGATTCCGGCAGGTGAAAGTTGGTGATCAGGGCGTCGACGCAGCGCCATTGGTAGCCCGGGTAGATGAAGATGTCGGTCTCGCCGGTGTAGGGCGCGATCTCGCCGCTATCGCTCTTGGCGCAGGCGCTCTCCAGGCAGCGTACGCTGGTGGTGCCCACGGCGATGACGCGTTTGCCAAGGGCCCGGGCGGTGCGCACCTGCTCGCAGGTGGTCTCGTCCACCTCCAGCCACTCGCTGTGCATCACGTGCTCGCGGATGTCGTCGACGCGCACCGGCTGGAAGGTGCCTGCCCCCACGTGGAGGGTGACGAAGGCGCGCTCCNCCCCCTTGGCGGCCAGCGCCTCGAGCAGCGGCTCGTCGAAGTGCAGTCCGGCGGTGGGAGCCGCCACGGCGCCGTCACGGCGAGCATAGACGGTCTGGTAGCGATCGCGGTCGCTGCGCTCGTCCGCCCGGTCGATATAGGGCGGCAGCGGCATATGGCCGTGCTCCTCCAGCAACTCGATCAGCGGTGTCTCGCCCAGGAAGCGCAGCTCGAACAGGGCGTCGCGACGTCCCTCCACCACGGCGCGCACGTCGCCCTCGAAGATCAGCTCGGTACCGGGTTTCGGCGACTTGCTCGAACGCAGGTGGGCAAGGCCGCGGTGCGCATCCAGGGGGCGTTCCAGTAGCATCTCCACCCGGCCGCCGCTGGCCTTGTGGCCGTGCAGCCGCGCCGGGATCACACGAGTGTCGTTGAATACCAGAAGGTCGCCGGGCTCGAGCAGTTCAAGCAGATCCGGGAAGCGGCGGTGGTCAAACTCGCCGCTCTTGGCGTCGACGCATAGCAGCCGACAGTCGGTGCGCTGCTCGGAGGGATAGCGGGCGATCAGCTCGTCGGGGAGCTCGAAGTGAAAGTCGGCGCGCTGCATGGGCGGTATCGGGATCCGGTGGCTCGGGGCAAGCCGCCTAGGATACCGGCTCGATGGCGCGAAGTCAGGCCCGAGATTGACCTGCTGCCGGGCCCACGTATAATGCCTTCCGCGTTGCCGGCGTGGCGGAATTGGTAGACGCAGTGGATTCAAAATCCACCGGGGGCAACCCCTTGTCGGTTCGAGTCCGACCGCCGGTACCAGCCTGTCGCTTGTCTGAATAAACGGATAGACGAGACAGGCCCAAACACCTTCCGCAGACAGCCGCCCAAGGGCGGCTGTCTGCGTCTAGGGGTGGCGGGCGTTGACTGGCCGGGGCTCGAAGCGCCTGACGTGGCAGGGTATGGTGCGCGCTGAATATTCATTCGCTGAGGAGCCACCATGAGCGACCAGAACGCCTACGTTCCGCCCCGGATCTGGCAGTGGGAGCAGCCCAGCGGCGGCAAGTTCGCCAGCATCAACCGGCCTGTCGCCGGCCCCACCCACGACGCGGTGCTGCCGGTCGGGAAGCATCCGCTGCAGCTCTACTCCATGGGCACGCCCAACGGAGTCAAGGTCACGGTGATGCTGGAGGAGCTGCTGGCGCTGGGTCTCACCGGCGCCGAGTATGATGCCTGGCTGATTCGCATCACCGAGGGCGACCAGTTCGGCAGCGGCTTCGTCGAGGCGAACCCAAACTCCAAGATCCCGGCATTGATGGATCACGCCACCACTCCGCCCACTCGGGTGTTCGAATCGGGTGCGATCCTGCTCTACCTGGCAGAAAGGTTCGGGGAGTTCCTGCCGAGCGACCATGCCGTCAGGACCGAGACCCTCAACTGGTTGTTCTGGCAGATGGGCAGCGCCCCCTACCTGGGCGGCGGGTTCGGGCACTTTTACGCCTATGCCCCGGAGAAGCTCGAATATCCCATCGATCGCTTCGCCATGGAGGTCAAGCGACAGCTGGATGTGCTGGATCGTCGGCTGGCGGAGAGCCGGTACCTTGGAGGAGAGGAATACACCATTGCNGATATCGCCAACTGGGCCTGGTACGGCCAGTTGGCACTGGGCAGGCTGTATGACGCCGATGAGTTTCTTCAGGTTCAGCAGTACCTGAACCTGCAGCGCTGGGCCAGCGAGATAGATGCGCGCCCGGCGGTTCAGCGCGGGCGCATGGTCAACCGCACCTTTGGCGAGCCAGAGACCCAGTTGCATGAGCGCCATGATGCGCGTGACTTCGAGACGCGGACCCAGGATCGGCTCGACGCCGCGAGCTGACCGCTCGGGCCGTCCCCGGCGAGAGGAACCCCCCGGCATATCGGCAGTCCGTGAAAGGTGTCAATCCGGTCCCCGTCGGGCCTTGCCACTGCCCAGCCAACCGATCCAAGGAGAGTGCTGCATGAGTTCCAGTGAGGCGTCATCGTCGTCCGAAACGCCACTTCGCCGCCACCATCGTCCCAAGGGGGCCTCCGACTGGTTCGCCTTCCGGCTGGTGCGGTTCATGCGCTTCTTTGCCGATCTGTTCTTCGCCGGTCGCTATGGCCATCGCGCTGTGGTGCTGGAGACGGTAGCGGCCGTGCCGGGCATGGTGGGTGGAACGTTGCAGCACCTCCGCGCGCTGCGGAAACTGAAGGGCGACGATGGCTGGATCCGCACCCTGCTCGACGAGGCCGAGAACGAGCGGATGCATCTGATGACCTTCATCGAGGTGGCGCAACCCTCCCGGCTGGAGCGGGGCCTCATCGTGCTGGCCCAGGGGGCGTTCTACAACCTCTTCTTCCTGCTCTACCTGTGTTCAAGCCAGACGGCCCACCGGGTGGTGGGCTATCTCGAGGAGGAGGCGGTAGTCAGCTATACCGAGTATCTCGAGGGCATTGATAGCGGCAAGTACGAGAACATCCCGGCGCCGCAGATTGCCATCGACTACTGGAAGTTGCCGGCGGATGCGCGACTCCGCGAGGTGGTCGTGGCGGTGCGGGCCGACGAAGCCGAGCATCGCGACGTCAACCACGACTTCGCCAACCAGATCTCCGGCGGCAGGTGACTGCCGCGTGGTACCGCCGTCTCAGTTGATGGCGGTGATGATCACTGGCGCGAGGCCGTGGTTGAGTATGCCCAGCTCACGGGCAGCGCGCTTGGAAAGATCGATGATGCGCCCCTTTACGAAGGGGCCGCGGTCGTTGATCACCACCGTGACCTCCCGCCCGGTATCGGGCCGGGTCACCACCACCTCGGTGCCGAAGGGCAGATCGGGATGGGCGGCGGTCAGCTGGTTCTGGTCGAAGGACTCGCCGCTGGCGGTGGTTCGGCCATGAAACTTGTCATGGTAGAAGGAAGCGATGCCTTCCTGAGTTTCTGCCTCATGGGCCATGACTGCCTGGGTACCGAGGGTCATCGCGCCTGACAGGCAGCAGGCAAGGAATAACTTCGATAGAGTTCCCATGGGGTTACCTCACGGTTTTCTTGGTGCGGATCACACATGCTGCAATGCAATAAAGTGCCAATGTGTCGCATGGTACCCGGCCTTTGGACCGGCGGCAACCCCTGGCTGAAGATCGGCGAAGATCGGCGCAAGATGGCGATAATCCTCTAATGGAGCATCCTCGGTACGGTGACGAGACCCCGATGGGGCGGCGACTCATTCCGCGATCGTCAAGCGAGAGCCTTCGATGACGCCGGAGGCACCATAGCGCCAGGGGCGATTGTGCAGGCCGTGGCCCACGGGTAGGCCGTGGTAGAGCGGTATGCCTCGGGGGGCGAGGGTCTCGGCGATGATGGCCTCCAGCGGGGTATCATCGACGCCCCGACACCCCTCGAAGGTGCCCAGGCAGACGGCGGCGGCCTCATCCAGGGCCCCGGCCCCGACCAGCTGCCAGAGGGCCCGCTCCAGTCGGTAGTAAGGCTCGCCGATATCCTCGAGGATCACCAGGGCGCCTGGCGGCGCCCGAAAGGCAAGCGGGGTACCGGTCAGGCTCGCCAGGGTGACGAGATTGCCACCTACCACCGGGCCCTCGAGTCTCGCCGGAGCCTCGCCCCAGGGGGCAAGGGGGTAATCCAGGCATGCCGGGCCGCGGATCAGAGTGAGGGTCTCCTCGAACTGGTCGCGAATGATGGCGCTTACCTCAGGGGGAGCCTGCAGCAACTGGCCCGCGGCCTTGACTACCGGACCGTGGATCGCTGGCAGTCCGCGGAGATGGTACTGGTGGAGTAGAGCGGTGAGATCGGAGTAGCCGATCAGCGGCTTGGGGCGCTGGGCCAGTCTTGCCCAGTCGATGTGTTCCGCCAGCTGCGCACAGCCGAAGCCGCCGCGCACCGCCCACACCGCCTGGGTGTCGGGGTCCTCGTGGGCTGCATGGAGCTGGGTCAGGCGCCACTCCCTATCCCCCGCCAGATAGCGGGTTCGTCGCTGCAGCAGCGCAGGCCGGTGCACCCTCACTCCGAGGGACTCGAGGCCTTCCACGCCATGCCCGATGGCATCTTCCGGGGTGAAGGAGGAGGGGGCAATCAGGCTGATGGCAAGCGGCATGGCGTCACGACCCGGTGGCGAGCAAGGGTCCAAGGATGGCATGCCGCGTCTCCGGGTGCATCCGGCGGGCCACCAATAGAAGACGCCCCATCCGGTCTACCGGATGGGGCGTAGGGATGCCACGCGGCTGCGACGGCGCGTGTCAGTGCCGCTGATATTCCTCTTCCGCAAACAGTTCGGCCTTGGCATTGCGCATGACGTCCTCGCAGGCGGCCTGTTGGGCCAACTGGGTAAGCAGGTTCTGGGTCACGGCAAAGCCCTTGCCCATGCAGGTATCGATCTCCTCCCGGCTCACTGCGGGGGAGACGTCGCAGTCGATCTTCAGGGTCCTGCCGCCGCCGTCGAGCCGGTTGGCGAACTCTCTCAGCTGCCAGGCGATTCGTTCCTTCCAGCTGGCTGATTCATCCGCGCCTTCGTTTACGCTAAACGTGCACCGCCATTCAGGTTTATAGACCTTCATGTGAACCTCCGTGCTGGCTTGGAATGAATGATCGATCGTGTATTCTGCTCCGTACTGAGGGGTGTTGCGTTCTCAGCATACCGGTTTCGTGTCGTCACTGCAGTCCCTGCGCAGTGGCTTTGCGTCCCCATCGTCAGGAGAGGGTCCATGGCAAGTGTCTTCAGTCGTATCATGCAGGGAGAGATCCCCGGCCATTTCGTCCATGAGGACGATCAGTGTGTGGTTATCATGACCATTCAACCGATGAAGCCCGGGCACGTGCTGGTGATTCCCCGCGAGGAGATCGACCACTGGGACGATCTTCCCGATCCGCTCTATGCTCACCTGATGCGTGTTTCTCGGTGGGTGGCCAAGGCGATCAAACGCGCCTTCCCCTGCAAGCGAGTGGGGTTGCTGGTGGTAGGGTTGGAGGTGCCCCATGTGCATATTCATCTGACGCCGCTCGATGCGATGGAGGATATCCGGGTGCTGGGGCTGGAGATGGCGCCGGCCGAGGAACTGGCCGCCGCCGCGGAGAAGATTCGCGCGGTCCTGAACTGAACCCGGTGGCGGATGCCGGCCGAGTCGAAACATGCAGGCGGGAGGCGGGATGAGAGCACGCGTCGGAAACAACCGGGGAGTCCGTGCAGGGCGCTTGCTGCTGGCGACGGGAGTCGGTCTGCTGGTCAGCGGCTGTGCGATGATGGCGCCGTCGCCTCCGCAGGATCAGAGCAACATCTGCGAGATTTTCCGCGACCAGCCCAGGTGGTATGACTACGCCCGTGCGTCGGAGCAGGAGTGGGGCACGCCCATCGCCACCCAGTTGGCCTTCATCCAGCAGGAGTCCTCTTTCCAGAGCCACGTGCGTCCGCCTCGTAAACGCTACCTGGGGTTTATCCCGGGGCCGAGGCCCTCCTCGGCGCGGGGCTATGCCCAGGCCCTGGATCCGGTGTGGGGCGAGTATCGCGACGATGCCGGCGGAACGCTTGCCCGGCGCAGCCACATGAAACATGCCACCGACTTCATCGGCTGGTACAACGAGCGAACTCGCCGCCAGACGGGTATCTCCCTTCACAACCCCGAGCATCTCTACCTGGCCTACCATGAAGGGGCAGGCGGCTATCGGCGCGGCAGCTACCGCAGCAAGCCCGCCGTGCAGCGGGCGGCCAGCCAGGTCGCTGCCCGTTCCAGCCGCTACCAGTCACAGCTGTCGTCCTGCGAGGCCGAGTTCCAGTGCCGGCGCTTCTANCAGTTCGGACCCTTCTGCGGGACCTGAAGAGTCTGGCAGGGCGCTATGTCCGTTAACGTACAGATACCCCCTCCGTCCTGTCTCCATACTGTGGATAGCTCGAGGGTCCGGCCACTTCCGTGACCCTCTTGTCGGCCGCTATGCCCGGGCTATCCATCACCCAACAGGACCGATCACATGGTACAGAAACCCAAACCCATTAACCTCGCCCTTCAGGGCGGAGGTGCGCATGGCGCTTTCACCTGGGGGGTTCTGGATCGGATTCTTGAGGACGGACGCTTGCGCATCGCCGGGGTGTCGGGCACCTCTGCGGGGGCGATGAACGCGGTAGCGATGGCCGATGGCTTCACCCGAGATGGCCCCGAGGGCGGGCGCGTGGCCCTAGAGAATTTTTGGCGATGCATGGGTGACGGTGCGAAGAACAGCATGTTGAAACGCACGCCCTATGACGTTCTGATCGGCAACTGGGGGCTGGGGAACAATCCTGTTTATCACGCGCTGGATGCGCTTTCCCGTGTGGCTTCTCCCTATCAGCTGAATCCCATGAACATCAATCCATTACGTGACATGGTGGAGAAGTGCATCGATTTCGACATGGTACGTAAATGCACGGCGTTCAAACTGTTCGTTTCGGCTACCAACGTGGAGAGCGGCAACGTCAAGGTCTTCCCCCGAGAGGAATTGACGGTGGATATGCTGATGGCCTCGGCCTGTCTGCCCCATCTCTACCGGGCGGTCGAGATCGACGGCGTGCCCTACTGGGACGGCGGTTACATGGGGAATCCGGCACTGTTTCCGTTCCACGCCGAGAACGATACCAACGATATCGTGGTGATTCAGATCAATCCGATCGAGCGCAAGGGGGCGCCAAGGAGTTCCCAGGACATACAGAACCGGATGAACGAGATCAGTTTCAACAGCAGCCTGCTCAAGGAACTGCGCGGTATCGACTTCGTCGACCGGCTTATCCGCCAGGGTAAGCTATCGGCCGATGAATATCGTCAGGTGCGGGTGCACGTCGTGGAAAACCAGGCGGAGCTGAAACCGCTGGGGGCTTCATCGAAGATGAATGTCGAATGGGAGTTTCTTACCAAGCTGCGCGATCTCGGCCGTGAAACCGTCACCTGCTGGCTGGATGAGAACTTTGCCGCCATCGGCGAGCGTTCAACGGTTGACCTTCGTCAGATGTTTCAGGGGCTCGGTGCCCAGCACCAGGGGTAGNGATCCCTGCTACCTCAGTCGATCGAGGCGCTGATCACGTCTCGATAGTTGCGAATGCGCTGCACGAAGTGCACCGGCTCGTACCCACGTGCGTAGCCGTANCGGGTGCGGGGGTAATAGCGCTTGTCCGCCTTCAGCGGCAGAATTTCCTGCATGTCCTCCCAGGAGTCCGGGTTCTTGCCGAGTTCCCGAGCCAGCTCGCGGGCGTCCAGCACGTGGCCGCGGCCGATGTTGTAGCTGGCCAGGGCCAGGTAGGTGCGGTCGGGTTCTGGAATCTCCTCGGGCAGCCGCTGGTGTCGGTCGGCCAGATAGCGCGCGCCGGCGTCGATCGCCTGGGTCGGGTCCAGGCGGTCGGATACCCCCAGCGACGCGGCGGTGTTGAGGGTGAGCATCATGATGCCGCGAACGCCGGTGGGTGAGACCGCCTGGGGGTTCCAGTGGGACTCCTGGTAGGACAGCGCGGCCAGCAGGTCGGCGGGGATGCCGGTGGCGCGCTCGGCCATCAGGAAGAGTTCCAGGAAGTCGGGCAGGCGCTCGTCGATGCGCTGGTTGAGCGCCCGGAGGTCGACGAAATCGAACTCGTCGATGTAGCCATAGTAGCTGTTCTCCACCGCCTCGATCGCCGCCTCTGCCTCGGCGGTGCTACGCCAGTCATGGGTCTGTTCGGCCAGGTCGCTCTGGTCGGCGGCCAGGTACCAGCCCAGCCAATCGCCGCTGGTCAGGTTCAGGGCGACCTCCAGGGAGGGGTAGTGGCGTCGAACCACCTGCACGATGTTGGAATCGGCCAGGGTGCAGCCGAGTTCCTGCTCCGCCACGGCGGCCAGCAGCATCTCGGTGGTGCGTGGGTCCTCCTGGAAGGTGATGCCGCTGTGGTCGTTGACCAGCGAAGCGAGCTTGTCGGCATAGCTGGAGTCAGCCGTGACGCGAATCTCCACCTCGGCCATCTGCTCCACGCTGCGCGGCAGCGGCCGTGCCTCCCGGTGGCAGACCAGCTGCTCGACAATAGCGGTGTGCGCCGGCCCTGGCAGGAAGCGCTCGCTGCGTGAGGGCAGTTGGGTCAGGCCGGCGGCGGCCAGGTGGACCTCACCCTCCTCCAGGGCCTGGAGCACCTCGGCGACGGCATCATGCACCACCCACTCGACCTGCCAGCCCCGCGTCTCGGCGAAGTGGCTCACCAGGTCGTGCTCGGGCCCGGCGGGGGCCTCGTCGCGATCCAGATACCAGGTGGTGGCCGCATTGCGGGTCGCCACTTTCAGGATGCCACTCTCCTCGGGAGTGGAGAGACGCGGGGTCTCCTGGCCGCAGCCGGCGAGCACAAGCCCGGCCAGTCCCAGGGTGGACAACAGCGCGGCCAGGGGCGTCTTGGCGAGTCGCATGGGCAAGGGCGAATCTCCTGCAGGCTTGTAAAGTGACTCTACCAGCTCGATGGCAGTGCTCTTCAACGCAGCCTGTCGGTGAGCCGCGTCCCTCCGCGGCTCATCTGCCCTGCTCGGTGGCATCTGGCGTCACTTGATCTCTCGCCACCCCTCGTGGGCGCAGCTGCCGCAGCGATAGAACGCTTCAAGGCCGCCATCGGCACTCTCGCGGATCGAGCCCTTCTGGAAGTTGAAGCTGCGCAGCGAACAGACCGGACAGCGCTCGACCTCGTCGCGTGGGGCCCGAGGAGCCTGGCGCTGTTGATCTGCGGCGCTGACCGGCCGCGCCGGGGGCTCTGCCATGAGCCGGTCGAGCTCGGTGGAGAGTTCGGCGGCGAGGCCGCGAGCTTCTCCCTCCCTGTCGCTGCCGGCCATGTCGGCCAGCTGGGTGATCCGTGCCTTGAGGGATGTCAGCCGTGACGTGGTGTCGGCCATCGCGGGCCCTCCTGGGGGTCGTTCGTGGTTGGCCCCTTGAGCATAGCTGCAAGCGGCTCAGGGCATGGCATCTGCCTGGATGGCCATCATGATCGTCAAATGGTCCCGCAGTTCATCGGCCACCGGCGCGGCCTGGGCGAGGATCTCGTGGATGCGGTTGAAGTGCAGCAAGCGCACGCCCTCGGCCTCGGGCTTGAGATAGAGGTGCGGGCGTCGGTGTTCCAGCGCCTGGCGGATCAGTGACTGCTGCATGATGCTGAAGGTCTTGAACAGCAGATCGGTCATGCCGGGTTCGGACTCGGGGCCCGGGTGGCGGCTGCCCGAGACATCTACTGCGATCACCAGATCCATGTCGTCGAGCAGCAGATCATAAGGCAGGGGGTTGGAGGTGCCGCCGTCGATCAGCAACTGCTCGTCGCGATGCACCGGCGAGAACAGCCCCGGCACGGCCATGCTGGCCTCGATGGCCGGGAATAGCCGGCCGTCGTCGATCACTACGCTGTCGCCTGTCCAATAGTCGGTGGCCACCACCGCCAGCGGGATTCGGAGCTCCTCGAAGCGGCGCACTTCGGTATGGCCGGCCAGGAATTGCAGGAAACCGCCGGAATCCAGCAGCCCGCCATTGCTCAGATCGATCTTCAGCAGGTTGGCCAGGCCCAGCTCCGTTCCGGCGAGACCCGAGAGGGCATCCAGCGGCGAGCCTGCCACGTCGTCGAAGATATCCAGGATCTCGTCGGCGGATAGCCCCGTCGCGTAGAGCCCGCCGATCACCGCACCGATGCTGGCGCCGACGATGCGGTCGGGAACGATCTCGAGCTCGTCGAAGACCTGCAGCACGGCGATATGAGCCAGGCCGTTGGCCCCGCCTGAGCCCAGTACCAGCCCGATGGTAGGGCGCGGCGGCGGTTCCTCGGCCGGCAGCGGCATCGGCAGCAGCAGGGCAAGGCACAGCAGACAGGCGGCCAGCGGCCGGGTGGCGGCAGGTGGCGAAGGACTCATCAAACTCTCCTGATGGAAGGGGCGCTGGTCGATACTATGTCATAGCCACGGGGCGCCGCCCACGCGACGCCATGGCGTGAGCCTTGCCAGGGCGGGGTCGCGGGGCCATGGTTGTGGAAGAGCCCCGCTACCTCGAGTCTGCCATGGCCGTTCCAGCCCCTCGTCCACCGCCGCCTGAGCCTGGCCCCGATCCCCGGCAGTCGCCGACCAACGGGCAGGAGCCCCCCTCCGGCAATCCCCGTCAGCAGTGGCTGCTGTTCGTCTGGATGGCCTTCGTGATCCTGGTGATGTTCCACTACCTGGACGGCACCCAGCGACAGGCTCGAGTCGAGCTGACCTATTCCGACTTCCTCGAGGCGGTGGATGCCGGCCACGTCGATGAGGTCACGCTGCGCGGCCAGTCCCTCGAGGGGCGCTTCAGTGATTCCGGCCGGCTGGATCTTGACCTTGGCGAAGCAGAGGCCTTCTCGACCACGCGTCCGGACGTCGAGAGTGAGCGCCTGCTAGAGCGACTGGAGAGTCACGGAGTGCGGATCGCGGCGCGGCCGACGGACCCCGCCATTTGGCAGCGTCTGCTGGCCGGGGTGGTGCCATGGCTGCTGATGCTGGCGCTGCTGTTCTGGTTCTGGAACCGCATGCAGGAGCGCTTGACCGGCGGCGGAGGCACCTTCGGCATGGGCAAGTCCCGGGCAAGGCTGGTGGAACCCGAGAAGAGCCAGGTGAAGCTGGCCGACGTGGCAGGCTCCGAGAATGCCAAGCGGGATATCCTGGAGGTGATCGAGTTCCTCAAGGAGCCCGCGCGTTTCCAGGCCCTGGGCGCACGTATTCCGCGGGGCATCCTGATGATGGGGCCGCCGGGCACCGGCAAGACGCTGATGGCCAGGGCTGTGGCCGGCGAGGCCGGGGTGCCCTTCTTCAGCATCAGCGGCTCCGAATTCATCGAGATGTTCGTGGGGGTAGGGGCCTCGCGGGTGCGCGACCTCTTCCGTCAGGCCAAGGAGAAGGCGCCCTCGGTGGTGTTCATCGACGAGATCGACTCCATCGGCCGAACCCGGGGCACCGGGGTGGGCGGCGGCCACGACGAGCGCGAGCAGACCCTCAACCAGATCCTCGCCGAGCTGGACGGCTTCGAGGGCCACGAATCGGTGGTGGTGCTGGCCGCCACCAACCGGCCCGACGTGCTCGACCCGGCGCTGCTGCGTCCGGGCCGCTTCGACCGCAAGGTGACCCTGGAGAATCCTCACTGCGGTGCCCGCGAGGCGATCCTCAAGGTGCACACCCGGCGTATGCCGCTGGCCGACGACGTGGACCTGGCGCGGCTGGCGGAGATCACCATCGGCTTCTCGGGGGCGGATCTGGCCAACCTGGCCAACGAGGCGGCGCTGCTGGCTGGACGGCGGGGCCGGGCCGATCTCGACTGGGCCTGCTTCGTCGATGCCCGCGACCGGGTGATGCTGGGCGAGGAGCGGGAACTGGGGCTCTCCGAGCAGCAGCGCCGCGTGGTCGCCTACCACGAGGCTGGGCATGCGCTGCTGGCCCACCTGCTGCCCCACGCCGACCGACTGGAGAAAGTCACCATCCTGCCCCGGGGACGCACCCTGGGCGTCACCGCCCAGGTGCCGGACGAGGAGCGAGTCAACTACGCTGAGTCCTGGCTGCACGACCGCCTGACGGTGATGTTCGGCGGCCGTCTGGCCGAGTCGATCGTCTTCGGCGAGGTGAGCAGCGGGGCGGAGAACGATCTGGAGCAGGCGACCTACCTCGCGCGGCGCATGGTGGCACGCTGGGGCATGAGCGAGCGCATCGGCCCGGTGGCGCTCTCCCAGGGTCAGGAGCATGCCTTCCTGGGCCGCGAGATGACCCAGTTGCGCGAGCACAGCGAAGCTACCGCGGGCCTGGTGGACGAGGAAATTCGCCGTCTGCTGGGCGAGATGGAGGCGCGGGGGCGCCGGCTGCTGGAACAGCACCGTGTGGCGCTGGACGCGCTGGCCGCGGCGCTGGAGGCGCGCGAGACCCTGGAGGGCGAGGCGATCCGCGAGGTGCTCGAGGCCGCCGATGCCCCTCGGCTGCCGGTGCGGGCCTGAGGAGAGAGGGCCTCGACGAGAGCGCCCGGGCACCTCTCCCGGGCGTTCGTCATCGGGCCCGGCTCAGTCGCCCGGCCCACACTCCATGCAGCGCTCGGTGATCGCCGGGCCGAGCTTGAGGCTGGCGTTCAGGTCGCGCAGGCCGCCGCGCAGCCCCTCCTCGAGCACCGGGTGGTACCAGGGCATGGCCAGCATCTCGCTGACACTGAGCTTCTGCTCCAGGGCCCAGGCCAGCAGGTGGGCCATGTGCTCTACCCGCGGGCCGAACAGTTCGGCGCCCAGGAACTGGCCGGAGCCGTGCTCGCCGTAGAGCCGCATCAGGCCGCGGTTCTGGCGCATCACCACCGCCCGCCCCTGATCCTCGAAGGAGGCCTCGCCCACGGCCAGGCAGTCGCAGCCGCCCAGTCGCTTCTCCAGCTCGGCATAGCCCTCGCCCACGGTGGCCATCTGCGGCTCGGTGAAGACAATGGCCAGTGGCGCGCTGCGCCGCCCGGCGCGAAGCTCGGGAAAGCGACCGGCGTTGTCGCCGGCGATGCGCCCCTCGCTGGTGGCCTCGTGCAGCAGCGGCAGCTCCTGGTTGACGTCGCCGGCGATGAACACATGGCTGGGGCCGTCGTCGGCGTTGCGACACTGAAGGGTAAAGCGGTTGAAATGCGGCACTCCCTTGTCATCCAGTGCCAGGCCCGCGTTCTCCAGACCCAGCCGGTCGACGTTGGGACGCCGTCCGGTGGCGGCCAGCAGGTAGTCGAAACGCTCGGTGAGCGTCTCGCCGCTGTCGCGCTCGACGAAGGTGATCACCACGGCGTCGCCGTCGCGCTCGATCCTCTCCACCCGGGCATCCGGGTCGGTGTAGAACTCTTCGTTGAAGGTGGCCTCGGCGCTGTCGCGCACGGCGGCATCCTTGAAGGGCCCCAAGGCACCGCCCACGCCGAAGACTCGCAGCCGCACGCCCAGCCGGTGCAGGGCCTGGCCCAGCTCCAGGCCTATCACCCCGGGGCCGAACACCGCGACCGCCTCGGGCAGGTCATCCCAGTCGAAGACGTCATCGTTGGTGATCAGCCGGTCACCGGCGGCGTCGAACATGCCTGGCCAGCTGGGGCGCGAGCCGGTGGCGATGACGACGGTGCGGGCGGTCACACGCCTGTGGTCTCCCACGATCAGGGTGTTCGGGTCCTCGAAGCGGGCGTGGCCGGTGAGGCGGTCCTCCTCGGGGATGCGCTTCATCGACTCGAGCACCCGGCTCACGAAGCCGTCGCGTTCCTGCTTTACCCTTGCCATCACCGCGGCGCCATCCACCTCGACGCCGCTCACCTTGATGCCGAAGCCCCCGGCGTCGCGCGCCTGGTGGGCCGCCTCGGCGGCGGCGATCAGGAGCTTGGAGGGCATGCAGCCCACCCGGGCACAGGTGGTGCCGTACTCGCCCCCCTCGATCAGCACCACGCTGTCGCTGTGCTTGCGGGCGGCGTGCCAGGCGCTCAGGCCGGCGCTGCCGGCGCCGATGATGGCGATATCGACCTCACGTTGCGGCATCGGGCTCTCCTCTGTGTCATCCATGGTCTCGGTCAATCCACTATGGCACAGGGTAAGGGAGCATCGCCGAGACCCAGCGGCGACGTCTTGACGCAGGGCAAGTCACAGGGGGTCAGGCCGCCAGGCGCAGGCCGAAGCCGATCAGCAGCGAACCGAAGGTCCAGCGCTGCAGCCGTGCCTTCAGGGGGCTGCCGGCGAACCAGCGCTGCAGGGCGGCACCTAGGGTCGCATAGAGGGCATCGAACAGCAGGCCGATGGTCACCAGCAACGTCCCGAGCAGGGCGAACTGCAGCAGCACGGGTCCTTGGTCGGGATGCACGAACTGCGGCAGCAGTACCGAGCAGAACAGCAGCGACTTGGGATTGAGCAGGTTGGTGAGTAGCCCGCGGCGCCACGCCAGGCGGTGGCTCGCCTTGCGTGGCACCGTTCCGTCCGGGGCCTCCGGGAGCGGTTCGGTAGGGGCGCGCAGCAGCTGCAGGCCGATCCAGCTCAGATAGGCGGCGCCCGCGTAGCGCACCGCATCGAAGGTCCAGGGGGCGGTGACGAACAGCGTGGCCAGTCCCAGGGCGGCCAGGGCCACGTGCAGGCCACGGGCCACGGCCAGTCCCGCGGCGGTGGCCAGCGCTCGGGAGCGCCCCTGCAGGCTGCCGGTATGCAGCACCAGCAGCATGTCGGGGCCGGGTAGCAGGTAGACCGCCGCCAGGGCGACGATGAACAGCCAGAGCTCCATGGGGCGCTTCCTGCCGTGGGTGAAAGTGTGTGAGTGGAAACGACGCCAGTCTAGCGCCAGGGGGCAGGGCAGGTCCTTGCGAGATTTGCCATCTGATCGGCTATAGTTGGCATCAACTGCCAATAAATAATCCTGAGATGACCTTTCATGCCAAATCGACGACTAGATGCCATTGACCGTCGTATCCTGGCGGCGCTGCAGCGCGACGCCCGGTTGACCAACGTCCAGCTGGCCGAGGAGGTGAGTCTCTCGCCGTCGCCCTGCCTGCGCCGGGTGCGCCAGCTGGAGGCGACGGGGCTGATCCGCGGCTATCACGCCGAACTGGATCGCGGTGGCGTTGGCTTCGGCCTCACCGTCTTCGTCGGCATCAAGGTGGAGCGCCACCACGAGGCCCAGGCCAACGCCTTCCGCGAGGCGGTCGTCGCCCTGCCGGAGGTGGTCTCGGCGCATCTGGTGTCGGGGGAGTCGGATTTCCTGCTGCAGGTGGTAGTGGCCGACCTGGCGGCCTATGAGGATTTCCTGACCGGGACCCTGCTGAGGCTGCCCGGGGTCACCGACATTCGCAGCAACTTCGCCATCCAGACCGTCAAGGCGCACGGTCCGCTGCCCGTGGAGCGGCTGGCGAAGGCCGACGACGAGCTGTCGACCACGCCACGCCCGTGACTTGCCTGGTGGGCTCGGGGCAGCGTGCTTGTGCTGGGGCGTCGCGGGGCCGCCGGTATCTGCAGCGCGTCGAGCGCCTTTCTGCTATCATGCAGGCCTTCTTTTTTCGCTTCCTCGGCCCGTGCCACCAGGCCTCAGCCGCCGCTCGTTACCGTGATGGCCCGCCCGCTTGTTTCCGGTCGCGCCTTATTCGTCTGCAGGATGTTCCCTTGTCTGATCCCACCCCCGATGCCGCTTTCGCCACGCTGCCGCTGGCGCCGGAACTGCTGGCCAACCTCGCGTCGCTGGGCTTCGATGCCATGACGCCGATCCAGGCCGAGAGCCTGCCGCCGATCCTGGCCGGTCGTGACGTGATCGCCCAGGCGAAGACCGGCTCCGGCAAGACCGCGGCCTTCGGCCTGGGGCTGCTCTCGCGGCTGACCCTGTCGAGCTTCGCGGTGCAGGGGCTGGTGCTATGCCCGACTCGGGAACTGGCCGACCAGGTGGCCGGCGAGCTGCGCCGGTTGGCGCGTGGCCTGCCCAACGTCAAGGTGCTGACCCTGTGCGGTGGTGCCCCCTATGGACCGCAGCTCTCCTCGCTGGCCCATGGCGCCCATCTCGTGGTGGGCACCCCCGGCCGGGTGGAGGAGCATCTGCGCAAGGGCTCGCTCACGCTGGGCGCGCTTACGACCCTGGTGCTGGACGAGGCCGACCGCATGCTCGACATGGGCTTCCAGGCGAGTCTCGAGGCGATCGTCGCCGAGACCCCGTCCCGCCGCCAGACGCTGCTGTTCAGTGCGACCTTCTCCGACGCCGTGCGACCCGTGGCCGGGGCGCTGATGCGCGACCCGGTGACGGTGGAGGTGGCCGAGGCCCACGACGCCAGCAGCATCCATGAACGGGTCTACCGAGTCGCCGCCGGCGACGAAGCCCGCCTGGAAGGGCTGTGCCGCCTGCTGCTGCACTTTCGCCCGACATCCAGCGTGGTGTTCTGCAACACCAAGCGCGAGACCGATGAGGTGGCCCAGGCGCTCGACGCGGCGGGCTTCAGCGCCCTGGCGCTGCACGGCGACCTGGAGCAGGCCGACCGGGATCGGCTGCTGGTGCTGTTCGCCAACCGCAGCGCCTCGATCCTGGTGGCCACCGACGTGGCGGCCCGAGGGCTCGACATCGCCGAGTTGGACGCGGTATTCAACTACCAGATCGCCCGTGACCTGGAGGTGCACGTGCACCGGGTCGGGCGTACCGGCCGGGCCGGCAGTGCGGGCATCGCCTGCACCCTGGTCGGCGAGGGCGAAGACTACCGGCTGGCGCGCCTGACCGACTTTCTCGGCGAGTCCCTCGAGGAGGCCACGCTGCCGCCTCGCGCGGTACTTGGCCGCGAGCCCCTGTTGCCGCCCATGGCGACCCTTCAGATCGGCGCCGGCAAGAAGCAGAAGGTACGTCCCGGCGATATTCTCGGTGCCCTGACCGGCGAGGCGGGCCTGGCCGGCGACCAGGTGGGCAGAATCAAGGTGCTGGCCAACAGCGCCTACGTGGCCGTGCAGCGCGAGGTGGCCGCCCAGGCCCTGGAGCGACTGATCAACGGCAGAATCAAGGGGCGCAGTTTCCGCGCCCGGCGCGTCAGCCATTGAGGCGCATCGGCGAACCCCAGAGGAACAGATGAAGATACCCAAGCGATTACAGCCGCTGGTGGACGACGGCCTGATCGAGGCGGTCGAAAGCCAGCTGATGAGCGGAAAAGAGGCCCAGGTCTACGTGGTGCTCTCCCACGGAGAGCGGCGCTGCGCCAAGATCTTCAAGGAGGCCAAACAGCGCAGCTTCAAGCAGGCCGTGCAGTATCAGGAGGGCCGCCGTGAACGCAACAGCCGCCGCTCACGGGCCATGGCCAAGAAGACCCGCTTCGGCCAGAAGGAGCAGGAGCAGGCCTGGCTCAACGCCGAGGTCGACGCCCTCTACCGGCTGGCGGCGGCGGACGTGCGAGTGCCCAAGCCCTACGGGTTCATCGACGGCGTGCTGCTGATGGAGATGATCTCCGACGCCGAGGGCCTCACCGCCCCGCGCCTGGGCGAGGTGACTCTGAGCGCCGAGCAGGCCCGCGAGTACTACGCCAAGATCATCAGCGACGTGGTGAAGATGCTGTGTGCCGGCCTGGTCCACGGCGACCTCTCCGAGTTCAACGTGCTGCTGGCCGCCGACGGCCCGGTGATCATCGACCTGCCCCAGGCGGTGGATGCCGCCGGTAACAACAGCGCAGAGATGATGTTCGAGCGTGACGTGGACAACATGCGCCGCTACTTCGGCCGCTTCGCCCCCGAGCTCTTGACCACCGACTACGGCAAGGAGATCTGGTCGCTCTACGAGGCGGGCGAACTGCACCCGGAGAGCAAGCTGACCGGCTGCTTCGTGCATGACACCGCGACCGTGGATGTCGACGAGCTGATGACGGTGATCGACGACGTGCGCGACGAGGAGACCTACCGCCAGGCGGCTCTCAACCGCGGCGATGAGCCCGGNGTCGAGGAGGCCGCCGAGGAGTGGCGGGAGTCGCAGCGGGAGCGCTGAGGCGCGGCGCTTTCCTGGCGACAGGGCAGTGTCGCGGGGTATCTGCCATCATGGCGTCATGAATCACGGCAGGGAGAGACCATCGATGCGACTGCAGCACGCCACCTGGCAGGAAGTGGAGGCCCACCTCGAGCACTCGACGGGCATCATCGTGCCGATCGGCTCCACCGAGCAGCACGGCCCCAACGGCCCGATCGGCACCGACGCCCTGTGTCCCGAGGCGATTGCCTGGGCCCTGGGTGAGCGGGATGGGGTGCTGATCGCCCCGACCCAGGCGATCGGCATGGCGCAGCACCACCTGGCCTTTCCCGGCAGCCTCACCCTGCGCCCGAGCACCCTGGTTGCGGTGCTGCGCGACACCATCGAGTCGCTGGCGCACCATGGCTTTACCCATGTGTTCTTCCTGAACGGCCATGGCGGCAACGTGGCCACCGTGAACGCGGCCTTCGCCGAGGTCTTCGCCGAGCGAAGTCTGCAGCGCGAGCCGGCCGGCGAGCTCCACCTGCGGCTGTTCAACTGGTTCGCCGGTCGGCGTGGCCGCGAGTTGGCGGCGTCGCTCTATGGCGATGCCGAGGGTTCCCATGCCACCGCCTCCGAGGTGTCGCTGGCCTGGCACGCCGCCCCCGTGACGGTGAGGGAGGTGCCCATGTCGCCGCGCCGCGCCCCCGACGGCAGCGCCCTGTGCGATGCCCACAGCTTCCGGCAGCGCTTCCCCGATGGGCGCATGGGATCCGACCCCTCCCTGGCCAGCGCCGAGCACGGCGCGCGCTTCCTTGAGGCGGGCGTCGAAGATGCTCGGGAAGCCTACCAGGCGTTTGTCGCCGGCAGCTGAGCGAGCCTGGGGCCTATCATTACCGTGTAAACCCGCCGTTGGCGGGTTTCTGTCGACGTAGCCAAGGAGTCATCATGAAACCGACCCACAGGGCCTGGATCCAGGGGCATCTTGAAGAAATCGTCACGGCGATTCTCGCCGCCTTCTTTACCGCGCTGATGTTTCGCGTGGGGCTGGGCATGCTCTTCTCGATCATCAGTGGCCTGGTCATTGCCTATCTGATCCGCCTGGTGGCGGTGCCTTGGGCCGTGCGGGCACTCAAGCGCCGCCTTCCGTGGCTGGATGAGACGCAGGATGCCAAGGCGCCCCGCTGAGCGGGTCTCGTCTCCCACTCCCGTTTCTCGCTGTCTGGGCTAGGCTTGTTCAGGCGGTCCCCCGTTGGGGCCCGCGGTGCCTATCGGCGGCGGATGTCGCCCTGCCTGCCATCGCGGAATGGCGAAGGAGAGAGCTATGAACAAGCGGATCTGTGCCCTGGCGCTGGGATTTGCCGGCAGTGCATTGCTGGCGGCCCCGGCCATGGCGGAGCTGGAGCGCATCTCGGCCTCGGATAACGCCGAGGTCTATTTCATCGCGCCGGAGGACGGACAGACCCTCTCCGGCCCGGTAACCGTGCGCATGGGGGTCAAGGGCATGGGCGTGGCCCCGGCGGGTGCCAACTTCCCTGACACCGGCCACCACCACCTGCTGGTGAACATGCCGCTGGAGGGCGTGGATCTGGGCGCACCGCTGCCCTTCACCGACCACACCCGTCACTTCGGTGGCGGCCAGACCGAGGGCAGCCTGGAGCTTGAGCCGGGTGAGTACAGCCTGCAGCTGCTGTTCATGGATTATCGCCACGTCAGCTTCGACCCCCCGCTGATCTCCGACGTCATCACCATCACGGTTGAGGAGTAAGGGGAGGGCAGACGGGCTTGTCATCGACGGTTGAGATTGGCACGGTTTAGCCAGTCAACGACGTTGGCGGGCGAGGCGGAATCATGTCGTCCCGTCCGCCAACGCTGAGAGCCTTCGGCAGCATCGGGAGGTAGCCTATCGCCCACCCCAGCAGTGAAACGGACAAGAGTCGCGGTCAGTGGTCCTCCGAACCCGCCTTCGTGTTTTCCATGGCCGCGGCGGCAGTTGGCCTGGGCAACCTGTGGCGCTTTCCCTACATGGTGGGGGAGTTCGGGGGGGCCGCCTTTATCCTGGCCTACCTGATCGCTCTGGTGCTCATCTGCCTGCCGATCATGTATCTCGAGGTCGCCGCCGGGCGTCTGGCACAGGGCAACACGGTGCATACCTACCGACAGGTCAATCGCTGGGGGGCCTGGTACGGCTGGGCCGTGGTGCTGCTGACCTTCCTGATCACCAGCTATTACCTGGTAATTACCGGCTGGACCCTTGGCTATGCCGTCGACGCCGTTCGCGATGAGCTCAGCGTGTTCAGCGATTTTTCCGACGGCTATGCCTCCCTGTACTACTTTCTGGCAATTCTGGCGCTGGTCAGCCTGGTGCTCCTGCGCGGGCTGGCCGCCATCGAGGCCTTCTCCAAGCTGCTGATGCCGCTGCTGTTGCTCGTTATTGTCGGGCTGGTGTTCACGGCGAGCCGGATGGAGGGCTGGAACGAGGCGAGCCGATTTCTCCTCCAGGCCGATTTTTCCGCCTGGCGAAATCCCGAGCTGTGGATGATGGCCTTCGGCCAGGGGTTCTACACCCTGGCGATTGGCCAGGGCTACCTGGTCACCTACGGTAGCTATATTCCCCGCAAGGCCCATGTGCCGAGAGCCTGCCTGGTGGTAGGCGTCACGGAGACCACCGTGGCACTGCTGGCAGGCTGGATGATCTTCCCCTTCGTGTTCAGCTACGGCATGGATCCCGGAGAGGGGAGTCAGCTGGCCTTCAGTACGCTCCCGCGAGTGTTCGAGGACATGCGCTGGGGCTTTCCGGTCGCCATTGCCTTCTTTGTGCTGTTCTTCCTGGCGGCCTTCAGCTCGAGCCTGGCCGGGCTCAAGGTGGTGATCAGCGCCGTCGCCGAGGAGTTTCGTATCAGTCACGCCAGCGCCGTGGGCATTGTGGCGCTGGGCATGCTGCTGCTGGGCATTCCCTCCGCGCTGAGCTTCACCCCGCTCGAACTGACCATTGCCGGAACGCCCTTCCTGGACTGGCTGGACCAGGTAGTGGGCGGCCAGCTGGTGCTGGTGTCGGGTATCGTCGGGGCAGGTTTCTTCTGCTGGCTGGTGGAGCCCGCAAGGCTGCGCCAGGCCTTGGGGACCGATACCCGCTGGTGGGAGACGCGCATCTATGTGGTCGGCCGCTGGTTACCGGTGGCCGTCGTCGCCTGGCTGATCCTGATCCGCTTGGTCTGACGGGGCTTGTCGCTTTTCCTCCCTCGCGCGCAGACGCTCGATGGCCATCCCCCCAAGGTGCCGGCGAACCGCGCTGAAAGTCCACGGTGCCGCGGTCCGAGTGGCTTAGGTGCGCCGATGGCGGGATGGCTCGCCGCCGGGGCCCTTGTTATCCTCGAGGGTTATCGGTCATGTTCTAGGCAACTGCCCTCATCGCGGAGACGACTATGCCGCTATTGGACAACGACAGCTCATCGGACTCACAGCGCAACAAGATCCGGCGTTCGCCGCTCTGGTACCCCGAGGAGACCCAGCCCTCGCCGCGGCAGTGGGTTCCCTTTCTCTGGCTTACCCTGGGGATTCTGCTGGTGTTCTACTATCTCGACGCCGGGCAGCGGACGTCGCAGATCGAGCTGACCTACTCCGAGTTCCTCACGGCGGTCGAGAACGAGCATATCGACACGGTGACCCTGCGTGGTCAGTCGGTAGAGGGCCGCTTCAACGAAGCGGGCCGCCAGGCCCGAGAGCTCGAGGAGCGCGACAGCTTCGAACTTACCCGTCCGGCCGTCGAAGGGTCACGCCTGCTCGAGCGTCTCGAGGCCAACGGGGTGCAGATCGACGCCGAACCGGTCGACCCTCCCTGGTGGCAGCGCGTGCTCGTCGGGGCCTTGCCCTGGATCCTGATCCTGGGCCTGCTGTTCTGGTTCTGGAATCGCATGCAGCAGCGAGCCATGTCCGGGGGCGGGCTGTTCAACATGGGCAAGTCCAGTGCCCGTGAGGTGAGCAGCGAGCAGAGCGAGGTGCGCCTGGACGATGTGGCGGGCTCGGAGAACGCCAAGCGCGAAGTGCTCGAGGTGATCGACTTTCTCAAGGAGCCGTCGCGCTTCCATGCCCTGGGGGCCAAGATCCCTCGCGGTATCCTGATGATGGGCCCGCCCGGTACCGGCAAGACGCTGTTGGCCAAGGCGGTGGCCGGCGAGGCTGACGTGCCGTTCTTCAGCATCAGTGGCTCGGAGTTCATCGAGATGTTCGTGGGCGTGGGGGCCTCTCGCGTGCGTGACCTCTTCAAGCAGGCCAAGCAGCAGGCACCGGCGGTGGTCTTCATCGACGAGTTGGACTCCATTGGTCGCTCGCGGGGTGCCGGCATGGGTGGGGGCCACGATGAGCGCGAGCAGACGCTGAACCAGATACTTGCCGAGATGGATGGCTTCGAGGGCGAGGAGTCTGTTGTCGTGCTGGCCGCCACCAACCGTCCCGATGTGCTGGATTCTGCCCTGCTGCGGCCGGGCCGCTTCGATCGCAAGGTGACGCTGGAAAACCCGCATCGTGAAGCACGCCAGGGCATCCTGCGCGTGCATACGCGTGACATGCCGCTGGCCGACGACGTCGATCTTGCTCGGCTGGCCGAGATCACCATCGGCTTCTCCGGCGCGGATCTGGCCAACCTGGCCAACGAGGCGGCCCTGCAGGCGGGGCGTCATGATCAGAAGGAAGTGGACTGGGCCTGTTTCTCGGCGGCTCGCGACCGACTGCTGCTGGGTGAGGCCAAGGACGTCGGCCTCTCCGACGACGAGCGCCACGTCGTGGCCTACCACGAGTCAGGACACGCACTGCTCGCCTACCTGCTGCCCAAGGCTGACCCGCTCGAGAAAGTCACGGTGCTGCCGCGCGGTCGCGCCCTTGGCGTGACTGCTCAGGTCCCCGACGAGGAGCGCTACAACCAGGGCGAGTCCTATCTGCGGGATCGCATCACCGTAATGTTCGGCGGCCGTTTGGCGGAGTCTATCGTCTTCGGCGAGGTGTCGAGCGGCGCCGAGAATGACCTGGAGCAGGCCACTCAGTTGGCACGCCGCATGGTGTCGCGCTGGGGAATGAGCAAGCGTATCGGTCCGGCGATGTTCGCCCAGAGCCGGGAGCATGTCTTCCTGGGCAAGGAGCTTGCCGAATCCCGCGAACACAGCGAGGCCATGGCCGGGCTGGTCGATGAAGAGATACAGCGGCTGCTGACCGAGCTTGAGGCGCGCGGTCGCGATCTGCTCGAGGCGCATCGAGGCGACCTGGATGCACTAGCCGCGGCCTTGAAGGCGCATGAGACCCTCGAGGCCGACGCGATCCGCGATTTGCTCGGCGATGCCAAGGAAGACGATGCCAAGCCGCATGGCGGCAAGGATGGCGCCGGCAAGAGTGATGCCGGCACGCAAGACACCCACCAGGACGACGATAGCCAGGCCTGAGAGCGAACGCGCCGACACGGCTGCGCGACGGATCGCGGTCGTGTCTTCGGGGCGCACNACGTATCGGGTAGCTCGGCGTTGTGGAAGACGTTCTGGACGTCGTCCAGCTCGTTGAGCATATCGAGGAGCTTCTCGAACATTGCCACGTCGTCGCCCGCCACGGGCGTGGTGGTCTGGGGCACGAACTGGATCTCGTCCACTTCGAAGTCGAGTTCGCCGAAGGCATCGAGCAACGCCTGCTTGGCCTTGGCATACTCGGTATGCGGGGCGAAGACGGTGATTTGGCCCGCCTCGTTCTCGATGTCGGTGACGTCGACATCGGCCTCCATCAGCGCCTCCAGGGTGGCCTCCTCGTCGTCGCCTGGCTGATCCTGATCCGTTTTTTCTGAACGGGCCCTCAGCGTTTTCAGCCATTTGCGCACAGGCGGCTGGCGGCCATGATCCCCAGGGCGCCGGCCAGGGCGAGCCCGATCACCGCCAGCGAGCCCGTCAGGCTCTCCATCAGCGCCGGCGCCATCAGCATCACGATACCCAGTGCCAGCATCACCATGCCCCCGACCAGCTTGAGCTTGCGGCCATGGCTCTCCTGCATCCGGCTGATATTGAGGGTGACGATGGCTACCGTCAGGATGGCGATCTCGATCATCAGGTAGACCAGCAGGTAGACGGCCAGCAGGCCGGCGAAGGCGGCGCCCTCGACGCCGGCCTCGGCCAACAATGAGCTCCATACCACCGGGAAACCGGCGGTGCAGGGCAGCTCCACCAGCGCCACCCCGCCAGCCAGCACCACGGTAACCAGCAGGGTCATCGGCAGCGGTCGCTCGCGACGCACCTCCCGACTGCCACGGTAGATGCGCGGTTTGAAGCGTTCAGGAATGCTGAAGGAGATGCCTCTGTGCAGGGCGAAGTAGTCCTTGACGTTGACCGCGCCGAACACCAGGGCGAACAGCGCCACCGCCAGCTGGATACCGGCGAGGTGGCGGGCCACGGAGAGGGCGGCGAACAGCCCGGCGATGAACAGGCCGTAGAGACCGGCGGTGACCAGCAGGAAGGTACCGCCCACCGCGGCGGTGCGCGCCCGGGAGCCGCTGCCCAGGATCATCGCCAGCAGCACGCTGAGCACCCAGATCGAGCAGGGGTTGAAGCCGTCTACGAAGGCGATCAGCAGGGTGGCGAAGAGCATCGACTCCCCGGCCAGGTCGATGCGCCCCAGCGGCCCCAGGTCGAGTCGCCAGCGGTTGTCCTCGGCCTCGATGCCGGCCGCTTCTGCTGCC
>SL_8KL_010_SEDDRAFT_10000439_pt1 | contig 36160 bp, 26 predicted proteins | sample SodLakKL_010_SED_4_FD_11160 | JGI IMG/M metagenome (IMG submission 11160)
AAAATAAAAAACAGATGAAGAAATTTCTGACTCTCTTTTTTGTGGCAGTCCTTGGTGGTTTTGTGGCCATCGGAATTAATTATTATTTTTTGCCTGCTTACAATCCGGGAGGTGCGGACGTATCGGTAACAATCCCGCACAGGGGGGATCGGATTCCTGCCGCTTTGGCAGCTCGTTTGTCCGATCCGGATTTTTCCGCTACATTACCCGATTTTACGCTTGTAGCAGAGATGACGGTTGATGCTGTGGTGCATATCCGCTCTGAATTTGAAAGACAACGCAGTCCGCGCGGCGACAGCTTCGGACCGAACGATTTTTTTGATTTCTTTTTCGGGCCGAGGGGCCCTGATCTCAGGCAGCCCCAGCCATCGCAGGGTGCCGGGAGCGGAGTTATTGTCAGTTCTGACGGACATATCATCACAAATAATCACGTGGTGAATAATGCCGGCAAAATTGAGATTACCCTGAATGACAACCGCATGTTTGAGGCAGAGGTTGTCGGCAATGACCCCACCACAGACCTGGCCTTGCTGAAAATTGATGCGGCCAATCTTCCATACCTGGAATTCGGGGACTCCGACGCCCTGATGGTAGGGGAGTGGGTTCTGGCCATCGGCAACCCGTTTAACCTGGAGTCAACAGTAACGGCCGGTATTGTCAGTGCCAAGGGACGAAATATCAATATTCTCAGGGAAGAAATGGCCATTGAGTCATTTATCCAGACAGATGCTGCTGTCAATCCGGGTAACAGCGGAGGAGCATTGGTCAACAGCCGCGGTGAACTCATCGGGATCAATACAGCCATTGCCTCTACCACGGGCTCCTTTGCAGGTTATTCATTTGCTGTTCCTTCCAATATTGCCATGAAAGTTAAAGAGGATTTGATGGAATTCGGGGAAGTGCAGCGGGGTTTGCTTGGTGTGCAGATCACTGAATTGACCAACAGACGGGCTGAGGAAATGGGGATCAGTATTAACCAGGGTGCTTATGTAGAGCGTGTGAACGAAAACAGTGCGGCCGAGGAAGCCGGATTGCGTGAAGGCGACGTGATTACCGGCATTGATGATACACCGATCAGGAGTCCTTCGGCCCTCATTGAAACGGTTGGGCGAAAGCGGCCTGGTGATGAAGTACGTGTGAGGTACTACCGCGACGGACGTGAAAGAGAAACCAGTGCTACGCTGCAAAATGTTTACGGAGAGCTTGAAAGCGTGACAAGAGATCGGCGTGAAGTTACCGGGATGCTGGGTGCCCGTTTTGAAACAGCATCTGAAGAAGACCTGGACAGGCTGAATCTGGATTACGGGGTACAGGTGACATCGGTTTCTCAGGGCCTGATTCGTAATGCAGGCATCCGGAGCGGGTTTATCATCACAAGTATCGCCAATGAGCCTGTACGGCGGCCTGATGACATTCCCGAAATTCTTGAGGATAAATCCGGAGGGGTTTTGATAGAGGGTGTGTACCCGGACGGAACCCGCGCCTATTACGGAATTGGCCTTGACTAAAGCTGGCTTGCACCAGTGCGGGATTTTTTGTACCTTTGGGGGCTTTTTGCCCCCTTATGGTGGTTTATAGCACTATAAATCACAGTATTGAGAGAACTCATAGTAAAACCACATAAATTCATATGCGACAATTAAAAATTTCCAAGTCCATCACCAATCGCGATACCGCGTCATTGGATAAGTATTTGCAGGAAATTGGAAAGGTTCCGTTGATTTCGGCGGAAGAAGAGGTGCAGCTGGCACAGCGAATCAAGCAAGGTGATCAGGTTGCCCTTGAAAAACTTACCAAGGCAAACCTTCGGTTTGTGGTTTCCGTTGCCAAGCAATACCAGAATCAGGGGCTGAGCCTGCCCGACCTGATCAACGAAGGTAACCTTGGTCTTATCAAGGCTGCCAAACGTTTTGATGAAACCAGGGGATTCAAGTTTATCTCTTATGCAGTATGGTGGATCCGTCAGTCTATCCTGCAGGCGCTTGCCGAACAATCGCGGATTGTACGGCTGCCACTGAACCAGGTAGGATCATTGAATAAGATCAAAAAGGAGGCCTCCAGGCTGGAGCAGCAATATGAAAGGCCGCCTTCTTCTGAAGAACTCGCTAACGCACTGGAAGTTAATGAAGACAAGATCACCGAGTCTTTCAGGATTTCCACCCATCACGTATCTGTGGATGCACCACTTGTACAGGGAGAAGATGCGAGTTTGCTCGATGTATATGTGAATCAGGATTCCCCCAACGCAGATTCAACCCTTGTCCGGGAGTCCCTGGCCAGAGAGATACAACGGTCGTTGGCTACCCTGACGGAAAAGGAACGCGATGTAATCAATCTCTATTTCGGTATAGGGATGAATCATGGTCTGACACTGGATGAGATCGGTGCAAAATTTGATCTTACCCGGGAACGGGTCCGGCAGATTAAAGAGAAAGCCATCCGGCGCCTGAAACATACATCCAGAAGTAAATTGTTAAAAGCTTATTTGGGCCAGTAGTTATGAGAAGCTGTTTGCTTAAATTTCCCGTTCTTTTTCTGTTTTTCCTCATTTTATTTTCTGCCACGGCCGAAGGCAGGGAAATCAAGATCCAGGTTGCTGTTACAGCTGATGTACATGGGCGTTTCTTTTCCTATGATTTTGTAAAAAACCAACCAACCGGAGCCTCACTTGCCCATGTTCATTATTTGAAACAGGTGATGGGGCAACGTCAGGGTTCAAACCTGATCCTGCTGGATAACGGTGACCTGATTCAGGGTACGCCGGCGGCTTATTATGCCAATTTTGTGCAGGAAGCAGACAAAAACCTGATTGCCCGTGTGATGAATTATGTGGGATTTGATGCGGCAACCGTAGGAAATCATGACATTGAAGCCGGTCCTGAAGTGTATAACCGACTCAAGGAAGAGTTTGATTTTCCCTGGCTGGGTGCCAATGTATTGGATGAGGAAAGTGGGGAACCCTATTTTGTCCCTTACACTGTGATTGAGAGGGAACGTGTACGGGTAGCCGTACTGGGGCTTACCACCACCGGTGTTCCCACCTGGCTTCCCCCGCACCTGTGGGAGGGGCTGGTATTTGAAGATATGGTAAAATCTGCGGCTTACTGGGTCGATTATATCCGTGAGCATGAACAACCCGATGCCATTGTGGGATTGTTCCACAGTGGGTTTGGGTCGCTGGATCCTGATCCGGATTCCCATCCCCTGGAACATGCTTCCGGGTACGTCGCCAAAAATGTTCCCGGGTTTGATGTGATTTTCGCTGCCCATGATCACCGGAGGCGGGTGCAGACAGTTACAAACGTAGACGGAAACCCGGTTCTGGTACTTGGGCCAGGGCATTTTGCTGAGCACCTGGCTGTGGCCGAACTTACCTTTGAACGTGAAGCGAGGCGTACCTTCACCCTGAAAGGTGTGGAGGGTGACATGATCTCTACCTCGCGGGTGGTGCCACATCGCGACTTTGTCCGCACTTTTGAGGATGATGTAAGTGAGATCCTGAGATTTGCCAATGAAAGGGTGGGGGAGTTAACCAGGCCAATGAATTCCATTGAGGCGTTGTTCGGCAGTGCTCCTTTTACAGACCTGGTTCACGAAATTCAGCTTTCACTGACCGATGCCGAGATTTCATTCACCGCGCCACTTGCCTTTGATGAAATCATCCGTCGGGGGCCGCTTTATATGCGGGATTTTTTCCGTTTGTATGAATATGAAAACTACCTGTACACCATGGAGCTGACCGGTTCGGAGATCCTGGATTACCTGGAATATTCCTATGGCCTGTGGCTGAACGAAATGGAAGATGAAGATGATCACCTGTTGAATGTACATCAGGATGCCCTGGGCCGGATTCCTGATAACCGAAGCGGCAGAGGGGTGCTGAGAAATCCTCCTTACAATTTTGATTCAGCTGCCGGTATCCGGTATACGGTGGACGTCAGTTTGCCTGTCGGAGAAAGGGTTGAAATTGAGGGAATGGAGGACGGAGGGGAATTCGATCCGGAAGCCGTTTATGTGGTTGCCATTAATTCTTACCGCGGAAGTGGCGGAGGCGGTCATCTGACAAATGGCGCTGGTATTCCGCACGATGAGCTCAGCGATCGCATTGTTTCAACCACCGAAAAAGATTTGCGCAGCTATATGGTTGAGTTTTTCAGGGAGCAGGAGTCCTATACTCCTGAGAGCCGGGATAATTGGAGAATTATTCCCGATCAGTGGAGGGAAAAAGGCCGGGAAAAAACAAAACCTTATCTGCGCAACGAATAAGGTGCACGCTTCATAATAAGTCTTCGCGCAATCGGAAATTCTTCCTTAACAGCTGCCCGTCACGCCGGATGACCACGTGTATGGGATGTCCGATCCGGGCTGATAATTCATCCAGGATAATTTCCATTGTCAGGGTTTTGTTTCTGTGTGAATTCAGGGCAATAATCTCATCTCCCGGCATGACACCTGCTTCATAGCTTACTGAGCCCGGTCTGACATAATGAATGGTATAGGTGTCCATGCGCCGGCCCGTGGCGATTACTTCCATGCCACTGAGGCTGGTATTGAAGGGCTGACGCAAAAAACGGTTGCGTCTCAGTAATAACTTTTCTTCCTGATAGTCAATGGTAACGGTGAATCTTTTCAGAATGGCTCCGCCGATGATGCCTTCCCAGCTGATCTCCTGGTCATAAAAAGTCAGGAACTCTGCGTCAGGATAGGCAACAATCGGGTTGTGTATTTCCACGTCTCCGATCAGCACTTTTTCTGCCCGTCCTTTTTTTCCCATCAGGTTTCCGCTGATTCCTTTTCCGAGAAATCCTTTAATGGTCAGGTCAGAGAGGTATTGATACCTTCGGTTGAGGTAAACCGGATGACTGGCACCGAGGTCCAGCAACAAATTGGTGTTGAGGGTATCACCCTGTTCGCCGATAATGGTGGACTGAACATATGGTTTGCCATCAATTAACCGAATGGGCACTGTGGTCGTCCTTCTCCTTGTGCGGTAGGTGGATTCTTTGTATATCCGCATGGTTTCTGTGCTGTAATTGATCTCTACCGGGAAGCTCCTGAAGAAATCATACCCGATAATTCCGTAAACCGGAAATCCGAACACTTCTGAAAAGGAAAGAATGTCTTCGGGGATCACCAGAAGGTTCTTGTCGTACCCCTTTACTCCTCTCCTCATATCAATTTCTACACCGGTTGCCAGGGCTGCCGGCACAACGCCTTCCCCTCCCAGCCCGTAAACCATGATCTCGCTTTCAATGTTCAGGTTGAGCAGATGGGCAATGAGCGGCTCTGTGAGGATGGTAGTATTTACACCCGTATCAAGGATAAAATGAAAAGGGCCGTTGTTGTTGATGTAGAGGGGGACAACCGCGAGGTTGTTTCTTACAATTATGGGTAAACTTACCCTGCTGCGGTTGCTTTCAAACCTGAACCCTTCATCTGAGGCCATGGCAGGGGCATGGATGGTCAGAATTATCAGATAAAGAAACACTTGCCTGAGAAAGATTTTCATTGTTGCCATATAACAACAAAAACTTAGCCAAAGTTTAGTTTGTTGGGATAATAATATATTCCCTGCCTTTTTTCATTTATTTTAGTGTTATGGCCCGATTGATTTTTTTTGCAATGGAAGGTCCGGTATAGACAAATCCTGTATAAACCTGAACCAATGTTGCTCCTGCCTTCAGTTTCTCAAGGGCATCTTCTGCATCAGCAATGCCTCCCACCCCGACAATGGGTATGGATCCGCCGGATTGCTCATGCAGGTACCGGATGGTTTTGGTGGATTTATCCCTGATTGGTTTTCCACTGAGTCCGCCCTGGCCGATTGCTTCAATTGTATCGTTATTCGTTTTGAGGTTTTCTCTCCCTGTGGATGTATTGGTGGCCACAATGCCGTCCAGTTTGGTTTCCCTGACAATTTCAATAATTTCGTCCAGCTGCTGATTGCTGAGATCAGGGGCGATTTTCAGGAGTACCGGCCTGGGGGTTAATTTGTCGTTGTTGATTTCCTGGATGGCATGCAGGAGTTTCAGCAGCTCCCCTTTGTCTTGTAATTTGTTCAACCCTTTGATGTTCGGACAGCTTACGTTTACCACAAAATAATTGACCAGGTGGTGCAACTGATCAAATGCATAACAATAGTCATCAACGGTCTTTTCATTGGGGGTCTGGGTGTTTTTACCAATATTGCCCCCGATAATAACCCGGGGCCGGTTTTTTTTGATGCGTTTGACAAATGCCTCTACGCCGTGGTTGTTAAACCCCATCCTGTTTATGAGGGCTTCGTCTTCCGGAAGGCGGAAGAGCCTGGGGCGGGGATTCCCTTTTTGCCCCAGTGGGGTCACTGTCCCGATCTCCACGTGTCCGAAGCCAAAATTGGCCAATGCGTTATACAGGCCGGCTTCCTTATCAAAGCCAGCGGCTATGCCGACCGGGTTCGGGAAACGGATTCCGAATACCTCCCTTTCCAGGGCCGGATCATTGACCTGGAAATATTTCCTGAACAGCCAACCCATACCCGGGATGAAGAATAAAGCGGGAAGAATGGCCGCCACGATCCGGTGGATACGTTCAGGGGGAAGAAGGAATAGTATGGGACGAATAAATTTCTGATACATACGTATCTTATTTCTTGCCTGTACTGTCTTTTTTGCCGGCAGCTGTTTCTTCTGATCCTCCTCCCTCCGCAGATTCTCCCTCATTTTGTTTTTCGTCTGCAGGCTCAGTGATCAGGCCTTTTTCGAGCAATATATTATACCATGTCAGCACCTTTCTGATATCGGAAAAATGCACCCTGTCCCTGTCATAATCAGGGAGTACTTCTTCAAACAGCCTGGTGGCCTTTTCAGGGTCTTTTTTGGGGTTCTCTGCCGGCTGACCTTCTGTGTGCTCATGGATTTTCCACAATACATCTTTCAGTGGGACATCTCCTTCATCGGTAAATAAACTGATGTCTTCCAGCATGCTTGAGCGGCTGGTGGCGAAAACGGGTTGCCGTTTTCCGTCTGTCAGTGATTCAACGATGAGCCCGCTTCGTGATTGAGAAACCACTTCAAAAAGTCCGCTTTTTCCCGCGATGGTTAAGATTTTACTCAGATCCATATGTCAAAGATTTGGTTGATCAAAATTACGTAATATTCTTGTAACTGTGTATCGCCCTAAGAGAACATCTGAAGGCTGTGTAATTTATTGTAAATCCCGTCCTTTTCGAGCAGCTGTCCGTGTGTTCCTGTTTCCACAATGCGTCCTTCATGCATGACACAAATCAGGTCGGCATTAATGATGGTTGACAACCGGTGTGCAATGACAATGGAGGTTCTGTTTTCCATTACATTGAGCAGTGCCTCCTGAACGAGTTTCTCGGATTCGGTATCCAGTGAGCTGGTTGCCTCATCCAATATCAGAATGGGTGGATTTTTCAGAATTGCGCGGGCAATACTTATGCGCTGCCGTTGCCCGCCTGATAGTTTATTGCCGCGATCACCTATATTGGTATAATAACCAAGCGGGGAGCGGACAATAAACTCGTGTGCATTGGCGATCCTGGCGGCACGAACCACTTCTTCTTCCGTGGCATTGTCTGACCCGAAAGCAATGTTATTGAAAAATGAGTCATTAAAGAGAATGGGTTCCTGGTTCACATTCCCCATTAATGCACGCAGGTCTTTTATCCTGATATCTTTAACCGGGATTCCGTCAACGGTGATCTCTCCCCCCGTGGTGTCATAAAAACGGGGAATCAGGTCCACAAATGTGGATTTTCCTGCCCCCGACTGTCCGACCAGTGCAACTTTCTGACCTTTTTGCAGGCAGATGTTGATATCTTTTAAAACATTATCTTTTTCATACCGGAAACTGACGTTGCGGAAACATATCTCTTTCAGAAAATCGGTTTTTGGCTGTGCATCAGGGGAGTCCTTGATGGTTTCTTCCGCTCCGAGAATATTGTCAATGCGATCGGAAGAAGCCATTCCCCGCTGAATGTTATAGTAGGCCTTGGTGAAAGTTTTCGAAGGCTGGATGATCTGGGAAAAGATGGCCAGGTAGCCGATAAAAACTTCCGGGCTCAGGGAAGCTTCTCCGGTAAGTACAAGCGATCCGCCAAAAAACATGATGATGATAAATACAGTGGTTCCCATAAACTCACTGACGGGGGAAGCCAGGTCCTGACGCCGGTAAAGTTTATTCATGATCCGTGTGTACAAACTGTTGAGGCTCAGAAAACGGTTGGTCATCTTTTTCTCAGCATTGAAGGCTTTAATGATTCGTAGTCCTGAAAGTGTTTCTTCGGTTACGGATAAAATAACCCCCAGCTTCGACTGGCTTCTCAATGCCGTGGGTTTGAGTGATCGGGCAATTCTCCCAATGATATATCCGGCCACCGGTAGGAGAATGAGTACGAAAAGGGTTAGTTGCGGGCTCATCACCAGCAACCATCCCAGGTACACAATTATGGTAATGGGGTCCCTGAATATCATAGCCAGTGAGCTGATCACACTGATCTCGATCTGGTATACATCATTGGTCATCCTTGAAATGATGTCTCCCTTACGTTCCTGTGAGTAGTATGCAAGGGGCAGACTGAGTGTTTTCCGGTAAATGTCGTTGCGCAGGTCCCTCACAACACCATTCCGGACGGGTGCCAGGTGATACAGTGCCAAATACTTGAACCCGTTTTTGAGTAGGCTTGCCACGATGACCACCACGCAAAGCAGGATCAGGGTGGTGACTTCTCCATACCTGGAAATGATCAGGTCCAGGTAATAATAGAAGTTATTGATCAGTGCGTCAAAGTCCAGCCGGAACGGCATCAGTTCATGGGTCTCTTCCTTCGTCTGAAAGAGAATGCTCATAAACGGGATCACCATATTGAGGGTGAACAGGGAGAAAATTACCGACAGAAAATTGAACAGCACATTCAGCAAAACCCTTGTCCAATAAGGAAGAATGTACCTGAGGATCTTTTTGAAGTTGTACATAATTGCCTGCCGGAATATGGCTTTTTATTCGATGCGCTTCGGGATGATCCCGGTATAGTTGAAAGGAGTAATCTCCTTCAGTCTGCTTTTGACTTCCTCAGAAATATCCAGCCCGTCAATAAAAGTTGCGAGGTCCTCTTTGGTAATGGCCGTGTTTTTCCTTGTCAGGGATTTCAGGGCTTCATAGGGGTTCGGGTACTCCACGGTCCTGAGTACGGTCTGGATTGCTTCGGCCACGACCGTCATATTGTTTTCAAGTTCCTTATGGATCTTGTCTTTATTCAGGCTGATTTTGCCAAGTCCTTTAATACTTGATCTCAGTGCAATGAGTAAGTGGGCCACAGGAACACCGACATTCCGCAGAACCGTTGAATCCGACAGGTCTCTCTGCAGGCGGCTGACCGGCAGCTTCCGGGAAAGGTGTTCAAACAGGGAGATGGCCATTCCGGCATTGCCCTCAGCATTTTCAAAATCGATGGGATTGACTTTATGGGGCATGGCCGAGGATCCCACTTCGCCTGCGACGATTTTTTGCTTGAAATAATCCATGGAGATGTAACTCCAGCAGTCCCGGTCGAGGTCGATCAGTATGGTACATATCCGTTTAAATGCGTCGAATATGGCAGAGAGCCTGTCATAATGATCAATCTGGGTGGTGACCCGTGAGCGTTGCATCCCAAAGGAGCCGGTAAATTGATTGCCGAACTCCACCCAGTTGGTCCCGGGATAGGCCACGTGGTGGGCATTGAAGTTTCCTGTAGCTCCGCCGAATTTTGCAGGGATGGGCAGGGCCTTCAACTCCCGGACCTGGATGTCGAGTCTTTCATGAAAAACCATCATTTCCTTGCCCACTGTTGTGGGGGATGCCGGCTGTCCGTGTGTCCGGGCCAGCATGGGGACATACAGCCATTCGTTGGTCAGTTTTGCCAATACGGACAGCAACTCTTCCAGGGCAGGATACATGGTCGTTTCCAGGGCTTCTTTCAGCGAAAGGGGAACCGCTGTATTATTGATATCCTGTGAGGTCAGGCCAAAATGCACAAACTCTTTGTAAGAACCGTATCCAAACGCTTCAAAACGTTGTTTGATAAAATATTCAACGGCTTTGATGTCATGATTGGTCTTTTTTTCAATCTCTTTAACCGCTTGTGCATCTTCCTGTGAAAAGGTGGAGGCAATCTCCCTGATCTTTTTATAATCGTTATCAGTCAGTGACTTCAGCGGAGGAAGAGGGAGCTTGCAAAGGGCTATGAAATATTCCACTTCGATTAAAACCCTGTAACGAATCAGCGCTTCTTCAGAGAAGAATGCGGACAGCGGAGCTGTAATGCGGCGGTAACGCCCGTCTATGGGGCTGATGTTTTCAAGACCTTGCATAAGAGCAATCCCTATTTTTTGCGTTTTTTCTTTTTCTGCTCTTCCTGCTGCTTAGCCAGGTTTTCCATGCGTTGCTGCCATTTGGATTTTTTGACCGGCTTTTTCTTATTGGCTTCCATCTTAGATCTTAATGCATCCTCATCAATGAAGCGGCGGAATAAGAACATTTGCCCGAACGTAATGACATTGGCCAGGAAGTAGTAGTAGCTAAGGCCGGAGGCGAAGTTATTGAATATCCCCAATAGCATAACAGGCATGAAATACATCATGGTTTTCATGCCTGGCATCTGGCTGCTTGAGCTCATCATTTGCGAGTTCATGTGGGTGTAAATGATCATGGATCCTGCCATAAGCAGTGTAAACAGGCTTACGTGATCTCCGTAAAAGGGAATGGTAAATGGAAGACTAAGAATTGAGTCATACGATGACAGGTCGTCGGCCCACAGGAATGCTTCCTGCCTTAACTCAATGGATGCCGGGAAAAAACGAAACAGGGCGATCAGGATGGGAAGCTGCAGCAGCATCGGAATACACCCCGACATTGGGTTGACCCCTGCTTTTTTGTACAGACTCATGGTGGCCTGCTGCTTCTTCATGGCGTCTTCCTTCTTCGGGAATTTCTTGCCCAGTTCATCGATCTCCGGTTTCAGTAACCGCATTTTCGCCTGCGACAGGTAAGTTTTGAACGCGATCGGAAGCAGGACAAGTTTCAGCAAAACGGTCAGTATCAGGATGACAATCCCGTAATTCAGCTGAAAACTGTCCAGGAAGTTAAATACCGGGATGACGGCATAGCGGTTGATCCAGGAGGTCAGAAAGAATCCCCATCCAAGAGGGATCTGTCTTTCCAGCTCCAGGTCATAAGCGGTAAGTTTACGGTAGCTGTTAGGACCGAGGTACCACCGCATATTATAGGTGTTGTCTCCGCGGGCATCATAATCAATATTGATGGAGGCTGACATTTTTTTCAAATGGTCTTCTTCCTCTTCACCCAATGATTCCGTGGCGATATCTGCATTGGCAAATCCTTCTTCGGATATCAATACCGAAGAGAAAAACTGTTGCTTGAAGGAAATCCATCTCACGCTTGTGCTCAGTCTTTCTTCATCGTCACGGGTAGGTCTGATCCGTGAAACTTCGTCATTGGTATATTTATAATAGATGGTGGTGTTGTTCTGTTCATTGTCCCTGTTCTTTTCCAGCCTTGGCAATCTGGCCTGCCAGTCCAGATTGATAAAAGTGGTATTGGCTGCGATCGCTTCACGGGTTCCTACAAAACGGATGTCGAAATCAACCATGAACTCATCATCCGAAAGCCCGTAGCTCATTTCAATATAACTTGGGTTTTCGGGGGTGTGAAAATTGCTGTACGCCCGCATGGCAAAGGTCATCGGCCCGTTTCCGGTAACAGGATCATCCGGATCTCCTGTGTACGGCTGTCCATTCAGGTAGGGGGTGAAATAAAGGTTTTCGGTGGAAATATTTCTGTTTCCGGAAAAGAAATTGAAAGTAAACCTGTCTTCCTCCCCGTCAAGTAAAAGCAGGGGCCGCTGATCAAAAGTCTTGTAATTTTTCAGCTCAACGGTGTGTAAATGTCCGCCCCGTTTACTGATCCGGAACCTGAAAACATCATTTTCTACTGTATAGTAATGCGCTTCCCCGGTGGCTGCCCCGGAAAAATGTCCCATCTGTTCTTGCCGGGCAACCATCCTGACAGAGTCCAGGGCTTCCTGGTCAGCAGTTACTTCATCGGGGAGATCTGCAAGTTCTTCGGGAAGTGTGTCGGGTTCCTCTGCCAGTCGCGCCTGCGCCTCTGCTTCAGCTCTGTGCACTGCAGCAATGCTGTCCTGTATCCTTCTGGCTTCCATCCGCTCTTCTTCAGATGGTGCCATCCAGACACTGTACCCGATTAAAATGGCGGCAATCAGTATTAACCCGAAAATATTATCTCTGGTCATTTAGATCCTGTTTTTTTGTTGGAGTGCAAATATAGTTTAAATAGGGGAAATGTCCTTTGCCGGACATGGTAAAAATGTATAAATTTAAAGGTCAGCGGGTTACCTCTTAAGTGGTCAGCGGGTGGTTGTTTTAGCTGCCCGGACGAAATCGATAAAGAGCGGGTGGGGGCTGCTCACTGTGCTTTTGTATTCAGGGTGGAACTGAACGCCCACAAACCATGGATGATCCTGCATTTCCACAATTTCCACGAGGCCTGATTCGGGATTGATACCTGTGGCCAGTATGCCGTGCTTTGTCAGCTGGTCAAGATAGTCATTGTTGAGTTCATACCTGTGCCGGTGACGTTCTGATATTTCATTTGTCCCATAGATTTTACTGGCCCTTGAGCCGGGGCTCAGTGTGCAGGGATATGCCCCCAGACGCATGGTTCCGCCTTTGAGGTGTACTTTTTTTTGTTCTTCCATGATGTCGATGATCGGATCCGGGGTGTCCGGGATCATCTCCGTGGAGTGGGCTTCCGGAAGGTTCAATACGTTTCTGGCGAACTCAATGGTGGCACATTGCATGCCAAGGCATATCCCCAGAAAAGGGATTTTATTTTCCCGGACGTATCTGATTGTGGTGATTTTTCCTTCGATACCCCGCTTGCCGAATCCCGGGGCTACAATCACTCCTTTTAAGCCTGCCAGTTTTTCGGCCACATTGTCGCTGTCAATTTCCTGGGAATGGACCATACGCAGGTTGACCCTGCAGTAATTTCTGGTTCCGGCATGGATCAGTGCCTCCATAATTGATTTATAGGCATCCATCAGCTCAACATATTTACCGACCAGCCCAATGTCTATGGTGGCTTTGGGCGACTCCAGCCGCTGGATAAAGGCCTTCCATGATTTGATATTGGGGGCAGGCCTGGTTGACATCTTCATTTTTTTAAGTGCCACTGCATCGAGGTTTTCTTCCCGCATGAGCAAAGGCACCTTGTAGATGCTGTTCGTATCGATTGATTCGATTACTGCGGATGCATCTACGTTACAGAACAGTGCGATCTTGTTGCGCAGGGTATCGTTCAGGGGCTTTTCGGTACGGCATACAAGGATGTCAGGCTGTACTCCATACTCCAGCATGGTTTTTACCGAATGCTGGGTGGGTTTGGTTTTGAGCTCTTTTGCCGCAGCCAGGTAGGGGATGAGTGTCAGGTGGATGACAAGGCTTCTGGATCCCATTTCCCATCGCAGTTGCCGGATTGCCTCCACATATGGCAAGGATTCTATATCGCCGACGGTCCCACCAATTTCTGTAATCACGAAATCAAACCGGTTCTCTTCTCCCAGCAGCTTGATGCGGTATTTGATCTCGTCGGTGATATGAGGAATGACCTGTACTGTTTCACCAAGGTAATCACCGCGTCTTTCTTTTTCGATGACCGACTGGTAAATCCGCCCTGTGGTTACATTGTTGGCCTGAGAGGTGGGTGTGTTCAGAAAGCGTTCATAATGACCCAGGTCCAGATCCGTTTCTGCTCCGTCCTCGGTCACGTAGCATTCTCCGTGTTCGTAGGGGTTCAGGGTTCCCGGGTCAATATTTATATATGGATCCAGTTTCTGTATGGTTACCCTGTAGCCCCTTGCCTGTAAGAGTTTTGCCAGGGATGCGGAAATGATTCCTTTACCCAGTGAAGAGGTAACCCCCCCGGTAACAAAAATATATTTGGTTGATGAGATCGAAGAAGCCATGGCTGATCGTTTTTACTCAAAAAAACTATACGGGATTAAACCTGCGAAAGTAAGAAAAGATTGCCAGATTATGGGGAATCTTTTTTGTAGGGGGCGGGTTTGTGTTTCCCTGCATAAGGTTTTTTTAACAGCCTGGGGTCTTTAAGGGGCTGGGGAACGTCGAAACGACCAGTGTCATAAGACGGGTTTGTTTCGTTCTTCCTCTTAATCACCTTCTTTCTTTCCAGGATGCTGTTATCATCCCTGTTTACTTTTTCTTCAATGGTAATTTCTTCTGTTTCTTCCGCTTCTGTGGGGACAAATTTAGTCCCTCCTGTTTTCTTGATCAGGTAATATCCGCCTGCCAGGGCAATCATGATCGCCGCAATTCCGATAATCTCTGTCCCGCCGTAAACGTCAAAATCCATGACAATGATCTTCCGGGCAATGGCAATAATGGCGACCAGCATGACCACCTCCACATGAATGACGTTCTTTTTGAAGTACACTTTGATGGTGTCAAGAAGCTCAATGCCAATAACAACCAGCAGAAATACACCAAAAACCTGCATCAGGTTATCCAGGTCAATGATCAGGTGATCCGTCCCGCTGTTGATAATGGATTTAATCAACACATATCCCAATTCAACAGTGGCGGAGATCAGCAGGATGGACATCAGGCCGATCAGCGTTTTGATGATATATCGTTCAATAACCTGAACTGTTTTCCTCAGGCGGGGGGGGCTGCTGTCTGTATCGGGCATGGAAATATCCTATATATGATTCAACCTTGGGTCAGGGGTAATAATTCCGCAAAATTACAAATTATTTATGTCTTTTTAATGGCAGGGGCACAAAAAACCCCGCCGGTAAAAAACTGCGGCGGGATTCTCTGACTGAATAAATAAAGGGAAATTAACGGTTAACTAAGGTCAAAGGGAAGGGGGTCTTCCTGTTCAGGTTTACTGATAAGCAGTAAGAAATCTTTGAATGACAGGTTAAAACACGGCATTGCTTCCATTGTTTCACCGGCCCCGATCTGGCTGCGTACGTAAGATGGAAGAGGCTCTTCAATTTCTTCTGTGCCGTGTTGATACAATTGAAAGACGACCCCGTCTGCTGTTTCAAATTTCAACAGGTTCTCTGCTGATGCGGTGTTGTTTAAACCAATTGTACCGGCCAGTGCCAGCGTAATTAATGTGAGTGAAAATATGTTGGTTTTCATAATTATGATTTTTTTGTAAAGTTAGCAATTAAATATTATTTAGACTTATTAAAAATAAAGATTTTTGCATTTTTTTTCCCCTTCTTTGGTTTTGAACTAAACGGTGAAGGGGAGTACGTGTCTTTACCTATATATACAAATTTGCGGGTCAATTGTTCACCCAAAAATCGATTATCTTTACAGCCATGATGCCTTATGAAGGTTTGAGACGTGCGACCTTATTGCTGGGGAGTACCCTGACAGTAATGGCCGGAGCAATTATTTCCCCGGCGCTTCCGGAGATCAGCCGTGCCTTTTCCCATTTGCCTGATGCCGAATTACTCAGCAAGCTATTGCTTACCTTGCCTGCATTGTTCATTGCCCTGCTTGCTCCGGTTGCCGGCTATTTGCTGGACTGGTCCGGAAGACGCTATGTCCTGTTTTTCTCCCTTGTATTGTATGCGGTGGCGGGGACAACTGGTGCTTATTTGTCAAATATCTACCTGATCCTTGCGGGAAGGGCATTTCTCGGCATGGCTGTCGGAGCCCTTATGACCGCTATTATTACCCTGATCGGTGATTATTATGAGGGCCCCCTTCGCAGTACCGTCATGGGGTACCAGGCGGCATTTGCTTCAGCCGGCGGTCTGGTATTCATCTCTACCGGCGGGTTACTGGCTGACATCCACTGGCGTTATCCTTTTCTTATTTATGCCGTCTCACTGATCATCCTGGCAATGGCATTGGTATCAGTTTACGAGCCGGCCAGGGTCAAACCTGCGGGAAAAGTTGCCCTTCCCGGCAAAACACTATTGCGAATGGTCCCTCCCCGGGTTTTCTGGGTGTATGCCGTAGCGTTTTTTTCTTTTGCGGTGTTTTATATGATTCCTGTGCAGATGCCCTTTATGTTGAGCAACCTCGAAGGGGTGACCAATACCCGGACCGGGATCGCCATTGCCAGCATGAATATTACGGCAGTTACCATGGCCTTTAATTATGCCCGTATCCGCCGGAGGCTTGACTTCCCTTATATCATGAGCCTGGTGTATTTGCTGGTGGCCCTGGGGTACATCATCATTGGTGTCAGTGATTCCTACGGTTTGATGGTATTCGGCATTCTTGTCTGCGGGCTTGGGTTCGGTATGCAGATGGCCAACGTGAATCTCTGGCTGGTGAACATGGCCCCTGCTGAGATCAGAGGCACACTGGTTGGCTACCTGAATACATGTATTTTCCTGGGAATGTTTTTTTCTCCGATATTATTACAACCCCTGGTTATGATGACATCGCTCTACCAGAGCTTTATTCTCGTGGCGGGAATTTTGCTTGTGATTGCAGGGTTGCTCACATGGAGTAAAAAAACGGGCTTTTGGGATAAGGAAGCAATCAGTACCAATGCGGACTGATGGCTCAATGGCTGCCCCGGGAGTCTCAGGACGGATCCTTCAGCCGGGCGATAACCTCTGCCGGCTGTGAAGATCTGAATACACTGCTTCCGGCTACAAGAATATCTGCGCCTGCTTCAACCAAAGATTTTGCATTGGCTTCATCCACGCCCCCGTCTACTTCGATAAGGAGTTCCGGGTTAAGCTGTTTTTTCATTCCGGCCAGGGTTCGTATCCTTTCATAGGTTGAAGGAATGAATTGCTGACCTCCGTACCCCGGATTCACCGACATCAGGAGGACGTAGTCAACCTCAGGAAGGATTCCTGCGAGCAATTCCACATTGTTATGCGGGTTGATGACCACGCCGGGTTTCATATCCAGCTTCCTGATCTGTTGTATGGTTCTGTGCAAATGGGGGCATGTTTCATAATGCACACTCAGCCAGTCAGCCCCACTGGCCTTAAAGTCTTCCAGGTACCTTTCCGGCTTGCTGATCATCAGGTGTACATCCAGGGCCTTTTCTGCAACAGATTTAATTTGCCTGACAATGGAAAAGCCAAAAGAAATATTCGGGACAAAATCACCATCCATCACATCCACATGAAAAAGATCGGCCTTACTCTGATTCACCATACGGATGTCTTTCTCAAGATGGAGAAAGTTGGCTGCCAGCAGGGAAGGGGCTACAAGGTGTTTCATGTACTGAAAAGTTTCAGGCTGCTATCAGCCAAGATAGGTTCTGAGGATCTTGCACTTGGATGTATGTTTTAAATGCCGGAGGCCTCTTTCTTTGATCTGTCGTGCCCTTTCCCTCGTCAGACTGAGTTTTTCGCCAATTTCTTCAAGGGTATGGGGTTGCATTCCGTTCAGTCCGAAATAGTGCCGGATTACGTCTGCTTCTCTTTCCTGCAGGGTGGCTACGGTTCGTTCTATCTCGCTTCTCAGGGAGTCATACAGTAAGTTGTTTTCCGGTGCACTGCCTGCTTCGTCAGTGTGCAGTACCTCATACATGTCTGATTCCTCACCGTCCAGGATCGGTGCATCCATAGACAAATGCCGTCCGCTGTGTTTCAACGCGTCCTGCACTTCTTCGGGGGTCAGGTCAATCATTTCAGCAATTTCATCGGGGTCGGGTTCCCTTTCGTGTTTTTGCTCAAGGATACTGTAGGCCTTATTTACCTTGTTAATGGTGCCTATTTTATTCAAAGGCAACCTTACAATCCTTGCCTGTTCAGCCAGAGCCTGCAATATGGATTGACGAATCCACCAGACGGCGTAAGAAATAAACTTGAACCCCCTTGTTTCATCAAAGCGTTCAGCGGCTTTCATAAGCCCCAGGTTGCCCTCATTGATCAGATCAGGCAGGCTTAACCCCTGGTTCTGGTATTGTTTGGATACAGAGACGACAAAGCGCAGGTTGGCTTTTGTCAGCTTCTCCAATGCGGCTTTGTCGCCTTGTTTGATCCGTTTTGCCAGTTCGACTTCCTCTTCAGCGGAGATCAGCCCTACTTTGGCAATTTCCTGTAAATATTTATCAAGCGACGCGGTATCCCGGTTGGTAACCTGTTTGACTATTTTTAATTGTCTCATAGACTTAACCGATAGATGATGGGTGTAAATATACCCTATAATCTTTTAACGTCGCAGAAAAAAGGAGGAAAATCCTTAACGATTATTTTCCCTCGGCAGAAGTGCCTTGCGTGATAGTTTCAGCTTGCCTGTCTTTTTGTCTACATCAAGCAACTTTACCTCTATCTCGTCTCCTGCTTTAAAACCGCCGTCTTCCACTTTTTCCAGTCTTCTCCACTCTATTTCGCTGATGTGAAGCAGACCTTCTTTCCCGGGAAGGATCTCTACGAACAATCCAAAGGGGACAACGCTTTTTACGGTTCCCTGGTAAACCTGTCCGATTTCGGGTACGGCAATAATCCCTTTGATCCGGTCTACCACAAAATCGATGGAGTTCTTGTCTTCTGAAACAATGTCTACCACACCGTAGTCTCCGACTTCTTCAATGACGATGGTACTGCCACTTTCTTTCTGAAGCTCCTGGATGACTTTTCCACCGGGACCAATGATGGCGCCGATAAATTCTTTGGGTACGGTGAGCTTGACAATTCGCGGTACATGGGGTTTGTAATCAGTCCGGGGGGCAGAAATTGTTTTCGCCATTTCCTGCAGAATATGCAGCCTGCCCTCTTTTGCCTGGGTCAACGCCTCTTCCAGCACTTCGTAACGCAGTCCGTCAATTTTTATATCCATCTGACATGCGGTAATTCCATCGGTTGTTCCGGTCACTTTAAAGTCCATGTCGCCAAGGTGATCCTCGTCGCCCAATATATCCGACAATACCGAATACTTTCCTGTTTCAGGGTCGGCAATCATTCCCATGGCGATGCCTGATACGGGTTTATTGATTTTGATACCGGCGTCCATCAGGGCCATGGTGCCGGCACAAACAGTTGCCATGGAAGAAGAACCGTTGGATTCAAGAATATCAGAGACGATCCTTACGGTATAGGGGTTGTCATTGCCATTGGGCAATACAGGCCGCAGCGCACGCATAGCCAGGTTGCCGTGACCGATCTCCCTGCGACTGGTGAAACGCATCATTTTTACCTCACCGGTGGAAAATGGCGGGAAATTGTAATGGAGCAAAAATTTACTTTTACCCTCAATAACGGCTCCGTCTATGGTTTGTTCATCCAGTTTGGTGCCCAGTGTAACGGTGGTCAGTGACTGTGTTTCTCCACGGGTAAAGATGGCCGATCCATGCGCTGCAGGCAGGTAATCCACTTCTGTCCATATGGGGCGTATTTCATTTGGTTTACGTCCGTCGATCCGCGTTTGTTTTTCCAGCACGAAATTGCGAATGGCGTTTTTCTGGATCTCGCCAAAATAAGATTTGATGAGGCCGGCTTTCTCTTCCTGTATTTCTTCCGGAAGTCCTTCTTTGAATGTCTCCAGCACTTGATCATAGGTATCCCTGCGTACTTTTTTGTCCGTAATGGTTTGTGCCGTCACATCATAGAGCTTTTGGTAAAGCTCCTCTTTCATTTGGGTGTAGAGATCCTCATCTGTTTCAACCGGCGGATATTCACGTTTGGGCTGTGATTTGGACACTTCTTTGGCCAGGTCTATCTGAGCCTGGCACTGAAGTTTGATGGCTTCGTGTCCTTTTTGGATGGCCTCAAGCATCTCCTGTTCAGATACCTCTTTCATCTCACCTTCCACCATGACGATATTGTCCAGGGTGCCGGCGATGATCATATTGATGTCCGCCGATTCCAGTTCTGTAATGCCTGGGTTTACGACGAATTCATTGTTGATGCGTGCGACCCTTACCTCTGAGATCGGGCCGTTAAAAGGAATGTCAGAGACTGAAAGGGCTGCGGAAGCCGCCAGTCCTGCCAACGCATCCGGGAGTGTATCCTTCCCGGCTGATATCAGTGATATCAATACCTGGGTTTCTGCCTGGTAAAAGTCCGGGAACATGGGGCGAAGCGCCCTGTCAACCAGGCGTGATATCAAAATTTCATGCTCTGAGGGCCGGGCTTCCCGTTTGAAAAAGCCTCCGGGAAATCGTCCGGCAGCCGCATATTTTTCCTGGTAATCAACTGAAAGGGGAAGGAATGATTGTCCCTCCTTTACCTCTGATCTGGCAACCACGGTGGCCAGAAGCATGGTGTCGCCCATACGCACCACAACGGAGCCGTCGGCTTGTTTTGCTAGTTTTCCTGTTTCAAGGGTGATCACTTTTCCATCACCCAGGTCAATTTTCTTCTGGATTCCAATTTGTGTACTCATCTGATTTCAGTCTTTCGTCTTAAATATGTTTGTCAACTAGATGCTTATATAAAAAAACAGGCAATTTCTCAAATTGCCTGTTTTTTTATGTAGTGAATTATTTCCTGATGTTGAGTTTCTTGATAATTTCCCGGTAACGGTCAATTTCCTTATCCTTTAGATAATTTAGAAGCTTGCGCCTTTTCCCGACGAGCAAAATCAATGATCTCCGGGTGTTGATGTCTTTCTTGTTTGCTTTTAAGTGCTTGGTAAGGTGATCGATACGATGCGTGAACAAAGCGATTTGGCTTTCGGGAGACCCTGTATTTGTCTCTTCACCACCATGCTCCTTGAAAATATTCTGCTTGATTTCCGGGCTTAAATACATGATTTTGAATGATTTATTTTTTGTTCGTTTTCTTGTGTTTCTGCCTTAAGGCCTGCGAAATTACAAAGGTTTTCTTAGTTTAACAAACATTTTTTATTATTATTTCAAGTATTTCTGGAAACCGGTATGAATCTTTTATCAGGGCTGATACGAATCCCAGCTTTTTATTTTCAGATCATCAATCCTTAGCTGACAAAATGCGTAGATAAATGCACTTGCAAGCCTGGCATTTGTAATAATTGGAATGTTGCAGTCAATGGCGTTTCTGCGGATGGAGTAGTCGTTGGAAAGCTCGTCCCGTGTATGGTCTTTCGGAATGTTAACAACCAGGTCAATGTAGTTTTCGCGCAAGTAGTCGAGTACATTGGGTTTTTCTTTTTCATCCGGCCAGTGCAGAATGGTTGATGGGATCCCGTTTAATTCAAGAAAACGTGCTGTTCCTCTGGTAGCAAAGAGGTTATAATTGTTTTTTACAAGCAAGTTACAGCTGTTGATTAACTCAGCTTTTGAACGCATGGGGCCTGTACTGAGCAGAATGTTGCGTTTTGGGATGGTATAACCGACAGCGAGCATGGCCTTGAGCACTCCCTCGTAATAGGAGTCGGCAAGGCATCCCACTTCCCCCGTGGAAGCCATCTCCACTCCCAGTACCGGATCAGCTTTTGCCAGGCGGGAAAAGCTGAACTGCGGTGCTTTGACTCCCAGGTGGTCAATTTCAAAGATGGAATGCCGGGGTTTCTCAGTCTTTCTCCCCAACATGACCTTTGTGGCCATTTCAATCAAATTAAAGTTCAGAACCTTGGAGGCAAAAGGGAAACTGCGGGATGCCCGGAGATTGCATTCAATCACCTTTACCTGGTTGTCTCTTGCCAGGAATTGCATGTTAAACGGTCCTGAAATGTTCAGTTCTCTGGCAATGGATTTACTGATCTTCTTAATTTGACGGATGGTTTCAAAATAGATTTTTTGGGGTGGCAATACCATAGTGGCATCCCCTGAGTGTACCCCTGCAAATTCTATGTGCTCTGAAAGCGCATAAGTCAGAATCTCTCCCTGGTCTGCTACTGCATCGATTTCAATCTCCTTGGCTTCTTCAATAAATTCGGAAACCACTACAGGATATTGCTTGGATACTTTTGTTGCCAGGGTAAGGAAGTGATGTAATTCCTCACTGTTGGACACGACGTTCATGGCTGCCCCCGAAAGTACATAAGAAGGCCTGATTAGTAAAGGGAATCCCACATTTTCTGCAAATTGTTCAATGTCCCCGATATTTGTGAGTTCTTGCCAACGTGGCTGATCAATGCCCAGGTTGTCAAGCATCTCAGAGAATTTGTGACGATTTTCTGCCCGGTCTATGGAAAGGGGGGAGGTGCCCAATACAGGCATGTTGTATTTGTGTAACCGCATGGCCAGGTTGTTCGGGATTTGTCCTCCCGTGGCGACAATGGTCCCGCGCGGGTTTTCAAGCTCCAGGATGTCAAGCACCCTTTCCAGTGACAATTCATCGAAGTAAAGCCTGTGACACACATCATAATCAGTGCTCACGGTTTCCGGGTTATAGTTGATCATTACTGCACGAAACCCTTCATCTGAAATGGTTTTCAGGGCGTTCACCCCGCACCAGTCAAACTCCACGCTGCTTCCGATCCGGTAAGCCCCGGATCCCAGGACCACGACCGAATTTTGGTCATCAGGGAACTCAACATCATGTTGGCTGCCGGCATAAGTCAGGTACAGGTAGTTGGTTTGTGCAGGGTACTCAGCCGCCATGGTATCGATCTGTTTTACGCAGGGAATGATCCCCCTGGATTTCCTGATCAGGCGCAATTGTTTGATATGGTCTTCGATCTGATGGTTTTTGGATCGCAGCACCAGCCTGACAACCTGGAAATCTGAAAATCCGCGTATTTTGGCCTCCCTGAGGAGTTTGTCGGGGACTTCCTCCAGCTGGCAGCAGGCGGCAAGCAGGTCTTTAATATGGCAAATATGCTGAAGTTTTTCCAGGAACCACATATCTATCCTTGTAAGTCGTTGGATTTTCTTCAGGTCAATTTTTCTTTCCAGGGCCGCTTCAATGGCATAAATACGCAAGTCGGTCGGATTCTCCAGTGCTGTTATGATGTCGTCAAAATGGATGTCACTGTTTCCTACAAAACCATGGGTGCCCTGACCAATCATTCTCAGCCCTTTCTGGATTGCTTCTTCAAAGGTGCGCCCGATGGCCATCACCTCTCCGACGCTTTTCATGCTGCTGCCGATCTCTCTGGTCACACCCTGAAACTTTCCCAGATCCCATCGCGGGATTTTACAAACAACGTAATCCATTGCAGGTTCAAAAAATGCAGTTGTGGTTTTTGTCACGCTGTTTTTCAGCTCATGTAATCCGTAGCCCAGGCCCAGTTTGGCTGCCACATGAGCGAGGGGATAACCGGTGGCCTTGGATGCGAGGGCACTGGATCTGGAAAGCCTGGCATTGACCTCAATGACCCGGTAATCCAATGACCCGGGATCCAGGGCATACTGAACATTGCACTCACCCACTACACCGATATGGCGGATGATTTGTATGGCCACCTGGCGGAGAAAATGATACTCATCGTTTGACAGGGTTTGAGAAGGGGCCACCACGATGCTTTCGCCAGTGTGAATCCCGAGGGGATCCAGGTTTTCCATATTGCACACGGTGATGCAATTGTCAAAGCGATCCCTGACCACTTCATACTCTATTTCTTTCCACCCTTTAAGAGATTCTTCAATCAATACCTGTGGCGAATACGCAAAAGCGTTCCGGCAAAGGTCGGCCAGTTCCTGCTCATTGGAGGCGAATCCGCTGCCCATTCCCCCAAGGGCATATGCTGCCCTTACGATCACAGGGAATCCGATCTCGCGGGCCGATTCGAGTGCTTCAGGCATTGAGGATGCCGCCAGGCTTCTTGCCGTCTTTACCCCTATTTCTTTTAGCTTGCGGCTGAAAAGATCACGGTCTTCAGTGGCCTGAATGGCCTCAACGGGTGTTCCCAGTACTTCCACTCCTTCGCGCTGCAATACCCCGGAATTATATAACTCGACGCCGCAGTTCAGGGCGGTCTGTCCGCCGAATGCCAGCATGATTCCCCGTGGTTTTTCTTTTTTGATCACTTTTTCCACAAATTCCGCGGTTACCGGCAGGAAATAAACCTTGTCCGCAATACCTTCGGAAGTTTGTACCGTGGCAATGTTCGGGTTGATCAGGATGGTTTTTGCTCCCTCTTCCCGGAGGGCTTTAAGTGCCTGAGATCCTGAGTAATCAAACTCTCCGGCCTCACCTATTTTCAGGGCTCCTGACCCGAGCACAAGGATTTTGCCCGGGGCTTTGTACTGGTTGTTTATCGGCATGTTTTTCTGATTAAAAAGATGATCAGGATTTATGCCTGATCACTTCATTCATGAACTGGTCAAATAGAAATGCTGTGTCCGTTGGCCCTCCGGATGCTTCCGGGTGAAACTGGGTTGCAAAAAAGGGCATGCCGCGGTGCCGGATCCCCTCGCAACTCTGGTCATTCAGGTTCGAGAACCAGGGTAGCCAATCTTCGCTCAGGTTCTGGGTGTCTACTGCGTATCCGTGATTTTGGGAGGTGATGTAACAACGGTTGGTATCGTGACAAATGACAGGTTGGTTGTGACTCCGATGGCCATATTTCAGTTTGTAAGTGCCGGCTCCGGAAGCAAGGGCCATGAGCTGGCTCCCCAAACAGATACCAAAGACCGGTACTTGTTGCTGCAGCGCCTTTTTCAGGTGGGCAATTGCAGGCCTGCACAATGCAGGGTCTCCCGGGCCATTCGATATTACGAGGCCGTCGTATTGTTCACCTGTGTAATCAAAATCCCAGGGAACACATCGTATGGTGGTGTCGTGCTGCAGAAGGCTCCTTATGATATTGTACTTAACCCCGCAATCCACCAGAAGAATCTGATGGGTTCCCTTTCCGTATGTACGCACCCTATTTGTGGAAACCTTCGATACCGGTGTGACAGTGTCGTATTCCGGCCATGTCACATCCCTGTTGTCGAGTACAATTTTCCCGCGCATACTTCCCTGTTCCCGCAGAACTTTTGTTACCGCCCGGGTATCAATCCCGTGAATTGCCGGAATGTGATGCCTGCTAAGCCAATGTCCCAGACTTTCCCTGGCATTCCAATGACTGAATTTTTCGGAATAATCTGTGACGACAAGTCCCTGAATATGGATGTTCTCTGACTCAAACCCGCTCATCAGTCCTTGATGCACCCCTGATTCGGGAATGCCGTAATTTCCGATCAGGGGATAGGTGGCCACCAGAATCTGACCGTAGTAGGAGGGGTCGGTCAGGCTTTCCGGGTAAGCTGTCATCGCAGTGTTGAATACCACTTCACCTGCTGCGGACCGGGGATGGCCGAAAGATTCTCCGGGAAACGAGCAACCATTTTCAAGCACAAGTCTGGCATGTTGTTCAATCATGTTGAGTTTTTTCACTTTTTGGGGTCATCAATTGATGGATTGCCTTTTCTGCTTCATGGTGAGGAATCAGGGCACGTATGTGATGAAATTTATTCCTGATCATCTGAAATCCAGGGTTGCCGGTGCTTCCAATGTGGGTGTGCTTCATGGGCGGGTCAGGCGAAAACGCTCCGCTGCGGATGCTCGCTGCAACCTGCATATATGCTTCCCTGAACGGAACGCCTTTTATTACGCGTCTGTTGATCTCCTCCACACTGTATATTTTCTGATAACGGGGATCCTTTTCGATACCGGTTTTTATCCTGATATGCTTTATGAGAAGTTCAGTCATTGACAGGCATTTTTTCAGGGTGTCCACAGCAGGAAAAAGTGTTTCCTTGGTTAATTGCAGGTCACGGTGATAGCCTGTTGGCAGATTGAGGGTCAGGGCGCTGAGCTCAAATGGCAGGGTTTGCATCAGATTGCAGTGTCCCCTGATTAATTCTGCCAGGTCCGGATTTTGTTTGTGGGGCATGATACTGGATCCTGTGGTAATTTCTTCCGGGAGATAAAAGAATTTGAAGTTATCCCCGGAAAACAGGCAAATGTCTCCACTTAACTTTGAAAGCGTTGCGGCCACAGAAGCCATGGCCGTGGCAAAAGCTTTTTCGGCTTTTCCCCGGGTCATTTGTGCATAGATTGAATTTACATTCATCCCTTCAAAGCCCAGCAGCCGGGTGGTCAGTTCCCTGTCGACCGGAAATGATGAACCATAACCGGCGCCTGAACCAAGCGGATTCTGGTCGACCACGCCATATGCATATTGCAATGCCCGCATATCATCGGTAAGGCTCTCGGCAAAAGCTGAAAACCAGAGTCCGAAAGTGGATGGCATGGCTGCCTGCATATGGGTATATCCCGGCATGAAGTGGTCACGGTGGGATTCGCTTTTTTGCATAAGCAACTGAAATAAAACTTCCATTTTCCGGACCAGTTTCCCGATCTCCCGTCGCATGTAAAGCCGCAGGGCAAGGAGCACCTGATCATTTCTTGACCGCCCTGTATGGATTCTTTTCCCTGTTTCACCCAGTGCTTCTGAGAGGATGGCTTCAATGTAGCTGTGAACGTCTTCAGCCTCTTTGTCAATGATTAATTTGCCCTCCTGGCAATCCCTGTATAGTTTTCTTAAAAATCCGAGGGTGGCCTTTGATTCTGATGGTGAAATCAATCCTGTTTTTCCCAGCATGTATGCATGAGCAGCTGTCCCCGCCAGGTCGGCCCACAAAAGTTGCTGGTCGGGTTCATGGTCATGACCAGTTGTAAACTCCCAGACTTCCCGGTCGGTTGTTTTTTCTTTATTCCACAGGATCATAATTAATTGTTTTGTGATGAGCTGACCGGGTCTTTCCCGGTTTCCCGGAGGATGGTATGGTGTGCCATCAGTCGTATGGCATTGATTTTTATAAAACCTTCGCTGTCCTGCTGATCAAAGCCTCCTTCGATATCCATACTTGAAAGATCCTGGTTGTATAAAGAGCTGGGTGATTTCCGGCCCCTGACGATCACATTGCCCTTGTAAAGGTCCAGATCCACCACGCCATCAATCAATTCCTGGCTTTTGTTCAGGGATGCCCGCAGGAAATCCATTTCAGGACTGTACCAGAACCCGTTATATGCAAGTTCTGCAAATTTTGGCGACAGCATATTTCTCAGGCGCAAAACCTCTCTGTCCATGGCAATTCCTTCGATGTCAAGGTGGGCTGTGAAAAGAATGGTTGCTCCGGGAGTTTCGTAAATCCCTCTTGATTTCAGTCCTACAAAGCGGTTTTCCACCATGTCCAGCAGTCCGATTCCGTTCTCGCATCCCAGCTTGTTCAGGTATGAAAAAATATTCAATGGACCTTCAATGATTGTATTTTTTTCAGGATGGGTTACTTTTACCGCGACTCCGTCTTTGAACTCAATGGAGATGCTGCTAATGCGATCCGGCGCATCCATCGGAGCGGTGATACGGGAAAGGATATCGTTTCCCGGAGCAAAACGTGGATCTTCCAGTACCCCAGCTTCATGGCTTATATGCAATAAGTTGTCATCTTCACTGTAGGGTTTTTTTAATGAAGCTTTAACCGGGATGTTTTTGTCCGCTGCATAATTCAACATATCGGTTCTTCCTTTGAATTGTTTCAGGAAACCCGGGTCTTTCCAAGGTGCCAGTACTTTTATTGCCGGATTCAGTGCGTAATAGGTCAGTTCGAAACGGACCTGATCATTCCCTTTGCCGGTAGCCCCGTGCGATACCCGGGTGGCGTTAAGCTTGTCGGCCAGGGCGATCTGTCCTTTTGCGATAAGCGGCCGGGCAAGGGCTGTTCCGAGCAGGTAGCGATTCTCATAAATGGCACTGGCCTGGATGGCGGGAAAAATAAAGTCCCTCACGAATTCTTCCTTCAGGTCTTCGATAACAACATCACTTGCCCCTATTTCGAGTGCCTTTTCCCTTGCTTCATCAAAATTGTCATTCTGGCCCACGTCGGCAATATAGGCGATTACTTCGTAACCTTGCTCTAATAGCCATTTCAGGATCACTGAAGTATCCAGTCCTCCGCTGTAAGCAAGGATTACTTTTTCTGGTTGTTTGGTCATCTGGAAATTAAGTTTAGGATTGGTATTAATGTGACGGAAAAAACATATTGTCTTTAAGTGCAGGAAATATTGTTCTGAGGGCTTTTTTGATCTCTTTTCTCTCACTTCCTTCGGCCGGTATCAGTAAAATCGTATCGTCTCCGGCAATGGTGCCCACAATTTCGTACCGGCCTGCCTTGTCAATGGCAATGGCCACGCTATTGGCATACCCGGGCAGGGTTTTTACGATACCAAATTGGTTGGCAAAATGAATGGCCTGAATGGCTGAAGTGAGCAATGACTGATCCAGACCCGAAGCATCCTGAAGTGATTGATTTTGCCCGGGCAGTGAAAAAATGCTTCCCTTTTCAGGATCGGCTATTCTGCCAACCTGTAGAGCTTTTAAATCTCTTGATATTGTGGCTTGTGTGGGGTCGAAACCTTCTTTCTGCAATTTCTGCAATAATTCATCCTGACTGCTGATCTTTTCTGTCTGGATGAGTTTTTTGATGGCAAACAGCCGTTGTGATTTGGTGTCCATGATGTATAAATATGCAATTAAAATGCAAAAATATACAACACTTTATAGAGCACCAAACTTTTCCCGGAAAAAGAATTGGAAAGCGAAAGAAAATCAATTCCTGAGCCGCTGGTTCAGCCGCTGAACAGACTGGAAGTCGATGTAATACAGGAATCTGACCGAGAAACTGTTTACCTGGGGCTGGTCAATCATGTCCCTGATATTGTCTGAATAGCTGGGGGGCAATATGGTCTCGTGGTGGTCGATGACGTTCTTCCAGGCAAGGGTCATCTGGCTGCCCGGGGCAAAATGCCAGGTAAGCAGCATATCTACCGTAAAAGCATTGTAATTGATATCATTCACCCGGAGGTCTTCCTCAATGGGTTTGAGTCTGCCGTTTTGCTGCAGGAAGTAATATTGTCCGTCATAATCAACCCTTGACCAGTAATGCCTGAGATTGAGGTTTAGAGACAGATCATTATTGATGATATAAGTGGCCTCGTAGGTGTTGGTAATGGTGGGCGACTGTCTCCGGCCAAAATACACAGAATCAGGGTGATGTTGCCTGACGTAGCCAATGTCGTTGCGTTTTTTGTCATAATCAAAACCGTATGCCATATTCAGCCGGTCACTGATGCGAATGGTGGGTTTGATGCCAAAGCCATAGGACTCTTTCTCTTCGGCTGAAATCGTTTTGTCATAGGAAAAGCTTCCATCCACATAGACCCTCCTTCTGTAATCCGAGGAATAGCGCATGTCCATTCCGTAGGCTTCTTCAGTTCTGTAAAATCTGCCGGGAACCCTGGGTTCGAAATAGTCCCGTTCCCCCCTGGGGTGGTAATTTACATTCCCGCTGATATGGAAGCGGGTGTCAAACAGCATCCGCATACTGTAATTGAGACGCAGATCTGTAAATGTATCCGGGTTATACAAACGGCTGTAATTCAGGTTGAAGGTGTTGGTCAAGGACAGAAACCTCCAGAACGGATCGAAAATATTGTGGCTGAGGGATAACCCATCATCTACCCTGTTATTTCTCCGCAGAAAGCCCATGTCATTCTGGTCATAATCATCACTGATTACATTGCGGTTGTAGTTGTATTGCCAGGTTCCGCCGAATTTACCGATCCTGAAATCGTATTTATGACCATAAATGTCATCCCTTTCTGAGAAATATTGCTGGCTGACTGCCCCCGATCCGCTGATGCGGAACATATTGCTGCTGTCATTCAGACGGAATTCCGTCCCGGTAACGTTTGCCGTGTATCCTTCAGCAGACCCGGCTACATTCGTGTTGACCAGGCTTACAAAGGAATTGTTGCGCAGGCTCTTGTCCGCGACGATCAGGTTGTAATTGGTGAAAGGCTGGGTGACAACTTCCCTGGTTTCCCCGGTAATGGAGTCTTTAAGAATGGCTTCGCTTGCAGCCGTCATGGCGTTGAAAAAACCCAGTCCCAGCCCGGAGCTTGTGCGCCCTGATACTTTTGTGGCATTGATCATCCGTGTTTCCAAGGGGTTGTCTTTGATGATCTCATGCTCTTCCCGTTCTCCTGCGGCCCGGTTATAGTTTCGGGGCCGGGCTCCGATGCGGCGTGAATAAAAAAGGTCGGCTTTGCCGAAAAGTTCCATTCCCTCTGTGAAAAACTGACGGTTTTCATCGTACTTAACCTCATAGGGCGACAGATTCAATACTTTTGCATCAGATTGCACCTGGCCGAAGTCTGGAATCAGTGTCATGTCCATCGTAAAACTGGGGCTGATGCCATATTTTACGTCCATCCCCCCGTTGAAGGAATTTGCCCAGCCCCTGTCCATTCCGTTTTTTTCCACATAGCCGGACAAGTAGGGATAAAAAGCCAGTCGAATAGGTGGTTCAACCCCGTTGATGCCGTTGAGTCGTCCCATGTAGGCAAGTTCATTACCAACTCTGCGGCTGACAAAGTTCCAGGATGAGGTTTCGCGAGTCCGGCGTACTTCCCGCCAGAAGTTAATACCCCATTCCTGCATTTCTCCGCGCGGAAAGCGCAGTGCGGAATAGGGGATTTCCATTTCGACAATCCAACCCTCATCTGAAATACTTACTTCACTGATCCATACTGCATCCCAGTTGGTGTCCCCACCACGGTGTGCACCGCCTGAGATATTGCTGTCAGTTTGCACCCCGGATGAGGATACCTGAAACCTGAATCCATTGATGCCGTCATCAAAAGGATTGATATCCACATAAAAGCGGTCTGCATTCAGGTTGTTCCCTGAGTTTCGCAGACCCATTTCAGTAAGGATACTGTCCGGGTGGTCAAACATTTTGGCGGCGATGTATACAGCACTGTCATCATATAATACCCGAACTTCTGTTTCCTGACTGGCGGGCCGGTCATTGTGGGGTTCATACTGATAAAACCTGCTTGCCACATTGGCTTTTTCCCAGGCCGGGTCCTGCATCGTCCCATCAATCACTGGCGGATCTGAAACCCTGACGGCATTCAATAATTTACGACTGTCCGAAGCATAGGTATGAGTCAATCCTGGAAACAAAATAATAAGCAAAATCAGGGAGGCGGGTATGCTGAAGCGAATCCTGTTCATCAAAATAAGTAAAGAAAACTAAAAGAAACCTGTTGTCGGCGCAAAGATATAAAAGCTCCCCGCTTACTGACTATCGTGCCGGGCTTATTATATATAAAGCATAAGTCGCTATGTGATTTTTTATTATTTTTCGATAAACTACCCGGTTACAGGTCGACAGAGACGGCTGGTCTGTCATAATTCCGGAAATGGATATGTTTCAATCGTACATCAGGGAGGTAAGTGATGCTTGCAGGATCATAAGTGCCTGGTAGGCTGAAGACTTTAAGGGAGTCTTTTTCCGGGTAAATGTTCCAGATGGTGGGAGAATATCCTTGTCCGTTATCGCTGAATCCGGATATTGCAATGTGTCCGTCCGGGTGAAAACTCCCCTCTTCAAACAGGCAGGCCGGACCACAAAACAGCAGGCGTTCCCTGGTGTGATTTTTCAGATCTATCAGCCCGATTTCCATATCCGCACCCCTGCCCTGGAAAATTAACCCTCCTTCCGAATCCTCTTCAAGAACAAGATGGTAACTGTCGAGATCTATCGCCAGGGTAGAATCGGAATTGAAAACAAACAAAGCTGAAAAAGGGTCTTCCCTGTTAATTTCGAATGGTTGTTTTTCCAAACGATATGGACGCGCGTAGGTGGCAGAGTCAGTGAAATCTTCCTGATCAAATCCGTAGTAATCCAACCATCTTTCCATGCGTTGGTCGGGCCAGGATTTACCGGCTTCTTCGCTGGTAGACGGATCCGATGCTTCAGGCCGGGGGCCGCAAGCCTGAAGCATCAGAAGCATGGAAATGAGAATTATGCTGACTTTTCTGGTCATAAGATTAATTTTTTCAGAATCTCCATCCTAAAAGGTTCCAGAAGTAAAACTGCCAGATACTTAACAGGAAGGCCAGTGTAGCAAGCCCATAAAATAAACGGCTGCTGTTTTTGGTTCGTGGAACTTTCCAGATGTAAATATTACTGCCGATCATAATGAGGGTAAACGGAATTGCCGCAATGGGAAAAAACAAGGCAAATTTAATGCCAGAAGGGATTCCGAAAATGATTTCCTCTCCTCCGGCTGATGAAAAAAGTAAAAGGTAGAACAACAGGAAAAACAGCGACGTGATCCAGGCGATTGCTTTCGGAAATACCGGAAGGTTATGAAGTGCCCTGGGCTTTTTGTCGTATTGTCTTCTGGCAAAATAAAGCCAGGGCCACACGATCAAAATATACAGCACACATAGCAGAGTAATTACCAGGATAATCAAATGATAATGCATCTGGTACATTCCGGTAACCCGGTTAAATGCCATGATGGGGTATTCTCCGAGGTATAGTTTTTTTGCTGCTTCTCCGTCCTGCCGGCTGAAACCCACATAGGTGTTACGCTGATTTATGAAAAAGGTGGTGCTGTCTACCGGGATAAGCTGATGAGTTTCACCGAACATATCCCGGAGATGAATTCCTTCCCCGGTTGAGGTTACCTCAAGGTTGTTCATGCTCCCGATGATCTTCAGTAAGCTGGAGTGCGGACGCCTGCTGGACATGTATTGTCCTTCAAAACCTGCCAGGTATTCGGGGCTGAGGTCAATGGAAGCCGGGGGTTCCTGAGGTGCAGGAAAGTAGCGATCCAGAAAATGGTCCAGCACATTGTTGTAACTCTTTTGTGCATTTTCTCCGTTAAAAGACATAAACAGTGCCGTATTGTGCTCCGGAAATAAGGCAAGCAAAGAGTGGAAAAGGAAAGTGTTGCCTCCGTGGCCGATGATCCTGATGTGCCTTCTGCTGCTGTCAATGAATCCGTGGAGGGCCGGGTTCATGTAATCTGCGTGTTGCAAGACCGGTTCCTGCATAATGGCATAAGTGGCTGAATCAAGCAGGTTGATGGTATCGTGTCTGGTTTGGTTCAGAAGGGCGTCCATGAAAATGGCCATATCGGAAGCGGTAGAAGAGGCTCCACCGGCGCCTGTCATCGGAACCACCTCAAAACCCCTGGATCTGAACCGGCCTTCCTGCCATGCATAACCGGTTGACAGGTGAGGCTGCAGGTGATCGGGGACTGGTTGCCTGAATGTGGAGAAGTTCATCCCCAGAGGAGTGAAAATATGAGTTTCTGCGTACTCTTCAAAGGGCATCCCGCTCGCTTTTTCAACAAGGAGTTGTGCAAGTCCCGTTCCGTGATTGCTGTAGGCTGCTTCATGAAGGGGAGGCATAATACGGCGTGGAAGTTTTTTGCGGAATTGTTCTTCCAGTGGCGGAACCGGATCTTCTTCCCGAAGGAAAAGGTGAAGCAGCACATCCTCAAATCCGGGGGTATGAGACATCAGGCTGCGCAATGTGACGGGTTCATCATATTTTTCGGGAATGCTGAATGAAGTGAGGTATTGGTTAATGTCAGCATCAAGGCTGAGGTTTCCCTGCTCCACCTGCTGCAATACGGCAATCCATGTGAAAAGCTTGGAAATGGAACCCAGTCTGAAAAGACTGCGATCGGGATCCACCTTGTTACCTGCCCCGATATTGGTATATCCGTAACCTTTGTTTAATAATAGCTCTCCATCGTGGATGAGTGAAATGGTGGCGCCGGCGATTTTCAATTCGTCCATCGTGGCAAGGATCACTCCGTCCATAAATGCTTCAAGGGAGAGGGTGTCCTGAAAAGAGGGGGCGGGGAGGGTGTCAGTGCGAACAGTGTCATTGTTTGCACCGAGTGATTGACCTGTCCATAAAAGAAAAAGCAGAAACAGGCAGGAGAAGCGTATTGGTTTGTTCATCGGAGGGGGTGTTTATTAGAAAGGGTAAATATAATAAACCTGTATAAAAAATCCCTCTCCTGTCGTTGCGATATTTTTACAAGTCGACTTTTCCGTTGATTTTTTCCAGTAACAGGAAAATATCATCCACGCAACCACCGCACACGGTGCCTGCCGAGGTGGCATCACCCACCTCCTCAATGGTTTTGAGTTTCTGGTCGCGGATGGCTTTTTCTATTTCGCTTTGCGTGATTTCGTTGCATGTACAAATGATCGGATCTTGCATGGTTTGTTGGTTAGTCGGCGCTGACGCGCCTCCGGTTAGTCGGCGCTGACGCGCCTCCAGTTGTTAGTTAGTCGGCGCTTCGCGCCTNNGGTTAGTCGGCGCTGACGCGCCTCCGGTTAGTCGGCGCTGACGCGCCTCCAGTTGTTAGTTAGTCGGGGGCTGCGCCCCCTCCAGTTGTTGGTTATTTAGCTTTTTACTAGATTGTTATGACCCCGAAGGGGTCGAATGTTACTGGTCCTTAGCCAACGTGTTGTGCACGTATGACGATCCCTTTTACGACCCCGAAGGGGTCACACGTTAATAGCCAACGTGTTGTGCACGTATGACGATCCCTTTTATGACCCCGAAGGGGTCACACGTTAATAGCCAACGTGTTGTGCACGTATGACGATCCCTTTTACGACCCCGAAGGGGTCACACGTTAATATACGGCCCGGGGCAGGGGAGGAAAGCCTCATCCTGACCCGGAACCCGTATGTAAATTTACAGATTAATTTTCACCGAGGAAAATTTTCATGTCCTCGTCTACCGTCCCAATACCGCTGATGCCGAAATTCTCCACCAGCACATTGGCTACATTGGGTGAAAGGAAAGCAGGCAGTGTGGGTCCGAGGTGAATGTTTTTCACACCAAGGGACAGCAATGCAAGCAATACGATCACTGCTTTCTGCTCATACCAGGCAATGTTATAGGCAATGGGCAGTTCATTGATGTCATTCAGCTCGAATACTTCCTTCAGTTTCAGTGCGATCACGGCCAGTGAATAGCTGTCGTTGCACTGTCCGGCGTCCAGTACCCTGGGTATGCCACCTATGTCGCCCAGGGGCAGTTTGTTATAACGATATTTCGCACAACCTGCCGTTAGGATCACCGTGTCTTTAGGCAGTGCCTCTGCAAAATCTGTGTAATATTCACGGCTCTTCATCCGGCCATCACAACCTGCCATTACAAAGAATTTTCTGATTGCGCCTGACTTCAATGCTTCCACCACTTTGTCTGCCAGTTGGATTACCTGGTTATGGGCAAAACCACCGACAATTTCGCCGGTTTCTATTTCTTCCGGGCTTTCGCAGCGTTTGGCATGCTCAATGATGGCTGAAAAATCTTTACGTCCGCCTTCCGGGCGCTCTGGAATATGGATGGATCCAGCAAGGCCCGAAGATCCGGTTGTGTAAATCCGGTCTGCGTAGGTGGCGCTCTTCAGCGGAGGAACAATGCAATTGGTGGTGAACAAAATGGGACCGTTGAATTTTTGAAATTCTTCCCTTTGCTTCCACCAGGAATTTCCGTAGTTGCCCACAAAATGTTCATATTTTTTAAAGGCAGGATAGTAGTTGGCGGGTAACATTTCACTGTGGGTATACACATCAACTCCTGTACCGCTGGTTTGCTCCAGCAGGTCTTCCATGTCGCGCAGGTCGTGGCCGCTGATCAGAATGGCCGGATTATTCCTTACACCGATGTTGACGCTGGTAATCTCCGGATGACCGTATTTGCCGGTATTGGCTTTATCCAGCAGAGCCATGACTTCTACTCCCTTGCTTCCGCACTCAAGCACCATGGCGGTAAGGTCATCTGCACCCAGGCTGTCGTCCAGCGTAGCTGCCAACCCTTTTTGCATGAAAGCGTTCACTTCTTTATTGATTTCGCCGAGGTTGTCCGCATGCTCTGCATAGGCGGCGATCCCTTTGATGCCATAGATTAGCAGCTCACGCAATGAACGAATGTCTTCGTTTTCCGTCATTTGCAGTACACCGACCTCTCCGGCTTTATTTTCAAACTCTTCCGGTGTGGAGGCCTCCCACAAAGCTGCTGCCGGCAACTCTTTCCTGTTGATTGTTATCCCGGCATTCTGAATTTTGCTAATCAGTTCATTACGCAGGGCGAAACCTTCACGGAGCTTTTCATTGAAACGCTCTTTGTCAAAGTTGGCGTTGGTGATGGTCATAAACAGGGTTTCCATCACATAACGGTCTACTTTGTGATCCGTGATGCCGTTCTTCCTGGCAATGTTGGCATACACCGACAAGCCCCTGAGGAAATACATGGCCACATCCTGGATCCCGGCTACTTCGGGCTCCTTGCCGCAGACGCCTTTAATGGTGCATCCTGTGTTTTTTGCGGCTTCCTGACATTGAAAACAAAACATACTCATAGTTTCTCTTTT
>SL_8KL_010_SEDDRAFT_10000441_pt1 | contig 36065 bp, 40 predicted proteins | sample SodLakKL_010_SED_4_FD_11160 | JGI IMG/M metagenome (IMG submission 11160)
TCAAAAAATCTTTAAGCACATTATGCCTGTCTAACAAAAACTTACCAATTTTTTTTCCTTTTTCAGTAAGGTGAATCACCCCATACTTTTCGTATTTAAGTAGAGAATTGTCATGTAATTTCTTCATCATATTTGTTACAGAGGGAGGTTGGACATTTAATCTGTTTGCCAGGTCATTAACTCTTGTATATCCGTTTTTTTGGTTTAATCGGTAAATCATTTCTATATAATCTTCCATACTGGGAGTTAAGGTGTTTTCACTGGTTGATATTTCATAACCCCTGGCTGTATAAAATTTTTCATTATTATCATTGTCTGTCACAACAATAACCTCCTAAACACGCTTATTTATTAAAATATGCAGGAGTGATTTTAATCATGACAATTCGACATATTTATTTTTATTTTAGTAGACAAACACCAAAATGGACCTGTATTAATATAAATATTATTAGTTGGAATTTAGTCGCAGTTAACTTTATTAACCGCGACTCTAACACTACAGCAAAAGATTGATTATTTCTATGCATNGCTAAGCACTGGGGACGGTGGCATTCAAAACGTCTCTATGGCATGGTGCTTTATAATTAAACTATTCTAGGAGGAATAAAAATGGACCCGGTTGTTAAAGTAAGTGATTTATCTGTTTCTTATAATGGAAAGAATGTCTTTGAAGATATTTCTCTTTCTGTTTACCCCCGTCAGCTGGTAGGTATTATTGGACCTAATGGTGCGGGAAAATCTACTTTAATTAAAGCAATTATGGGTTTAACTTACGTTAATGAAGGTCAAATTGAAGTTATGAAAAAGCCTGTTGAAAAAGTTCGCAAGCATATTTCTTATGTCCCTCAAAGAAATACTATAGACTTAGATTTTCCGGTATTGGTTGAGGATGTTGTTAGTATGGGCCGTTACCCTCATTTATCATGGTGGGGGTTTTTAACAGCCAAAGACCGTCAAATAGTGAAAAAAAGTTTAAAGCAAGTTGGTATGTATGAATATCGCAGGAGGCAGATAGGCCAGCTTTCCGGTGGTCAGCAGCAAAGAGTTTTTCTTGCCCGGGCATTGGTCCAGGAAGCTGAGCTGTTTTTCCTGGATGAGCCTTTTGCTGGGATAGATATTGCTTCTGAGAATATGATAATGGATATTTTAAGAAATCTGAGGGACCAAGGGAAAACCTTGTTTGTGGTTCACCATGATTTAAGTAAGGCTGGCAGCTATTTTGACAGCTTAATACTTTTGAATAATAAGCTTATTGCCTATGGAAAGAAAGAGGATGTATTTCAAGTCAACTGCCTGAAAGAGGCTTATGACGGGCAGGTAACAAATATCTCCGAGAAAAATATTTTCGTGGTGGTGAACGGATAATGGGAAGCATAGGTTATTTTATTGATTCGCTTTATGCTTATCAGTATTTACAAAACGCTATGATTGCGGCAGTACTGGTGGGAATAGTTTGCGGCGTGATTGGTTGCTTCATTATTTTAAGGGGAATGGCTTTAATGGGTGATGCTATATCCCATGCTGTGCTGCCTGGTGTAGCTGTAGCTTACATGTTAGGTTTTAGTTTTTTTATAGGTGCGGTTTTTACTGGTGTTCTAACGGCTTTAGGGATAGGTTATATATCCCAAAACAGCAGGATTAAAGATGATTCTGCTATAGGCATTATGTTTACGGCAGCTTTTGCCTTAGGTGTAATATTAATAACCTTGAGGAGGGGTACCGGAGTAGACCTCTGGCATATTTTATTCGGTAATGTTCTAGCCGTATCCCAGGCAGATCTATGGATGACTTTTTGGATAGGAATATTGGTTTTGATATCTGTTTTTCTTTTTTATAAACAACTCTTGTTAAGTACCTTTGATCCTGTTATGGCTGTAGCTGTTGGTTTGCCTACCAGGTTAATTCACTACTCATTAATGCTCCTGCTATCCCTGGTTACCGTTGCTTCATTAAAAACAGTAGGTATTGTACTGGTAGTTGCTATGCTGGTTACGCCGGGTTCTACCGCTTATTTGCTGACCAACCGCTTGCCGGTAATGTTATTTTTGGCAGCAGTATTTGGTGTTTTTTCTTCCATAACAGGAGTATATTTTTCTTATATTTACGATTTTGCTACAGGCGCCTCTATAGTAGTTGTAGCTTCTATTTTATTCGCTCTAAGTTTTATATATTCACATAAACAAAGTTTTTTAACAAGGTTTTTCCGGACTGGAAAAGTCCAGGAGAAGGCTAAATTAATAAATTAGAATGGAGGAAGAAGTATGTTAAGAAAAAAAATTGTTTTTATGGGAGCAATTCTCATCCTTTTAGTCGGGTTGTTCTCAACAGGATGCGGAGACCAGGAATTTCAGGATGCAACCAAACTAAGTGATTTAGAAGTTGTAACCAGTATTTCTATCCTGGCAGACATCACGGAAAACATTATAGGTCAGAGGGGTAGTGTAGATTATATAGTGTCTACCGGTGATAACCCCGAAGATTATGAGCTTTTACCCGGTGAAATTCAGATGGTAAACTATGCTGATGTCTTTTTTATTAACGGTATGGGCTTAGAAATGATGATGGAAGAAGCTTTAGGCAATATTACTGATACTCCAGTTGTACATGTAACAGAAGGAATTGAACCGATTCCCCTGGAAGGTGATGACGCACCAGATCCTCATGCCTGGCTTGACGTAAAGCTAATATTTTCTTATATTGATAACATCGCGGATAAATTAATCCAGCTAGATCCCGACGGAGAAAATGAATACAGGGAAAATGCGGAAAATTATAAAGATGAGTTAAAAGAATTAGATGGTTGGATTAAAGAACAGGTAAAAGATATTCCGGAAAAAAACCGGGTTATTGTAGTCAGCGAAAATGCTTACAAATACTTCGGCGAAGCCTATGGATTTCAAACGGAAGGTATTTGGGAGTTAAATTCCCATGAAGAGGGAACGCCTAAACAAATTTCCCGTATAGTTGATTTAGTTAAGGAAAAAGAATTACCCGCCGTGTTTGTAGAAACTACTATAGATAGAAGGTATATGGACACTATCTCTGCAGAGACGGGAGTACCTATTTCCGGGGAAGTTTACACTGATGCCCTGGGAAGTCCGGGAAGTGGAGCTGATACCTATATCGAGATGATGGAACATAATGTAAAAGTATTTAAAGAAGGTTTGCGGTAGAATTCAGAGACGTTATGCAGATAAGTTTATCTTTTCGATTAAAAACTTTTCCTTATTGGAATAAGTTAAACAGGAAATTTAAAAATAAATCAGAATTAAATAATAGATAGTTAAGAATAGTTCCGTAAAATTTCGGAGGGAAAAGCAATGATCCAGGTAAAAAATTTATATAAAAGGTATGGCGGGGTTACGGCAATAGATGACATAACCTTTTCCATAAGAAAAGGAGAAATATTTGGTTTGCTGGGCCCTAATGGAGCCGGTAAAACTACTACCTTGAGAGTTTTGTCTACTGTTTTAAAGCCTGACCGGGGTCAGATTAGAATTGGAGGTTATTCGGTCTTAGATGAATCTCAAAAGGTGAGGGAAATCATAGGAGTATGTCCCCAGGAAATAGCTTTATATCCCGAGCTTACAGCTCGGGATAATCTTATCTTTTTTGCCCTTATGGGGGGACATAAAAAAGCTGAAGCCAAAAAAAAATCAAAGGAAATATTAACAGAAATAGGACTGGAAAATAAGGGGGATGAAAAGGTTATCAGTTTATCTGGCGGTATGAAAAGACGCCTTAACCTTGCTGTATCTATCATACACGAACCCCTTGCCCTTTTTATGGACGAGCCAACAGTGGGCATAGACCCTAAATCTAGAGCCGCCATATTTGAAATTTTAAACAGGTTTAAAAAAAAGGGGGTAACCATAGTATATACAACCCACTACATGGAGGAAGCAGAAAGACTCTGTGACAGGGTAGCCATAATGAATAACGGTCATATAATAGCTCTGGAATCCCCCCATTCTCTAAAGAAAAAATTTAACCCTTTAGGACAGATATCTTTTGAAGAAATTTTCTTAGAATTAACCCGGTAAATGGAGAGTTACAGATGAAAATAATATTTTTGGCGTTTAAAGACCTGAAAATTTTACTTTCCAACAAAAGAGAATTATCTTTGCATATTTTTTTCCCGGTAATCGTTGTGTTGCTGGTAATATCCCTTTTTGGGGGAGAACCTGCTCTTTATGGTGAAGCTTTTTTTATAGATCAGGACGGCGGTTTACCGGCCAGGAATTTTATAAATAGAATCGAAGAAGTAAGAGGTTTAAAAGTCTTTATTATAGATGAGGAACAAGCCGCCAGAAAGCTAGAGCGCTCAGACATACTAATGGTTACAGAAATACCTTCTGATTTTTCGGAAAAAATAACTGAGGGACAATCTCCCCAGTTAAACGTATGGCAGAGGGGTTCCGGGGGAGATACAGGACAGATGTTACTTTCCCTAAACCGTTCTGTTATAGCAGAGATGATGGGAGAAGTCCAGATGACTTTTCTGGTTAAGGATTTTGCGGAAGACTCTCCTCACTTTCAGGAAGAAAAAGAATTAGAAGCTTTTATGGATAGTTTTTTCAGGGCCTCCCTTTGGAATCCCGGCACAATAATAACAGAAAGGGTAATTGATGATCAAAAGGAAATGGCTGTTTTTTTCCTTCCCGGGATTATTACACTATTTTTAATTTTTTCTATAACTTTTAGCGCTCAAATTTTTGTTGAAGAAAAAAATCAGAAAATCTTAGAGAGACTTTCGTCTTCAGGTTTATCCAAGGGGGAAATACTTGGAGGTAAAGTACTGGGCAACGTTTTTAAAGGAACTTTTCAGCTTTTGATATTACTTGTAATTACCTGGCTTTTATTAAGCCCTTTTACACCCTTAACTTTTTTTAAAACTCTCATATTTTCTTTGTTGGTAATAACATCCATAAGCCTTATCAGTGTTTTTATAGGCTGTATCTCCCGGAAGCCGGAACAGGCCCTCTGGGCTTCAGTCATTATATCCCTGGTAAATTCAGCCATGGGGAATACTTTTGCTTTTCCCCGGGAGGAAGGCACAATAATAGAAATAATCAACTTCTTTACAGTTAGCTTTTACGCCAACCGGGGTTTGCGCAGCTTAATAATTCAAGGGGGGTCCTTATCTGGTTTAGTTATGGAAATGCTGGCGCTGGCTTTCATAGCCCTGATATTTTTGGTAATATGCTTATACATTTTTTCATCTGCAGATAGTTAAATTTATTAATAAAGGGGGCAGGGCCTGGTTTGCTTATTTGGTTAGATTATCATAACGGCAACCGGGTTATAAATATTGAAGGAAATAATATATTTAGTAGGAAAAGATCTGAAAAATTTCATAACGGATGCCAGAAGTTTGTTCCTGGCTCTTTTGTTTCCTTTAGTACTAGTTTTTATGGTAGTTTATGTTTACCCCTCTGGAGGGGAAGAGGATAGGGGGAGGTTTACTTTTGGCCTGGTTTCCCAAGAAGATGAAGAAGGCGTTAGTCGGGAAATGATAACATTTTTAGAGAAAGTAAAGAGTATCCCCCTGCAAAGCTTTAACTTTGAGGAGGCTTACCAAAGACTACAGGAGGAAAAGATAGAGGCTTTTCTATTTTTCCCTTCAGATTTTACTTCCAGGTTATACAGTGGGGAAAATACAGTAATAGAAGTTTACACAAATCCTGAAAATGTTAAAGGACGTTTGGCTGCCCTGAGACTGGGGCAGGGGCTGGCCAATCAAATATCATATGCCCAAAGCAGCTTTGAATTAGTAAAAAGGCAAAAAGGAATAAGCATAGAGGAGTTAGCAGAAAGAGTAAGGCATGGGGAAGATTTTCAGGTTATCCCCAGTTTAGTAGAGCCGGTTAGTATGAATTTTCACAATATAGGCCCTTTAGTTCCTCTTAACCGGGTAAACTGGGCGCTTCCTGCTTTTTTTACCATGTTTGTTTTTTTAGCCTCTTCCCTGGGAGCGGTGGACTTAGTAAAGGAAAAAGAGCACCGCATACTGGAAAGATTAGCAGTAAGGGGTACCACTAAAGGGATTATTTTAGGGGCAAAATTTTTTAGCAGCTTTATAAAGGGAATGGTTCAGATTATATTTTTATGGGGTGCTGGTATTTTTATTTTTAACCTTTACCCGGGGTCTTCCCTGTTTGCCCTGTTTTTTCTTTCAGCATTATTTGTGGCCGTGGCTTCAGCCTTTTCTTTATATATAGTTTCTACAGCATCAAATTCCTCCTTTGCCTTTTCCTTGGGAGTAATCTCTTCACTAATTATGGCACCCCTGGGCGGGTGTTGGTGGCCTGTGTATCTGATGCCTCCCTGGATGAGTTTACTTGGAAGGTTGACGCCGCATTATTGGGCTAATTCAGCTTTTAGCAAGCTGTTAATCTCCGGGGGAGATCTTGAAGCTATAGCTATAGAATTAACTACGCTGTTAATTTTTGTTATAGCCTTATATTTTTATTCTGTTAAGAAATTTGACTATGTATAACAAAATTATAAGAGTGGGTAAATAAAAACATTATGTTGACTATTAAAAATGATTTATTAAGCAGTTCTTTTACTGCTAATTGATTACAACTATATTGTACTAGGGGGTGTTGAGTAGGGAGAACCTACATAAAAGATGCCTGAGATGTTAATGGAGCATGTATTTCTATTACTTTTTGGTGCCGGACTGATCATTTTTATATACCAGATTGTTAAAAAAACTATTAGAGGGTTAATTTACCCTATTATTTCTTTTGAAGGTGAAGTTATTAGTCGGAGTTATAAAACAAAAGTAATTGAAGAGGATGATGGAACAGAAAGAATAGAAGAAAAATATGGTTTAGAAATACGTATGCCTGACGGTAGCAAAAGGAATTTTTCAGTGAACAAAAAGCTATATAATTCTGTAAAAGAAGGGGATTATGTAAGCAAAGAAAAGGGTAGCTTAAAGTTAAAGAAGGTGCCCCGTAAAAAGAATGTAAAAAAATAGTCAGCGCAGAACTATTTACCTTAAAGACCTGGAAAGGTCTTTAATTTTTTTATTTCTTTTTTTAATATTTTATTATGATGTGGGAAAAATACGGTTAAAAGACTTAAAGGAGGTAATAAAGATGGATCGATTAAGAACCGGTATTTTAGCGGGTTTGGCTGCTGGTGTAATTATGGGCATTGTTTCATTTCTGTTTTATCAGACAGGTATATTTGATTTAAATCCTTTCACAGTTATGAGCAGATTGTTTTTAACTGAAGAAATGGCTGTTACCGGCACAGGCTTGTTTGTAGGTTTATTAGCTCACCTGGTGGTAACTGCTCTTTTTGGAGTAGTTTTTACTTTTTTATTAGAAAGCAGGGAAAATGCTCTTTACTGGGGCCTGGTTTATGGAACAGCCTTATATTTTATTAATGCTGGACTACTGGGTCCTGCGCTGGGCCTATTCCCTCCACTATGGCAGGTAGATTTCCCCAATAACATAGGTGCCCTGGTAACCAGGCTTATTTTTGGTGTAGTTCTGGGGTATTTAGTAGCCCTATGGCTGCAGGAACCTGTACAGGAAGCAGAAGAACATTAATTTAAGTGTTAAAAATCCTCAGATCTTTCTGAGGATTTTTTTCTACATTTTTCCAAAAATCAGGAGTAGCCCAATTGCCACGAAGGCTACCCCTGCTCCTGATTGTAAGTAGTTGGTGGGTATGTACCTGGTTAAAGCGGCACCCAAGAGTACTCCTACAGCGGCTGAAAAAACAAGAGCTGTAGCTGAGCCCAGGAAAACGCTCAGCAGGCTTTTGGATTGAGTTGCGATTAACATGGTAGCTAGCTGAGTTTTATCTCCTAGTTCTGCTAAAAACACCAGGCCGAAAGTTGTTAGCATTGTTTTCCATTCCATATTTACACCTCCACCGGATTAATTTTTTATAGCATAATCTTACATAAATAATATGTTCTACTCTACTTTTTTATTCAAGGCGATAGGAAACGGGGCACTGGACAACTACACCTATAAGTTTGTAGCCCGGCTGATTCTACGTCCGGTGGCTATTCATAAAAAATACCGGGAAGGGGAAAATATCTTTAAAATATTTATTATAAAATGAGGTGGCAGTGCATGTTTAGAAAAAATGTCTTNCTACTAGGATTTACCATCATTATGGTTATAGGTATGCTTACCTATTTGTTTGCCTGGAGTTTTCATAATAATATGTCTGGTAATCAAGGGATGGAACAATCTCCCCTTACAATGGAGGATAAATATCCCCAGGGTAAGCTTATCCTGGAGATTGTAAAGTCTGATATTCCTAAAGATGAAGAGGTGTTTCAGGAAATTCTTTTAGATCTATCGGGAGTAGAAAGGGCTATATATTTTTCTGACAACAAGCAGTTAGTAATTTTTTATGATCCTGAAAAAATCTGTGTTGAAGGTATAAAGACGCTATTAGAGGAAAAAGGGGTAACAGTTAACTCTCTATATTTTTAAAAATATGTTTTGAAAATACAAAAATAAAACTTGACAGTTATCCCAGGTCATGATATTTTAGTATTTAAATATATACGTTAAATGCTGTGACTGGGAAGAGTAAGTATGTTCGGGTTTTTCCAGAGAGCCGGCGTAGGTGAGAATCCGGCATTACTTCTGCATACTGAATGGGTCCAGGAGCTGTAGACCGAAAGCTTTAAGCAAGTAGGCTCTAACGGAGAGTTCTACCGTTAAAAGGAACAGGGTATCGGATAATATAATTGTTGTCCCGTACCTGGAATATGAGTGAACTCATGTATTTATTTACATAAGTTAACTAAGGTGGCACCGCGAATATAACCTTTCGTCCTTTTGGATGAAAGGTTTTTTAATTGTAGAGGAGGGAATAAAGTGATTTTACCGCAAAAAGAAGATTTTATAAGTAAAGCCAGGACGTTTAACCTTATACCTGTTTATAAGGAGGTTATGGCTGACATGGAAACTCCAATCTCCATATTTCAGAAAGTTTCTAAGGAGGGGTCTTCGTACCTGCTGGAAAGCGGTGAAGTAGGAGAAAAGTTTGGAAGGTATTCCTTCATCGGGCTCCGCCCCTTTATGAACTTTGAAAGCAGTAAAGGGTTAGTGAAAGTAGAAGATTCCAATGTTGAGAAAAAAACCACGGAAAACCCGTTGGAGGACTTAAGAAAGGTGATGGGATCTTTCAAACCAGCAGTAGATTCCAGTTTGCCCAGGTTTTATGGTGGCGCAGTTGGTTTCATTGGTTATGATATAGTTAAATACCTGGAAGATATTAATCTTCCCCAGGAGGAGGGGGACCTGGTCTTTCCTGACTTGAGTTTTATTTTTGCCGGCCTGGTTTTAATATATGACCACTGGCGGCACAGTTTAAAGATAGTTGTGAACACGCGGGTCAAGGAAAACCCCAAAAAAGAATATGAAAGAGCCTGTGAGCAAATTCAAAAAATTATTGATGACCTGAAAAAACCTCTTCCAGATACAAAAGAGGAAGAGATATTTTCAGAGGAAATAAAGTTCAAATCTAATTATCAGCAGGAAAACTTTGAAAATCAGGTCAAAAAAGCCAAGGATTATATTGCCCAGGGAGAGATATTTCAGGTAGTTTTATCTCAGCGCTTTGAAGCTCCCCTAACGGTTCCTCCTTTTCTACTTTATCGGGTGCTCAGGATGGTTAACCCTTCACCTTACATGTATTACCTGGATTTTGGCGATTTCAAAGTAGTAGGTTCTTCCCCTGAGCCGCTGGTAAGATTGGAGGAGGGAGTGGTGGAATCCCGTCCTATTGCCGGGACTCGTCCCAGGGGAAAAAATGCAGAGGAGGATTTAGCTCTGGCAGAAGACCTTCTGCAGGATGAAAAGGAGAGGGCTGAACATATTATGCTGGTCGATTTGGCCCGGAATGATGTTGGCAGGGTCTGTGATTACGGAAGTGTTGAGGTAAAGAACCTTTTTTCCGTTGAGAAGTATTCCCACGTTATGCATATGGTAACGGAAGTCCAGGGCCTTTTAAATAAGGATAAAGACGCATTTGATGTTCTCATGGCCTGCTTTCCTGCCGGGACGGTTTCGGGAGCGCCCAAGATAAGGGCCATGGAAATTATTAGTGAACTGGAGCCTGACAGAAGGGGCCCTTATGCGGGGGCAGTTGGATATTTCGGATTTTCCGGAAATATGGATACCTGTATTACCATAAGAACCATGGTAATAAAAGGGGAAAAAGTATACGTTCAGGCAGGGGCCGGTGTGGTAGCTGATTCTCAACCAACTAGAGAATACCAGGAAACCCACCATAAAGCTGCAGCTCTGCTAAAAACTTTAAATATAGCCAGGGAGGGAGTTTAATTGATTTTAGTTATTGATAATTATGATTCTTTTACATATAACCTGGTTCAGTACCTGGGGGAGATGGGAGCTGATTTGAAGGTGGCCAGAAACGATAAAATATCTCTGGAAGAAATAAATGAAATGTTCCCTGAAAAAATCGTAATCTCTCCGGGACCAGGGGTGCCTCAGGAGGCAGGGCTAACCATGGATATTATCAGGGCCTTTGCCAGGGATATTCCCATCCTGGGGGTTTGCCTGGGGCACCAGGCCATAGGGGCTGTTTTTGGAGGTAAAGTAGTAAGGGCGAAGGTTTTGATGCACGGGAAAACTTCCATGATATATCACGGGGAAGAAACAATTTACCGGGGTGTTTCCAATCCCTTTGAAGCTACTAGATACCATTCCCTGCTGATAGAGGAAAAAAGTTTGCCGTCTTGTCTTAAGATAACGTCTAAAGCAAAGGATGGCACCATTATGGGTATCAGGCATAAAGAATATCCTCTAGAGGGCATTCAATTTCATCCTGAATCTGTGCTGACAGAGGCTGGAAAGAAAGTATTATCTAACTTTTTGAAAGGGGGCAGAAAGCATTGTCTAGTCAGGTAGTTGATTTTAACCAAGCTATTGATAAGGTTGTCAGGGGTCAAGGCTTATCTCTTCAGGAGTCGGAAGATGCTATGGGTTTAATCATGTCGGGAAAGGTTTCTGAAGCACAGATTGCTAGTTTTCTTACGGCTTTACGTATGAAAGGAGAAACGGTAGAGGAAATAACAGGCTGTGCCCGGGTTATGAGGGATAAGGTTACCAGCATTAAGACAGATCATACCAGGCTGGTTGATACTTGTGGAACGGGAGGAGATCAGTCCAGCACCTTTAACATTTCTACTACAGCAGCTTTTGTAGCAGCCGGGGTTGGTCTGCCGGTGGCAAAGCACGGGAATCGCTCTGTTTCCAGTCGTTGCGGTAGTGCCGATGTGCTGGAAGCTCTGGGAGTTAACTTAGATATTTCCCCTCTAGATGCAGCAGCCAGCATTGAAAAGATTGGTATCGGATTCCTCTTTGCGCCTAAATTNCATCTGGCCATGAAACACGCCATTAAGCCCAGGAAAGAAATAGGGATAAGGACCATTTTTAATATTTTGGGACCCTTAACCAACCCTGCCGGAGCCCGGAGGCAGGTTATAGGAGTCTATGCGCCGGAGCTGACGGAAGTCCTGGCATACGTTCTTTTAAACCTGGGCACTGAACATGCTTTAATAGTTCATGGCCTGGACGGTATAGATGAAATAACCATATGCGAAGAAACCAAAATTAGCGAATTAAAAAATGGACAGGTAAAAACATACTATCTCAAGCCTGAGGACCTGGGCTTTGAAAGGGCCAGATCTTCAGAGATTAAAGGGGGAGAGATAGAACAGAACGCCAGGATAACATCTTCTATATTAGAGGGAAAAAAAGGACCGGGAAGGAATATTGTGGTTATTAATGCTGCTGCAGTTTTAGTAGCAGGCAGGTTAGCAGAAAATTTTTCTCAGGGGGTAAAGCTGGCTGAAGAAAGTATAGACAAAGGTGAAGCCCTGGGAAAACTGGAGTTACTTCGGGAATTTAACAGGAGCTGTCTATGTTCTTAGATAAAATTGTTAACCACAAAAAATTAACCCTTCAGGAAAAGAAAAAAACTTTCCCCTTAGAAGAGGTGAAAAAGCTTGCAAGGAACTGTCCCCCGGTCAGAGATTTTAAAGAGTCTCTTAAAAATAATACCGGAAAAGAAGTTATAATTGCCGAGATTAAAAGAGCTTCTCCTTCTAAAGGTCTTATTTGTAAAGAAGAAGAGCCAGAAAACAGAGCTTTGGTATACCAGGAAAGTGGAGCAGCTGCCATATCTGTTTTAACTGAGGAAAAATATTTTTTAGGCAGTCTGAAAGATTTAAACAAAGTGAAAAGTGCAGTAGATATACCGGTGTTGCGAAAGGATTTTATAGTGGACCAGTACCAGTTATATGAGTCCCGGGGAGAGGGTGCCGATGCAGTACTTCTAATCACTTCTATTCTGCCAGATATTGAACTGTCTTCATTTATAGAAATTTGCCGAAAACTTTCTATGGCGGCCCTGGTTGAGGTACATACCAGGGATGAGCTTCAAAGGGCACTGGCTTGCGGAGCTGAAATTATAGGTATAAACAACCGGAATTTAGAAACATTTCAAACTAATATAAAGGTTACTATAGACCTTTGCTCTGAAGTACCGCCGGATGTTTTGCTAATAAGCGAAAGCGGCATCGGAAGCAATGAAGATATTAAAAAGCTAAAAGAAAAGGGAGTCTATACTTTTTTAATCGGAGAAGCCTTAATGGATAATCAAAATCCGGGCCAGAAAATTAAGGAGCTTTTATATGGTAAGAGTTAAAATTTGCGGAGTTAGAAATGAAAAAGAAGCTTTGATGGCCGTAGAGGGTGGGGCTGAAGCCGTTGGATTTATTCTGACTGAAAGCCACCGCCGGATTTTACCGGAAAAAGCCAGTAATATTTGCAAGGTAATTCCCCCCTTCGTATCGAAGGTTGGAGTATTTGTAGATGAAGACCCCGGTTTGGTAAAAGAAATTGCCGAAGAATGTAGGTTGGATATTTTGCAGTTTCACGGTCAGGAGCCTCCTTCTTCCCTGATAGGTTTTAAACAGAAAGTAATAAAAGCTTTTGCTTTGAAAGGGGAAGAAAGCCTGGACAATATATACAGGTATGAGTCCACAGTTCATGCCTGGCTGCTGGATGCCTATGCGCCAGGAAAACCCGGGGGAACGGGCAGGACTTTTAACTGGTCATTAGTAAATAAGATTATAAGGAAAAAACCCATAATTTTAGCGGGAGGCCTAACGGAAGAAAATATACTGCAGGCTTTAAAAGAAGTAAGGCCCTTTGCGGTGGATGTTAGCAGCGGTGTGGAAACTGAAGGTGAAAAGGATTGTGGAAAGATTATAAATTTTATAAATAAAGTGAGGAGTTGGAAAAGTGTATCCTGATAAAAACGGACATTTTAAAGAGTTTGGAGGTAGATTTGTTCCGGAAATTTTAATGCCTGCCTTAGAAGAGCTTACCGGGGAATATTACCGTTTAAAAGAAGATAAAATATTTAACCAGGAACTGACCTCTTACTTCAATAGTTACGTCGGCAGACCGACACCTCTTTATTATGCCTGGGGGTTGACTGAACTTATGGCAGGCCCAAAGGTATATTTGAAAAGGGAGGATTTAACTCATACCGGGGCCCATAAAATAAATAATACCCTGGGGCAGGCTTTGCTGGCTTGTAAGATGGGGAAAAAGAAAGTTATAGCAGAAACAGGGGCAGGACAGCACGGGGTAGCTACGGCTACTGCTGCTGCCATGTTCGATCTGGAATGATGTTCGATCTGGAATGTGATGTATATATGGGAGAAGAGGATATGGAAAGACAGTCTTTGAATGTTTTTCGCATGCGCCTTCTGGGTGCCCGGGTTATCCCGGTTTCTTCAGGAAGTAAAACTTTAAAGGATGCTACCAATGAAGCTATTCGGGACTGGGTGACCAACATTGAAAATACTTATTATATTATAGGTTCCGTAGTAGGACCCCACCCTTACCCCGAAATGGTCAGGGATTTTCAATCAATTATCGGACGGGAAGCCCGGGAACAAGTGTTGAGTCTAGAGGGTCGTCTCCCTGACTCTTTAATCGCCTGTGTAGGTGGAGGAAGTAACGCCATGGGGCTCTTCTACCCGTTTCTTAATGATACTGAAGTAGAGATGATAGGTGTAGAAGCAGCCGGGATGGGGCTGGATACAGATAAGCACTCGGCTACACTGACCAGGGGCAGGGCTGGGGTACTGCATGGAGCCATGAGTTACCTGCTGCAGGATGAATACGGTCAGGTTTCCCCGGTTCACTCTATATCCGCAGGCCTGGATTACCCGGGGGTAGGTCCTGAACACGCGTTTTTAAATATAACCGGGCGGGTTAATTACGGTTCCATTACTGACCAAGAAGCCCTGGAAGCTTTTCAGATTCTCTCGGAAACGGAAGGCATTATCCCGGCCCTGGAAAGCGCCCATGCTGTAGCGTATCTTTTAAATAACAAGGAGCACTTTAAAGACCTTACATTAATTGTATTAAACCTATCGGGTCGGGGAGATAAAGATGTAAATTTAGCGGCCCGGCTGCTGGAGGTGGAGTAATGAGAATAAAAAATAAATTTACCCAGTTAAAAGAAAACGGCGAAAAGGCCCTGATAACTTTTATTACGGCAGGAGACCCGGATTTGGACACTACGGAAAGGTTGGTTCTGGAGATGGAGAGAAAAGGAGCAGATATTGTAGAACTGGGATTGCCCTTCTCCGACCCCCTGGCGGATGGACCTGTTATTCAAAAGTCCTCCCAGAGGGCTCTGGAAGGGGGAGTAAGAACTCCTGATATGTTTCAATTGGTAAGGTGCCTCCGGAAGAATACGGACATTCCTTTGGTCATCCTTACCTACTATAATCCTGTATTCAGCTTTGGGTTGAAAGCATTTGTTAAAGAGGCAGCTTCGGCAGGGGTAGATGGTCTTATTATACCGGACCTGCCCTTAGAGGAGAGTGATGAATTGAAAAAAATCACTTCCTCTCAAGGGGTGGATTTAATATATTTACTGGCTCCCACCAGCACCGATGAAAGGATAAAAAGGACGGATAAAAAAGCCGGCGGATTTATTTACTGTGTTTCTATAACAGGAGTTACTGGAGTAAGAGAGGAATTTTCAAGTTCAATAGAGAATCTAATAAAACGAATAAGAAAGTACACTTCCTTACCATTAGCTCTGGGTTTTGGCATATCCAATCCCCAGCAAGCCGGTCTGGCCGCATATTATGCTGATGGAGTTATTGTGGGCAGTGCGCTGGTAAAAATTGTTGAACAGCATGGGGATAATCCTGATTTACTAATAAAAAAAGTAGGAGAATATGTAGGCAGCTTGAAAGAGGGCATACCGGGTCAGTTCTCCGACTTTCCGATTTAAAGGAGGTCAGTCTATTGAGTGGTTCACTGGAATTTGTAAAAAAACTCAAGTATGTTGGACGAAATTTTAATCCCCAAAGCACAGTGATTAAAATTAATGATGTTCATATAGGAGGCAAAGAAAAAACTATAATTGCCGGCCCCTGTGCTATCGAGTCGGAAGAACAACTGCTTAAGACAGCCCGGGAAGTTAGCAAAGCCGGATCCAGGATTCTAAGGGGAGGAGCTTTCAAGCCCCGTTCTTCTCCGTACAGCTTCCAGGGTCTGGGTAAAGAAGGTTTAAAAATACTACAAAGGGTAGGAAAGGAAACCGGCCTTCTCACTGTTACTGAAGTTATAGATACAAGGGACGTGGAGCTGGTATGTGATTATGCCGATATTTTACAGTTGGGTTCAAGGAACATGCAGAATTATCAGCTGTTAATGGAGCTGGGGAGGTTAAACAAGCCTGTACTACTGAAGAGGGGAATATCTTCAACTATAGAGGAGTGGCTTTTAGCTGCTGAATATATAATGGGTGAAGGTAATCACCAGGTGATACTCTGTGAGAGGGGCATAAGAACCTTTGAACCTGTTACTCGAAACACCCTTGATTTAAATGCTGTTCCCCTGGTAAAACTGTTAAGCCATCTTCCAGTATTTGTAGATCCCAGTCACGGAACTGGCCTGCGGGAACTGGTTTCGGTAATGGGCAAAGCAGCCTTAGTAGCAGGAGCAGACGGGTTAATAATGGAGGTTCACTTTGAGCCAGGTTGTGCCCTTTGTGATGGTGACCAGTCCCTTACACCGGAAGAGTTTACCGACTTTATGCTGGAGTTAGATAGGTTTAAGGATATTTTTGAAAGCAGCTTTAAGGTGATGCCCACTTGTTTATAGTGTATAATTTTGTCTAAAGGGAAAGATATTAAAAGTATAGTGACAGTACAGTGCGGCTTAGACATTTAGCTTGACGAATGGTAGTAAAGGGGTTAGAATAATAATAAATAAGAACAGGGGGTATATTTATGGCTATTACTAAAGATATGACTATTGCTGAAGTCCTGAGAGTAAAGCCCAAAACAGCTCAAGTTTTATTTCAAATGGGAATGCAGTGCCTGGGCTGTCCTACGGCTGCCGGGGAAACAGTTGAAGAAGCGGCTCAAGTTCATGGTGTAGATGCTGACGAGCTGGTAGAAAAACTTAATGCTGCAGAAGATGCTTAAAAACCGCGAAATTGCGGTTTTTATTTTTTAGGGTTGATTTCAAGAAACGATGTTTATTTTGCTATAATATTATGATATGCTTGACCTAAACAAGTTTTCGGCTGTGATATTAACTAAAAATATTTAAATGGGGGGAGTCCTGATTGAAATTACTGGTGCTGGTTTTAAATAAAACGGAAGACCTGAATGAATTGCTGGAAAAGTTTTTAGATATGGGCATAAGGGGAGCTACAGTTATAGATTCTCATGGTATGGGAAGAATTTTGTCAACTCATGTGCCTCTGTTCGGAGGGTTGAGCCATCTTTTTGATGGAGATAGGCCTGTCAATAAGGTGATTTTTTCTATAATAGATAATGAGGAAAAGGTACGGCAGGCAATTGAGTTAACAAACAAGATTATTGGTGATTTAAAAGAACCGGGCACCGGGGTTATTTTTACCCTTGAACTGGACCAGGTAGTTGGCCTGGCGGGAGATATTTCCAGAGATTCTTCGGAAGAATCTTGAAAAAGGGCAGGTTTTTTGGACAGGCCTGGATAAGGTAACCTATTGTAGTTTGTAGTTTTATATCAAGTATTGAGATAACATTAGTAGCAATCAAACTGTAACTTGTGAGGGAGTTCAACATGACAGTTTATCAGCAACCGTTAGGGATAGCTATAATTCTTTTATTCGGATTACTGGGTGGCCGCCTGGCCCGGAGAATTAAAATGCCCATGGTAGTAGGGTATGTTTTAATGGGTCTGCTATTGAGTCCTTCGGTTTTTAATATAATCCCCGAAAGTTTGAATCAGGAACTTGAGGTCATAAAAATAATGGGCCTGGGTATGATTGCTTTAATGATTGGCAGCGAGTTAGAAATAAAAAAATTAAGAAAGATTGCCAGTTCTGTTGTCTGGATTACTGTGGTACAAATTGTGGGAGCCTCGGTTATTGTTTTTTGCGTCATGTATTACATATTAAATCTGCCTTTAACTGTTTCACTTCTTCTTGGAGCCATGGCCACAGCCACAGCCCCGGCTTCTCCCGTAGCAGTTATAAGAGAATATAATGCTAAAGGGAACTTTACCAGCACATTGCTAGGGGTGGTAGCCCTGGATGATGCTTTATGTATCATATTTTTTGGTATGGTATCTGCCGTAGTAAGCATTTTATTAGAGGGTAGCGTATTTGGCTTAAATATTGCGTTAGAGCCATTAATAGAAGTTTTCAGTTCAATGTTGTTGGGTGTCGTAACAGGATTATTATTACTGTTAATCTTACGGTTTTTAAAAAATCGGCCTCAAACGGTAGTTGTACTGCTGGGAATTGCTTTACTAAACAGTGGGATCGCCAACGCTTTACATTTATCTCCACTTCTGGTCAACATGGTAACCGGGTTTGTGGTCACCAATCTTTACCCCCATCATATTTTTCAATATTTTGAGGATGTTGAATTACCCATCTATATAATATTTTTTACCCTGGCCGGGGCAAGTTTACACCTGGATGTTTTGGCGGCCAACTGGGTTCCTGCTGCTGTATATATTGTAGCCCGGGGTGTGGGCAAGGTTGGCGGTTCATTTCTGGGAGCCAGGCTGGCTAATGCAGATATTATAGTACAAAAATATATAGGTTTTGCCATGTTCTCCAAGGCAGGGGTTACTATAGGTCTTCTCATGCTGGTGCAGGGAAGATTCCCTGAACTGGCTGTAATTATTACTGCTATAGAGCTTGCTGCGGTAACTGTATGTGAAATATGTGGGCCTATGGGAACCCGCTATGCACTGATTTCTTCAGGGGAAACAAATCCCCCGGTTTCTTCTTAAAAATATTTATCTTGTCCAGGGAGGTAGTTTAATTTCTGACTTGCCCTTAAAGTAAATGGTTGCTATAATAGTAGTGATTATAAAGTCTAAATTAAAGGAGGCACATTTTTAATGGAGCAAAGACATATTAAAACGATTAACCTTATGGATTTAAAGGCCAGCTTACATAAAGGTGGATGCGGGGAATGCCAGACTTCGTGCCAGTCGGCCTGTAAGACTTCCTGCACTGTTGGAAATCAGATTTGTCAAAAGGAAAATAATGAGCAAAAAAAGTAGTCAAAGACTACTTTTTTCAATAACAGGGGGAAATAGATTTGCCAGGTCCCATGGTTCATAAATTTAAGTTTAATAATTTAAATATAGTCCTGGATGTTAACAGCGGAGCAGTACATGTTGTAAGTGGACTGGGCTGGATAATTATAGACCTTATGGAGAAGGGTCATAAAGAAGAAGAAATCCAGGAAAAGCTAAATAGCAATTATGACTCCCGGGAGGTTATAAGAGTTCTCCAGGAGATTAAGGAATTGAAGGAAAGGGAGCTTTTGTTCAGCGAAGATTACACCCAGGACTATTCCCGGCCGCCAGAACATATAGTGAAAGCCCTTTGTTTTCACGTGGCCCATGACTGCAACATGACCTGCAGTTACTGCTTTGCCGGGAAGGGGGCCTTCGGGGGAATTAAAAGTAAAATGTCCAGGGAGGTAGCTTTTAAGGGGATAGACTTTCTAATTGAGAATTCGGGTTCAAGGAAAAACTGTGAGATTGATTTCTTTGGGGGAGAACCTCTGCTGAACTTTTCCCTGGTAAGGGAAACAGTTGAGTATGCCAGGAAAAGAGAAAAAGAAGCAGGTAAAGAATTTAATTTTACCTTAACTACCAATGGGGTGCTCCTGGAGAAAGAGGTCATGGATTACCTTAATGAAGAGGGTTTTAGTGTTGTCTTAAGCCTGGATGGCCGCAGAGAAATAAATGATAGGGTCAGGACTTTAGGGGGCAAGGGAAGCTATGATTATGTGGTGCCTAAATATCTTTCCTTTATAGAAAAAAGAGAACATAAAGATTATTTTATACGGGGGACCTACACCCGACATAATTTAGATTTTAGTGAAGACTTAAAACATCTTGTAAATTTAGGATTTAAAAGTATATCCCTGGAGCCTGTAGTGGCTTCCCCTGAATTACCTTATGCTCTGCAGGAAGAGGACCTCCCGATAACTTATCAGCAGTATGATAAAATCGCTGATTTATGCCAACAGTTTTCCAGCACATCAAAATCTTTTTCTTTTTTCCACTTTAACCTGGACTTAAGCCAGGGACCCTGTATTAAAAAACGTCTGAGTGGTTGCGGTGCAGGAACTGAGTACCTGGCTCTTTCTCCAGAGGGTGATTTATATCCCTGCCATCAATTTGTAGGCAAACAAGAGTTTCTCATGGGAAATGTGCTGCAGGATTTATGCTATGACCACAGCTTATATAATAAATTTTTGAAGGTTGATATAAATAGTAAGGAGGACTGCCGCCGCTGCTGGGCAAAATTTTTCTGCGGGGGCGGCTGCCATGCCAATGCTTACAATTTTAATAGTGATTTATACAGGCCCTACGGCCTGGGATGTAACCTGGAGAAAAAGAGGCTGGAATGTGCCTTGGGACTCCAGGCTTACAGTTATCTAGATTAAAAACAACTATAAGGAGGTGCCCTGTATGGATATTTTTTCTTATGGGTGGCAGAAAGAAGTTGAAAAACAGGCGCCCCTGGCTTTAAAGGTGAGGCCCCAGAGCTTAGACGATTTCGCCGGGCAGGAAGAAATAATGGGCAGGGGGAAAATTTTACGCCGACTTATTGAAGCTGACCGCCTGGCATCTGCGATATTTTATGGTCCCCCCGGGACCGGGAAAACTACCTTGGCCAAGATTATTGCAGAAACCTCTAAAGGTGATTTCGTGCAGTTAAATGCTGTCATGTCAGGCGTCAAAGAAATAAAAGAAGTTATTAAAGGAGCCAGGGACCTGCTAGGTATGGAGGGGCGCAGAACCATAATGTTTATTGATGAGATTCATCGCTTTAACAAGGCTCAGCAAGATGCCCTGCTCCCTTCAGTAGAAGACGGAACTGTTATATTGATCGGGGCTACTACTGAGAACCCCTATTTTACTGTAAACTCCCCCCTCTTATCCCGTTCTAGAGTTTTCCCTTTTAAGCCTTTGGACAACTCCTCCCTCCGCAGCATTTTAGAAAAAGCCTTAGAAGAGGATAAAGGTTTAAAGGGGTGGAATCCCAGGGTTGATAAGGAGGCGATAGACCATATAATTGAAAGATCTAACGGTGATGCCAGGACAGCCCTTAATGCCCTGGAGCTGACTGTTTTAACCACTTCACCGGAGGATAATGAAACCCGCAGGGTTACCCTGGAGATTGCTGAGGAGTCTATACAACAAAAGGTGGTTAACTACGATCGTCAGGGAGATAACCATTATAATGTAATATCTGCTTTTATAAAATCCATCCGGGGATCTGACCCTGATGCTGCCTTACACTGGCTAGCCTCTATGATATATGCTGGAGAAGATCCAAATTTTATTGCTCGCCGGCTGATAATAAGCGCTTCAGAAGATGTGGGAAATGCTGACCCCCGGGGCCTGTCAGTTGCTGTTGCGGCAGCTCAAGCTTTGCAAATGATAGGCATGCCGGAGGGAAGAATCGTCCTGGCTCAGGCGGTGGTTTACCTGGCAGGGGCTCCTAAAAGTAATGCGGCTTATAAAGGGATTAACCAGGCGCTAGAAGACGTTTCAAAGGAAAGGTCCGGGGGTGTACCGCCTCATTTAAAGGACTCCAGCTATCCGGGGTCAAAGAAGCTGAGCAGCGGCCAGGGATACCGGTACCCCCATGATTATCCAGGGCATTTTGTATCTCAGAATTACCTCCCTCCGGAGTTAAAGGATAAAGTTTATTACTACCCTACGGAGAACGGGGAAGAAGAAAAAATCAAAAATCGACTTGATAAGCTTTGGCCCACGAGAAAAAAGGAAGGGAACCCATGAGTGAATACTTGACCATCAGAAAAGAAGTGAGGGTAAAAGTCCCCGTGGGAGCATGCCGTTTTATCGCCTCTGTAGGATTTTGCCAGGACGAAGAGGAAGCCAAAGAATTTATACAACAGGTAAAGGGGGAATTTCCCAACGCTACCCATAATGCTTTTGCCTATAAAATTGGGACCGAAGACAGTGTTATTACCCGGTTATCCGATGCAGATGAACCTGCTGGAACAGCCGGATCTTCCCTTCTATCAGCCGTAGAAAAAGCAGGACTTACCAATGTAGTAATTGTAGGGACCCGCTATTTTGGAGGAGTTAAACTGGGAATAGGGGGTTTAATCAGGGCCTACAGGTCTTGTGGTGAAGTTGGTTTAAAAGAAGCGGGAACCAGGGAAAAAAGATTATTTAAAAAATATGATATTACTTTTGACTATGATTATATAGGACAGGTGATGAATGAAATACCTGTCTGCCTTGGAGAAATACAGGATGTTGACTACAGTTCCAAAGTTAAAGTTCAATTTCTCATGCCTCCTGAAAACCTGGAGGACTTTAAAGGAAAGTTTAAGGATATAACCAGGGGAAGCGGAAGTCTGGCAGAATAACTTGTAAACAATAAAGCAATAATAGTGTTATTAAGCACCTTTTAAATTAACAAAAGAGGTGAGTTTTTAATGTTGCAAAAAAAGAAAATTGCCGTTGCCATGAGTGGAGGAATAGACAGCTCTGTTGCTGCCGCTATTTTAAAAGATAAAGGATACCAGGTTTTTGGTGTTACCATGACTCTTTTTCCCCAGGAAAATGAAAATACAGAGGATATTAATAGGATGTGTTCTTCCTCCAGGGCTGCCAACGATGCTCGGAAAATTTGTGAGCAGCTGGGGATTACCCATCATGTGCTCAATTTAAAAGACGCTTTTAAAGAAAAGGTTGTGGATTATTTTATCCGGGAATATGAAAGAGGTAGAACCCCCAACCCTTGTGTGGCCTGCAACCGCTTCATAAAGTTTGATGTACTGCTCAAAGAAGTATTTTCTTTGGGAGGGGAGCAACTGGCTACCGGACACTATGCCCGTTTATTTTATAATAGCAGCAGGGATATATATTATTTACATAAAGCCAGGGATTCCCATAAGGACCAGACATATTTCCTCTATAATCTTTCCCAAAAAGAGCTGAAGTACTGCATTTTCCCCCTGGGAGATTATGAAAAGGAAGAAATAAGGGAAATGGCCGGGAAAGCAGCTTTAAATATCGCAAAGAATGCGGAAAGCCAGGAAATATGTTTCATTGAGGACAACGACTATAAGAATTTTTTAAGAAACCAAAAAAACATAGATTTTAAGCCCGGTCCTTTTTTAAACACGGCCGGAAAAAAAATGGGAACTCACCAGGGCCTCCCCTTTTATACTGTGGGTCAACGAAAGGGTCTTGGCCTGGCAGTGGGATATCCCCTTTATGTAGTAGATATAGATTTTACTAGAAACGCTATTATTTTAGGTAGAAAAGAGGAACTGTTTTCCCAAGGATTAATAGCGGAGAAGGTCAATTATATAGCAGGAAGCTCTCAAAAAGAGCAGGATATAGCCGTTAAAATTCGCTACAGGTCTCCTGAAGTAGAAGCAAGACTGGAATCCTTTTCCGGCAATAAGGTTAAGGTTATCTTTGAAAAACCCCAGAGAGCAATAACTCCTGGTCAGGCTGTAGTTTTTTACCAGGGGAACATAGTCCTGGGAGGAGGCACAATAAAAGAAAGAATACGTTAACCTCTCCTTGAAAAAATACATTTAATGTATTTTTTTTTATTTTGTGGGCAAAAATAATTTGTTATAAATTATGAAAAATTATAAATTAACAAAAGCAAGGAGTGGTTTAATGTATTGTCCTTTGTGTGAAACTGTGGATACAGGTAAAGTTGGAACAGACCAGTATTACTGTTGGCACTGTTTGATAGAATTTAATATAAACAGTAAAAACAAGATAAATATTTACTATGTTGAAGATGATGGTTCTTTAATTGATATAGATGTTCCCTGAACAAAGGAATAACTCCTATCCAGCCAAGCAACTGAGGTTGCTTTCCTTTTTTAAAGGAAGAATAATTTTTAAGCTAAAAAATAATATATATTAAAAAAGGGGGGAGGTATTGGTGAATAAAAAGAAAATAAAAGATATTTTTTGTTATGGAATGACTTTGGCCGGGGTTTTCCTTATATTTATTTTAACCCTGCTTATCCTATATGGTTTGTACACCGTTAGAGAAACCCTGTTTACTATTTTATTTCCTTTTATAGCGGCATTTATTATTGCTTATCTCTTAAACCCATTGGTAGAGTTTTTTTCTAAGAAAAAAATTCCCCGAACCCTGGGGATTTTAATTATATATGCAGCATTTTTCCTGGCAGTGGCTTTATTATCCATAAATATAGTGCCTTCTCTTGTTAAAGAGCTTCAAAAAATGATGGATAAAATCCCCTGGTATACCTCTCAAATCCAGTCTTATCTAGAAAGAATGCATTCAGACTATGACCGTTTTAATATTCCTGAAAGCATAAGAACTGTTATTGATGGTAACATCCAGGAAGTACAGGATATGATGGTTAATTATGTTGAAGTTATTACCGACCATATAATACATTTTTTTAGCCATATATTTTTATTTATTTTAGTGCCCCTTTTAGTGTTTTATATATTGAAAGATTTGGATGGAATTAAAAAATATTTTATGAGTCTTGTGCCTGTGAGATATAAAAAAAGGGTAGGTATTGTTGCCGGGGATATTGATAAAACCATGGGAGCCTATATAAGAAGTCAGTTTCTTATAAGCCTTTTTGTAGGAAGCATGGTTTACATTGGCTTGCTAATCCTGGATGTAGAGTTTGCCTTAATTCTGGCCATAGTAAATGGAATAACCAATATAATTCCCTATTTTGGTCCCATTATCGGTGCAATTCCGGCATTTTTTGTAGCTTTAATTGAATCACCCCTTCTTTCTTTAAAAGTAATTATAATGATAATAATCATTCAGCAACTAGAAAGTCACATACTGGCTCCTACTATTTTAGGGAAAAATTTACAGCTTCACCCTGTATCCGTAATTCTGGCCCTGGTGGTTGGTGGAACTCTTTTCGGGTTTTTAGGCTTAATTTTTGCCGTGCCCATATTAGCAACTATACGGGTTGTATTAAAGCATATACATATGAAAAGAGTTGAGAAATAAGAACTATTGTTGACATTTAAGTTAAGTCTTATATATAATTGTTTATAAATATCAAGTTATGTTAAAATATATTATTAATGTAGGACAGCGCTTGTATTCGAAATAAGGAGGTTTATATATACATATGAAAACAAAGGAGATAAGGCAGCGGTTTCTTGACTTTTTTGCGGAAAAAGACCATTTAGTGCTTCCCAGTTTTTCTCTAATACCGCATGAGGATCCTACTTTGCTGCTAATAGGTGCCGGGATGGCACCTTTAAAACCATATTTCACCGGAGAAAAAATACCCCCCCATCCGCGGGTTGTTACCTGCCAGAAATGTGTAAGGACTCCAGATATAGAAATGGTGGGTAAAACGGCACGACACGCGACTTTTTTTGAGATGCTGGGCAATTTTTCTTTTGGAGATTATTTTAAGGAAGGGGCTATTGCCCTGGCCTGGGAGCTGGTTACTCAGGGTTATAACCTTCCGGAAGAAAAACTATATATTAGTGTTTACCAGAATGATGATGAAGCTTATGATATCTGGCAAAAGAAAATAGGGCTGCCGGAGAACAAAATCTTCCGCCTGGGGAAGGAGGATAATTTTTGGGAGATTGGTCAGGGACCCTGTGGACCCTGTTCCGAGCTATATTATGATCTTGGCTTTGAATATGGCTGCGGCCGTCCAGACTGCCAGGTAGGATGTGATTGTGACCGGTTTGTAGAAATATGGAATCTTGTCTTTACCCAGTATGATCGGGACGGGGAAGGCAATTACCATTCCCTGGAGAAGAAAAATATAGACACTGGGGCAGGACTGGAAAGAATGGCCATGGCCCTGCAGAATGTGCCATCATTTTATGAAATTGACATAGTCAAGCCTATCCTGGACTATTTTGTACGTTTAACAGGGATAAAATATGGGAGCAATGATAATGAAGACATCTCTTTAAGGATATTAACGGAACACCTGCGGAGCATTATTTTCATGGTGGTTGATGGTGTTCTTCCCTCTAATGAAGGAAGAGGCTATGTCTTAAGAAGGATAATCCGGAGAGCTGTTCGCCATGGGCGACTTCTGGGTTTAGAAAAGCCCTTTCTCCATGAGGCAGTCCCCCTGGTGGTAGAGATAATGAAGGATGTTTATCCGGAGTTGCAGGAAAGGGAAGATTATACGGTTAAAGTGGTAGAACTGGAAGAAGAACGCTTCCAGGAAACCCTGGAGCAGGGATTAAATATTTTGAATTCCCAGATTACCGACCTGGAAAGAGAGGGGAGCAGGGTGCTTTCCGGGGATATAGCGTTTAAACTTTACGATACTTTTGGCTTCCCTCTGGATTTGACCAGGGAAATAATTGAAGAAAGAAACTTTGACCTGGATGAAGAAGGCTTTAAGAAATACTTGGAACAACAAAGGGAAAGAGCCAGGGCAGCCCAGGAAAAGCAGGAGGATATAGTACTAAAGGGAGATATTGAAAAGTTGAAGGATAAATCTACAGAGTTTGTCGGATATGAAAAAAAGGAAAACGAAGGACAGTTGCTGGCTATCTTTAATGACAGTTCCCTTTTAAATACAGCTAAAGAGGGTCAAGAGGTAAACATAATAATTGATGAGACTCCTTTTTATGCTGAAAGTGGGGGACAAGTCGGAGACCAGGGAGTTATGGAAACTGAAAAGGCCAATGTAAATATAAAGGATACCAGGTATGGTCCTTTTAACTTGATACTGCATAAGGGAACAATTGTTAGGGGAGAAATAAATATAGGAGAAAGGGTTAAAGCCCGGGTAGATAATGATAAAAGGGAATATATCTGCAAAAACCATACAGTTACTCATCTTTTGCATAAAGCCCTGAAAAAAGTTTTGGGAGAACACATTAACCAGGCAGGTTCTTTAGTGTCCCCAGACAGGCTGCGCTTTGATTTTACCCATTTTGCACCTTTGAAACCTGAGGAAATTAAAGAAGTTGAAGAAATAGTTAACCAAAAAATATGGGAAAGCAATTCTGTGGAGGTAATGGAAACAACCTTAAAGGAAGCAAAGGAAAGGGGGGCGCTGGCTCTATTTGAAGGAAAGTACGATGAAGAGGTGAGAATGGTAAAAGTAGGGGATTACAGCCTTGAACTTTGTGGGGGAACCCACGTAAAATCTACAGGAGAAATAGGTTTGTTTAAAATTATTTCGGAAAGCGGTATAGGGACCGGGCTAAGAAGGATTGAAGCTGTTTCCGGTCCAGGAGCTTATAAGCTTTTAACGGAAAAAGAAGAAGTTTTGGAGAAAGTATCCCGGGAGTTAAAAACTGAGGAAGATAGGGTTCTGTCCAGGCTTGAATCCCTAATTAATTCCTATAAAGAGTTGGAGAGGGAAAACCAAAAACTTTTACAAAAGCTAGCGTCTTCAAAAGTTGGAGATCTTTTAAGCCAGGTTGTTAAAGTTAATGGCATACCTGTTTTAGCAGTTCAGGTTGATGCTCCAGATATGGAGGGGCTTCGCTCTATGGCTGATCAGTTAAAAGATAAGGTTCAGTCTGGTGTTGTAGTATTAGGTGCGGCCAGGGAGGGTAAAGTTTTTCTAGTTTCCATGGTTACCAGGGACTTGATCAAGAAAGGACTGCACGCAGGGGAAATTATAGGAGAAGTAGCCCAGGTAGCTGGTGGCGGCGGCGGGGGAAGGCCTGATATGGCTCAGGCAGGAGCAAAAGATGAAAGCAAGCTGCCGGAAGCCCTGGAAAAAACCAAAGAAATTGTTAAAAAACTCAATCCTGAGTTTTAATAAAAAATTAGAGGATTATATTTCCTCTTGGAGAAGTATTAATTATTATTGCCATAAGATAAGATAAAATTAAGAGGGGTGACATAATGAAAGACTCCTTTGATCAGACCATGAAATTCAAAGTAAAGGCAGACGAAGAAATTGTCGAGGTAAGAGATATAATGAAGCAGGTTTATGAGTCTTTAAAGGAAAAAGGCTATAATCCCATTAATCAGATTGTGGGTTATCTGCTTTCGGGAGATCCTGCTTATATCACTAGCTATAATAATGCCCGTAGCCTGATAAGAAAAGTTGAAAGGGACGAACTTTTAGAAGAACTAGTGAAAAATTACCTGAACAATATTCAGAAGGAGTAATCTTTGTGGAGTACAGGAGCTTAGGAAAAACAGGCATTAATGTATCCAGGCTGTGCTTTGGAACCCTGACTATTGGCCCCCTTCAAGCTGGATTAAGTATAAAGAAAGGGGCCTATCTTATTAGAGAGGCCTGTGAGGAAGGTATTAATTTTTTTGATACCGCCGAAACCTATAAAAATTATCAGCAGCTTTACGAGGCTTTCAAGGGTATTCATCCCAAGCCTGTTGTGGCGACCAAATCTTATGCTTATAAAAAAGAAGATATGGAGTTAAGTTTAATCTCAGCCTTAAAAAATATGGGACTTGAGGTCATAGATATTTTTTTACTCCATGAACAGGAGTCGGAACTGACAATAAAGGGGCATTACCCGGCGTTGGAATATCTCCTTAGAGCAAAACAGAAAGGATATATAAGGGCTGTGGGTATTTCCTGTCATACGGTTGCGGCAGTTAAAGGCGCTCTTAAATTTCCAGAGATAGATATTATACATCCAATGATTAATATTAAAGGTATTGGTATTAAGGATGGCACACTGGAAGAAATGTTAGAGGCCCTGGAGATGGTGGAACAAAACAAAACAGGTATATACGGCATGAAACCCCTGGGAGGAGGACACTTAATAGGAAGTTATAAAGAAGCATTAAATTTTGCCTTATCCCTTGAATTTTTAGATTCCATTGCTGTGGGTATTCAGTCGAAGGGAGAGCTGATTATAAATAAAGCTATATTTTCAGGTGAGCCGGTTCCTGAAGATTATAAAGAAAAAGTCAACACCAAGCCCCGTAAACTTGTTATAGGAAGTTGGTGCGAAGGTTGTGGTAAATGTGTCAGCAACTGCCCTCAAAATGCCTTACAACTAAAAGACAGCAGAGTTTCAGTGATAGAAAAAGAATGTACTCTTTGTGGATACTGTGGCGCGTATTGCATGGAAATGTGTTTAAAAATATTTTAGTATAGAGGATTATTATATGAGAATTATGGCTTTGGATGTAGGAGAAAAAACTATAGGTGTTGCGGTCAGTGACCCTACCGGGTTAATTGCCCAGGGAATCCAGATAATAAACAGGAAATCTATACAAAAAGATTTCAGTATTATAAAAGATTTGGTGGAACAATACGAAGTCCATGAAATTATCATAGGACTACCGTTAAATATGAACGGCACAGAGGGAACTCAGACTGAAAAAACCAGGAGATTTGGCCAAAAGCTACTTTCCAACCTGGAAATACCTGTAGTTTACTGGGATGAACGACTTACTACCATGGCTGCTGAAAGAATGCTGGTTGAGGAAGCCGATTTAAGCAGGGCAAAAAGGAAAAAAGTTATTGATAAGATGGCGGCGGTGTATATTTTGCAGAATTATTTAGACAAAGAAAGAAGGACAAATTAGGATATAAATAATATAAATGGTTATAATTAGGAGTATAATTAATTTTAAAGAAAGGTGGTTTTAGAATGGAAGATAGAGAAGATGTCCTAACCCTGGTTGACGAGGAAGGAAATGAGCACTTGTTTTCCGTAGTAGACCTGATAAAGGTTGAAGAGAAAGATTACGCCATACTTCTACCTGTTGAAGAGAGTGAAGAAGTTGATGGAGAAGGTGATGAGGCTGTTATTTTCCGGGTAGTCCAGGATGATGAAGGCCAGGCCCTTTTAGCTGTAGAAGATGAAGATGAGTGGCAGACAGTTGCTGCAGCCTGGGAAAGTAGAATGGGTGAAAATGAAGAAGAGGATATAGATATTGAAGATTAAGTAATATATTAGCAGTTATAAGAAGTGGGGTGGAGAAACTGTCAGGTGAAAACTTTTTCTGGCGCAAAATTTTGATAATATTTTCCCTGATTCTTCCTCTTTTTTTTATATTTTCTTTTCAGCTTGCCGGAGAAACACTCCCTGTAACAGATATACAAGGGGAAAAGAATCTAGTAGAAATAACTCCCGGTTCCTCTACAGTGGATATAGCAAACAACCTTAAGGATGCAGGGTTAATCAAAAATGAATTATTATTTCGCTTATATACGAAAGTAATGGGATATGACGGCAGATTACAGGCAGGTAAGTATGAGATTTCTTCAGGAATGACTATTGAAGAAATCTTAGGAAAAATAGTTAGAGGAGAAGTTATAACAAGCACCAAAAGAATAACTATACCTGAAGGCTTTCATGTAAAACAAATTGCCAGGCATCTAGAATTACAGGAAGCAGTCGATAAAGAGGAATTCCTAAAAAAAGTCGAGGAAGTCCAGCTTAATGATTACTGGTTTTTAAAGGATGCTAACGACTCTTCTTACATGGTAGAAGGATACTTATTTCCGGACACATACAATATAGAGGAAGAAGCGTCGGAAGAAGAAATAATCAAGGTTTTATTAAACCGCTTTGAAAAAGTTTTTGAAGATTTTTACCGGGGAAAAACTGAAGAGTTGGAAATGACAGTTCATGAAATTGTTACTCTGGCTTCTATTATTGAGCGGGAGGCCAGGCTTAAGGAAGAGCAGTCCGTTATTTCTTCGGTTTTTCATAACCGCCTGGAAACGAATATGCTTCTTCAGTCATGTGCTACCGTTCAATATGCCCTGGGGGAAGTCAAGCCGGTATTAACGGAAAGAGATCTGGAAACAGATTCTTCCTACAATACTTATATGCATGCAGGCTTGCCTCCTGGTCCTATAGCTAGCCCTGGAAAAGGCGCTCTGGAGGCTGCCTTATATCCGGAAGAAACCGACTACCTCTACTTTGTGCTCAAGGGAGACGGTTCCGGTGAGCACTTCTTCGGAAAATCTTTATCGGAACACCAGGATAATCGAAGAAAAGCCAGAAGAGAAGCAGAATCTCTGGGCAACTAGCAAGGAGAGACCTTTTATGGAAAAACCTGAATTACTGGCTCCCGCAGGAGACCTGGAGAGGTTAAAGTTTGCAGTTATCTATGGTGCTGATGCCGTGTATCTAGGCGGTCAGGAATTCAGCTTACGGGCTGCTGCCGGAAATTTTACCCTGGAGGAAATTAAAGAAGGTATTGGTTTTGCCCACAAAAGAGGAGTAAAGGTTTATATAGCTATTAACATAATACCTCACAATTATCACCTGGAAAATATCAGGAACTATATAAAGCAAATAAAACCCCTGGAGCCGGACGGCTTTATTGTGGCAGATCCTTCAGTTATGGAAATATCTAAAGAAGTGGCCCCCGACATTCCCTTACATTTAAGCACCCAGGCTTCAGCTGCTAACTGGAAAAGCATTAACTTTTGGGAAAAGCAGGGTATCTCCAGGATTGTTTTGGCCCGGGAGCTTTCTTTAAAAGAGATAAAAGAGATAAGCGTTAGAGCAGATGCTGTGATTGAATGTTTTGTGCACGGAGCCATGTGTGTTAGCTATTCCGGCAGGTGTCTGTTAAGTAGCTACCTGATTAACAGGGATGCAAATTTAGGTCAATGTGCGCATCCCTGCCGGTGGCGTTATTATCTCATGGAGGAAAAAAGGCCTGGAGAATATCTTCCTGTTTTTGAAGATGAACATGGAACTCATATATTAAACTCCAGGGATCTCTGTATGATTGAACACATTCCTGACTTGATTGATGCTGGAGTAGGCTGTTTTAAAATAGAAGGTCGTATGAAGGGCCTCCATTATGTGGCTGCTGTAACTACGGCCTACCGTAACGCAATAGATAGATACCTGGAGGATTCTTTGAACTATAAAATAGATTCAAAATGGCAGGAGGAACTTAAAAAAGTAAGCCACCGTCCTTATACCACAGGTTTTTTCCTGGGTAAGACCGGGAAAACAGACCAGATATATGAAGATAGTTCTTATGTTAGAGAATATAGCTTTATAGGTGTGGTAAAGGAATATGATGAGAATAAGGGTATAGCTCAGGTAGAACAGAGGAATCACTTCACCCGGGGGGATAGGGTAGAGTTCTTAAGCCCTGTAAGGGAACCTTTTTCCCAGGTCATTGAGGAGTTGTACACCCTGGAAGGTGAGCCCGTGGAAGAGGCCCCCCACCCCCAGCAGCTCTTGTTGATACCCATGGCTAGAAAAGTTAATCCTTATGATATAATGAGAAAACCTCAAGTATAAATTCCCTGTTTAAGGTAAGAATACCTGAAAAACAGGGAGTTTTTTTATGAAAAAATTTATAAGAAGAAAAAGAATAATAGTTTTTTTCCTATTGTTGATATTTTGTTTTTCTTTTTTAGTTTTGAAACTTTTTAAAATTCAAATCATTGAGGGGGGAAGGTATGCTGTTCAGGCCGTAAAACAGAGGTCCCATGAGTATGTTTTGGATACAGGGCGGGGAGATATATTGGACAGGGATGGTGCCAGCCTCACCGATAGTTACCGTAAATACGTGGTTGTTGCTTTTCCAGCTCTAATTGAGAATATAGAAAATACCTTAGAGGCGTTACAGATTATATTTAAAGAAACCAATGAAACGGCAGAAATTGAATTTAATATAAATCAAGGGGGAGAAAAGGCAGTCAGTATTGCTTCAGGGATAAAAGCAAATACAGCCAACTATATCAGGGATAGAAATATTCCCGGTGTAGTAGTAGCCCAGGAGAAAGTTCGCTACGGCTCGGATTCTCTGGCTTCTCACCTGGTTGGATATGTAGGTAATATTAGCAGAGAGGAATTGTCGGAAAGAATTACAAAAGGATATTCCTTGACTGATGAAGTTGGCATAAGCGGCATAGAAAAACTTTTTGAAGAAGAACTCAGGAGCCGTCAACCGGAAACCGTTTCGGTTATACTTGATGCCTACAACCGCTTTATTTCCGGTTTAGGGTACCGCTATAGACAACCGGAGAATAATATGAGTTCATTAAATGTTAAACTCACCCTGGATTCTGCAATTCAAAAAAGAGTAGAAGAGATAATGGATAAAAATATTAAAAAAGGCGCGGTTGTGGTAATGGAACCGGAAGGCGGAGATATTCTGGCCATGAGCAGCAGGCCCCAGTTAGACCAAAGCAATCTTAATTATGAAGGCAATGATTTTGTAAACCGCTGTTTGCAGAATTACCACCCTGGTTCAGTTTTTAAAGTTGTCGTAGCTGCAGCGGCATTAGAACAGGGAGATTATAATTTAAAAGATTATTTTATATGTGGTGGGCACATAGCAATAGGAACGGAAAAAAAACAATGTTTCCAGGGGTTATCCCACGGAGAAATTACCTTTCGTGAGGCTATGGCCTACTCCTGCAATACAACATTTATTGATGTAGGTTTAAGCCTGGGGGGTCAGGCAGTAATTGATTATGCCCAAAAATTTGGGTTAGGGGAAAAAACAGGGCTGTATCCTCTCCATTTAAGGGAAAGGGAAGCTAACACCGGCTACCTGCCCTCAGTAGAAGAAATGCCTTACCAGGGACACCTGGCCAATAATGTTTTGGGACAGGATAAGGTGCTGGTAACCCCTCTACAGGTAGCCCAAATGTTTAGCATTATTTCCAACAACGGAAGGCTGGTTGAACCCAGGCTGGTTATGGAATTAGCAAATAATCAGGGCTTAACGGTAAAAAGGTACGCTTCCTCCATGGGACAGCAGGTTTTACATCCAACTACTGTAAATCAGCTTAAGTATATGCTTATAGCAGTTACCCAATATGGTACAGGTGAAGAAGCTGCCTTTGATCCCTGGATTACAGCGGGAAAAACAGGAACAGCACAGACAGGAATTAAAGTTGGGGAAGAGGAAAAAAGCTTATCCTGGTTTGCCGGCTTTACTCCCATAGATAATCCTGCTGCAGTAGTAGTAGTTTTAATCGAAGAAGGAAAAGGTGAGTCGGCATCTTTTGTCTACAATAAGATAATGAGCAGCATCATGGAAAGGTGACAAGGGATCGGAGCTATCTGTCACCTTTTTTATAGAATCCAAACAATTGGTTAGCAATGAAAAACTTAACAGGTAAAACCAGGCGAGAATAACGCACCTTTTGTCACCTTTACTCATATATATAAAGGTGAATTTTTTTTGGGGAGGTGGATTTATGCTGCCTTTGATTACCGCTGCTATGCTGGTAATCCGAGAAATTACCTTTTTAGTATCATATATAACTAATAATTCCTTTCCTCAACCTTTATCTGCAGAAGAAGAAAAAAAGTGTTTAGATCTTTTAGAAAAAGGAGATGAAAATGCCAGGAGAAAACTGATAGAACATAATTTACGACTGGTAGCCCATATTATAAAAAAATTTGATTGTAAAGAAGAGAATGAAGATCTAATATCCATTGGAACAATAGGGCTAATAAAGGCTATTAATACTTATAACCAGGGGAAAGGTACCAAACTTGCCACCTATGCATCACGGTGTATTGAAAATGAAATTCTCATGCATTTAAGAAGTAAAAAAAACAAGGGGGAGGTATCCCTGCAGGAGCCTATCGGGGTTGATAAGGAGGGCAACGAAATAACGCTTTTCGATGTTCTTGGTTCCGACCCTGATGCTGTATTAAACGAAGTTGAGCTAGAAATAGCTCAAGAAAAACTGTATAAGATAATAGAAAAACTCAGGTCCCGGGAGAAGAAGGTTCTAGAAATGAGATTCGGCATACCTGCCGGGGAGAGAAAAACCCAAAAGGAAATAGCCAGGGAACTGGGCATTTCCAGGTCTTATGTGTCCAGGATAGAGAAAAAAGTTATCTGCAAACTAGCTGAGGAGTTCAGCGCACCACCTGAATCTTCCTGAGTTAACAATTAACTTACAAAGACAAGTTAATATTTTTTAATTTTTCTTACATGAATACAGCCGACCTCGAGTATCTAAAGTAGCTGTTAATATTTCGTTTTCATTTTGAATGCCCATTTCTTGTAATTTAGAGTAAAGCCATTCTTTACTAAGGTTATTTTCACGCAAGTTATCTTCAAGAATGTTTCCATCTTCAATTATAACAGTAGGCATACCTTCATATTGAGTAGGAATTTGGAGATCCTCAGGTGTTACGGGACGGGCTTGAGATTTGATAAGAGCAGCCAGAAAAATATTACAACAGACCGGATAACCCATTGTATTATAGTTAAGTTTTCTTGACTTTCCCAAAAAGGCATAAATATCATCCTTTGTGTTTATGTTTAACTATATTTATATTGCCCTATAGTTTAATAGTTAAAACTGTAACAGTGGTATAAATATATAAAATATAGTAAAGCGTTTATGATGCACGTTAAAGGTAAATACTGACAAAGTAGCAATAAAAAGAGGCCTCTTTAGCTAAACATAAAACCCGGGGTCTCTTTTTATTATGTGAATCATGGATAAATTATGTATGAAAAATAATAATTGTATTTATTGTGAGGTATTAGAGGATTTTGGTGTAAAGTGTAGAAAATAAAGTTAGAAAATATTAAAAATTTAATAATTAATTCAAATAAATCTGTCTGGAATGTTAAATTTATACTAAAAAAATTTAAAAGAAGGAGAAGGTTATAATAATGCAACCCAAGAGATATTTACTACTGCTGATAAGTTTACTTCTATTATTGTCTCTAGCTCAACCTGCAACAGCATCAGTTTTACCTGATGTAATTGACCACTGGGCAGAGAATAAGGTGAGGCATCTGGTTGAATTGGGGGCAATTGAAGGCTACCCGGACGGAACTTTTCAGCCGGAGGATACCATAACACGAGCAGAGTTTTCTGCAGTAATATGTAGAGCCTTAGGATTAGATGAGTTAGATGAGATGGAATGGGGCACTTTCCAGGATGTTGAAGGTCACTGGGGGGAAGAATGGATAGAATCATTAGTCTCTGAAGGAATCATTGATTCTAATATTTATGGTACAAGTTATAAACCAGATGAACCAATTACCAGGCAGGAAATTTCCATGATGACAGTAAGAATCTTTGAACCGGATAGCAATGGCAGTGGTGAAGAAGATATACCCTTTAAAGATGTCGATAAAGTAGGGACAGAGTTTTATGAGTATGTTGCCCAGGCTTATCACAGGGAAATTATTACGGGGTATCCCGACAACACATTTAAGCCCGAAGGTTCGGCTACCAGGGCAGAAGCAGCTGTAATGGCGGTAAGGTCTTTAGAAATATTTGAATTGAAAGAAAAAGAAGAAGAAAAAGAGCCGGAACCGGAGCCGGAAGACGAAGAGGAATCGGAAGAACAAGAGGATGTTTCTGATCTTGACCCCCTTTTACCTGATGATTCCCAGGACTTGCTGCTTTCCTCTGCCTCCAGGTCAGCCCTGGTAATGAAAAACAGCGTCAATATTCGTTCTGCTCCCGGTGTAGACTCTAGTATAATAGGAAGGGTTACCTACGGAAGCTGGTTAGAGATAACTGATGATAGAGACGGCTGGTATCAGGTGCGCTTGGATGACGGCCAGATAGG
>SL_8KL_010_SEDDRAFT_10000442_pt1 | contig 36042 bp, 31 predicted proteins | sample SodLakKL_010_SED_4_FD_11160 | JGI IMG/M metagenome (IMG submission 11160)
CGGTTCGCAAGCACCTTTACCAGCCCATGCAAGTCGATCAACTGCCGGACTTTGTTCTTCCCCTGAAAGTGGTTGCGCAGGGATACCGGGTGGTCTACGAGCCGGAAGCCGTATTAAAGGAACCCTCCCTCAATGAGGCGCAGGACGAATACCGCATGCGGGTGCGGGTTTCCCTGCGCTCCCTTTGGGCGCTGTTTGCCATGCGCCACCTGATGGGCTTTGGCCGTGATATGCTTTATGCCTGGCAGCTGTGGTCGCACAAAATGCTTCGTTATCTCTGCTTTGTTTTTTTGGGAGCAGCCCTTGTAAGCAATATTTTTCTTCTGCAAAAGGGGCTTTTCTACCAAGCCGTCTTTTTGTTCCAGGCAGCCAACTACATAGCTGCAATTCCGGTTTTTGCAGGCAAAACAGGCAGCCTCGTATCCAGAATAACCGCCGTGCCAAGGTATTTCGTGCTGCTAAACGTCGCGGCCGCCCACGCATTCGGTAAATTTATCATGGGAAGAAAACAGGCCATCTGGACGCCAAGAAAGGGATGACGCATTATCATTGAAAATTCTTCACGTCATTGATTCCGGAGGTTTGTACGGGGCGGAAACCATGCTCTTGAACCTGGTTGCAGAGCAGCTTCGCATGGGGATTCACGCTGAAATTGCAAGCATTGGGGCAAAAGGCCTGCACGAAAAGCCAATTGAACAGGCGGCCCGTGCGAGAGGTTTTCCGGTTTCGGTTTTTAGAATGAGGCCAGGGCTCAACCTTTTAGGTGCTTTGAAAATTCGGAATTATGCAACAGATAAAAATTTCGATATTTTTCATTCCCACGGATATAAAGGCAATATACTGCTGGGGCTGCTACCAGGGAAAATAAGATGTATACCCCTTGTTTCCACTTTACATGGCTATACCAGTACTCGTCAGGTAAGTAAAATGCGAATTTACGAATGTCTTGATATAGCGGTTCTCCCGCTAATGGACGAAGTGATATTGGTCAGTGAAAGCATGAGAAACAGTCCAAGGCTCAAACGCATAACCAAAAATAATTTTCGGGTAATTCATAACGGCATACCACCAATAGCAGATTGGGGGGCCCCGATAGATGCAAATCAGCGCCACAGTATCCAGAAGTTTTGTGAAAGCGGGTTCATTATAGGCGCAGTCGGACGCCTTTCTCCTGAAAAGGGATTTCTGAACCTGATTGAAGCATTTGATATAATATCAAAATCAATACCTGATAGTAAGCTGGTCATTATAGGTGAAGGAGCATTGCGCAGTAAATTGGAGCGAAAAGCAGAATCGCTTGGATTAAAAGAAAGGATACTTTTGCCTGGGTATGTTAGTAATGCAGCTTATTATATGCGTTTTTTTAATGTTTTTACGATTTCTTCAATCACCGAGGGATTGCCAATAACGTTGCTTGAAGCAATGCAACGTGGAATACCGGCAGTGTGCACAAATGTGGGGGGAATAGCAAATGTTTTGCGTCACGAACAAAATGGCCTTTTGGTGGAGCCTTCCGATCCGGCTGCATTGTCTGCTGCAGTAGAACGCTTGTTTCGGGAATCATTATTGTGCGAGGCGATTTGTCGGCAGGCAAAAAATGATGTCACCGAAAATTATTCCAGCAAGCGGATGGCATTGGATTATGGGGAGTTATACAAGGTTGTATTGCGGAAAAGCATCAAAACAGGATAAACAAGTTGGCAATGTCTTAGCTTTTTATTGATTGTGTATTGTGAATTCTACGGAGTCACTGAACATGTCGGTTGCAAAAAAAATATATGATAAGAGGTCGTTTCTTTTTAAGTCGTTACTTGGCAAGCGCGTTGCGTTTCATCATGTCCCAAAGTGTGCTGGGACAAGTGTTTCTCGTGCTTTAAGAAAAAAATATGCTCTATCTCAACAGTCGATTGGTGCGCCTCTGACTGTTGAGACAGTTCAAAAAATAATCACAGGGAAAAAGAATTATTATAATATATCCCAAGAAATAAGAACTTTTCGGATGGCGCTATTCGATTATTTTATCGAAAAAGACTATTTTCTTGTGGGGGGGCATGTTCCTTTTTCAAGTGCTACTTATGAAAAATTTAAAAATAATCGATACTTTATAACAGTACTAAGAGATCCCGTTGACCGTTTTTTATCAGAATTTTCAAATAATCAGCACAAAAGTACTTATTCAGGCATTAATATGAGCTTGAAGGAATTTATAGATTCCGAAGAGGCTGTTAACTATGGAGCGCGATATTGTGAATATTTTTGCGGAAAGACAGAGTATAATGGCCCCACCGGAGATATGATAAGCTATGCGATCAAAAACCTTTCTTGTTTTTCAGTAGTAGGGCTTATGGATAATATGCATCAATTTTCTTTTGATTTAAAGGCAAAAATTGGAGTGCAAGCCAAGTTTGCCAAGGAAAATGTAAGCAAAAAATCCATAAAGGATAAAATGTCAGCTGTTGATTCATTAACATTAAAAAAAATTCAAGTGTTGTGTGCTCCTGATATGGAAATTTATACAGCGATACGTGATAATTGAGGAAATCTTTGATGTTTTTATTCCTTGTCAATAATTTGCACTTAATTGCGGGTTTTAATATAGTTATGGGTAAAGTGATGTGTAAATGGAATTAAGCTTAAGATCCTTTAATCCTGTCAATGAAGACCCTGAAAAAATATTCAGGCTATTTGAAACGGTCTATGGTGATTCCGCTGCTATACGGGAGCGCTGGGAGTGGGAGTATATACGCCATCCTCAATCCTCAAAAATTCGGATTCTTCTTTCAGAAGGAGCGCAGGGAGACTTGGCTGGTATGACAGTTCGTATGCCTTGCCAGCTAAAAGTGGGAGGCAAGTTTATCACTGCGTATTTCGCCATCAATTCCATGGTATCGCCTTTGTATCGCGGGCAGGGTCTCATTCGGCGCCTTTACATGTATGCAGCTGAAGACGGTGCACTTCATCTTTCAAAGGGTACAACATTGCCCATGCAAAGGCAACTGCATAAGATGGGATACCAGGTGATCGAACCGAACAATTTCCAGGTGTGTGTGGTTAGACCATTTATATGGTTTATGAACCGTTTTGCTGGCTCCGATTATCAAGGCGCTGGAACAGGATTCAAAACCGGGGCATTTAGGGAATATTCAAAGATTGATCGTTTTACAGCCGAATTTGAAGATGTCATCCCGCAAGCATCGGCATCAATAGTAAAAAGCGCCGATGAAATGAACTGGCGTTATATTGATCCGCCGCATCTCGATTATCAATGCTATGCTAGGCGGAAAAATGGAAATGTCGTTTCCTGGTGTGCACTTCGGTCTTCCGTTAGAAATATGTTTTTAAGTGATATCCAATGGCGTGGTGAAGAAAAAGATGAACCATATCAAACCATACGGTTCGCAAAGGCCTTGGCACGTAGCCATGGCGCAATGAAACTTACATGCTGGGCAACACATTCCAAACTGCGGCGCGCTTTAACAAAAAAATTATTCTTTGGGCGCAAAGAGTCCCCGGGTTTTAATTTTTTCAGCAAAGATAAACAGTGGCAGTCGCTTTCATGGAAAGACGCCCATTTCGTACATGGGGACAGTGATACGGATTATGTCTAAAAAGCAGAATATGCCCAAAATTTGTGTCCTCAGGGTTTTTGTGTTTTTTATCATTTTACCAGGCGCTTTTGGGAGCTAATCGGGTGGGCTCTCTGAAAAAAAAAATGAAAAAAGCAGTTATATCATCGGAATTCTGCAAAAAGGCCATGGTAACCGCAACAGGCAGCTATCCTAAAATTTTCATGTATCACAGATTTTGCAGAAAGGGGAATGTTTCCTCTTTCGGCATCTCCTCGGATACTTTTCGCTGGCAACTGGAAAAGATAATTGAGCACTACAGGGTTTGGAGTTTTGGCGACTGCATTCAACACTATATCGCAAATGGCCGGTGGCCTGCCCGCTGTGCTGTAATTACCATTGATGACGGATACCGGGATTTCTATGAGTTCGCTTACCCGGAGCTGCGCCGTCTTAATTTACCGGCAACTTTTTTCGTTACCGTCAATTTTATAATGCAAAAGATATGGCTTTGGCCTGACCGTCTTCATTATGCGCTTGACAAAACGGTCAAATCGGATTTTCAAATTGATATCAAGGGGCAATTAAAGATATTTACCATAAAGGATCAAGCTTCAAAAACGAGAGCATGGAAAACATTAATTGACTGCTGCATTATGCTGGATGATATTGATAAAGTCCAATTGATCGGAAGCGTTGAGAAAGCGCTTGCTGTAAATCTGCCTGAATTACCGACTGATGATTATGCTGCGGCAAACTGGAGGCAGCTTGTTGAGATGCTTCGTAATGGCATTGAAATCGGCTCCCATACAATGAACCATCCCATTTTGTCGCGTATCAACAGAGAAGATTTGGACCACGAAGTAAAAGAATCGCGCGCAGTATTGGAAGACAGACTGCAGGCACCTGTGTATACTTTTTGTTACCCTAACGGCCAGCCGGGTGATATAAATAAAGATATTGTAAATGCCGTTAAGTCAGCTGGTTATATTGGTGCACCCTATTGGCTTGACATGAATAACTGGGATCCTTTTTTAATGCCAAGAATCGGTGTTTCAAATGATCGAGATGAATTTCTATCAAAACTATACGGCCTGGAACTGGTTGGCCAGAAGCTGAATAATCTGCAGAAGAAAAGCCACCCTTTTTAATCACTTTTTTCGACACTGCTTATCTCAAATATTACTTTGGTTTCTTACGGAGGAGCCGGTGAAGCTGCGGCCAAAAGTAACCGTTATAATCCCATGCTACAATCGTGAATCTTATATAGCTGAAACCGTGGAAAGCGTCTTAACCCAGACATATTCCAATATGGAATTGGTTGTTGTCGATGACGGGTGCACAGACAACTCCCGTAAGATACTTGAAAGATATAAAGACCGTATTCGGATTCTGGAACATTCTGGCAGGTTGAATAAGGGGCAGTCCGCCGCCCTTAACCTGGGCATCCGTTCAACTGCCAGTGATTATGTTGCCTTTCTTGACAGTGATGATCTTTTTGTACGGGAGAAGATTGAAAAGCAGGTGCAATTCCTTGAAAGCAATCCAGAGTTTGGCTTGGTATATTCCAATGGTTATTTCATTCATGAAAACGGGAGAAGAATCAGCCGGATATATGATGGGTATCACCGCGAAGATTCTGATCCCAACCGAGTTCTGCTCGATTGCTATTTTTCTTTACCTACTAATGCATTGGTTCGTCGGGAGGTACTTTCAAAAGCAGGCTATTTTGACGAAAGTTTCAGATCCGCACAAGACCATGATCTTGCCATTCGCATTGCAGAGGTCGCAAAAATAGCCTACCTGGATGAGGCATTATTTTTTTATCGCCGACATAAAGACAGCATCAGCCATAGAAATGCGATGCTGCGATGGAAAAACGGCTTTAAAATCTTGAAAAAAGCACGTCTCCGTTATAATTACCGCCTGATCACCCTGACGGGTCGCTTAGCCGTTTTATGCTTCCGCCTCAGCCAGTGCTACAAAGAAGAGGGTCGATATATAAAGTCTCTGTTCTTTTTTGTCGTTTCGGGCATATGTGATCCTTTGCGTGCTTTTGGCGTGCTGGTTGGTAGGGAAAAAATTACAGGACCTCATTAGCGCCAGCCTGGCAGGGCTACGTGTAAAGAAAAATGCTATAGAGGCAGTAAACACAATGTCGGAAAAAGTCTTTGAGTTAATATAGTGTGTGGCATAACAGGTGTAATATATACAGATCCATCAAGGTCGGTTGATAACCGCCTGATTGAGGACATGTGTTCGGTGATACACCACCGCGGGCCCGATGAATGGGGAATGTGGACAAAGGGTCCAGTCGGCATCGGTATGAAACGCCTTAGGATCATTGATCTTTCCGGGGGTGCGCAGCCCATTTCCAGTGCGAATGGCAGCGTCCGTATCGTTTTCAATGGAGAGATCTATAATTATCTTGATTGGCGAACTGATCTTGCAAACAAGGGGTACAAGTTTAAAACCCAATCGGACACCGAAACCATTTTGCATCTGTATGACGCCTTTGGTGAGGATTGTGTACAACACCTGCGCGGAATGTTCGCCTTTGCCATCTGGGACGGGGGCAGCCGTAAGTTGTTTATTGCCCGGGATCGCTTCGGGAAAAAACCCCTCCATTATCTCCATGATGAAAGTAAAATTGTTTTCGGCTCCGAGATAAAATCCATACTCCGTCATCCCGATGTGCGCACCGAGGTCCACCGGCCAGCGATAATAAATTACATGACATACGGCTATACACCTGACCCGTATACAATGTTCCAAGGAATTTACAAGCTACCACCCGGACATACCCTGACCTGGCAAGACGGAAAAATTGATATTCGACAGTATTGGGATATTTGCTTTGAACCTGAAAACCCAGCTAGAGAAGATGCGTTTTATATCGATGAAACAGATCGCCTCCTACATGAGTCCGTTAAAATACGAATGATCAGCGACGTCCCGTTGGGCGCCTTTTTAAGCGGTGGAATCGATTCCAGCCTTGTGGTTGCGATGATGGCTCGCCAATCAACCAACCCTGTAAAAACCTTTTCCATCGGTTTTGATGATGGCCACTACAACGAGCTGCCCTATGCCCGCATGGTGGCAAATAAATACAATACAGATCACCACGAGGAAATCGTCCGGCCCGATGCCGAAGCCGTTGTTTCAGATCTTCTCAATGTCTTTGATGAACCTTTTGGCGATTCATCTGCAATTCCGACCTATTATGTTTCTCGACTTGCCCGCCGCCATGTAACAGTGGCGCTGTCCGGAGACGGGGGCGACGAAATTTTCGCAGGATATGATCGATATCTTGACACTCGCTTAAGCAGCTATACAGATCATATCCCCAAGGCCATACGCCAGCGTGTTTTTGGCAAAATGGCGGACCTTCTGCCTGAAGGATTTTATGGGCGAAATTCTCTCCGTTACCTTTCGTTAGACGTGGATCGCAGATATGCCGGAAAAGCCTATGACAGGTTGTCTGATTGGTACAGAACAAAATTTTCGGATAACCTGATCGATATGATTGGTAGTGAAGGCCCCGACCCTGCATTACGGCAATACCTTTCAAGCGTAAAGGCCCTTGACGCAGTAACACGCCGTCAATACCTGGATATAAAACGCTACCTTCCCGGTGACATTTTAACAAAAGTAGACAGGACAAGCATGCTGGTATCCCTTGAATCCAGGGCTCCTTTCCTGGACCATATTCTGGCGGAATTTGCAGCCACAATTCCCGCTGGCCTGAAAGTTAAAAACAGGTCCCTAAAACATGTACTCAAAGTCTTGGCTCGTAAGTATCTACCAAGTGAGCTTATTGCTAGGCCCAAGATGGGGTTTGCTGTTCCGGTTGCAAAATGGATCAACAATGAATGGCATGAAATGAGTCATGAACTCGTTTTAGGTAAACGCGCCCTGGAGCGTGATAATTTCAATCCTTCTTACTTACGCAGAATTTTGATTGAGCATAATAGTGGCCGGCGAAACCACAGCGGTGCAATCTGGAAATTGATGGTGCTGGAAATGTGGTACCGCAGTTTCATAGATTAAACCCCTTCCTGGGAGCCTATCATACATAAACGGAAAATATGGGAATGCCAATAAACACGGTATCAACTCATAGTAAAAACAGTATACTTTTGGTAGTGCGATGGCCAGGTGGCGGTATAAGAACCTTTTTGCGATATGTATACAGGAACTTCGATCCTGATCAATGGTGTTTCACTGTTATTGGTCCGGAAACCAGGGGGCTGCGAATTCTTATGGAAGATCTGGATGAACAGGATATCGCCTTTGTGCCTGTTTCCCGTATTCCTCCGGCCGGTACGGGTTTTCTTCAAATAGCTCGATGTGTAATGCATGAGCTTTCCAGAAACAGCTATGATATTGTTCATTCGCATGGTTTCACTTCGGGGATCTGTGCGGCTATTCCTTCGATTTTAAAACGTATTCCTCATCTGATGACATCGCATGATGTGATTAACAAAAACCAGTTTATAGGGATAAAAGGTCCCGCAAAACGCTATGGCATGTCAGGCTTTTTTTCATTATTTGATACAATTCAATCCGTAAGCTATGATGCCCAGTCGAATCTCCTTTCTTTTTTTCCAAGCCTGGAAAAGAACGATAGATGTATAGTTATACCAAACGGGGTTGAGGTAGAACGCTTTCTCGCAGCTGAACCACGCAATATTAGGAAAGAGCTTGGTTTGGCGGATGACGATTTTCTTATTGGCTTTTTCGGGCGATTTATGAGTCAGAAAGGTTTTCGATACTTAGTTGACGCCATTGAATTACTTAATATCAGAGAAGAGAAGCTCCCAAGGCGGCCTATAGTAGTTTCCTTTGAAGACGGGGGATTTATACCCCGAGAAAAAAGGTTATTAAAAGAAAAAGGCCTTGAGGGCAATTTTCGCTTTATGCCTTTCACGCCGAATGTTGCGGGCACAATCAAGGGAATGGATGTTGTGGCAATGCCGTCTTTATGGGAGGCCTGCGGGTTGCTTGCAATGGAAACCCTTGTATGCGGCACGCCTTTAATTGCGAGCAATTGTATCGGACTGCGGGAAGTAGTGCGGAATACGCCTGCATATGTTGTTGAAAAGGCGGATTCGCATTCATTGTCTATGGCGTTGCTTTCTGAGATGGAATACAGCAGAAAGGTTGATTTTCAAAATTATAAGAGCAAAGCGGCTGAAAAATATAATGTTAAGAAAACCAGCAATTTATTATCAGAATTGTATCTGTCCTTATTGACAAGCTCAAGCCTAAACACCGATTTTCGCGGAAAACTTTGACGTGAAAGAAATGTTTTTTTTCACGCTATCATTTGCAGGCTGCTATAGCAAATATTTTGTAATTGATCACAGTGTGCCGTATTTTTATTAACTCTGAGTAGCTTTGAGCCAGTCTATATCAGGGTTTGGTGGGATCCAAGTTGTTTTCTGAAAGGAAGACAAACAGATTGTCCATTTCTCTCTCTATACGGCGGACAAACGTCCCCGCTTCGCTCTCGTGGTCTCTGTACAAGGCGATCAATCGGCATCGCCGGGCAAAAAATGCGTTCCATTGCCGTTTGGAAGGCGGGGCATTGGCCATATGGCACAACCGTCTCAACTCATTTCTTGCCCACTTGCCGCAGGCGGCCACCGACCGGATCCCGCCGCTCAGAGAGCCCTTTGGCTGTCCGGATCATGTGCGCCAGGCAGGTCTGCCGAAGTCCGGTCCATTTCTGGTAAAGCCTGTAATCGTCACTGACCAGAATACCGTTCCAGGTGTCAATCAGCTTGTGGAACGCTTCTTTCGAGCGATTGGCGTGGATCATGAAAAATGCGACAAGATGATTGCTCATTACCCACAGCCAGTGAAGATTGCCGCCGTTTTTCCATGAGGTTTCATCCACATGGTTGATGGCAACGCTCCGGGCGGTATCCTGTATAGCCTCATAATGGGGCTCGATGGCTTTGGAAGCTCGGTCTATCACTTTCTGGATCGTTCCGGGGCTGATGGATATGCTCAGTACCGAATGGCAAAAGGATTTTACCATATCCCGGCTATTGCCCGCTACACCGGAAAGCTCTGCGATCAGTGCAGAAAAACGGGGACCGTAACCGGTTGCAAACGCCTTTGGGACATAGCCTTTATTGGTTTTTCCGCAGTCGGTGCATTGGCTTTTATACAAAATGAAGTGGGTGATCTCCATTTGAATCTGCGGAAGTTCAATGTGCTGGTGGGTGTAATACGGCTCCGGGTTTTCAAGCTTGCGGCATCCGCAAATGCATTGTTCGGGGTGCACATCCTGGACGTCGGTCGGGTTGTGAAGTTCCTGCCGGTACCCTTTATGACCCTTTTTGCCGCCGGGCTTCCCCTTTTTCGTGCTCTTGTTTTTTTGAGGCTTTTTAAAAGGAGAATCGGATGAAGGCGGTTTTCCGGAATTGGAAGAATCCTGGTTGAGACGTGCTTCGAGGACCTCGATTCGTTTGATAAGCGACAGTACAAGGGCACGGATGCTCGCTGGCGTGTTTTCCCAGTCCTCGTCCGTGATTTCGATACCCTCTGGTAAAAAACGATCGTCTACCACCGCAGCACCTCCGGAAGTTTTTCTGCAGGGGGTAGAGAAAAACCGCTTTGACCGAACCGGAACATTGATTGTAACGGTCGTATTTGCCCCGGCCCTTTGTATCGCCTGCATGCATCCAGTTGGACGCCCTGTAGCAGGTGCCGGCAAACCGATCATCGACAAAGGGCTCGGCGAGAACGACCGGATAAGCGTAAAATTGGTACCAATCATCGGCAAGCACGCGGATGTTTTCGGCAAGAAGCCTGGAAGCCAGGTTTTTGACCCGTATCCATGGCAGGATCAGGAAGCGGAGCCCTTACAGGCTGCTCTTTTTACATTTAATCAATTTTGGATAAGAGATGAAAATCAGTATTGTTATTCTCACGTATAACAGAAAGGACAGGATAGCACAACAAATGAATTTGCTATCTTCTTTATCCTACTACCCCCTTGAAATAATTATTGTCGATAACTGCTCACATGAATCTGTAGATAAAATAGTAAATGTAGATCATAGGGCAAAGCTTATACGTAACAGTGTAAATTTGGGGGCAACTGGTAGAAATCGTGGAATGACCGCAGCAACTGGTAAAATTATAGTCACTTTGGACGATGATGTTTTCGGGCTTACAGATCTAAAATTGTATAAATTATGTGAGCTTATGAAAGATGAGGATATAGCAGCAATAAACTTTAAGGTCAAAGATGACGGAGGGCGGCGCATAATTAATTGGTGTCATCCTTACAAGCAGGAGTTTTATTCGGAAAAAGAATTTGAAACAAATGAAATAAGCGAGGGCGCTGTAGCATTCAGAGCTAATGCTTTAAAGCAAGTTGGTGTTTATCCGGAATATTTCTTTATTAGCCATGAAGGGGCGGATTTAGCCTTGAGGCTTATTAATACAGGGTGGAAGGTTGTGTATACACCAGAGATTACGGTTATACATACGCATGACAATGATGCCCGTCAAGATTGGCGTCGTTATTACTATGATACTAGAAATGAACTCTGGTTAGCCCTCAGAAATCTGCCATTGTGGCTGGGTATTAAACGCCTCTCTATTGCATGGATTGCATTGATGATTTATTCCATAAGGGATGGATACTTCATCTATTGGATAAAAGCCATAAGAGATTCGATCTTCGGTGCTTCGAGAGCCTTGAAAGATCGCAGACCACTAACTATCCAAGCACAGGAGCGAATAAAAACAATTGAAATGAATAAGCCAAGTTTTTTGTATATGGCAAAAAAACGCTTATTTGGCAACGAGATTCGGATATAGCAGTAATTTTCTTCTTATCGTACATTCCACACCCCTTTTCAATCGATTTTGTATAATTTTTGCAGAATCGATTTGGTTGCCCATAGTGAAAAAGCGACTGTCGGTCATGCAGGACTGTCCCTGATTGGAGAGATGGCGCGCATTTCCGGCCTCGGTGAGGTGTGCTTGGGTATCACCCGCAAGAAACAACCGCAGATCTCCGATCCGGATATCCTGCGCAGCCTGTGCGGCCTTATCGCACAGGGTAAGATCGACTTTGACCATATACGCCAGTTTGCCGGGGATTCGTTTTTTCAGGCAGCCCTGGAAATCAACCGGATCCCATCTGCTGAAATCCTCCGCCAGCGATTCCAGGAGATGAGCGCCCATCCGGATTTTGAAAAAAAGATCCAGCAGTGTGCTATAAAGCTCGGGCAAAAGATTGGCGTGAAGCCAGCGCTTACAACGATCGGAGACAACCGCTGGGCCCGCGTGGATGTGGATATAACGGTCTTTGACAACGCTGATACCAAAAAGGAAGGGGTTGCGCCCACTTATGACAGGCGCTACGGATTTGCCCCCATCTTTGCCCACCTGGGCGGTGGATACATGGTCAATTCCCAACTTCGCCCCGGCAATGCCCATTCCTATACTTCGGGTACAAAGGAATTTATCGCTGAAAGTATCCAGAATGCCAGGCGTTTGGTGGAGGACCCGCTCCTATTGGTTGCGGACGGCGGTTTTGACAGCCAGGATCTGATCCGGTTTTTGCTGGATCAGCAGACGGATTTCATTATCAAGCACAACCGGCGGCAGGAAAGCAAGACCGATTCGCTTGAGGCTGCCAAACAACACGGAGACGTTGTCCGATCCACTACCGACAAGACGGTTTACCAGGGCAGCGTTTATAAGCATATCAAAGACGTTGACGACCCCGTTCGCATGGTTTTTGAAATCACGGAAATCCACAGCAAAGACGGACAGCTTTTGTTCGCCCCGGAAGTGATCGTTTTTGCTGCGTGGACGAATCTGAAAGCCGATGAAAAGCATATTCTGCAAGTATACCGTGACAGAGGCACCAGTGAGCAGTATCACGCCGAATTTAAGAGCGAATTGAACATGGAGCGCCTGCCCTCCGGAAAGCTCTCCGTGAACAGCGCCTTTCTGAAAATGGGGATGCTGGTGTACAACATGTTCAAGATTGTCGGCCAGGACATGGTCATCAGCCGGNCGCTGGGTCTTAAAAAAGCGACGCGCCGGCGTATGAAAACCGTCATGAACAGTGTCATATATATGTGCGGGCGTATAACCCGGCATGCCCGGCGCGCGGTCTTGCACCTGGCCTGCCCCAAACCTTGGTACAGGTTTTTCTCCAACTTGTTTTGTCGGCTGCAGGCAGCATAAATCGGGCATTTTACACTCGCAAGCGCCACCAGTCAGGAAAACAAAGGGGATCTGTGTGCCAAATCTTTAATTTTAAATAAAAATACTGAACATAGGTGTCACAAAGGCCTTTTGTACAACCCTCGAGCCGGTGACATAGAACCGGATCCGGCTTGTCGACCGGCGTAAAATTGTAGAAAGGCTTTGCTGTCGACTACCGGCATCATAATTTCACGGATTCAGGTTTTACAATATGTATTTAAAATCATACATATGTACACTATTTGTTAACTTTGCATCTTTTTCCTCACGGTGCTGCACTCCTTCTATCCCTACAACACTATAAAAAAATAACCTGCTGGAAATGGTATAATCTTTGCAATATAATTTTGAGGCAGGCAACGAATTATATGCGCAATAGTAGCAGTGATTTTTTTTAAGTAATGACATTATAATTATAATTGCAATAGTATTCTCGACTGCTTTTTGATATTACTATTATATTTTGAAGGAGGACTTCAATGGGCTTTAAGCAGCATAAGTTTATAATTTTTACAGTTTTTTTTGTGGCGTTTTCATGTGAGGTCATTGCCAAACCAACAATCGATTATATAGAGCATGATGGTGCTTTCGTTCCAGGCAATACAATTGTTATTAGTGGAGATTCTTTTCGCGAGGGACCTAACATCGTTATTTTTGATGATTTTTCAAGAGGAGCGGATGGAGAAAGCATAACAACTGACGCTACCGTTGGAACTTGGGATTCGGTAAGTTCCAATGCAGTATATATAGATGATGATAGTGGTACAGATAATTTAGGGGCTCACCTCATTGAAGGTTGCAGTATGCGACAGTTGCGTGTTTTTTTTCCAAAAGATATTAGTATGTTCATGTCTTATAGAGTTAAAATTCCTGAAGGGTATACTTTCCCCGGTACTGATCAAGCTGAAACTTTCTCTATAGGCAGTCATTGGAAGGTGACTTGGCTTATTGGAGAAGATTATGACTCAAGCGGGAATAATATGTGTATTCCAACATTTGTATCTAGTTTTCGCATAGGAGGAAACAGCCCTTCTCTTGCTTATTATGGAGAAGATAATTGGCCTGATCGTATTCGTGCTTTCAGAGAAGACGGCTCTAGATTCGGGGATGATTGGTGGACGTTCAATGGTTGGAATAGGGGTTCATTTCTCATTATTTCTGATGAGAAAGACCCTGGGGGAGCACCCGGTTATTATTGGCATCAGGCTATCAATCCTGAGCAAGGTCAAACATGGTTTGAGCTAAATGACCGTAGCTTTCACGGCTTGGAAGAATACTGGAAACAGTTTAATATACCCGGTTGGGTAGTTACTAATGTTGACAGGTGCTTTGAAAGCACCAGAGTTATTTATGATGATATTTATTTGGCAGTTGGTGCTAATTCTGCTGCGCGTGTAGAAATTGGTGATTCGCCAATTTACACAGAGTCTAAAGAAATTGCAATCTTCACTATCGACTCTTGGTCTGACGATCAAATAAATGCCACAGTAAGGCAAGGCGGTTTTAAAATCGGAGATGAAGTGTTTCTTTTTGTTATCGATGCAGACAATAATGTTTCGGATGGATATCCAGTTAGGCTTGGGTCAGAAAACCCGATACCTTCAGTAGAAAATTTCCGAATCTTAAATAATTAGTGATGGATTCGTAAAAAGTCAGTTTTAGTTAATCGCCTGAAATTGTTTCTTTTTTCGAATTTTTTGCTTGCATTCTTTGGGTCGATATGATAACAATTTTACTATAAAATCAAATTGTTATCAAGGAAAAACATGGTTCGTGTAAGAGGTCACAAACAGCGCGAAATTATCGATCCCTGGGGCTTTCTCAGCCCCAAAAGAAGGCAGCTGCTTGATCACTCGTGGCCGGGCATGTTCAACATCGATTTTCGAGTAGCCTTTAACCGTCATAACGATATAAGATTTTGGTACTCTGTCAATTGAATTTTAGGTTTAAATGAATACCATCCAACCATGAGACAGATCCCGGCAGTCTGTGCCAAGGAACATTGCGCAAAATGGAGTTATGGGCGCGCCGGGGATAGGTGACGGTCAGCTCGCCTTCTTCGATCTTTATACCGGCCTTCCCCTTTACGAAGCTTCGCTATATTTTTGGCGCATCGCAGCCTTCAAACACTCGCAATTTGCGGGCCAGCATACTATATAATGTATCAGCTACCATAGCCCCCCATCGAATTCGGCCACCGTGTTCTGATCGTGCTGGACAATGCCGGTTTCATTATTCAAGACGAGGTCTTTGGCCAGGGATTACCGACGAAAAGGTCATCGCCGATGCAATGAAACCCCTTCAGGACCTGTGCCGTGATAAAGGAGCTGCCGGCTATGAACGTTATGTGGCTGCTGCCGCACTGGGCCGAAATCTCCAGGTGCTTGGAACCATTTTGTTGAAACAAGAACGCAAAAAGCGACGTAAAAAATCGGATATATTGGATATTTTATTGCCATAAAGTTTCCGGCCAAATAAAATTATAATAAATTCAAATGGATAAGTGTGCGAGTAAATTTCAGGCTAAAACGATGTAATGCCCACAAAATCTTTTGAAAGCCCCATTTAATATCGAAATTGTTCGACCACAGAAGGAGGGCCCGCCGCCTGAAATTCGGCTTGCATTAGTTTTTGGTACTTTTCGGACAGACATTAATTTAGCGTATTCAGATTGGAGCATGGTGGTTAAGGCGTTTCAGATAAGCACAATTTGTTATGGTGCTTACTTGTATCTGGTATTAGATTTTTTCCTTCGTTTTCCTGCAAGGATACCAGGCTATGGCAGTTTGCGTCCTACGCTGCTAATGGCATTTGTTATATTCGTTCTTCTGTTTCTCCAGAAAGAAAAATTAAAAGGCAAGGCAAATGATCCTATTATAAAAGCTATGCTTGTTTTGATTGTCTATTTGTGCCTGTCAATCTTTTTTGTTGAGTGGCCGGGAAGTGTTATACGAGAAAACGCGCAGGACTTCATAAAGGCGATTATTTTTCTTTTTTTTACTGCGTTAATCATTGATAGCGAAAAACGACTCAAGGTTTTTTTGTCGGTTTTTATAGGATGCCAGGTTTTTCGGGTGCTGGAGCCTCTTTACTTGAATATAACCACTGGGTATATGGGCGATGAAACCTATGTAGGTGGCGGTGAATTCGCCCAAAGACTTGCCGGGGCGCCTGCGGATGTAATAAACGCGAATGAACTTGGGTTTGTTATTGCCACTGTCATACCGTTTCTTCATTTCTTATTATGGTATGGCAAATGGTATTCAAAGCTTACATATATTATATTGCTACCGTTATTTCTTTATGCCATGATGCTTACTTCTTCACGCGGTGCGTTAATTGCACTTCTGGCAGCGGCCTTTGTAATTTTCTGGTACTCAAAAAATAAGCTCGTGCTTCTTGTTGCAGGGGTTGTAATTGCCGCTGTTGCTTGGAACAATATGTCAGAGTTCCAACATGAGCGCTATCTGTCGATTTTGGGTGGTGATAGCGTGCAAGCTCTAACTGCTGAAGGGCGAATAAAGGGGGGGATGCAAGAACTGAAACTTGGCTTTCGCCGCCCGATTGTTGGCCATGGCATTGGAACGACTAAAGAGGCCAAATGGCATGCGTATGGGGGAACCTTGGCTAGTCATAATTTGTATGCAGAGCTATTGATCGAAATCGGAATGATCGGCTTTATGATTTTTTTTGTGTTTTTGTATCGTATCTACCAGAGATTTTCAGCGAATAAGCAAAAAATCAAACAACTGGCCTTAGACCAGTATCATTTTTACTCCCGCCTGAATATGGCTATGATTGCCGTTTTCTCGATGTATGCAGTATATAGTGTTAATTATTTCGGGTTGTCACAGTATTACTGGTACTTGTTCGGCGGCATGGCCATTGTATTTGGGCGCTTAATAGATGAAAAGATAGCGGCGTATCAGCCAGTCGCTGAAAAAATACAATCGAAAGAAAAACCTGAGACTGCGAAATATTCATCGCCGCCAATGGAGTCGCCTGCCCAAGGGTAAGTTATAGAATTCTCTTCCCCATATTTTCCCAGCCAAAATTTCAAGGATCCTTTTTCCATGTTCCCATTATTAAGGAATGGGCGGCAAAAGGTCTTTTAATAAGCATTTTTCACAAATCCTTTATATGACTGCTTGCAAGAGTACTAATGCGAAGACATTGTGAAATTTTACAGCAGAGGCCTGCCAGGAGCCTGACTTGGTAAGAAGTCTTATAAATAACGCGGGTTCCAACATAATCCATCTATTTGTCACGATGGTTATTACATTTATCATGACGCCGATTTATGTGAGGATGATGGGGCATTATGATTTCGGGATACGTGAAATTGTTATGGCATTGGCTGGTTACATGGGCTTGCTCACTATCGGAATGCATCCGACAATCAGCCGCTATGTTTCGATGCATAATGCACAAAATGACAGGGATGCTGTTTTTTCTGTCTATATCTGCAGCATGATATTCATGGCTTTTGTTGGCCTGTTATCGGCAATTGTTTTTTTTGCATGGGGTATATTTTATCCCCATTGGCTTGGTGAGGGCAATGGGGATATCGATAAATACAGAGCATTTCTCTTTATCGTCGGGGTGAAGCTGTTGTTTCAGTTTCCAACAACTGTAACCGCTGCTTTTCTTGAGGGGTTGCAGCGTTTTTACTTTAAAAATTTTATAAACATGTTGTTCGGTGTTCTTACCGCAGTGTTGTGTTATATTTTTATGACGCCGGATAACGCACTTTTGCTTTTCATTTCCGTGACAACCGCATTTGGTGTTGTCAGGCTGATTGTTTTCAGCCGGATATTAGCCGGGAGGCGTTTAGGGGCTTGGCGGCTCCGATTTTCATATTTTTCAGGGGCCAAACTCAAAGAAATGCTTTTCTTCGGTTCCAAGTCCTTCGTCCAGGGAATTGCCAATAAAATCAACAATGCGTCGGACCGGATTGTTATCGGTGCAATATTAGGTGCTGCGGCTGTTCCCGCATATACGATTCCCCGAACGCTCGTAAATTACGGTAACACTATTACTATGGCGCTTAGCCAGGTTTTTATGCCCTTGTTCACCGATTTAAGCGCAAAGGGTGAGGATGTGCGGCTGCGAAAAATGTATCTGATAGTCAGCAAGTATACTGTATCGCTGGTATTGGCCATGAGTGTCGGAATCGGGATAATAGGCGGGCCTTTTATTGATGTATGGATGCAGGGTGAATTTGACAGTGACGTCGTTAACGCCATAATAATCGTTTTGGCTGTGTATATTGCCGTCCATCGCCTGAATCCTTTTGGTGGGCATTATCTTACCGCCATTAATAAGCATGGTTTTTTAGCCAAAATTTTTCCAATCGGCGCCTTGGCAAATCTTGCCATCAGCATTTGGCTTGTTATCGAACTCGGAGTCGTGGGCGCCGCTCTTGGCACCTTGTTTCCCGCATTTTTTCTGGTGCCGGCGGCTTTGATCTATTGTTGCCGTCATCTTAGTATATCGGTAATAGACTATTTACGAAAAAGTATTTTCCCGGCTATTCTCCCGGTAACAGCAATGGGGATGTTGCTTATTTGGATCCGGCTTGAGTGGGGCCTTATGTCATATTCGATGATCGTTTTTTGTATATTGTTGGGGGCAGTAGTTTTTTTGCTTCTTTTTTTGCTGATTTCCTGCGGTAAAGAGGAGATTGCATTGTGGATACGGTATTTCCGTGGTCAAAAAAAAGAAAAATTCCAATAATTCAGCTCTTGTAAATGCCATCTGGAAAGATTGATGTTAGCGGCCTATTGTAACGTAGCACGTTGAAACAAAATGAGTGTTAATAAATGGGGAAGACCAGGATTTTATATGTGGAGTCAAGCAGTTCGGATATAATCGGTGGTTCTCATTATAGCCTGTATTACCTGGTAAATGCGCTTGACAAGTCGATTTTCGAGCCGGTTGTCGGTTTTTATGAAAACAATCCGATGATTGAAAAATTTGAAAGTATCGGCGCCCATGTTGTTGTATTGCAGGGGTCTAAATCGTACCAGCTTTTATCAAAATTGCCTTCTTCGCTTCGTTTTTTCAATCCGGTAAGGAGTCTGTTGAATTCTATGGTTAATTTTTTTGCTACTGCTTGTGCGCCCGCACTGGTGCGTTTGGCCTGGTTAAAACGCAACAACATCCAAATCGTACATCTTAACAACAACCCGTTTTCGAGTGATTGGGTTATAGCTTGTAAAATATTGCGAATTCCCTGTGTGTCGCACCTGCGTGGGTTGCGGGAGAGGTTGGGTTGGTTTCAAAAGGTAATTATTAAAAATGTAGATGCAGTTTTTTGTATTTCCAATGCTGTTTATAATTCCTTGGTTGCATGCGGCTGCGGGACCAGAAACCTTAAAGTGGTGCACAATGGTGTGGACCCTGATCAGTTGAAACCTGAAAGGTCCCCGGAAGAGGTAAGGCACAAGCTTGGTATTTCAACATCCGTTCCAGTTATTGGTATGATTGGGAACATCAAGCGATGGAAAGGACAGATGGTTCTTGTAAAAGCGATTGCAGAGCTCAGAAAGTCTTTTCCGGATGTCATTTGTCTGATTGTGGGCGATATTGCTGATGAGGGCTACTTCGAGGAATTGCAGAGAGAGATAAGGGCAAACGGTCTGGAAATTCATGTACCATTTGCCGGATATTCAAAGGTTGTAGCTGATTATATCAATATTATGGACATTGTAGTTCATGCCTCCATTGACCCGGAACCCTTCGGCCGGGTGATCATAGAGGCAATGGCGATGGGAAAACCAGTGATAGGCGCCCGGGCGGGAGGGGTGCCGGAAATTATCGAAGAACCGCAATGTGGTTATACTTTTCTGCCAGGAGATTCAAAGGAGCTTAGCAAAAAGATCAAAAAGCTTATGGCCAATCCGGTACTTGCCGCTGATATGGGTAAATCGGGGCGCGAGAGGGTTGACAAGCTTTTTCATGTTACGATCAATGCTTCAAAGACGTGTGCTGTCTATAAAGAACTATTGAAGATATAGGCCCGTGTCGCTTTAATCCGGAGGATTGCATGCTCGATTATCTCTTTACCCGGAAAAATACAAATCCGGAGCTACTCAGAAATTGTTTGCTAACAGTTAGGCCTGATTTAACGGTAAATCAATTCAGAAGCTGGCAGGGTTCTTGGGGCACACTTCTGATCGGAGGAGATTTCTATCCTGGGTTTGCACCTGTAGAAGTGGAAAATATCATTTTTATCGCACTTGGGGGGCCGATACCCCGCGAGGATCTGCAAAACCAAAAGCCACCGATGCCGGATGAATACTCACGCTGGATTTTGTCCCGCTGGCATACCGCTTCAATCAATTGGCTGGAGGATTTGTTGGGAGGCTTCCAGGTTGTCTGTGTGAACAAAGTCGATGGCAAAGTTGATGTGGTATTGGACGCGGGCGGCTTTGTACCGTGTTATGCCACGGATGCCTTTGTTGCAGGGAAAGCGGACATTGCTTCTGTGCTTGGGTCGCATGCTGATGCTGTAGCTGCATCGGCCGGGGTGTCAGGAGATGTTGACAGTGTCTCGGTAGTTGACTTCCTGATGCATCAATCCGTCACCTTTCCGTTTACTTTTTATACGCATGTTAGGCAAATGAGTCCTTCAGCAAAGATCCGGTTTAAACCCATGGAAACAATAAGCCTTCATGAGTACTGGGACGCAAGCGAGGAATCATCATACGATTGTTTCGATGCATGCAAGCATGAGTTGCGCCAGGTTTTTCTTGATAATGTGAAACGATTGGAAAGGATAACAGGGAAAATTTCGGTGTTGATGAGCGGCGGGGAAGATTCTCGCATTGTCTTGTCTGCATTGCCAAGCCATATGCGCCGTGAAGCTTTTACAGCATCGGATACATATAATCATGAAGCGCGGGTTGCGAAAAGGGCAAGCGGAAAAATAGGGGCCTATTGGAGGCTATTGAAACGTTCGCCGACATATTACCTGGATAATGCCACAAAGGCAATAAAATTAAGTGAATCTCATAATTTTTTTTATCATGGTCATTTTGTCGGCTTTAAGGATGTGGTTGACGATTCGCCTGTTGTAGGTGGATTAATGGCAGATGGCTTTTGCAAGGGATCTCCTATCAAAAGCAGAAAAAAAATAGGCGTTGCCACTACGATTTACCCGACTCGCTGGCAGTATTTGGGTACAATGAAATTGTTTATGCCTTCTGAGGAATTATTTGAAGAAGTGCAGAAACGCCGGAAAAAAAGAAATCATGATTTGAAGCGTTTACGCCCCGTAAGTTGGGCAGAATGGCATTCGTTGCACCCGGCCTCGATGAATACCAATACTTCCTGCTATTTTATCAACCGACGCCTGTTTTTTAGCTTTGAACCTTTTGCCGATGGTCGTATTCTAAAATGGTCTGCGCGGACGCCTCAATCCTGGAAGATTAACCGGTTGATTTTTCATCGCGCAATGCGGCCGATATTAAGAAAGACATGGTATATTCCCCATGCCAAGGGAACCATTCCTTTTTTTGGATGGCCGGTAAATGGTCCTTTGACAGCTTTGCACTACTATATTGAAAGAGCCAGGAGTAAGTACTGTCGACTGTTGGGCGTGCCTAAAAAAAACCGGGGCCCATGGCCGAATTGGGGAGAGGTGGTGTGCTCAGAAGCGTTTCAAAAGCTGGCAGCGATGGACGGCGCTTGTGAAAGGGAACATATGAAAAAGCTGCTTGGCGTGGAGGCTTTTGACGAAGTGGTTGCAGCAATAAAGCATCATGATCCGGTTCAGGCCTTAACAGGCCTTCATGTCCTTCTCTGGCTGCGGCAAATTGTGCTCAACCAGAAAAATGGATAAAAGCTTTTACCGGCGTAAGATTTTTTGATCACTAACCACCGTATTCTTTCGGAGTACAGGGGGGATGAAAAGGTATGCCTTATAAAGCCTTAACTGCAGACCTTTCTCAGATGATAGAATTGCAAACGAATTGGAATACAATCGTTTATGCAATGCAAAGGCCATCGGTTTTTTGTACATGGGAATGGATGAACGCGTGGTGGAAGCATTACGGGAATTCTTATGAACCGTTGGTGCTCGCTTTTGAAGATGACAATGGGATAGCCGGGATCCTTCCGCTGGCAAAAAAAAACATGCTGATAGAAGACGGCGTGTTCTCATCAAGGGTTCTTACATATTGGGGCAGCATTGATTTGCATACGGACCACTTGGATGTGATCGCCCCGGACGGCAATGCAAACGCCTGCCTCAGGCATGCTCTCTCTTTTCTGAAAAATGAATATACACAGTGGGACGTGCTTCATCTGTCCCATGTTGATGAAGACAGCGCCCTTTTTTCGGATCTAGCACATAACCCGGTATTTGATAGCGACTCATGGCAGGTATCCGTTGCGCCTTACATTGATGTTGCGGGAGAGCATCAGTATTCCATTGACGAATACATGAAAAGCCTTAGGAGCAAGAGACGCTTGGATGTAAGGCGACGTACAAAAAAATTGTTTAATGAGAACAATGTTTCTTATGGATATCCGGCTGGAATGGAAGCCGGGGATGCTGTTGCGACATTGTTTGAACTTCATAATCGCAGAGCGGAAAAAAAAAGAATAAAGACATCGTTTTCCGGAAACAAACTCAGGAATTTCCATGCTGAAATCGCAGATGTTTTTTCTGAAAAACAATGGCTTTGGCTACGGTTTCTTTGCAACGGGGGCGATCCTTTAGCCGCAGTTTATGCTTTTTCTTTTGCCGATCGGCTTTTTGGCTACCAGATGGGGTTTGATCCGGATTGGGAAAGCAAGGGTGTTGGATCTGTACTTTTTCTGGAGACGATCAAAGAGGCTTTTGAGCAAAGGATTAAAGAATACGACTTTCTTCGCGGAGGAGAAGGGTATAAAAACACGTGGACAAAAACATTCCGCAATCAATACAACATCAATATTTACAACAACACGTTGCGAGGTACGGCTTTTAAAAAATCCTTCCGGGCAAGGGCGGGGTTGAAGAAATTTATTTCCCATTTCCAGAAAAACAAGACGTGAGAAGAAGCGCTGTTGGGTTTTAAAAATCGACTGGCACGCTTATATTTTCCGGAATGGCTGGCTGCAAGAGGAATTGGGCGGCTGCCGGTTTTTTCAGGCATTGTTTTGATGTATCATGAAGTGTTGCCGGATGATGTTGATCTGCCTGCCTGGACAATTGTCCGGGAAGAGGATTTTCGATGGCAGATGCAGTATCTTGGAAGGCATTTTGACATTGTATCCATGGATGAGGCATGCCGGCGGGTATCCTCTGGCGAGAAGGTAAACAGCCCTTTTGCTGTTGTGACATTTGATGATGGGTATAAAGGGAATCTCCATACGGTTTTGCCTATCATGGAAGAAATGGGGCTGCCGTTTATGGTTTATGTGGCCACGCAGGGCGTGGTAGAGGAAAAACTGTTCTGGTATGACGAGATCATTAGTCTGCTTGCATCCGGGAAGGATCTTAATGTACATCTTACTATGAAAGGGCGCAACACTCGGTTTTTTATTCCTGCCCGTGGGCGCCCCGTTCGCCGCTGGAGTGCGGTGCAGCATCTTTTGACCTGTTTAAAAAAAATGCCTTTTGCAGAGCGGGAAAGCGCAGTGGAGCAGATAACAGCCGAACATGGCCGTCATGAAACTGTGCTGGAAATGTTAACACCCCCGGAGGTAAAGCGCCTGGCCAGCTCGTCTTGCGTAACCATCGGTTCGCACACCCATCATCATGTACTGCTTGACCAGGTGAGTGTGAAGGAGGTGCGGGAGACCATTGAAACGGCGAATAAACATATCACAGGGATAACCGGTTCTTCCCCGGTTCATTTTGCATATCCGAACGGAAATTTCAACGCGGTTGTCCAGGAGCAGGTGCAAAATTTCGGGTATGTAACAGCGGTAACTACAGGTGCAGGTATATGGTCTATGGTTGATCAGCAGCTGGAGATACCGCGTATGGGCATTGGCCGATTTGAAACCCGGACAGGGTTTAAAGCATTGGCTGCCGGATTTTTATAACAGGATAAAAGTTTGAAAATTGCATATGTAATCGACTATTTCGCCGGTGTTAATGGCGGAACCGAAAGGCAGCTGTTTACTTTGATCGAGGGAATGAGTGCCCGGGGGCATGACGTTGCCTTGTATGTGCTGAGAGATACTGAATTTACCAAAAATCTGTCTGATTTTGTATGCCCTGTTTTCTGTATGCATGTTCAAAATGCTCGCGCTATCAAAAATATCTCTGCATGGTGGCGTTTAAGGCGATCCCTGGTTGGCCAAGGGGTTGATGTCGTGCATGGTTTTTTTAATGATACGGCCATGATGTTGCCGCCATTGATGGTGAACACGGGTATTAAGTGTTTTACCTCCAGGCGTGATATGGGTATCTGGTATTCTTCCAAAAAACTCGTTTTTCTGCGGCTGGTGCGTTTCTGTAAAAACAGGGTTATTTGCAACAGCCAAGCTGTGGCGGATTTTACAAAACACATGGAAAGAAAACCCGAAAAAGACATTCTGGTCATTTATAATGGCATCGACCCCGTGGCAGGAGCTATAAACAGTGAGAATTATAATTGGATGGCGGATCATTTTTTTTCAGATGACGTGATAAACGTTATTTTACTTGCAAATATAAGGCCTGTAAAGCGTGTGGAAGATCTTATTCTGGCTGCCGCCAGGCTGAAAAATACTGGATTGAATATACAGTATTACCTGGTTGGGCGGTTGGCCAATATGGATTATGTTGAAAGACTCCGGGAATTGATATCGATTCACCAGCTACAGGATAGTTTTCATTTTACTGGTCAGCTTGCCGCGCCGCGCGGGTGCCTTGGCCTGTTTGATGTTGGGGTTTTGACATCCGCATCGGAAGGGTTTTCCAACACGATCATGGAATATCTGGATGCTGGTTTGCCGGTCATTGCCTCGAATGTTGGCGGAAATCCGGAGTTGATAATCGATGGATACAATGGATTGCTTTACGAGGCATCCAGTGTTGATGTACTGGCCAAGCATATTTACAGAGTCGCGACGGATAAAGCTTTTCGGGGATTGCTTGGAAAAAACGGGAAAAAGTTTATTTCCCGGTTCAGCGTTTCGTCCATGATCGATCGGTATGAAAAGGCCTACAAGGGTGCTTGGGAAGAAGCAAAGGAGATAAGCCCTGCTTTGTAATGGAGTGTTGTCTGAATGGTTCAAAATGACTGGCAGGTGGAGCTTCTGTGCTCATGGAAAGATGCTGAAAAATTAGCCGATGAATGGAACACACTAGCTGATGCAGCCGTCTGTGGGCACCCTTTTTTCCGGCATGAATGGTTTTCATGCTGGTATCCGGCCTATGCATCTACGGACAATGTTCGCATAATCGTCATCAGGAGCAGCGATGGCAAGTTGCGTGCATTGTTTCCGGGCTTTTTAAAGACGCTTCGTATAGGACTTATAAGCTTCAGGTGTTTTTGTTATGCCGCCAATGAATACAGTTTGTACGGCGGCATTATCGCACATCCGCAGGACCATGAGGCTATAGAGGCGGCGTTGGGCTTCGCGGTGGAAAAGTTAAATCCTGCACCTCATCTGCTTATTTTACCGCTCATTCCACATCAATCGAACACTGGACAGGTCATTAATAATGGACGGCTGCCAAAGTTCGATAGGCGTTTGGAGCATGCAGATTATGCGGTTGGTTTTGCTATGCCAAACGGCTGGGATGATTATTTTTCAAAACGCACGCAACAAACGCGCAAGCGGCTTAAGAAAAGCCTTACCCGGAGCCGAAAAATGGGAGAGCTTCGATTTGAACAGTTCGGATCTCCAACGAACAGCCGTCAAGCAATTGAACGCCTTCGCCTTCTGGATGCCCAAACCTGGCAGGGGCAGCAGGGTACCGGGCTTTTTTCCACCCGGGAAAATGATCGGTTTTATAATGAGTTGCTGAGTTTCAAATACCCCGCGCTTTCAGCACGCCTTTTTTTTGCTGTCATAGGTGGAAAGGATGCAGCGTATCATCTTACCGTGGCAGAAGGATTTACCCGTTTTGTTTTAAAAAGCGGGTATCATCCGGATTTCGCCTATTGCAGGCCAGGTGTGTTGACTAAAAAATATGTAGGAGAAATTTCTTTTGCTGAAGGTTTGCAATGCATTGATCTTGGCGTGGGTGTTACAGATGAAAAACGCCGTTGGGAGACCAACAGGCAGCGAGTGGAGAACTGGTGGCTAATGCATCGCAGCAGTTTTCGCGGTCGACTGCTGACTGCTATGCTGCTTGCTAATGATGCGTGGAAAAAAACTATGCCTGCAGGGTTGTCAAGAAGAATTCTTGGTTCAATGAAGAAGACTTCGTAGTCGGAAAAGAATTTTATATGAATCGCAATGCTTTCAAACCGGAAATTCTGCAGTCGTGGAGTGATGCAGTGGGGCTTCGGGAAAAGTGGGATGCACTGGCATCGGCTGCTACAAATGAACATCCCTTTTTTTCCTTTGACTGGTTTGAGTTTTTTTACAGGTTTTATGTGCCGCCGGACAAGATCCGAATAATTGTAATCAAAGATCAGGTGGAGCAATTGCGTGCCTTGCTCCCAGGATTTACGTATACGCTTCGCAAAAGGGGTTTAAATATTCCCTGTTTTTCTTTTGCAGCAAACGGATATACAAAATATGGCGGTGTCATTGCAGACCCTTCGGATCATGATGCGATACGGCAAGCCTTGTTTACGGCTATAAATTTTATTGAGCCCAATCCGATAATGTTGGTAATGCCGTATATCCCGGATAACTCGTCAACGGGCCTTGTTATCCGTGGAAATACTCTCGGGGCCTTTGCTCGACGAATTGAACATGATGATGTGGTTATTTCTTTTTCAATGCCTGGGGGATGGGAAAAGTATCTTTCCAGCCGGACACGCAGTACCCGCAATCGAATTAAAGGCAGTCTTTCCCGCAGTAAAAAGCTGGATCGGTTTTCATTCGAGTATTTGGACTCAGCCGGCCAAAGCAAGGAATGCATTGAGCGGCTGCGCCGGCTGGACGCTTTAACATGGCAGGGGCAGCAGGGAACCGGGCTTTTTTCAACACCTGAAAATGAACGTTTTTACAATGAATTATTGCGTTTTGCATACCCGGATCTATGCATTCGCGTTTATTTTACTGTCATTGACGGAAAGGATGTGGCTTATTCCCTTACTTTGGCTGGGACTTCGACCCGGTTGGTTATGAAACTAGGGTATGATCCGGCATTCGCTTCCTACAGACCTGGCGTGCTGACGATGGTGAATGTCTGCAATTCATCGCTTCAAGAGGGGCTTTGGCGGATTGACTATGGTATTGGTGATATTGGAGATAAAGGCCAATGGGAAACCGAAAGACAAAAAATCGTCAATTGGTGGCTGATTAACCGGGATCGTCTGCGCGGGCGCATGCTGGAATGGGCTTTGAAATGGTATGATAAACGATCAAAAAAGGAAACTTTCATATGAGTCCACAGACCTTGTCTGTTGAGATTCTAAGTGATTGGAAATTTGCTGAGCCACTGAAGGAAGAGTGGCGTTCCCTGCAGCAGAGGGCTGATACGCCCTCTCCGTTTTCATCTTTTGAATGGCTCGGCGCCTATTACAAAGCTTATTGTCCGCCAGGAAAAGTCCGGATTATTCTGGTGCGTGACCGGGAAAAACGCTTGCGCGCCATATTGCCCGGTATGTTGGAGCGGCGCGTCATTGCCGGCATCTCTCAATCCTGTTTTGTCTATCCGGCGGCTTATTATACGCCCCGCTGCGGTGTGATCGCGTTGCCGGGAGATATTAAAGCGGTCGTAGCAGCGCTTGAAGCGCTTGCGAAGCTTGAAGATATCATTCATATTGTTATTTTGCCGGACATCGAAAAAAACTCTATCACCTGGCAGGCGATTCAATCCGGGTTGTCTCGTAAATGGTATGTGCGTATTGAAAACAAATATGAATCGCCTGTTTACGCCATGCCGGAAGGATGGGAGGCATACAGGAAGACCCGGAGCAAAAATTTACGCAAGCGTATCCGCCAAAGTATTAAACGTTGTGCATCAAGGGGGCCTGTTGCCACCCGCGTTTTTGTCACAGGGCATAATTTTTATGAAGGTATTGAGCGCCTGCGCAGACTTGACGCGATCACCTGGCAAGGCTGTGCAGGTAATGGTGTTTTTAACAATGAAAAAGATTTCAAGTTTTTTAAAAATCTGTGTGACGCCGATTCTGGTTGGCTGCATATTGAAATAGAAATTTTACAGATTGATGGTATTGATGTTGCGTATAGGTTGGTCGCCTGCCAGGGTCCAGATGTTTTTTTGCTGAGAACCGGCTTTGATCCGGCCTATGGGGATTGCCGGCCGGGTATAGCGAGCAGGGCATTTTTAAACGAGCGATTGGCCAACAGGGGAGTGGTCAATTTCGACCTGGGGGCTGGTGTGCAATCGGAAAAAGTGCACTGGGAAACGTTTCGGCGAAGTGCTGCATCCTTCTGGTTGGTGAACAGGCAGACCGTTAGGGGGTGTTTGCATTTGCTCGAGTTTTTTGCTTACCAGTATGTAAAACCAATAGCTGCCCGCCTGCCTTTCAAGTTAATCCAAAACCGGTAATTATTCCAGCCGGATGGCATCGATATATAAAGTCAGCGGTTCCGGCTCCCGGGTTACAAAAAAACCAATGTTGTTTATGCTCGTCATGCCCATTTTTCGATTTTGAGGGGCTGTTTTAACATCTGCAAGAGAAATTTCAAGCATCGTCCATTTCTCGGGTTGCAGGGTAAAGCGTCGGTTGAACCGGTCTTCATATAACATTTTTCCGCTTTTACCGTGCGCTTTATCATGGATTCGATTGGTGATGGTAACCTCACGGGGCTGAGGGTTATAAAACGCCACCTTCAGGTAAGAATATCCCTGCCAGTTTCCCGGCATGTATGCCAGGGAAAAACCGGAGTAGGTTTCAGTGCCAAGGTTTACCCGGAGGCTGCGATTTCCATAATATGCCCGCTGGTCTGTAATTTCCAGTCTGCCAGGGTCACCTCTGAACCGGGTTTCTTCAAAAGGTGTCTGAAAACCGGCCAGCAGGGGAAATTGGTAGTATGCAATAGCTTCGTCGGTCAGGGATCGAAGCATGGGCCAGAAGAAAAAAACGAGCACACATGCGGTCGCGATATGAAGCGGCAGGGTCCTGCGCCGGCGCAAGTTTTTTAATGATATTGCCGCCATGGATCCTGCCAGGTTTGCGGCAATGTCTTTGAGGGAGGCAAACCGGCCGGGGATGAAGGCTTGTATGCCTTCTATCGCTATGCTTATCAACAGGGTGGCGGATAAAATCAGCAATAATTGTTCATAAAGCGGCCATTTGGCAAGCCATGGAAAAAACCAATATAAAAGAAAGCACCCTGAAAAGAAAACCAGGATATGTCCAATGATCCATAACTGCTGCACAGAGCGCATATGAGGCAGCAGGGAACCGTCCTTTGGAACGACCATGCCGATGACAGCGGCGGCAAAAATCGCTAGCAATATCAACCGTAAGGTTTTTTCTGCTTTTACGGAAAACATTTTTGTCACCAATGAGTGGTGATATCGCTTCACTGAAAGCTCTCAGATAATTTTCCCGTAGCAATAAACGGCAATTAAGTCAAAGTTTAACGTGTTTGGAGAGTGATTTGGGAAAAAACCGACTTTTAATTATAGAAGACGAACCGTCCGTAGCCAAGCAGCTCAAGTGGGCTTTTTGCGAGGAATATGATGTCGCTATAGCCAATGACGCAAAGGCCGCTCGTAAACTCCTTTCCTCGGGGACTTTTCCTGTGGCCACGTTAGATCTTGGATTGCCGCCGAATCCGGATTCACCCAATGAGGGATTGAAGCTGCTTGAAAAATTGTCCGGCCTTGGCGCGCTTACAAAGGTTGTGGTGATTACAGGCAACACGGAGAAGGAAACCGCCCTTGAGGCGGTTGCTTTGGGTGCAATCGATTTCTGCGAAAAACCGATTGATCTGAACGTGTTAGGGATTATTTTAAACCGCGCGTTCAGGATGCATGCGCTCGAGACGGAAAACCGGCATTTGTTGACCGTTGCGAACAAGGCAGGGGCGTTGTGCGGCATGTTGGGGGTGTCACCAAAAATGCAGGAACTGTTTGTCCGTATTAAAAAGGTTAGCGCCAGCGATTATCCCGTGCTTATCACCGGAGATTCAGGAACGGGCAAGGAAATGGTTGCGAACGCCATTCATCAACTCAGCAGGCGGTCCAAAAAACCGCTGGTGATTATCAACTGCGGGGCCATTCCGGAAAACCTCCTGGAAAGCGAGTTGTTTGGTCATGAAAGAGGGGCTTTTACCGGGGCGGTGGACAAAAAAATAGGTAAATTCGAGCATGCCGATAAAGGAACGGTTTTTTTAGATGAAATCGGTGAGCTTCCCATGCCCATGCAGGTTAAGCTTTTGCGTTGCCTGCAGGAAGGCACAATTGAGCGAATCGGTGGAAGCAAGCCGCTGTCACTGGATGTCCGGATTTTGGCAGCCACGAATATCGACCTTAAAACGGCTGTTGAACAAGGTGTTTTCAGGGAAGATCTTTATTTCCGCTTAAACGTGGTGCCGATGGAATTGCCGGCTTTGCGCGAGCGAAGCGAGGACATCATGCTGCTGGCCCAGCATTTTCTTGCCGCCGAAAGCAGGGTGCTTAAAACAGGACGGGTCTCTTTTTCGACCGATGCGGTTTCCGCACTTATATCCCATGAGTGGCCAGGCAACGTCCGTGAATTGCAAAACTGTATACGGCGGGCAATGGCAGTGCTTTCCAGCCAATGGATTACCGCATCCGATTTGGGTCTGGCTGAACCGCAGAAGGATAATGCGGAAAATGCTTTTTATACCCTCCAGGAGGCGCGAGACATTGCCGAAAGGCGTTGCATCCGACAGGCGTTGCTCCTGACCGGCAGCAACATCAGTCAGGCGGCAAAGCTGCTGGCGGTAAGTCGCCCTACGGTACATGATTTAATGAAAAAACATGGAATTAGCATTTGATGGCACGTTTTTCCGATCACTACCCTTTCTTTGATCTTCAATGTATTAAGCATCTATGATGTCTTTCTTCTTTTACGCCGCCTTTTCTATACTGCTGGCAAGCTGCTTGATCGCTTTCTGGATCGAGCACCGGGAGCGCAGGATCACCCTGTCGCTGCTCCAGGTGCTTTTCGCGCTGCCTTTGCTTGCCGGTTTATATGCCTATTTCGCAACTCATGCATTTCCGGGAAACATTGTCGGCCTGGTTATTTTTTCGGAAGCCGTTTTTGCCGTGGTTTGGTTCGGATTGTCCTACCGTTTGGGGCGGGTGCCGTCAAGTGCTGATCATGGAAAGCATCTACCGACAATGATCCAGGGTGCCTTCGGGATCATTTTGCTCTCTTCCCTTTTTTATACTCGCATATGGGATCCCTCGGTTTACCCGGTAGATCCTGGCCTGGCAATCATCCCTTATGATCGAGCTTATTTTTGCGCATTTTTTTTATTAATCGTCATGCTTTTCGCCGCGTGGCAGTTTGAGGTTTTTTGGCGGACCCTTGAACCGGCACGGCGCTGGGAATACAAATTCCTTGTTGTTGGCGCATTTACCGTTTGCGGCGCATTTGGCTGGGCGGCATCCTACCGGCTGACTTACGGGCTTTTGAAGACAGATCATTTTCTGTTACTTTTCGGGCTATTGCTTGTGGCATGGGCTTTTATGGGCTATGCGGTCGCCCGGCACAAGCTGTTGAACCGTAAGATTTTTATTTCCCGTAAGGTCGTCTATACGTTCGTCGCGCCAACCCTTTTTGCCGTTTACTTGTTGCTCTTGGGGCTGGTCAGCTTGCTCATGCGAATTTACGGGCTGTCCATGCCCTTTGTCCTGTATTGGTTGGCAATAGCCTTGGGTCTGATGGCGGTTGGCCTTTTTATTTTTTCCGGCAAGCTGCGGCGGCGTGTAAAGTTTTTCATCAGTACCCATTTTTATGTCAATAAATATGAATACAGGGACGAGTGGCTGGCGCTTTCCGCCCGGCTGCAGGGAGCAGAAAGCGAATCGGACGTTATCGCTGCCTTGCAGCAGGTCATGGCCGGCAGCCTTTACGCGTCAAACATCGTTATCTGGGTTGGAGACAGGGAGCATGGGTATAAGGTTTTTTCCGCGCAGCCTCCCCTCGATCCGTCTAAGAAAAACCAGCCACCGGGTTATAGCGTTGGTCCGCATGATCCCCTTGTCGATTTTTTTTCCAGGCACTCGCATCTGAATATTGAAGACCCGAACCCGGATCGTGAATATCAGAACATCATTGAAAAAAAAGGCAAATTTTTAAAGGCCCTGGGTATTGTCCTCATGGCGCCCATAGCAATAGGGAATCAATTGGTCGGGTTGATCGGTCTCGGCCCCGAATTTACCGGCGGCCGTTATGGGCACGATGACTATGACCTTCTTATTGCTTTGGGTTCACAAACGGCAACCGCCCTTATGGCCGTCCGCACGGCTGAAAAACTGGCGGGTGCCCGCGAACGCCAAGCGTGGGATCGGCTTTCGGCCTTTGTGCTTCATGATGTTAAAAATGCGGCTGCAATGCTGTCGCTGGTACAGGCCAACGCACCCGCACATATCCACAATCCTGAATTTCAAACGGAGATGCTGGAGGCCGTGGATGATGCCCTGTCAAGGATGAACAAGGTTCAGCAGCGCATTAACAGTCTCAAAGCTGAAATCACACCTATCTGGTCCGCAGTTCAATTACAGGCGTTTTTGGAAAATGCCTGCACCCGTATAAGCAAAAATCTCAAGTCAATGTCCATTGATTTGGATTGCCCGACGGATGTCATAATAAGAAGCGATCCGGAACTGCTTTTTCGCATCCTGGAAAACCTGCTTTTAAACGCCTTTGAAGCTGGCGGCGATCCGCCGCTTGTAAAGATTGGTGTCGAAATAGATTACACCACTCGCCATGCGTTGGTAAGCGTTACGGATAATGGGCCAGGCATTGCAGAGTCCCTTTTGCCCAATGCTCTTTTTGAGCCCCTCAAAACCGATAAGGTTTCGGGCAGTGGTATTGGCCTCTGGCAGGCCAAACAACTCGCGGCAAGTCTTAACTGCACCCTTCATGCTGAAAACGTCGAACACGCCGGCGCCCGGTTTGAAGTGCGGATACCGGTTTGAAGATGCTATCCAGCTCTTTTGCATCAGGTTTTTATAAGAAATTGGTTGTGAGGCTGTTAAGCTTGCAGGCATGATGTTTTGCCGTCAAGTTGTTGTCGGAAATCTTTACAGGTTGTTAATCAATTCATTATGGCGTGAGGCGTTTTCTGGGCATAAATAAAATATTAACAATAAAAAACAATAAAATTGGTTATTTGTAATTTTGGTCAGCGCATTTTGGATTCCTGGCACTTATTTTGCAAATTACCTCTTAAAAGAATAAAAAGAAAAAGTTTGTAAATTACAAAAAAATTAAAATAAAGGGGGATCAAGATGAAGAAAAAACATTTTGCAAAAACAAGTTACCTTATAGTGATTTCTGTTACGATGTTTTTATTTGCTATGGCCGGACCGATCTCAGCGGCATCATTGCCATATTCAATTAATGATTTGGAGGATGAAGTTGATTTAGATGAGGCATATGGAACGGCAAGTGGTCCTAGAGCTTTTATTACCAGAGACGGGGAGCCTGGTAGGCCTCTATCAACGTACTATTTTTACCCATATGGAGACGATTTTAGAGTTGATGCCTTCTGTATCAATCCAGTGAGCTTGGATAAGGATAACCCCGGGTATACACTCACACTAGTGCCAGAAGAAACCCGGATGGAGCAAGCAGCTAAGATTGCAAGTAATTATTTTTTTAATGACGCTTTTGACTACAGCCGGAAAGCGACCCAGCTTGCAATTTGGGAAATTATGTATGAAACCGACCTTGACGACCTTAATATTTTCTCGGGATTTTATCAGCTAAATGAAGACGAATACAGTGAAGACGACTATACAGCACTGGGAAACGATGTTAATGATATATTATTAACATCTTATGGTTGGGCTGGCGGTGTGGCGTGGGCTAGAAGTTTTGGTACTGATAATCCAGACATAGATGCGAATCAGGATTTGTTGGTGCCTGTGCCGGAGCCCGCTTTAGTTCTGTTCATCGCACTTGGATTGATTGGATTGGTTGGAATTGGAAGAAGGAAATTTATGATGCCTTAAATAAGGTATAAAGCAAAACTTGAGGGTGAGGGATGGCATCACAAGCCCGCTTTGAACCATATATTCAAGGCGGGCTTTTTGCGTGTGGTCAGGGTGTAAAAAAAATTAACGCCGAATTAAAACAGTCGGTGCCAGGAATGCAAAGACTCAAGCCCTGCGTATCCGTAAGTGCGTCGAAATTTTTTACATCGCGGTTAAAGGTTGAAAAGAAAGGTGCCATCATTGTTTTTTCTGAAAGTCAATAAGATATAATATCAATAACTTATTTATAAACCTGTTTGTGTTTAGATATGTGGCATCGTTTTTGCATAAATTATCTTTAAGTGCTTGAGGCTGATATAACAGATATATTGTGTTACTAACAATGAAAAGAGATAAGGAGATTCACATGAACTCATTTAGACGGTTTTTGACATACAAATTGCTGTTAGTAGCCGTTTTGCTGGCATTCACAACACAAGTCTATGCGGTGGGTTTCACTGTAACCCCAGATACCACACCCAAGTGGACTGGTGATGAAACTGCTACACCAGTTATAACGGAGATAGTACTGGGAATTATGCTTCAAGAAACGGGGGAAGAATATTTCGAGTTATATAAGAGTGATGTAAGTGATTATTATGAGGATGGTGTTACAGGCGGCATTGACAGTAAAGCTTTGGCTGCGAACTACGACACCGTATTCTCAGGAGATGATCCCAACAATGCAACCATTACTCATCAAGGTGGTGATTTTGTCAGCCCCATTTCGTACCTGCTTGTAAAAGACGGGAAGTTAGGTGACCCAGCGTGGTATCTGTTTGAATTGTCAGGCCCGTCATGGGACGGCAAGGAGACGCTCTACCTGACGGGATTCTGGGAAAATACTCAGGGTTCTATTTCCCATGTTTCGCTTTACGGAGCAGAAGTACCGGTGCCTGAACCTGCAACCATGTTGCTGCTTGGTGTTGGTCTCTTTGGGTTGATCCTGGTGTCCCGGAAAAGGTTCCAAAAAGAAAGTTAATTGCTTAAATTCTTTTAAGATTTAAAAAACCGGTTGTTTGGTGCGCTTGATTGCCAAACAACCGGTTGTTTTTAGATGCGCCCGGCATGGCGCATTCCACGGTGAGGTGAATGTTCTATCAACTGTTGGCTCCGCCGGAATGTTCAAACGCCGTTTCAGGACTGTTCCAGCTCAAAACCCTTATATCCCGTCGGAAAGTGTTTTGACTCCCGCTGTAAATCAATGTTGGCGCAGAAGCTTAATCGCCTGCCATTGCTGTCTAGGGCTCAGTATTAGACATCAGACCAAAATGCTGTGATCCGGTTAGCAGAAAAAGTCCCATCCGGCCATCCATGTCGACATGGGTCTGCAGGTACGAAAGGATTACCAGGGCTCGCTGTATCTCGTCTATAACCGCCCCGTCCGGCATTTGCGCCAGAAAATTTCTTGGGTCGTCAGCGGCTGCTTGCCGAATATCCGGATCTTCCAGGGATACATAGGGCTTTTGGCTAAAGAGTGCCCTTGCCAGAGTGGTTTTTCCGGATTGACGGGGCCCGGTAATCGTGACGATCGGAAAGCCCTGCAATTGTTCCAGTATTATTTTTTCTGTGTCTCGGGGGATCATGGTTAACCTGTACCTAATCTTATGCAAATTGTCAATGGATTTTACAATTTGCATAAAACGGGCTGACCTTGTTCCGAGGGTTTTTTTTACGCTGGCAGTGAGGAAAGCAATCCCGAATTATTTGTTTACAAATTAAAGATTTTTAAGTATTTGTGGTATACAAGAATTTCTTGGTTGTGAATGTTCGAATGTCACCCCTTATATCGGGCGCATGATGTCTGATTCTAACGACCAAACAAAAGAACTCCCCTTATATAACAGCCGTATTATTCTGCCTTACATCCAGCTGCTGCGAAAAAGATATTTGCATGTCGACCCCTCCAAGCTGTTGTCCCGGGCCGGAATGAAACCCTATGAAGTCAACGACCAAGGGCACTGGTTCACCCAG
>SL_8KL_010_SEDDRAFT_10000444_pt1 | contig 35982 bp, 33 predicted proteins | sample SodLakKL_010_SED_4_FD_11160 | JGI IMG/M metagenome (IMG submission 11160)
GGCAGGATTTGTTTATATAATATAAACCTTTGGCAGGTCGATCATGAGTTGATGAAACTATCGATATGCTAGCTCTAAAAGCATTAGTAATCCGTGGCAAAATATTTTATATCTCTCTTTTCAAACCTAAGCGGATGCAGGCTTTAATTGGTATCATCATCGCATTTGCGCTTCTTGCAGCGCTGATCTATCTAAAAGTTGATTTTGGAAAAGCTATTTTGATTGCTACCATACCTTTGTTACTTCTTTCTGAACCATCTTTAGAAGGTCTAAGGTGGATCAGAGAGATCACATTTGAATACGAAACTCTTAGCCTAATAGCTATAATAGTCCAGATCGCCTTACTAGGTTACTTATACAAAGATTCCGACCAGGTAATGAGGATGATAGAGGAGTTGAAGGCTTTATTCCCGGATAGACGGATGGTTGTAGCTTCGATTCCAGCTCTCTTTGGATTGATGCCGATGCCGGGAGGTGCATTGGTTTCGGCACCAATGATTGAAGATGAAGGCAATACTCTTGATTTAGATGGGATAGAAAAGACTTTTTTGAATTGGTGGTGGCGTCATATATGGTTTACTGTTTATCCCTTGTCAGCAGGACTAATTTTGGCGGCTAGGTTATCTGGAGTGAGCATTTATAGGATAGGGCTCTTCAATTTGCCTATTTTTGCTACTCAGATAATAATAGGGGTTTTCTTCGGTCTAAAAAAGATAAAGGTGAAAAATTCTTCTTCATCCAAAGCAAATCCATTCTTGTTCGTCTATGAACTTTTACCCATAATCACGGCACTCTCTCTCAACATAATATTCGGTATACCGCTCTATATCACTTTACTACTCGCGATAATAATAATCTTCCTCCAAAACTCTGAAAAGTATACTGCTCGTAGTTTACCGATAGCTTTGAAAAAAGGGTTTTCTTTTGATTTACTTTTAGCTGCTTACGGAATCATGCTCTTTAAAGGTATAATCGAACGTGCAGAGTCCCTAGAGCCAATGATAGTGGCTATTGAAGGTTACGTCCCTCTTCTAGTTGTGGTAATGATCGGTTCATACTGTATCGGCGTACTCTTTGGGCATCTACCTGGAGCGATAGGAGTGAGTTTTCCAGTCTTCCTTCCCATGCTTCCGGTAGTCAGTGTCAGAACGGTTAGTTTGATGTTCGTTTTCGTTTTCATGGGATACTTCACTTCGCCTATCCATCTCTGTATAATACTGACCATAGAGTACTTTGGAATAGATTTAAAAAGTTTTTATCAAAGGATGATCAGACCATTTTCGATACTCATCATCGCTATTCTACTGTGGCTATTTGTTAGCGGTTCCTTTTTCCTATTTTTTTAACGTCTATCTTTAGCTCTCTTTTATCTTCTTCAATTTTTCTATTATCAATGGTAGGACTTCTTTCAGATCACCTACTATACCGAAATCAGCGACATCAAATATCGCTGCCTCAGAATTTTTATTGACCGCGATAATATAATCGGAGTCTTTGATCCCCACTTTGTGCTGGATGGCTCCTGAGACACCGCAGACGATGTATAATTTCGGGGAGATTGTCTTTCCGCTCTGACCTACCTGTCTAGATTTAGGCATCACGTCTTCTTCAACGATCGGTCTACTGCATCCTACCGTTCCATCAAGAAGGTCTGCTAATTTCCTAAGGAGCTCAAAATCCTCTTCGCTGGTTCCAACCCCTCTTCCACCGCATACTACCACGTCAGCTTCTTCTATAGGTATCTCTCCTTTACCTTCTGGTTTCATGACTTCTATCACTTCGGTGCTGATCGCTTCTCCTTTGACCTCAATATTTTCCTCTATAACCTCGAATTCATGGTCTTTATCTAGTTCCATAGGACTCATAACGTGCGGTCTAACCGTGGCCATCTGCGGCCTCGAGTTAGGACAGACAATATCTGCCATCACATTTCCTCCGAAGGCGGGTCTTGTTTGTAATAATACTTTTCTTCCTTCTACCTCTTCTATACTAAGATCGGTACAATCTGCGGTGAGTCCAAGGCCCATCCTTCCAGCTACAGAAGGAGCTAAATCCCTACCGAGATGAGTGGCTCCATAAAGAAGTATATTCGGTTTATACTCTGAGATCAAACTCGTAAGGGCCGTAGTATAAGCTTCCGTTGAGTAGTTCTCAAAAACTTCATCATCTATAACATAGACTTTTTCGGCTCCATAAGCACCGAGTTCTTCAGAAAGCTTCTTAACATCTTTTCCGATGAGAACGGCACAGAGTTCTTCACCGAGTTTATCTGCCAATTCTCTTCCCTTGCCCAATAACTGGGGACCAGTCGGTTTCAATTCACCACTATCTTGCTCCGCAAAAACCCAAACTCCATCGTATTTAGAAAGATCTCCAACTTCTCCAGTTTGGATCACCGGTTCTATCGCGTCTTCTGGGCAGGCCGAAACACAGACGCCGCAGGAGATACAGTCGCCTGTCAAAACCGCTTTTTCATCTTCGATCTCAATTGCATCCACTGGACAGACCTTGACACATCTACCACAAGCGGTACATAATTCCAAGTCGATCTCTATCATAGTAAGCCCTCCTCGTCCAAGTATTTCATTAATTCATCTACAGATTTCTCGGGCTCCTCTTCGATTTTGATACCCTCACCTTTTGGGGGTGGACTGTATGTCTCTATAACGACACTTTCGGAACCTTCCAACCCGTAATCCTCTTCTTCACCGCCTAGATCCTCAAGATCCCACTGCTCCTTTGGCTTCTTCTTCGCTTTCATGATCTCTCTTACGTTAGGGATCTTAGGTTCAAATCCAGGATCAGGCATGCAAGCTAAAACAGCAGGGATTTTAGATTTTATTCTAACGTGACCTTCGTCCGTTTCTTTTTTGCATAGGATATATCCTTCTTCAAGATCTAGATCTTCTATATCTGAGACGTAAGTGAGCTGCGGTAAACCACGATGAGCAGCGACTTCAGGACCTACTTGTGCGGTATTACCGTCGGAAGCCTCTTGGCCTGCAAATATGAGATCGGCTTTTCCTATCTTCTTCAAGGCCCTGCTCAAAGTTACAGCGGTTGCCCAAGTATCTGCTCCTGCGAAGCTTTTATCGGTGAGCAGTATAGCTCTGTCAGCGCCTATCGCAAGACACTTGTTCAAAGCTTCCTCAGCCTGTGGAGGTCCCATGCTGAGAGCTACTATCTCTATCTCCTCTTCGCTCTCCTCTTTCATGTCCACTGCAAGGTTAAGAGCGAACTCATCAAAAGCGTTTAAAGTCGAGGGAACGCCTTCTCTTATGATGGTCCCAGTCTCTTCGTCGACTTCAACTTCAGTAGTATCTGGGACCTGTTTGACCAGCACCACGAATCTCACGAGATCACCTTATTTGTAAGGCACGTAATCTTTACCCAAGGTTTCTCTTCCGATGACAATTTTCTGGATATTAGCTCCGCCTTCTGCGCCCACGCAGTAAGACATCACACCTCTCCAAGCAGTTTCAAATATGTATTCAGAGCTGTATCCGGCCGCACCTAACCAATGCATCGCATCATCTGCAGTATCCTTTGCTAGGTGTGGGATCTTATATTTGATCATCGATATCCACTTTGCGATCTCCGTTGGTTTGTAAGTCTGGGCTTTTCCTGTCCTTTCAACCCATCCTTCCTCATCATATCTCGTATCGGTCATATCCGCTACTTTTTCTACCATCAATTTACTCGCTTCCATCTCAGTATATCTTTCTACGAAGGGGAACTGTATACCTTCGTATTTTGCTAAAGGTTTACCGAAAGTTTCTCTTTCTTTGATATAATCTGCAGCTTCTTCGAGAAGTCTTCTCGTAACGCCGACGGCACTCGCGCCTATCATTATTCTAGCTAGATCGAAACCTTCCATCGTATGGTAAAAACCTTTGCCACGTTCTCCGAGCATGTATTCCTCAGGAATTCTCACGTCTTCCATTATGAAACCAGATGTTGAAAGAGATCCTCTTCCCGCATCATCATATGGTTCCTGTGGTTCTACTCCATCAGCGTCGATCGGAACGAAAAAAGCCGTCATGTTTTTATGCGGAGCACCTTCTACTTGAGGTCCTGTTCTAACATTGACCCAAAATCCTCCGCCCATCTTACGGCATTCTTCTACACCACTGATAAATGTTTTTTCGCCGTTAAGGACCCATTCATCTCCGTCCTTCTCTCCGGTGGATTCGAATCCGGCGACGTCTGATCCTCCTTTCGGTTCTGTGGTAGCTATCCCTACGAATTTTTCTCCTCGGATCGCGGGTTTCACGTATTTCTCTCTTATCTCTTCATTACAGTAGCGATTCAGAGTGAACCCCCATCCAGTCTCTACGGCCATAAAGCCCGCTGCGGTAGCGATGCTCGGATCAATATATCCTATCTGATCAGCTATCACGATCTGATCTTTCCAATTCAAGCCCATTCCTCCATGCTCTTCTGGAACTGGTCCCATTATGACTCCGAGTTCTGCCAACCCTTCAATTATGTCTTCCGGGAAAGGGTGTCCCTCTCTGTTAATCTCGATTACTCTCTCGAGAGGTAGATTTCTTTCTGCCCAATCCGAAATGCTTTCTTTGAATAGTTTCTGCTCCTCTGTGAGCTCTCTATCATCCGAAAGGTCTGTCCTTGCCATTTTTCCACCTTATATTAATCTTCTAAGCCCGGAATAATTATACAATATTAGTATCTTTCCATAGACAACTGTCTTGACCACAAATATCATATCCTTTGATTTATGTATTTATAGTGATGAATAGATGAGTACGGAAGAAGACGTATACGAAGAAATTAGAAGCGTGCAGAGAAGTAGAACTGAAGCTAGAAAACATTATGATAGAATATCGGGGATCTACGATTATATAGAAGGGGCATTCGAGAAAAAGTACAGAAAGTTAGCTTTAGATCATCTTGAAATAAGACCTGGAGAAAAAGTTTTAGAGATCGGTTTCGGAACTGGGCATTCTCTTAAGGAGTTGTCCTCTAGAGTTGGATCTGAAGGCAGAGTCGTAGGTATAGACATATCTTCAGAGATGTGCAGGATCAGCAAAGAGAGACTACTTGCAGAAAGCTTTTCAGAGAACGTTGAACTGATTTGTGCCGATGCAGTTTGGATACCTCTCAAAGAACATACTTTTCACAAGGGATTTATGAGCTTCACTCTAGAGCTTTTCAAAGAGGAGGAAATAGGATTGGTATTGAATGAGATAAGGAGAGTTTTGAAAGAGGAGGGAAAGCTATGCTTGGTTAGCCTTTTTAGAGAGGAAGACGCTTTTGTAGAACTTTACGAAATATTCCATGATCTCTTTCCCAGTATCTTAGACTGCAGACCTATATACCCTAAGAAGATGTTGGAAGACGTTGGTTTTGATATTGAAGAGGTCAAGAAAGAAAAGATGGGCATCCTGCCGATCCAGATAGTTACCGCTGTCTCACGGTGAGCCTTCAAACAAACATTGGTCTTCCGGTTCAACGTGCGCCTGTATCTCTATATTCCCTTTGATTTCTCCTTCACTTTTCTTCTCTATATCTTTTTCAAATCTAGTGGCTAAATCGTGAGCTTCTTTTATAGTAACTTTATCAGGAACCACTAAATGAAGTGAGATCAGGACTTTATTTTGACTTTCCGTTATCTTGATACGGTGCGCTTCTAAGATATCATCGTATTTATTAACGGTTTTTTGAACTAAACTTTCTATCTTCTTCCTGGGCATACTTGCGGGATCTAAATGGACTTCGGCTGTCGAGCCAAATCTTTCCTCCAGTTTTTCTTCAAGCTGGTGTGAGACATTGTGTGCTGAGCGAATCGTGCCTTCATTAGATTTCATGTGCAGGGAAATAGCTTTGTCCTGACCGTAATCGTGCACTTTAATATCGTGCACATCTCTAACTCCTTCCGTATCAGAAGCTATTTTTTCTATCTCCTTTATGATTTTAGATGAGGGCTTAGTACCCAACAACCGATTGGTAGATTTTTTTATGTAAGAGGACCCTATATATCCGAGAAGTACAGCTATCCCTATACCGGCGAGAGGATCTAGAAATAAAAATCCCGCTTCTGAACCCCAAATTGCTCCTATAACTATCATAGTGGTTATAGCATCGCCTCTGTGATGCCAGGCATCGGCCTTCAATGAATCTGCACCGGTTTTTTTACCTATAAAGTAGCTCGCTTCAGCTATTATCTCTTTAGCTACAGCGGTCAAAAAGATGTATAGATAAAATCGATCTTTCATAACTAACTGGGGAGCCCCGATAACAATAGATTGAAAACCTTCTGAGAGGAAAGTCAAGGCTGTGATGATTAGAATAATACCAACAACTAAAACAGCTATCTGATCTGCCCTACCGTGCCCGTGTGGGTGTTCCTCATCCGCAGGTTTTTCTGAAACAGCTAGACCAATATAAACAGCGATCGAACTCGCGCTGTCCGAAACGGAGTGAAAGGCATCAGATAGTAGAGCCAGACTCCCGATGAGGAAACCTAAATACAATTTCACTATAAATATAACTATATTTAGAATTATACTTCCAAGGGCGATCAGTTTTCCTTGAGGGTTCTCTTCTACCATTCTCTATTACAATATTAGGATATACATGGATATAAACTTTTATATTTAAAAAATAAATTTTAAAACATTTTTAATTAGAAAACCAGGTGACTGTTTTTATTTACCCAGCATCTCCATTACTTCTTCTTTTCCTTCTTCCATCTCTTCGACCTGCTGTGGATCTTTTTCTAACAGTAAGGTTTGAAATTCTCCTACATGCTCTTTTTCTTCCTTAGCTACATCAAGTAGTACTTCTTTTATATTCTCATCGTCTGTGTACTCTGCCATCTGTTCGTAGAAGTTGATAGCATCGAGCTCGGCAGCAAGACCAAAGCGAAGTATCTCTCTGTCCGACATCTTTTTACTAATCTTTTCTAAATCTATCAGTTCTTTTGCAAACATATTATCGACCTCGTTAGTAGATTCTATTTTATGTATTAAAAATTTTGTTGATTATCCTATTATTGTTTTAGGTAACAGAAAAACGGTCAATCTGAAAGCCTCAAATTAATTAAGGTGAGAGATGTATAGACTAACCATAAAACATGTTGATAAGGAAATGCGAGGAGGAGGACCTAGAAAAGATATTGGTGATTGAGAGAACTAGTTTCGATTATCCGTATTCTAGAGAGATTTTTGAGGATTATGTGAATAGCGATTATTTTATTGTAGCCGAACAAGATTCTAAGATAATAGGATACGTCCTCGGGGAGGAAAGAGAAGAGGAGGGGGTGATAGTATCTATAGCAGTTTCTCCAGCTCACAGACTTCGGGGTGTTGGAACATCTCTCATGAAAAAAATTCAGAGAAAGATGGATGTTAACAGGTTTTTTCTCATCGTAAGAGAATCAAATCGAGAGGCCAAGATTTTCTATGATAAACTCGGTTTTTCTAAAATAACGAAGATAGAAGATTATTATCAAAAAGACGAAGACGGCATATTGATGCAAAAAGAAGTAATGAAGAAAAGTTAATTAAAAGAGTTGTACTTAATGAAAGTTGAAGAGTGGAAAACATGGATAAATCGGGAGAGAGCTATCGGGAATTGTTGGAAAAAGAAGAACGTAGAAGGAAGATTAGGATTACCAGACACTCACTCGGTATAACATTGGCCGTAATTCTTATACTATTAATTTTATTTTTAAGAGAAATAGATACAAGGTCTCTGATTTTCTTGGTAGGCGCCATGATTTACATAAACTATGTCTTATATAAATTGATCAGCGAAGTAAAAACGTTATATTCACTAGATGATGAATTACATTACGAGGACGGAGAGATAATCAAATATAACGCCCGGAGTAAAAAAACTAAGAAATGGATACCGATAGAGGATGTAGAGAAGGTTTATCTAAATGTTGAAGATAAACCGAACCTCTTGTTTGTCGTCTACACTGAAGATGGCTTGATGAAAGCTGACAGCTTTTACAAGCAGAGGATAAAAGAAAGGGACAAATTCATGGCAGATTTGGAAAAAAGATCGTTAATAGTGAACAAATCCTTGACTTTTGAGCAGTTGAAAGAGAAAGTGGAAGGATCTTGAAGAAGTTCTTTACACCTTTTTTATTCCTTTAAGGGGGTCTTTGAAAATTATAGAAACAAAAAATTAATTACTAATAAAGGCATATATAAATGCGGTGAGCAATATGGAGGAAAAAATAGGAAAGGTTTTCAAATATTTTAAGGAACCGAGTGTAGCTGCTATCAAGATAGAGAATGGTAAATTGAGCATAGGAGATGAAGTCCATTTTAAAGGGGAGAATACAGACTTCAAGCAGGAGATAACCTCTATGGAGATCGAGGGAGATGAAGTAGAAGAAGTTGGTCCAGGAGACGATGTCGGGATAAAGGTGAAGGAAAGAGTTCGACCTAATGATAAGGTTATCAAACTGGACTGAGAAGAGTTCTTAATATATACTGAATTTGCTTATCAGAGTTCAATCTCTTGGTGGAGGAGGCATTTTGTCTGGATCATCTTGTTCCCTAGCTCTATTATGATTATTAATAACTGCTGTAGGAGTTTTTTCTGGTGGCACGAAAGAGGGGAAAGCATTTGATAAAGAACTCTTTATATCATCCATATTCATATACCAGATCAACAATAATATCGCACCAATCACCACTCCAAGGGCCAAGAGTATCACTGCTAGAATAATCCCGAGAGTAGTGAGTCCATATTTGACCCGTATCCTCGTTCCATCATTTTGGGGGAAGAAATCTATCTCGTATGAGTTCAAGGTACTTTCTCCTTTAAGCCTGTTCTGCATCTCTTGTAGCTGAATACCTTCAGTTGAAAAGACAGACCATACCTTATTTTTTGCTTTTTGAACATCTTCGCCTCCGTAGAGGTCCTGATCAGTAATTTTTATACCTTCCATGTTCTATAATGAAAACAAAACCATATAAGCCATTTTCCATCAATTAAAATCAAGGTGACTGTTTCACCAGATCATCTTCTTCATGTTTTTGGATTATTTTATCAGCTAGTTCTTCTAGTGCGTCGAAATCTTCATCACCTGGGTGCCCTTTACTGATTACTGGCTCTAAGAACTCACCATTGAAGTTGCTCAAAGTGTCTTTTATCTGCTCAGGCATCCGTCCTCCCCATCCGTAAGAACCGATTATAGAAGCATATCTAGTCTTTGGTCTCAATGCATTGACAAGATGTGCGGCGTATATCGCTTTGGGATGTGCTCCAACCAGTACAGTCGGAGTTCCGAGTACGACTGTTGAAGCATCGACCAATGCCATAGCCAACTCTCCTAAATCCGTAGTGGTGAGATTGAAAGGCTTGACCTTCACATCTTTTTGTATCAGATAATCCACGAAATACTCGACCATCTTATCCGTACTTCCGTGCATGGATACGTAAGGTACTAAAACTTCGCTTTTTGTTTCATCGCTTACCCACTCTGAATAGGCATCTAATATGAAATCCGGATCATCATAAATCGGACCGTGGCTGGTAGCTATTATATCCACCTCCATCTCATCTATCTTTTCTAGATGTTTTTTTATAGAGGAGCGGAAGGGCATCATTATCTCAGCATAATATCTTTTAGCGGCAAGATACACCTTCTTTTCATCTTGAACGAACAGATTGCTAGTGGCAAGGTGAGAACCGAAAAAGTCACAACTGAAAAGAATATTCTCCTCGTCAAGATAAGTAACTAAGGTTTCAGGCCAATGTACCCACGGCATATCAAGGAATTTCAATGTTTTGTCGCCTAAAGAAAGTTCTTCTTCATTTTTCTTCACTAGTATATCTTCTTCAGAGAGATGAAGATGGTCTATCAGCATGTTTTTGCATTTCGAATTAGTTACTACGGTAGCTTCAGGATATTTCTCAAGAACCAATGGTATAGATCCAGAGTGATCCTGTTCTGCATGATGGGCTATTATGTAATCAATACCATCGACGTCAGCTTCTTCTAAATTTTGGAATAATCTTTCTTTTTTCGATGGATCTACGGTATCTAAGAGTGCAGTTTTTTCACTGCCTTTTATCAGAAAAGCGTTATAACTGGTTCCATCTGGGAGAGGTATGAGCTCATCGAAAAGTTCTCTATCGTAATGTGAAGCTCCCACCTCAAAAACGTCCTCTAATAATTTTTTTACAGCCATCTTACCACCTATATTAAACTTGATTCGAATAGAGTTATAAATTATCTTCCCCCTTCTCTTTCTTCATCTTTAACTCGATATCGAATACCTTCATCAAGATGATTATTATGCCCGCTAAGAAAAACACGCCTCCGCAGAAATTGAGGGCTAGGATACCTCCATGTTCCGTTAGGGTTTCTTCGGGATGGATCCTGTTGATATCTTCTTCCCTTTGGCGGAACTCAGATAACATGGTGTAACCTACAAAGAATATCAGGCTCCCCATTATGAGTAGGGCTAATCCGATTTTTAGACGCTTATCCATCATCTAAAAATTCTATTCTAAATATAAGAGTTTATGGGCGAAGTAATCCACGTTTAAGATGATAAAATATTTATACCGCATGCACCTCGACTTTTTTGCAGAGAACTCTCATGTCCAAAAAGTTCGAAAATGCAAATAAGCTGTGTGAAGCTTGCTGGTTTGATGAATTTAGTGTATTCGCTTTTTTTCGATTTATAGGTGAAAGGGTCCGCTTCACAGCTAAAAGTTGGATAATGATGAAAATATTTTCCTAATAAAATGGGAAATTAAATGAAAATGGAAGGGATATAAGATGAGCGAAAAGGAGAAAAAAGAAGAGAGTTCCGATCAGAAGTGCTATATGATCGAAACGAAAAATAAGGAAGGTAGTGTCTGCGTTATAACTGAAAGGTGTAAGGGGTGCGAATTTTGCATCGACTTTTGTCCTGTAGGTGCATTACAACAATCGGAAGAGACTACTGAGAAGGGCTATCATCCTCCCGAGATGACGGAAGGATGTGTGTTATGCGGCAAGTGCGAGAAAATTTGTCCGGAATTCGCTATCCATATAGAGGAAAAGACCGAAGAAAAGAAAAGCACTGAAGTTGAGGAAGAGGATGAAGAAAGAGGTGAATGGATATGATGGAACCTGGAACGTATTTCATGGAGGGTAATACAGCTTGTGCAGAAGGCGCTATAGCCGCCGGTTGTCGGTTCTTTGCGGGTTATCCGATCACTCCCGCCTCGGAGATATTGGAAAGGATAACTGAAAGATTTCCAGAGGTCCACGGTAGCTATCTTCAGATGGAAGATGAACTGGCTAGTATAGCTTCGATACTTGGTGCCTCATGGGCCGGTAAGAAGGCCATGACAGCGACTTCGGGACCTGGATTCAGTCTGATGATGGAGAATTACGGCTTAGGTCTTATGACTGAGACCCCCTGCGTGATAGCTAACGTTATGAGAGGAGGTCCTTCAACAGGATTACCAACAATGGTGGCACAAGGGGACGTGAATCAAACTCGTTGGGGTACCCATGGAGATGTAGGCGTTGTAGTTTACGCGCCGTCCTCACCGCAAGAGTTGTTCGACTATACTATCAAAGCTTTCAACACAGCTGAAAAGTACAGACTACCTGTGGTAGTTCTTTCAGACGAGATGGTCTCCCACATGACGGAAAAAGTCGAGGTCCCTCCCGAAGAAGAGATAGAGATCGTGAATAGGAAGAAACCTAAAGAGCCTCCAGAGGAACACCTGCCTTTCAGGCCAGATGATGATTTAGTACCTCCGATGGCTAACGCTGGAGATGGATACTCAGTTCACGTAACCGGTCTCACGCATGATGAAAAAGGACATCCTTCAATTGACGAAAAAACTCAAAACATGTTGGTCCCGAGATTGATAGATAAGATAAGGAAGAACGCAGATGATATCTTAGAATATGATGAGTATAAGGTAGAAGATGCTGACAAGATAATCGTCGCTTATGGCAGCGTTTATAGATCAGCGATCGAAGCCGTTGATATGGCTAGGGAGGAAGGTTATAAAGTAGGGCTATTAAGACCGAAGACTATATGGCCTTTCCCCGAAGAGAGGATCTACGATCTAGCGAGAGAAGGTATTGACGATTTCTTGGTCGCTGAGATAAATTTTGGTCAGATAGTTTACGAAGTCGAGAGGTGTACTGGTGGTGCAGCTCAGACTTATCTTGCACCTAGGATGGGTGGAAATATCCATACCCCCGAAGAGATCGTGGATAGGATAGGGGCGATCGATCGAGGGGAGATACCGGCTTTCAAGGAGTGATAAATATGAGCATAAGAAAAAGTAGAGATTGGTTTTCTCCTGATTATCAGGAGCAGGAAAGGGAAAAAGGAATAGGTCATGGACTTCATCCACTAGATGAATATCTAAGGAAAGATAGGATTCCGCACATATGGTGTCCTGGTTGCGGTCTTGGGGTTATCTTGAACGCTTACCTAAGAGCGTTGAAAGACTCCGATATACCTCCAGAAGAAACTGCCGTGGTCTCAGGGATTGGTTGCAGCGGTAGGGCAGCTGGTTATGTAGATGTGGATTCGTTCCACGTTACCCATGGTCGAGCGATCCCCTTCGCAACTGGACTTAAAGTGGGTAATCGAGACCTTATAACTACTGTTTTTAGCGGTGACGGAGATCTTTTCGCGATCGGCGGCAATCATTTTATACACGCGGCTAGAAGAAATGTAGATTTCAACGTGATTTGTGTCAACAACTTCAATTATGGTATGACCGGCGGTCAAGCTGGACCGACTACACCTACAGACGCAGAGACTTCGACTACACCGTGGGGCGGATTTGAACAGCCTTTCAATCTTCCGGCGGTGGCGGCTGGTTCCGGAGCAGTGTATGTTGCTAGATGGACGACTTATCATGTTGAGCAATTGATCGAATCTTTGAAGGAAGCACTAGGAAAAAAAGGATTCTGCTTCATAGAGGTTCTTTCTCCCTGCCCGACCGGATACGGTCGAAAAGTCGGACTTAAGACCGGTAAGAAAACCATGAAACATTTCAAGGAGAACAGTGATATAAATCCTGATGCAGATCCAACTGAAGTAGCTCTTGATCCAAAAGATCCTGATTCAAAAATAGTTGTTGGCAAATTTGTGGATAGAGACGCGCCTACTTATCAAGACGAGAGGGGCAGGGTATTCGAAGAAGCTAGAGAAGAGATGGGGGTGGAATGATGAGAAAGGAAGTACGCTTCTCCGGCTTCGGTGGACAGGGAGTCATATTGATGGGACATATATTCGGTGAAGCCGCAGTATTAGACGGCAAAGATGCGACATTGACTAAAAGCTACGGGCCGGAAGCTAGAGGAGGAGCCTGCAGTACGGATATAATAATAAGCGATGATAGAGTGCATTACCCTCAGGTTAGGGATCCCGATCTCTTGATATCGATGTCACAGGAAGCGCTAGAAACCTACATACCAGCTTTAGGTGAAAAAGGCACTTTGATAATAGATACCGGTCTAGTAGAGACTTCTAGAGAAGGTACAATGGGACTTCCTGCTACAAAAATAGCCCAGGAAGAAATAGGGATCAAACAAGTCGCGAATATAGTGATGTTAGGTTATTTCACCGCTATCACTGAATTCGTTACAAAAGACTCGATGAAAGAAGCAGTAGAAAAGTTGGTACCGAAAGGTACTGAGGAGAAAAACCTAAAGGGCTTCGACTTGGGTTACGAGAAGGGTGAAGAAGACCGATAGCGAAGACAAGCTGCTCTAGAAAAACCTTTCTTTATTTTTGTATTTTTTAATCAACCAACCTGTAGATCTCATCTTTCGAGAGAGGATCGATCTCTATCATCTCGTCATAATATGAATAATAAATGTAGGGTATTACTTCTCTTTCTTTATAAGCAGCTCTCACAACGTGATAGTATATGCTCAGTTGTTTCTTATACTCATTCAACGCCTTCTTGTTCCTATCAGTTTTGTAATCTAAGATATTAACAATTTTTTTATCCACGTTTATCAGGTCGATGATACCCTGAAAGAGTAATTTTCTTTCTTTTTTAATAGGTAAAAGACAGATTTTTTCAGTGAAATTTTCTCCTGAAAGACCGTCTATCAACTCCTTTATATTCCTCTCGTCGGCGTTGTTTGGACTAATCTCATCTCCATCAGCGTAGCGTTCCGCGAATTTGTGTACTTTAGAGCCGTATTCTGGGCCAGGGCCTATCTCTGATTGATCTAATTCCGATGAGTCTACTAGCGAGTGCGCTGAATACTTAACAGGGGCATGTACATCTTTGATATTCATCTTCAGTTCGATCCTATTTTTCTTTTTAGGCTTGGAGACTTCAATCTTCGGTTCCACATGCTCTACTTCAATTTTCAGATTGTTGAAAAATTCACTTTCCTCCCCCTCTTCTTCAGTTATGAAGAGGTAATTTTCAGCTCTCGTCATAGCTACGTAGAGCAATCTCCTCTCTTCATCATAGTTTCCTCTGATACACTTTGATATGACGTAACTTTTCCAATTGTCGTAAGTGAAGGGCTGATTCTCATCCGAAAAGATCTTTTTCTGTCTCAAGCCCAACGGCTCAGTGTAATCTATATTTCTTCCGAAACTCCCTCTCGTAGGCCCCATGTCCGCTAGAATCACAACTGGATATTCAAGACCTTTTGAACTGTGGATGGTCTGTATCTTGAAAACATCATCTTCAGTAGTACTATCAACTTCATATGTCTGGCCCGACTCAATGTTTTGGAGAATGAAGTTTATCATCTCTCCTCTATTGTAATAGGTATTCTGATAGGTAGACTGGATCACTTCTATTATCTTGTCTGAAAATGCATTCTCTATGGAGTACTTTTTGAAGACCTTCTTTGCCAAGGAACCTAGATCCTCTTCTTTTGATAGTTCCTCTCTAAATTTCCACATCTCTTCGGGATAAGAATCATTTTCAAATATCTTCTTTATCTCAACGAGATTGTATCTCGCCTCGTCTAACAAAACTGACCATCCCCGTCTAGAATCACCGTTTTGTACAACTCTCAGCCATGCGAGAAGAAGTAGAGCACACCTTTTCCGGAATAGCTCAACTCCACCCTCATAAGCTACAGGAACCTTCTTTTCTCNAGCTCTCTCGAACAAGCTCAAACCGAACTTTCTCGTTCTCGTCAGGACCACTATGTCTTCATATTTTATCTTTCGCTCTTCCCCATCTTTTTGTATCGTATAATCTAGGTTGTTCACTATCTGCGTTATCTTCCAAAGTGTGATATCTCTCTTGTCCTCTCCAACATAAGCTCCTATTTCGCTCTGTCCTTCGTTTTTTGCCGCTTCAAGTTCAGTTATTTTTTCTCTTACTTCTTCCTTATCTAGCATCTCTTTTTTAGTTGCCTCAACTAGCAGTCCCTGCTCGGAGAAATCGATGAGTTCCTGAGTCGCTCTATAGTTTTTCTTCAGCTTTATTTTCTCCTCGATATTAGCGGAAAATTCTACTCGTTGGAAGTCGCTATTCAGATCTTCTTTGAATTTCTCAAGTCGTTCTTCGAATCTAACGATATTATCAACTGACGCATATTGAAAAGAAAATATGCTCTGTTTCCAGTCACCTACTGCACATATATTGCCTGATTTAGACAGCAAAAGAGAGAGCTTGAACTCTATCTCGTTAGTGTCTTGAAATTCATCTATCATCACATAATCGAAGCTGAGTTCCTCTCTTAATTCGTCGTCCTCACATATTAAAACAAAAGCGAGCATCATCATCAAACTGAAGTTTAGATAGTTCCTGTTCAGAGCGTATTCTATATATTCAAAGTAAACATCATGTACGAAACTCTTCAGTTCCTCTCTGTCCTCTTCGAAACAGATCTTCGCAAACTTCTCAGGTATCTGTTTATCTTCGCCCCTAACCTCTTCGATCGATGGAGCTCCATNAGTGAAACATTTATNCTTGTATCCGGAAAGCCGCTTTTTCAGTATTGACTGCTTTTTACCTCTTGCTCCCTCTCTCGGTTCATTAGCTTCATCGAATAATTTCTTGAATTCTTCAAAATTTCCGTCGAGATATTTCTCTGAATTTCTGTACCAGCCGTCTTTTCTCGGGAAAATACCTTTCGCTCCGAGTGATTTTATCAGACCTAGAAGATTAGCTTTGTCATGTAGTATCCTGTAAAAATCTCTGTGTTCTGGATGTCTTTTCATAAAATCACTCATGAAACTGTCGAACTCCTGTTGTTCTATGATCTCATTTTCAACGATTCGAGTGGATTGAGTCAAAGTCTCGTCTATCCCTATCAGATTCGGAACTTCATGTCCGTATTGCATCAAGAGCCTGTTACAGAAACTATGGAATGTAGATATCGGCGCATCTCTCAGCTCTGATTTGCTGTATCCGGATAGGTTGATTATCCTTTCCTTCATATTCTCCGCCGCATTATTAGTAAAAGTGATTAGGAGAATATCGTTGGGGTTTACCCGTTTATTTTCAAGGAGATTTGCATATCTCAAAGAAATAGTGAATGTTTTGCCGGTTCCTGGTCCAGCGTCCGCTAAGTAAATCCCCTCCGTGCTTTCTATAAGTTCTTTTTGTTTTTCGTTAGGAGTAGTTTCGGTCATGGTCTTCCCTCCTCGGGTATCACTAAATCCTTATTTTCGATGTTTTCCGGATCTGTATCACCTACAGGAAAATTAGAAGTCCTGTATCGCTTGTATTCTTCAATCTTGTCTTTGAGAAAGTCCTCGAATCGGTCGAGATCTTCTTTAAAATAATGTGTTTTTCTGAAGACTATCAATTTCTTCAGGATGCCTTTACAGGCCCTTTCCACGTACTTGTAGGAGCCGATCTTTTCCTTGCAGTACTTTGTGAATTCTGTGGTGATTTCATTCTCTAAGATCTCATCCTTATCAGTTTCTAGTATCGTTCTCTTTTTGAAAAACCTTTTGTAGTTTTTATAGCCGAGTTTTTCTAGAACTTTTTTTCTTCTGTTAGATGATTTAAGCCATTCGTACATCTCTCTTTTCTGCGTAACTTCGTTGAAATCTTTAGGGTGGTATTCTATCGTTACCTTATTATCCTTGAAATCGCTTTCTCCTGAGATCACATCCCTCAAGTTATTGAGTAGATGATAATATGTGAAGCGAATCGGGTCACCTGTATGATACTGCCTATGATGTGCTAGATACATCTTGGCCTGGAAGTCGGGTCTTTCGTCGATATTTTTGATATCAGATTTTCTCATTATCGAGTAGATCGAATTTTTACTGCTCGATTTGTGGTCCACGATATGATCTTCATCTAGGATCAGGTCCACCTTACCTTTTGCTCCTATACTCTTGTTATGAAAAGATACCTCTGTGTATTTCGAATTTATAGGTTTACTAAATAGGTCTGAAAAGATATTGTCCTTGTCGATCTTTTCATAACCCTCCGGCTCTTCCAATTGTGCTTTCTGATCCTCTAAAAAGGATCTTAGGTTTTTCATGCCGATTTTGAATCTAGTTTTTGCTTCGGAGACTTCATGTTCTTCTAGGAAAGGTTTCATTTTGTTCATCACTTTCTCTACCATAAAATCTAGGTCTTGACATAATTCTGGATAGTTGAGAGAGAACTCTGCAAAGTCATGTAAAATAGTACCTCTCCTGAAATAGACCCTATCCGGGGTCTTTACAAATTCAGAGAAGAACTGATCCTTTGGACATCTCACTAGAGTGTTCAAAGTAGACTGGCTTATGGTTTTTATTGGCTTTGGATCAGTGTTTATATCAATCTTAGGGAAAGGTGAAAGAGGTTCATGAAGGTCTTTCTTGTTCAACTCGTGTTTCAGATCTTTGAATGAACTAATCTCTTCATCGCAGAACTCATTCAGGTAAAAAGAAGGAACGATTTTCTGACCCATTTCGCGATTCTTAACTAAATAGTATTGTTCCTCTCCATTTTGAAGTAAAATCTCAAAATCTTTTTTCTTTTCCTCGTCAAAATCTTTTTTATCTATCCACGGATTGTTTGGCGGCTCCGGTGTCCAAGAAGTTCCCATGCCCAGATAAAACACATAAGGTCTATCGATGAAAGTGGATGAATTGGGTGAAGCTATAAGCACACCTTGGCCTGCACTTTTGATCTCGATATCGAAACTCTCAAGGTAGTGTATGAGCGATCTCATCCTTTCAGGCGTGATCTGTTTTTCGAGTATGTTTAGATCGTCTAAATGTCTCTTAATGTCTTCGTTTTTGTCTTGAAACAAATTTTTTTCTAAAAGTTCACGGAACGTCATTTCTGGTATTTCCTCAAGAATCCGTTTGAAGTGATCTAGATCCTCATCGGAGTAAAACTTCAGTAGATATTCCTCAGTTTTAGGATCGATGATACTTCCTTGAGAAACGAGCGGTTTTACGTCTTTGACTTTTAATCCCTCTCTAAAGAAAGAGGCCTTTATCAGATTCAGTAATCTCCTGATATCTTCATGCTCTTTCAATTCCTTTGAGACCATGTAAGGGATATCGTTCGAATTGAAGAGAGCTTCTATCAGATACCGGTACTCGGAGTCTTTTTCCATGACTACAGCTGCATCTCTAGCATCTATATCTTTGAGATTATCGAGAACAGTTTGAACTATTTCAGTTGTGGAGTTGAATATATGGAAAGGTGAAATTTCTTTTTCAGTATCTGAGAAGACTTCAATATTATCGTATTTTTCAGGAAGTATTTTCTTGTCTAGTGTCGAGAACTGATATTCTGATATCACCGCTAGTTTTTTTTCTTGTTCTACGATGTACTTTTCAACTGCTGTGTATGGATTGATGGTTTCTCTGAGTATTTTCAAGATTTTTTTAGTATCATCTTTTGGTGTAGTTTTTTGTTGAAATATTTTGCTAGGGTCTCCGGTTTCTTTCCAACATTCCACAATACGTTCAAGTAGATATGTAGTCCGTTTTTCATCTACATCTGTATCTTCCATAATCTTTAAGAAAAGCTCTCGTTTGTCTCTGAATATTTTTTTATCTGAACTTATCTCATTCAGAGCTAATCTTCTTGGAGTGATTGCAAAATGACCTAGTTGCGGTCGTTCAAGTCTAGCGTTGAGGGCATCCGCAAGCGGCGCATCGACGGTAAGAACTAGATCGTAATCTTTAACCTGTTGGAATATGTCCTCTATAGACTTAGCTCTTTTCACTGTTAAGGGATTCCGTTCTACCATCTAATCATCTCTTGAAACTATGTATTCTCACTATTTATCTTTTGATAAGGAAAAATCGAGTAAAATAATCAGACGTTCAACCCATTTTCCTCCATAGTGAAGAGATAGAGAGCATAAGATAAAAGCCAGTGGGATCCGCCGTAGTCTTTGACGAAAGCTTGTTTTATCCATTCTCTTGCATGGTCTTCTGCACTTTCTATGAATAATTGTTTGTGATTGTGGTCTTCAGGGAGGTATCTACCTATACCACTTAAACACCAAGTTCTTGAAATATTCAAACCGACCAGATGGAATTTCATCAACTCATCGAGTTGGACTTTTATCGGCTTCAAGATAGAAGAGGTACTATCGATATCAGGTAAAAACTGATTAAACCATTCTAAAAATTCGTCTTTATCTAAAATTTGCCGCATGAGATCTGCTTCAATAAGAGTCGGAGAAAGAAAATCCCATCCAATCGGCTCGTATTTCACAGGTGCATCTTCGTCTTCTAGAAAGAACTCTAAGGATTTTTCTTTTACCGTTTCTTCTAACTGTTCCTTTCCTTTAACTCTAGAATAATCCAGAATCCTTTGTAAAGCGAAAGTTGAATTTCCATGCGTACCAACTCTTAAAGGCCGTTCTTGTTCCAAAAATCTTTTTTCGACAAGTTCTAATAATTTTTCCTCCAAAGGTGAAAGATTTTTTTCCCAGCGATCGGATCTTTCACCTTCGTAAAGGTTTAGTTCCGCCATCAAAGACAAGAACCAACCCCATCCATATGGTTTTTCAAAGTCTTCGTTATCCTCGAAATAAGCTAGTTCTTTCTTAGCCTTATCTCTTGAAAAATTTTTCTCAAGCGTCTCTATTATTTCCTTTTCCAAGGGGTGTTCGTCAAACAATCTGATCTGCCGAACAAGACTCCAATGGCTGTGCACGGAAGAGTGCCAGTCAAAACAGCCGTAAAATATCGGATGCTGTTCTTTCGGTCTTTTCAGTGAATCTTGAGATGATACAGAGTAAACAAAATGGGGGAATTCTTTTTTAATACATTTTAAAGGCGCCTTGGCAAGCTGTTCAAGAAGATCCTGGTCTAACCAATCTTTTTTACCCGAGATGACATCCTGTATATCGTGCCTTTTCAAAACGTTTGTTTCGTATCGGGCTTCATCTGAGATCGACATCTATCATACCAACCTAGATATAATATCCTCTATCTTTTCCTTTTCTACCTCGGTACCAACATGCTCGGAACTCAAAGACAATTCCTCGACAACGTTCCCTCCTTTGGGCTCCAACTCGTCCTTGATCTTATCAAATGTCATGCTGGGCCCTCCTCCTCCGTGGGTTAAGAAGGATACTATCTTTGTTCCATCTAATCCTTCACACTGGTCCATGTAGGCATTGACGGGTGTGGCGGGTTTTCCACACCAGACTGGGGTTCCGATGAACAACACATCGAAATCACTCAGATCCGTTCGTGCTTCTTCTATCTCTGCTTTCTCTTCCTTCTTCGCATCTTCTACGTTTTCTTCGTAAGTTCTTTTTCGACTTCTTTCTATAGATACTGTTTTCACATCTATACCTTCGCTATCAAGTTTTCCAGCTATTTCTTTTGTTACTTTTTCAGTGTTCCCAGTCTGTGAATAATAAACAACGATAGCTTTCATTTTAACACACATTTTATTATACTTCACTTCTGTAATGAGTATTTTGGTTTATTATCTTAGGAAATTATAATTTTTTTCTCACTCCGCTGCTTTAAACCTCTAATGCCTCTCCTTCATTTAGCACTTTTACTTTTATCCCGCTCTCACTTTCCAATTTTCTTTTGAATTTTTTTGGATCTGCATCTCTCTCATGAAATGGTATCACCGATTCAGGTCCGATAGCTTTCGCAGCCTCTACAGCTTCATCTATATCCATGGTGTAAGTCCCATCTATCGGTAGAAAAGCGGTGTTGACGTTTTCGATGCGTTTCATCTCTGGTACGTTTTCCGTGTCTCCGGGGTGGTATATGTTTTTTCTATCCATAGTTATCAAATAACCGACACCCTCTCCCTTCGGATGGAACGGTTCTCCTGAATCTCTTTTTCTTTTTAAATTGTAGGCGTGCGTAGCTTCAATCTCTACTCCATCGAAAGTTGAGTTTTCGCCGGGTTTAAGGCTATTAAAATTCTCTTCTATCTTTTCGTCACAGCTAGGAGGTGCTACTATCTTAGTTTTTTCAGTCAACATCTTTTGGAAAGTTTTTGGATCACAGTGATCGTGGTGAGGATGTGTTATCAAAAGTAGGTCCGCTTCCACTGGATCTTCGTAGAACTTTTTTACCTCTTCTGACAGTTCATCAGGGCGATAAGGATCGATATAGATATTTTTCCCGCCCCCTTTCAAAAGTACAGAGGAGTGAGCAAGCCTTCTTATCTCACCCATTATTATCACAGATTTAAAATTGCTTTTCGGGTTTAATAAACTTACTCTTCATCTGCAGGTTGTCTATTAAGGATACTTTAATCTACTTCAAAGAAAATACGTTTTTAGACGAAATATCAAGTTTTCAATTCTGTAGAAGAGGATTGAATATCTCCCTCTTCACGGGTATCCTCTTCATATCCATCTTCAATTTTCTTCGTTATATGACAATCCCGGCACCAAACATATCCGGAAAATCCAACGACTTCTTCCATCTCTTTTCCACAAACGGGGCAAGTAGTCGAACTCATCTGCAACGAGATTTAGATTATGATATATAATGATTATTGATTTTCTAGATAGACCGCTCACCCATGCTGATATGATAGAGGTCCAAAAAATTTTTTAATTTGACTGACTAGTTAGTCAGTAAGGATGTCTCAAGAAGATGTCCCTATCGAGGTCAGAGAAGAGATAATGAAGGCGACCTTCCGTGCCATCTGTGAACACGGTTATGCCGATTTAACTATGGAGAAGATCGCCGATGAAACTGAAAGGTGCAAATCAACCCTGCATTATCACTACGGTACAAAAGAAAATCTTATGGTAGATTTCATCAAATTTTTACTAGAAGGTTTTAAGAAGAACATAGTTCCAGACACTGAGGATCCTCTCAAAAAGTTAGATGGTCTCATCGATAGAATGCTATTCGGCAAAAAAGATAGAGAGGCTCCTGAGCGATTTCACACTGCACTTTTGGAATTGAGATCTCAAGCCCCGTATAGTGAAAAATATCGGGAGCAGATTACGGAGAATGATGAATATATACATGATAAAGTTGTCGAGATTATAGAAGAGGGTATTGAAAAAGAAAAATTTGAAGAAGTATCACCCTACCGGACAGCTACAGTTATTCTTTCGACTATAGATGGAGCTAGGGCCCGCCAACTCTCTACTGACCGTGACGCGGCTGAAAATGCTAGAGAATCATTGGATGATTTATTAGAAGATTTATTGTTTAAAGATAGGTAGGTAAGAATGAAGGGCTCGGTGGAAGAAAGAAGAGACGAGATCCTTGAAGGTCCTATTGTGAAGACGCTTCTCGTCCTAGCTTGGCCTATAGTAATCGGGAGCATGCTGCAGACCGGCTATAACATTGCAGATACTTTTTGGCTTGGCAGAGTCAGCGAGGAGGCACTAGCTGCGCCGAGCGTCGCGTTTCCCCTTGTTATGGTTCTTCTCGCTTTAGGTATGGGCCTCGCCACAGCTGGGATCTCACTAGTCTCTCAACATACGGGTAAAGGAGGCAGTGAAAAGGCGAACGAGTCCGCTGGACAGGTATTCGGTCTTTTGCTGATCATAAGTATAATCATGGGAACCATAGGTTTCTTTTCTGCAGGATGGCTTCTCAGAAACATAATCGGGGTTCCAGAAGATGTTTATCCTCTAGCGCTCGCCTACACTCGAATAATATTTGTCGGTGCTCCTATAACCTACGCTTTCACATCGTTCAGATTCATATTGAGAGGGATAGGGGACATGAAAACGTCGATGTATCTGAGAGCTATCGGCGTGGTTTTGAACATAATTTTGGATCCATTTTTGATACTGGGGATAGGTCCTTTTCCCACTATGGGAGTTGCAGGGGCGGCTGTAGCGACGGTCGCCACTAGAGGTGTTGCCTCAACTGTAGGAGTCTATTTACTGTTTACAGGTAAAGTAGGAATAAAGCTCAAACTAAGACACTTGAAATTGAAGATGAGGTGGGTAAAGAAGATATTCGATATCGGTCTTCCAGCCTCTGCAGCTAGAGCTGGTAGTTCTCTCGGATTCGTAGGGCTCATAGCTATTGTGTCTGTTTTTGGTACTATCCCATTGAGTGCCTATAGTATAGGAAGAAGAGTTATCCAGCTGGTCAACCTAGGCATATGGGGTTTCGCTAGTGCTACGATGACTATGGTCGGTCAGAATGTAGGTGCTGGTAATACTAAAAGAGCTGAGAACATCGTGAAAAAGACGATCATGGTATCAGTAATCTTGATGGTAACTATCTCAATAGCTATTTTCTTCTTCAGGACAGGTCTGGTTAGCATTTTCGCTGACGAAGGTGCTTTAGAAAATTATACCGCGGTAATCGACGAATCCGCTCGTTTCGTTGCTATATTTGTGTTTGCTATACCGTTCTATGGATTGTTTAGGATATTCGACTCCACTTACAGAGGTACAGGTCATACTAAACCAGCGATGGTTCTCTCCTTGACTAGAATAATGGTATTGAGGATAGGCCTATCTTACATCCTTGCGTTCTCTTCTATCCCTCTCGGTTTCACAACTCTTCATATCGGCGCTGATCTTGGTATTTTAGGTGTATGGATCGGCATGTCTTTAAGTAATATCCTAATCGCATTCTTCTCCTACGGATACTTCCGTACAGGTAAATGGAAGGAAAAGACAATCGATGATGAGGAAGAAATAGAAATATAGGAAAATGAAAAAGGGTTTCTACTTCCCTGAGACGGTTACATCGTTAAATCTCGCCGAGGGCAGGTCCATCTTTATTTCCCTGCTGCCTATCGATGAGTAGGCTTTTTTATAGTCATCTGCCAATTCAATCGTCTCTAATGCATCAGGGAGATTGCCTGAAATCATAGCTCCCTCGACTTTTCCCTTAATCTCTCCATCTTCAACCAGCCAGGCTGGAGTTCCTACCACGCTGAAGTCTCCACTAGCTGGATTCAGGGTATGAGCGCCCATCACGCCGTCAACCAGAATCCCTTTGTCTGGCAGTAGCTTTTCTTTTTTCTTGCCTTCACCACGTAGAATTATGTTTCTATCGGAGATTTCAGGTGGGTTCTTAAAACCTCCTCTCAGACCGTTTCCTGTACTTTCGGTATCGCTCTTAACCGCTTCCTTAAGGTCGTAAATGAAATGGGTGAGAGTCCCATCTTCGATTATCGGTACTTCTCTACTCGGTACTCCTTCGTCATCGAAGGATCCACTTCCAACGCCCCAATCCATGGTGGGATCGTCTTTCATTAGAAGTTCTTCAGAAGCAACTTTTTTTCCCTTTTTTCCCTCGTACACAGATTTTCCCTTCCTGATGTTCTCTCCGTTTATCGCAGGAATTATTCCGAACCACATGAGCATTCCGTATGCATCTGGATTGATAACCACCGGAACTTCCCCTTCAGGGAGTTCTGAAGACTCTCTCAATGAGTCAACTTTTTCCGCCGCAGTTTTCCCAATATCTGTGAAATCAAGGTCCATCTTTCTAGAAAATCTAGATTCACTAGCGTTTATCGAGGTTTCGTCTCCCGGAATCGTTGCCAAAACACCTGTTGAAACAGTGCTGTTTTTCTGTTTCAGAAAGACACCTCGAGTGTTTCCTATGACTTTGTGTCCAATACTTATCGATAGACCTCCTCTAGTAGGAATTATGTCTTCTTTCAGATTTTTAGCTCCTTCAATCACCTGTTGGGTGAATTCTGCTCCTTCCCCTTGCGAAGAGGATTCCTCAACTTTCTTATCGTAGGTCTTCGGTTCAGGTGTATCTGCCTCTTCGGGGAGTTCTAGATCGATCTTCTGTGAGATGTTTGATAGTTCCTCTGCATTTCTGACTCCTTTTTCTTCCCGACCGGGAGTACAGTAACCGAAACCTATTTTCCCGTCTTTAATGATTCTAATACCAAGTCCAAGATCTTCGTATTCTGAACTTTCTGATAACTCTCCTTTTTCGATTGAGTAACTAATGTTTCTTTCTTTTATACCGAAAACATCACCGTCTAAATTTTTCTTATCGACCAATTCTAGAGTTTTCTTAACGCTCTCGACCAATTTTTCGTTCATTCTCTACCACCTACCGTAACTTCTGATATCAAAACGTTCGCTCCGCCGTCGGTAACTGCGGCGGTCTGTCCTTTTCCACAGTGACCTATGCCTGTATCTAATTCTTCTGTTATACCGGTTATGTTCTGAAGCGTTTGGAGCGTAAATCCGTTGAAACTAACATCTCTCAGCGGTTTGACGATCTCTCCATCCTCTATGAGATAGGCTTCCTGCGCATTGAATTGGAATGTGCCTTCACCCGTATTGACTTGTCCGCCGCCTGAAGATTTGGCAAAGACACCCTTATCCACTTCTTCCACAATTTCATCGAATTTCATGTCTCCAGGTTCCATTATCGTGTTACTCATTCTGACCAGCGGCTTTACTCTAAAGTCCTCCGCTCTAGCTCCTCCGTTGGGTTCCATGTCCAACTTCCAAGCATTCTCTCTGTCGAGTATGAAATCGTTGAGGACGCCGTTTTTAACTAGAGTTCTGTTCCTTGCTTTCGTTCCTTCATCATCGAAAGGAAAGGAGCCATAACCGTCCATAGTAGGGTCATCTCTTATCGTGACTATATCCGAGGCCACCTTTTCTCCTATCTTCCCTTCAAGACAACTGTTCCCTGTAGACACAAGATCGCTTTCTGCCGCGTGCCCAAAGGCTTCATGAGAGAAAACTCCTGTTAGATGCGGATCCATAATCAGTGACATCTTACCGCTAGGCGGTGTATCAGCTTCTAGTAGAGTTTCTAACCTTTCTAAGACAACGTCCTTCTTTTTGTAGGCTCTTTCTGTCAATTCGTATCCTCCCGTACCTCCGATTCCTTCACTAGCTCTCTGTATGGTATCGCTCTTTCCGGTTATTATCAAATAAGTTACGAGCCTAGGCATCTTCATTTTTACGTGAGTGCCGTCACTCGTAACTATCTCTTTATTTACAAACCGGTCGATGTATCTTAACTCAGTGGATCTGACAAAGTCCTTGTCTAAATGTTTTTCGAGGTCCTTTAGAAAAGATACTTTTTCCTCAGTAGATATATCTAGAAAATTTTCCTCCATCGGCATCTCGACTTCTTCTTCATGTGTTTCTACATCCGCCATCCCGGTCTTCTCTTCCTTGTATTTGTCGCTGTTTTTTGCCATGGAGATCGCTCTATCAGCAGCTTTTTTCAACTTGGAAAGATCAGAGGTGCCAACGTTTCCCCATCCATCATCGTACAGAACTCTTACCATTGCGCCCTCTTCACTGCCGCTGGTTATCTTTTCCATCTCTCCGTCCTTCAAAGTTAGATTCGTAGTGTCCCATTTTTCTTTCCTTATGTCGCAATAGGTCGCGTCTTTTTCCCTCATATAATCTATAATATCTTTCAGTGACATCATTTAGCGAATAACAGTTTTTGATTAATATAGTTTCTTACTACACTTTTTAGAGATGTTTGAAGGATTGGATATGTAAAAATTTTTGATTATCAGTGGCTATCATTATATGGTTTCTTCTAATTTTATGAGTTGTAAAACAAAACCTCCTCCAATCAATGCGGCCATAATATCTAAAACTGTATAATTCAAGCTTCCTAGCAGGCTTGTCCCCATCAAAATATCCAGTGTGAATAGTGATAACTTTTCCAAAAAGATCACAGATGAAAGGGTGGTCAAACTCAACATCGGTATCATCCAAAGCGGAATCTCTAACGGATCTGAACTCTGATCTATATACAAAAAGCCAAGGAATACTAAGAGGGTGATGATCATACCTGCAACAAGATGTGTAACCAAAGTCCACCATTCGAACCGCGGATAAACTCTCAGTATCTCTCCTATCAAGAAGATAAGCAAAATTATAGAGAACCAGAATTGAAAGGAATTAGGGATGCTCTTTTTCACTCCTTGTTTTGATACATATGGGATTATAGAGAAAGCTAAAGCGGGTAAAGACACGGCTATTGCCCGGAGATTAGATGTGTAAACAGCTAAGATGATTAGAGGTATAATAGCGAATGGTAAGGCTTTCGTTATCCATGGAAAATCATGATACAGTCTTTTGCCGAAGAAAGAATTCAATAGTGATAGAAAGTCTTCCTTTGGACTTTCAGAAACCAAGTAGCTTTTAGATGTGAGAGGAATTATGATCTGGGAAACTTTATCTTTTCCCTTAATTAAATGTCGGATAAGCAATCCGATGCCAATAAGAGTTGAGATAGTGATGATTGCGAATTCTCTCATAAGAAGTTCAACACTGATCAAATACTGGCTATTGAGATAAAAATCGCTTAGAAATTTAGTTATACCGAGCAAAGCCCCTAGAGATAGGGAAAATATGAACATGAGAAATATAGTGAACTGAAAATTGGTTTTGAATCTAGTATAATAAATAAGATTTAAGACGATCATTAAACTTAAAAAGGGGATCATAACTCCGAGAGCTAAATCACCCACTATCCTGTAGATTGAGATTACTCTAGGTATTCCGATAGCTCCAAAAAATAAAGGAATCAATGACAACAAGAACACGTTCCATTTTATTTTCTTCTTTCTACTAACTTTCGATATGCCAAAGACTAGCACTACGAAGACTGAACTTACTATAGACCAGATCCAATCTGATCTCCATATAGCAAAAGAGAGAGCGATTATACCGGAAGTGAAACCAAAAGAAGGGAGCGAAACCTCGTTTAGATGTGCAATGATATTTTGTTTCCATCTAGATATCTTATTCTTTCTTCTAAGACTACTAAACACTTCGAGTGGAGTTAAGACACTCGCTATTATGAGGGCGAAGAAAGTTCCGATCGTGTTAAAAATCATATCACAAATCGTGTCTTGGAGATTAGGTTGTAAACCCGTTCCAAAGAAACTATCTATCAAAAACTCAAAGACTTCCCATAAAACGCCACCAGCTAACATAAAAATCAGAACAAGAAATGGGATCATCCTAGAAGAGATATGTAGGTTATCTGAGATATCTTTAAGGTAGAGAAGGTAAATAAGAATAAGAACACCAACAAATACCCCACCCATAAAATGAGTTAATTCGTTCCACAATCCGAACATACTTTGGAATCTAAGGGTCTCACCTGCTGAGTATAAAAACAAAGCGCCCGATAGCCAAAATTGAAATGAGGGAGACACTTTTATTTTTAAAAACCGAGAGTAGAGGGAAGGGAATATCGAGAAGATGAAAGAAGGCAGAGCGATTGAAAGTGCCCAAAAGTTACTTAATATAAAGTTGTAAAATACTAGATATAATATACCTCCCTGAAGGACTTTAGAGCTCAGTAGAAGCGCGCTTTCATCTCTGCCCCAAAAATAGGTCTTTAAAAGCTTAAAGAAATGTTTTCCAGAATATCCTTCCTTTATTCTCAGCTTCGATCCAAATTGTCCGATTTCGAGATCAATTGGAGTTTTAGTATGATACTTATTCCTATATCGGATGAAAATTAAGACCCCAAGCAAACCGAATAGCATCACTACTAAAAGTTCTACCATCAAATAATCGTTTCCTGGTAGATACCTCGTATCTAAGAAACGATCACTCATGAATTTCCCTATACCTGCGACAGCCCCAGCGGCTAAAGAAAATAGAAAGATGAAAGCTGCTGTGAACTGAAAATTGGTTTTGAATTCCCTAGTGTGAATAAGAGAATACAATATCATAAATCCAAGGATGGGTAATATGGCTGCAAAAGCTATATTGCCTATAGGACTATATATCGGAGTATAAGCCCCTATAAATAGCGGTATCAAAACTAACTTGAAAACATCCCATTTTACTCTTTCTCTCTTACTTATTTTCGACATTTTCAAAATAAGAGATATAAATAGAATACTGACCACTACCCAAATTGGGTCCTGCCTAAGAAGAGAGAGGACAAAAGCTGCGAGTCCAAAAAATACTCCTCGTACAAGGAATGGCCGATCACGGGTTTCTTTTGACATCTCTAAACTCAAATATGAAAACAAGTTCTATTTAAAGATGAAGTGTTCGTTAATCCAAGATTTCTTCGGTACGAAGATCGTCCTCTTTCCATCACTGTCTCGCTTTAGTGAATTTACAATCTTTTACTTTGATGTGAGGTATAAAAGTAGGTGTGGCTACCTCCCACCACTTCACTTGTTTCAATTCTTTTCCGATGGCCTCTACGTTCTTTGCCATCTCTATTAGGTTTCCTTTCAACCGTAGATTTTTGAGAGGTTTTTTGATCTCCCCGTTTTTTATTAGGAACATCGCATCTCTAGGAACCGTAGAAAATTCTCCTTCTCTCATATTTGTGAATCGAGTGTACCAGTTCGATGTAAGATATATTGTAGGTCGACGAGAAGAAGAAATCATTTCCTCGAAACTGTAATTCCCTGGTTCGAACACGTAATTTGAAGGTTGAGGTATAAGCGTTCTAGGATCGTTCTCCGTTCCAGTCATGCCTATCTGGCCTAATTTTGAGTTAGAAGTCGTCTTTGGTCGGACCCAAAATTTGAGTTTCTTCCAATTCATGAACTTCCATAATTTTGCCGAAGAAGTGTTGTTTATGAGTCTAGTGAATTCACCATTCTGTATGATGGACGTTCTTTTAGAGGGAGTCCCTTCTGCGTCAAAGGGCCTACTGTTCATGCCTCCCTCAACCAGCGGGTCGTCTCTGACTGATAATTTTTCGGAACTTACCCGCTCACCCATCTTACCTTGGAGGCAGCTCATCCCTGCTATCATCATTATAGGGTTGGCGCCTGTAAGAAGATTTCCAAAGATGTTAGCACCTACCGTAGGACTCATTATCAAGTCGTAGGTGCCTTCTTTTCCTTCTTTTGCGTCGGCACTCTTTTTAGCCAATTCGCCGGCCTTTCTACCTGCTTTTAATAGGCTTTCTTCTATATCTGACAGGTCTCTTTGGACGACTAAATTTTGACCACTGCTGTCGCTTTCATGAAAAGAACGTACGGTAGCTTCACAGTGAGAAGTTTTGTATGTACCTCCATTACCGTAACTGGTCAAAAGGCCTCTCTTACTTTTTCCGAAATATAGTACACCTGCAACTTTTTTTGCCCCTGCATCCATAGACTCTCGTATTGTCTTTTCTATCAAGCCTGGGGCTTTATCAGAAAAGCTCTCTATACTTTTATCGTATAAATCGTTAACTTTAGGATAAGATGAGTGACTGTTATCGTCCATACCCCAGTACAATTTGCTTTTTGGTAGTCCTTCAAGTTTTCTCACTTCTTTCTGGACTCGTTCTTTTATCTTCTTCGGATTTGGGTTTTGTATTGTCAGGGTCGATATCTTCCTGCCTAGAGAGAACGCTCTACCTTTAGATAAAAAAAGGTCCAAATAATATCGATCCCATCTCTTATTCACGTCGATGGATGAGTTCGAAAAGCGTATTTGGGAGGTATCTTCTTCTACCAGCTCGGCTATGACTTCTTTTGCTCCGTGCCTTGTAGCTTCATCCACCGACAACTCTAAAAGTTCTTCATCGAACCTTTCCATACTGATCACCTCACCTCTATACCTCTCATCCTGAGATGCGGCCCGCCAACAGATACTGGGACAGGCTGCATCGGATCACTCTTTCCGCAGCTCGCCATCCGAGAAACGTAATCTTTTGAAACAGCATCTATACTCTGAAGAATGCTTTTAGTGGTCAATTCTAGAACAGGTCGTTTGACCATGGTATCGGTCACTTTTCCATCCTTGATTAGATATGCTTCAAGTCCGACGTATTTACTGTGAAAGCGCCTGTCATCTATGTTCCACTCGGTAAAACTATTCATCAGGATCCCTCTCTCTACATCTTCTATAAGTTCTTCTTTTGTGTATTCTCCCGGTTCAAAGAAGGTGTTAGACATCCTGACGATCGGCTCTCTACTGTAGGAATTCGAGCGGGAAGCTGCATTAGAAGAAGTACCGAACTTGTGCGCGTATTCACGGTTCAGGAGCAGTTCATTCAGATATCCGTCTTTGACAAGATAGCGTTTTCGAGCTTTAACGCACTCGTCATCGTAAAGATAATAACCGGGACTCCCCCTCATCGTAGGATCGTCTATTATCGAGACGTTCTCGTTACCCATCTTTACTTTTCCTATCTCGCTCTCTTCCATCAAATCTTTGTAAAAAGACTCGCCGGCCTGTGCTCCTTCACGCCCCCTTATCCTGTCTGCCTCACTTGGATGTCCCACGTTTTCATGAGCCATGATACCTGAGACATCGCCGGAAACAACGACATCGATGGGTTTTTTGAATTGGACATTTTTTGCGTTTGTGACTGTCTTTGCGAGCTTTTTAGCCTCTTTGACGATTCTTTTTTTAATACTTTTTTTCTTGAGCCATTCCCAACCTGAAGCGCTCCCCAGCCCCAACAATCTCTGTTCCCTTTTTCCATTCACAGCTGCGTTCATCACCGTCAATATGCTTATGTAAGATAGGTTCGAATTTATACTAGAGCCATCTGAAGTTGCTATATACTTATCTTCTTTTCTAGTGCTCAGAAAGACTACGCTATTTTTTATTATACCTCCGGTCCCTTCTTTTATATCTCGATCCAAGTCTTTCATGAAATCCTGCTTCTCTTCGTCGGAGACGTCCTTGAAGGGCACTTTAACTGGTGCTTTCCAACTTTTTTGTATTGTCTTTTCCTCAGAAAGACGTATAGGTTCTTCTCTATTAGTTTGCTTTGCCGATCTTATCAAAGAATCGATTAGATTCTCCACGGCTATTCTTTCTAATCTATCGGTGGATCCAAAACTCATGCACCCGTCAAACAAAATCCGTATCCCTATACCCTGAGTCGGTTTCTCCTGAATACTTAAGAACTGGCCGTTACGGGCGATATAATTTTCATCTACTGAGCTAACGAATCTTGCTTCACTGTACTGAGCTCCTTTTTTCCCCTCCATACTCCACAGCATGGTCTGAAAGGCTTTTTCCGTCCATAGAGAAGACCTTTAGTTGGGTAAACACATCGTTTGTATTTAATAATTTATATCGATTTGTAGAGGTGTATATAGGGGAAATATAGTTAAGAAGCTTTAGTTATATGATGTAACGTGATTTGATATGAGGTCTAAAGACCTGAAAGAAAAGCATTCGGATCTTTGGGAGCGGAATTTAGGACATCCCTTTCTGAAGGAGATAGAGAGCGGCGATATTCCCATAGAAAATTTTAAGTTCTACATGAAACAAGATTATCTTTATCTTTTAGAGTACTGTAAGGCGATAGCTCTGTTGATAGCAAAATCAGAATCAGAAGAGAAGATAAGAGATTATACAGAGGTACTTTACAAGACCGTAAATCTCGAAATAGACCATCATCGTAAGTACTGTGAAAAGGTAGGAATAGAGAATTTAGAGGAAACGGAGATGGCTCCCACTACCGCTGCTTATACTCAATACTTAGTGAAGACCGCTTATTCTGAGTCCGTTCCAGAGATAATATCAGTGATACTTCCCTGCTTCTGGGTATATCTAGATATGGGTGAAGAGTTGGATCCTATTGATACGAAGGAAGAGTACAGAGAATGGATCCTGATGTATAGGTCAAAGGAATTCGAGGAACTGATAAAGAAGTTGAAGGCAGATCTTGATTCTTATTTGGAAAAGATGGGTGAAGATGAGATCAGCAAAATAGATGAGATATTCGAGAGAAGTCTCCGGTACGAGTACATGTTCTGGGAAATGTCCTATACTATTGAAGAGTGGGAAATATAGAGCTAATTAAAAGCTTAGAATTATAGCTGGCTGACCAGCCCCGTGATGAGAGAGGGAGGGTTGAAAATGATAAAAAAGAATTATCAATTTACTCTATCTCATTTTAAGGGCTAGTCAACCGATATAACAATGTAATTACTGGTTAATAGCTTTTTCTATGACGTTTCGTCTTTTCAACGTGGTCTCCAAAGGTGTTCTAAAGCTATTTTCCCCTGTAATAATATCTACTCCAGATATAGTATGCTATGACCACAGCTAAAACTCCTAGTAAAGTCAAAACGAAGTATCCTATGACGACTGCCAACATCCACCCCCAATAGTACTTATTATCCATATCTTTATTAGTTATATCCCAGGTTACCCAGAACAGGAGTAAAATGGCCAAACCGAGGTTCAGTATCGTATAGATCATTAATTATTGGGATAAAGTAGGATATATAGATTGTTTGGGATGGAAAAATGAGTAAGAGTAATTAAAAATATATTCATGGTTCGTTCTCCGTATGAGGGAAAATTGGATTAAGGCTCTTGGTTTAAGGAGAAGATGATATGCTTTTGAGATGCACGGAATGTGAGTTAGATCATCCGAACGAATTCCGCTTGAGGTGTAGTTGTGGCGGAACTCTAATCATAAAAAATGAGTTTACTAGATCTTTTGAGGAGATGTTAGAACCAGAGCGATCAGATATGCGAAGATACTCGCGATTTTTACCCGTAGATGTTCAATGTGTTCCTGATCTGGTCCCTCCTTTGGTCCCCATGGTTGAGAAGGAGATAGGAAATTTGAAGGTCGTATTCAAACTGGAGTATCTGATGCCAAGCGGTTCGTTCAAAGACAGAGGTACTTACGTGACCTTTGCAAAGTTGAAGGATGAAGGCATAGATGAGGTGAGTTTAGATTCTTCCGGGAATGCAGCGATAAGCTTAGCTCTTTATGGTAGATCGGAGGGAATAAAGACCCATATCTTCATCCCAGAAGATATAGGCGAAGGCAAGAAAAGGGTCTTGGATGATTTAGCTTCCGAGGTACATGAAATTTCTGGAACGAGGATGGAAGTTCATGAAAAAGCTATGGGATTCGAAGATGCCCGTTATGTTTCTCACTGGTACAATCCCTTCTTTTTGGAAGGTACAAAGATATCTGCATATGAAGTCGGTGAAACTCAAGAGGTGGATAGAGTTTTAGTTCCTACCGGGAGTGGAACCTTGTTCTTGGGGATGTACAAGGGCTTTTTTGAACTTTCGAGTTTGGGGGTTGTCGATAAAGTTCCAAAGATGATCGCCGTTGAAGCAAAGGGGTATGAAAGTCTAGGTGAAACAAGTGGAAAAAAGAGTGAACTCTCTTCTGGAGTTGAAATCATAGAACCTCCGAGAACAGACCAGATGAGGGATGTTCTTGAAAAGACCGCCGGTTTTTCTACCTCGATCGATGATGACAGGATAGAGAGAGCTAAAGAAGAATTGCTTTCCATGGGTTTTCTTGTTGAAACAACATCCGCCTTGGCTTATGCAGCCTTCCTGGATTTACTTGAAAAGGAAGAGTTTGATGAAGAGGAAAGAGTTTTGATACCACTTACCGGTTCCGGTCTGAAATCTTTTTGAAACTAGGGATAGAAAAATGTTAATTGTTATGAAGTAATTTTAGTCTATGATGGATATGTCGAATTCAAAAGATTCCGTAAAAGTCGCAGTGATTCAAGCTGCACCTTTCTTGTTTGACAAAGAGAAGACGGTGGAAAAAGCTTGTGATCTGATCGAGGAAGTTTCTGAGGAGGGAGCGGAACTGATACTTTTCCCTGAAGCCTTCATACCCGCTTATCCTCGAGGATTGGATTTTGAAGCAAAAGTGGGGGAAAGAGGAGATAGAGGAAGAAAGTTGTGGCAAAAGTACTATGAAAATTCAGTCGAGATTCCAGGAGAGAGTACCGATAAGCTGGCAGAAACAGTTCGTGAAAAAGAAGTATTCCTTGCGATGGGTGTTATTGAAAGAGAAGTTGAAAAGAGAGGCGGAACGTTATACTGCACTGTTATCTACTTTGGTCCTGACGGCGAGATTAAGGGGAAACATAGAAAGTTGAAACCTACGGGGGCTGAACGTGTTATCTGGGGCGAGGGAGATGGAAGTACCCTGGACGTTATTGAAACGGACTTTGGTATAGTTGGAGGCTTGATTTGCTGGGAGAATTATATGCCTCTTGCGAGGACCGCGATGTATGATAAAGGAGTTGAGATATATTTGGCTCCGACGGCCGCAACCGAAGACGTTTGGCAGTCTACTTTGAGACATATAGCATATGAAGGTCGATGTTTTGTGTTAGGGTGCAATCAATACGTCACTAGAGACATGTATCCGGATTATGCTTTAGAGGGATTGAATTTTGATCGAGAGGTCATATGTAGGGGAGGCAGTGCGATAATCTCACCGATGGGAAAAGTTATCGAAGGCCCCCTATACGGTGAAGAAGGAGTTCTTTATGCTGAACTTGATCTCGGGGAAATCTGTAAAAGCAGATTTGATTTTGACGTAGTAGGCCACTACTCAAGACCTGATGTCTTTGAGTTAAAGGTAAACGAAGAAAAACAGGAAAATGTTAGGAGGAAAAAGTTCGATGACTGAGGAGTTGAATAATAAGGACTTGGAAAGATATGACAGGCAGATAAGAGTCTTCGGAGAGGAGAGTCAAGAAAAGTTGAAGAATTCAAAAGTCGCAGTGGTAGGTCTAGGAGGGCTCGGTAGTCCCGCATCTTTCTTTTTGACAGCGGCTGGTGTTGGTGAATTATTGCTTGTAGATTATGAGGGCATAGAGCTGAGTAATCTGAACAGGCAGATACTGCACTGGGAAGAGGATGTAGGGGAGAAAAAGAAAACGGAGTCTGCTCAAACGAAGTTGGAAAAACTCAATTCAGATATAGAAGTG
>SL_8KL_010_SEDDRAFT_10000445_pt1 | contig 35967 bp, 32 predicted proteins | sample SodLakKL_010_SED_4_FD_11160 | JGI IMG/M metagenome (IMG submission 11160)
GTATCAGAATACTCGCCAAAAGGACCGAAAACATGCCTTTTAAAGCTTGTATACTACCATATTCCGTAGATTTACATTCCATAATTGATACTCCAAGATTCTAGGTTTTCGTTTCTTGCGTTACAGATGCATTGCTGCCAAGAAAGGCCATGAATAGCCGGTACGGGCTGTCTCCTTGTATCATCGCATACGCAGTGAAAAGGGTGCGGTTACGTTAATACATTGAATGCGGCTATACCCTGTGACTGCGTATCCGTTGCCCTCCGTTATTATGGCTGCAAATAATCTTTCCTGTTCATCTGCACCATCACGTTATGTAAAAAAAACATGGACTTCAATTTTTTTTTAAAATTTGTATTAAGATTGCTTTCACTGGTCCAAGATCATTTTTATTTCATAACCTGTGCAGGTTTTCTGATCTTTGATCCTTGAAGTCCGGCCGGCAACCGGAAAATCACTTCCAGCCATTGCCAGCCCAGTCCAACCATAGCCATTCACATCCACCCATGAAACCACAATGAGACTATTTGTGCTTAGCCTGTTACTATTGTGTTACCCGGCCCGACTCGTTCCGGCCCAGGAACTGGACGTCCCCTTTTACGTCACCGAACCCGCTGTTGTGGAAGGGATGCTGGATATGGCCGGCGTGGGACCGGGCGATTACCTCATCGACCTGGGCTCCGGCGACGGACGCATTGTTATCGCCGCAGCACAGCGCGGTGCCGTTGGCCACGGCGTGGACCTGGATCCACAGCGGAACATTGAGGCAAACCGGAATGCCCGGGAGGCCGGCATCGATGACCGCGTTGTTTTCCTGGAAGAAGATCTCTTCGAAACCGACTTCAGCCAGGCCACCGTTGTCACCATGTTCCTGCTCGGTTCCGTAAATATGCGGCTGCGGCCCGACCTGCTATCCCGCCTCACACCCGGCACCCGGGTGCTTTCGCACACATTCGATATGGGCGACTGGGAGCCGGACATGAGACAAGTCATCGGAATCAGGCCCGTTTATCTGTGGGTGATACCGGCACGGGTGGATGGGGTTTGGAAATGGACTTCCGGCGGCACCTCTTTTTCCATGGCCGCCGAGCAGCAGTACCAGCGCATAAACGTATCCATACATGCCGGAAAGCAGAAACTTGAGATTGAAACATCCGAAATAACAGGCGAACGGATAACCCTGATCGCCCGTGACACTATCAGCGATACGCGGTATCTGTTCAGCGGCTCCGTAGAACATGATCAGATGACCGGGTTTGTCCAGACCCGTCCCGACGGTGAGCCTGTCGTAAAAAAATGGTCCGCTGTACGGCAGTAGTGCGTTTCTTACGGCAACGGTTCTGCCAAATCAGCTTTCATTCCCGACTTACGTTTCAGCCCTGGATTGACATGGATCTTGTCATTTTCTCACACTGTATTTTCAGCGATTCCAAAAAAGCAGATTTATTCGGATATTGGAAGTTTGCCCGGCATGGCATCCTCTTATCGTATTGACTGCACTGAAGTATCAAATCCACCCGGAATAATGTTGTTAATTATCTACAACAAGGCAGCTGGTAATGGTAAAATCAAGCCCATTATCAACAGACTTGGAAATGGTCTGAATGATAATGGCACACCATTTGCCATTTTCGAGGTAAACCAGTTTTCAAAGGAGACTGCCGGGGAGTTGCTGGAAGCCGGAAGCATTAAAAGAGTGCTGGTCTGCGGTGGTGACGGCACCATCAACCGCGTCATCAACCTGCTCATTGACTATGTACAGGACATTGAGTTTGGCATCATTGCTTGCGGCACCGGCAACCTGTTTGCCCGGTCGCTAAAAGATACGGAACCCATCTCCCTTACAGATTTTACCTCTGAAAAATACCATCCGGCATTCCGGGAAGTTCAGGTCGGACGGGCAAACAGTCAGTTTTTCCTGTATGTGGCATCTGTCGGTTTGACCGCGGATACGGTTTCTGCCGTGGAAAAGTTCCGTGATACCGCCTTTGGCTCTTACCTGTTCCGTATCCTCGGTGGGTTTAGCATATATGTTCTCACATTTTTCACGGTCGTTCCGGGCAAATTCCTGTTCAAGTGGTTTTTTGACGCTCCGGAGTCCCGGGCCTGGATCAGGACTTGCGCCGACCCGGCCCGAGAAGATTTTTCGCTTTTTTCGGGCCTCTGGTCCACGATCGTTCACTATCGCTACATGCTGATGCCGAATTCAATTTTGCCGGAGTGGGAATGCAACCACACGCCGGTTACAACAAAGGGGTATCAGATTGAGCACAAACATCCGTTTTCATGGCAGGTGGATGGTGTCCCGCAACAAAAAACACAATCACTGAATATCGGATTCCACTACCGTACCATGAAAGTGCAGACCATCCATCCGGATTGGGATTAACAGCCATATGGCCATGTCTGAATTCGTTTTTATGATATTTGACTCCATCTCATGGCCTACGGCCCTGACGATAGGATTCCTGCTTCTGTTCCTGAACGGAGCCATACTGACCCCATCCAGCGAATTGTCACTGGCGGTGGTCGGACTCTATGCCAGCACCCAGGCCTGGCTCTATTTTCCGGCGGTATTTGTTACCACTTCGGGAAACATGATCGGCTTCGTTCTGCTGTTCCTGATCAGCCGGCGTTATTCCGATGTGATTACCGACTTTCTGAAATCCAGCCGCTTTCACTACATCAAGCACATGAACCGTAAAGCCATAAACGGATTTCAGAAGCATGGCCACCTGTATGTTCTCTATGGCCGCTACATCCCAAATGTGCGCTCGGTCATCACCATCCCCGCCGGCTTTTCCGATATGCCGCTCTCCCGCTTTGTGATTTATTCCGCCTTCGGCAGTCTTTCATGGTCCCTGTTCTGGGTTTCCGTAGGGTTCTTCCTGGGTCCGCACCTGCTCATCATTATCGAAACCCACAAGCTGTTCGCGGCCGCACTGCTCCTGCTCATCATAGCCGCGGTGTTTGTCCACCGTCACTTGTTCCTGAGGAACCGGAGCAACCAGGCAGCCACCTGATCCTTCCCCAGGTATCATCGCTCATGCCGCCTGAGTACCGCCTCCCCGGAGAAAACTTCCGGAAGAAAACTTCCTCATAAGACATTCTTCCCTGACCGGCGTCACCATGCTATTGCAAATTATCCGCTACGCGCTCTCCGTCCAGCGCCGCCGAAACAATGCCCCCGGCGTAACCCGCACCCTCGCCGCATGGATACAAACCCCGTACCTGTATGTGCTCCAGCGTGTCGCCATCACGGGGAATCCGCACCGGCGACGAGGTGCGCGATTCCGGCGCATGCACCACCGCCTCGTTGGTGTAATATCCGCGCATGGATCGGCCGAACTGACGGAAAGCTCCGGCCAGCGAGGTGTGGATGACCTCCGGCAGCACATCCCGCAGATCCACCGAAATGATGCCCGGCGCATAAGAGGTTTTTGGCAGGGTGGATGAGACCCGTCCCTCCACAAAATCCACCATTCGCTGGGCCGGTGCCGCCTGTGTCCCGCCGGCCAGCTCCCAGGCCCGTTGCTCGATGGCCTGCTGGTACGCCATGGCGGCCAATGCTCCCTCTGCTGAAAACGGCGCGAAGTCTTCCGGTCGCAATTCGACCACTATGCCGGAATTGGCCGTGGACCGGGCGCGGCGCGACGAGGACCAGCCGTTGGTGACGATCTCACCCGGACTGGTGGCGCACGGGGCGATTACCCCGCCCGGACACATGCAGAAGCTGTACACTCCGCGTCCACCCACCTGCCGCACAATGCTGTACGCCGCCGGCGGCAGATACGGCCCCCGGTCCTCGCACGAATACTGGATGCGGTCGATGAGTTGCTGCGCATGCTCCACGCGCACGCCGATGGCCAGCGGCTTGAGTTCAATGGCAATGCCGAGCCGGTGCAGCAGCCGGAACAGGTCGCGGGCGGAATGGCCGGCTGCCAGTATGACACGGTCGCTCCGGAAGACATCGCCATTCCGGATGCGCACCCCCTTGATTCGGTCACCTTCCAGAAGAAAATCGGTGACCCGGGACTCGAAATGGATCTCGCCGCCGTGGGTGCGGATGCACTCACGCATTGCGGCGATGATGCCCGGAAGCTTGTTGGTGCCGATGTGCGGATGCGCATCCACCAGGATGTCCGGCGTGGCCCCGAAGCCGACCAGCAGCTCCAGTATGCGCCGCACATCGCCTCGTTTTTTGACCCGCGTGTACAGCTTGCCGTCCGAGTAGGTACCCGCGCCGCCTTCGCCAAAGCAGTAGTTGGAATCCTCGTCGACGATGTGGTCCACGTTCAGCGCCTTGATGTCGCGGATGCGCGCCTTGACATCCTTGCCCCGTTCCAGGATGACCGGCTTCCAGCCCAGCTCTATCAGCCGGAGGGCGGCAAAGAGTCCGGCCGGACCTGCGCCTATGATGATCACCTCCCTGCCACCGGAAACGTTCGGATAGTAGGGCAGCTGCGGTTTTTCCGGCTGATAGGGCTCGTTGACATACACCATCACCTTCAGGTTCACCTTCACCCGGCGGCCGCGCGCATCGACCGAACGGCGCAGGATCTCCACATGGCGGATCTCATCGGGATCGACTTTGGCCGCCGCGGATACCTGCCGCCGCAATTTGTCCGGTTCCCCGGCCACATCCGGCGGGACGATCAGTTGTATCTCCTTCCGCATGGCAATTATTTCCAGCTTTGACTCTTTTTTAACCGCTTAATCCCATCTGGCCTGCCTGCTTCCATCTGGCCTGCCAGGCTGCAATTCTGCCTTGAAAAACGGTCTGTTTTATTGGAAACGAAAGATACGCGATTTGCCGTGCAAGAGGCACGTTATTTCCTGGCCGTTATCCTGAAACGGGCGGTCATCCTGATTCCCGGTAATTTCGCCGGCAAGGCGTGCGTTTTTATAGTTACATGTGTCTATATTTGATATTTAACTTCGTGACCTACGGTTCTGACGTCACATGCAGTGTCCATGACGGTCATAATCATGCTTCTGTGTGACGGGAAGCCGTCATGACCATTTCATTTTGCTATAATCCCACGTCGCGCGACTATCGGCTGAACATGCTTGTCCTGCCGTTGGCCGGGAAACCGATCTGACACCCCATCCAACAGAAATGAATATTTGCAGCGTCTGCGGAAATGAATTTAAAGGATCGACGGCCTCATGTCCCTATTGCGGGTCACCGGCCGGCGCGGGTTCGGTGCAGACAAACCCGTTTGCAACGCCACCAGGATTCAAAAAGGCGAAGAAGGCGGGTGGACAAAAGATCGTAACCGTCAATATTGAATCGGGGATGCCGGATGTGGCCCAGGCAATGGTGCAGCTCGACTTGAAACTGAGCGTGGCGCGCCAGCAGGGAGTGGCGTTAGTCAAGGTGATTCACGGCTGGGGCTCCACCGGTGCCGGCGGGCGCATCAAAGCCGCTTTGCCACAGCATCTTGCGGACCTCAGGCGCCGCCGTGTCATCCGGGGATTCGTTGCGGGCGATCAGTTTGCCGTATCCACCCGGCAGGGCGCCAATCTCATCTCGAAATTCCCGGAACTCAAAAACTCGATGCACACCGATCGAAAAAACGCAGGTATCACCTTTGTGGAACTGTGAGTCATCGGCGGCTCCCTGGTTCAAGCACTGTTGCAATCCGTTTTCCGGCCCGATCATACCCAGTTTTAGAAGCATTCGGCGACGCCTTGATGTTGACGGGAAAAATTGCCGGCTGCCTGACGGCGCTCAACCCCCATCCGCCTGGATATAGAACCCCATCTCCTCCGGATGATCGGAAACCAGCAGGTTTTTGTCGAGCCGGGCGAGCTGGAACAGGGCGATTATGTCGCCTCCGGCCGCCCAGGTGAAAAACAGGCCGAAGAACATGAGCGTACCGCTGCCGGTGATGATGGCTGCGGCAACGGGCAACAGGCCCAGGACCACGAGCGGGAGTCCGGCCCCGAAAGCATAGTGCGGCACCTTCAGGGGCTCTTTGCAGTGGCAGTAGGGCGTAAGGAACTGCCATTTGAACCCGAATTTGACGGATCGCAGGCCGTTTGGGGTGAACAGTGCCCATCCGGCTCCGTGCAGCACTTCATGCACAACCACTCCCGGGATCACCACCAGCACCAGGTATTCCCACCGCAGGAACCGGGTGACATCCAACGGCCCGTATCCCCACAGCAGGATGAACGGCGCTGCCAGCAAGATGGTGACCGGCGGGATCAGCGCCAGGGCGATGAGGTTGACCTTCCACAGGCTCATGGTCTGTTCGGTAACGTGTGCGTTTGCAGACGCCTGGTCTGTTGCATCTGTGTCGATGTCTGATTTCATTGTTGCAGGGTGTTCATTGGTTTGCCAAGCGATCATGGTTATCCCGATAATCAAGGCGGAGTGAAAATCATTCCGATTTCAGCATCTTCTTTACCCGCTCTGTTCGGTTTTGTATTATAACTTGAAATTCCTGATTACACCAGGCAGCCATGAGCAATACCAGGTAAATGAAACCATCCGCTAAAAAAGATACCGAACCAAACGGCCCTGACATGCCGGCTAACTCCGGGATCGACGCGCTGACGCGTGAGCTGATCGCCTTTCGCGACGAACGCGACTGGAAGCAGTTCCACAATGCAAAGGATCTGGCCATTGCCGCCAGCATAGAGGCCAGCGAACTTCTGGAGCTGTTTTTGTGGAAATCACCGGAGGATGCGGACCGGGACAAGATCCGGAGCGAGCTGGCCGATCTGTTTATGTACTGCCTGCTGCTCGCACATGAACAGGAGTTGGATGTCGCCGCCATCATCCGGGAAAAGGTCGCCGAAAACCGCGCCAAATACCCCGTCTCCAAAGCCCGGGGGAATGCCAGAAAGTATACGGAATTGTGATTATACGACGGCACCCCATGTCAATTTTATCTTTTTATTGATTTTATCCGTATATTGGGACTTACAGTTTTTTTATGGCCCGGCTGTATCAATTATACAGCGGGCCATTTTCGTTTTAATACCATATATGTCTTTTACATCACTAGCACTATCAGAACCCATCCTCAGAGCATTATCAGAAGAAGGTTACAGCAAACCAACCCCCATCCAGTCACAATCCATACCTGTCGTCCTTGAAGGGAAAGATCTTCTTGGCGCGGCACAGACCGGAACCGGTAAAACAGCCGCTTTTGCAATCCCGATCCTCCAGCTGCTCAGCAGTGAGGTCAGCCATTCCGGACGCAATGGCACTCCCGGGAATAAAACTGCGGCGGGACAACAATTTTATTCGAACAAGCGCCGCAAATCAGTCAAGCCCATCCGAAGCCTGATCGTCACTCCCACGCGGGAGCTGGCCATCCAGATCGATGAAAGTTTTAAAAGTTACGGCAGGCACACCGGCCTGACCAGCGCCGTCGTGTTCGGCGGTGTCAATCAAAACGGCCAGGTTGCCAGGCTTGGGCGCGGGGTGGATATCCTCATTGCCACACCCGGACGCCTGCTCGACCTTATGAATCAGGGCCACATCTCCCTGGAACACATTCAGATTTTTGTACTCGACGAGGCCGACCGCATGCTGGATATGGGATTCATCCACGATGTCCGCAAACTGCTGGCCGCCCTGCCCCGCAAACGCCAGTCGCTCTTCTTTTCGGCGACAATGCCACCCGAAATCGTGAAATTGTCGCAAACAATTCTCCACAATCCGGTCAAGGTGCAGATCACCCCTGAGTCGCCAACAGTAGATGCCATTCGGCAAAGCCTGTTCTTCGTCGATAAAGGCAACAAAAAGAACCTCCTGGTGGATATGCTGAAGGATGAGGGGATTACATCCGCACTCGTCTTCACCCGCACCAAGCACGGGGCCAACAAGGTTGTCAAGATCCTGCAGAGCAGCAATATTGAAGCCGAGGCCATACACGGGAACAAATCACAGAGCGCCCGCCAGCAAGCCCTGGGCAATTTCAAGAATGGGATGACGCGTGTACTCGTGGCTACCGATATCGCGGCCCGCGGCATTGATGTTGATGAGCTGCAGTACGTGATCAACTATGAAATGCCGAATATTCCCGAGACGTATATCCATCGCATCGGCCGGACCGGCCGGGCGGGACTGAACGGAACAGCCCTGTCATTTTGCGACGCACAGGAAAAAACGTACCTGCGTGATATTGAGAAACTCATCGGCAAGAAGCTGCCCGTGGTCGATGGACATGACTACCCGCTGGTTGACCACAATCCGCCCGAACCGGAAAAACAGCAGCAGCGACAGCCGCGCAAATTTCGCAGCAGCAACGGGCCGGCTTCCGGATCCAGCAGGAACGGCGCAAAAATGAAATCCGCCGCCAAGCGCAGGAACGGCGCGAAATATCATGCCGTCCGATCTTAAATTTCAGGCTTGAACTCCGGTTCGGCACCCCATCCCGGTTCGGCCGGAGAACGCCCATCCTTCAGCTCGTCTTCCTGCGGATCCATCCCATATTTGACAAAAGACCCGTTTGTTCCATGCAACAGAAACCTTGGAGTCTCTGCACGCACCAGCATGCCTGACTTCAAGGTCACTTTCAAACTGTCATAGTGCAGGATCAGTTCAAAATTATCATCCGTGAGCGCATCATCTCTCTGAGATCTGATATCAGCTGTTACCATTTGCGGCGGACCAAACAGCACCAAAGCCTGATCGATCAGATGGGGACCGAGATCAAAGAAATTACCGCTGCCCTCTCCCGGATTTTNCCGCCAGGAATTCGGTTTCCGTTTCTTCCGGAATCGGTCGAAGTGCGTCTGTTTCCCGGACCACATCCACACCCGGAATGTGCTCCCGTGACTCCTCCCGATAACGTTCCACTACTTTAGTGATGCGAAATTCGGGGATGGTCAAAATGACAGGCGCATGAAAAACACGCGCGGACATGCCAAAACCGATGATTGATGTCCTGATTTCATCAGTCATTGCTTTACCATTTATAATGATTTTTTATGATGGCCGGACAATCAATATACAAGGCATAAGAATTATTGTGGAAATAAGATTCCCGGCAGCGACTACCCGCAGCGACTACCCGCATGCGGCACCTTGGATAGCAGCACGCAATTGAAGTTGAATAAATGCGCAAGAATCAGTATCCCATCCAGTAGGACACTTTTACAAGGAATATATGCCGGGCCGGGGCATCGATCATATCGGAGTAGTCACTGACCGGTCGAAGCATCCCTTCGTTGCCGAAGGCCTGCCGTGATTGCTGCCAGACCAGATACAAAGATGAGCCAGGGCGAAATTCCCAGCGCAGAACAGCATTACCGCGCAGGGAACACATCTTGAAATCGGGATTGCTGAATCCAAAAGATTCAGCCGGACCGTCTTCTCCACCGGGGTTTACCTCGTAGCGTTCGCTGTCTTCATCAAACGAGATGCTGCCGATGTCGGTGCCGTATACCGAATATTCATACTTGCCCGGCAGGCTGAGCTCCTTGAAATTGCTAAAGTTGCCGGCCGATATGAAGGGCTGGACATAAAGCTGCAGGCTGAGGTCGGGTGTGAAGGTCCAGTCGGCCCGAATAGATACAGACAAGGTTTGCTGATCCATATCTGCGAATACATAACGACTTCCATACGTTGCTCTGGCAGCCGGATCGGACACTGTTGTCACATACTGCGTGCCAGTCCGGTTGCTGGTAAACAAAGGTTGCAGGGAGAGGTTTACTGACGGATGGGGCCGGTACGTCAGGTTCACATACCGGGTCAGACTGAAATCCCGGATTCCCGGAGACCGGTACATATTGAATCCCGCCGATACGCGGAAATCCTTTCTTGAATCAGAGTTGAGGTGGAGACCGCCCTGATAGCCAGCTGGTTTTCGTGCAATCGGACCACCCCGTGTCAGGCGGTCGTCAGAGGTCTCAAAACTGTAAATCCCTTCGGCGTTGACAGACCAGAAGTTCCTCAAGCGTACATGTCCGCCAAATCCATGCAAGTTGAAAAGGTACTTGCCTGCAGTATTCCACGAATTGAGAGTAGCTGCAAATATGCTCCAGTTTTGAAATACGCCCTGCGGCGAAGGTTGTTCATAACGGTGGATTGCGGTCAGGATGCGCCGGTCAGCCGCCCGCTGGAATCCCATGTCGTTGACTTCAAAACCCGGAGTGATGGCGTAATGGCGCAATTGTGTCGTCCAGTTTCGCGTATACCGGCTTACCATTACATCGGCAAGAAATCCCTGAATGCTGGTAAGGTCTGCATCGAAATCAAGATGCCGGGCATCCGGACGCTGAAAATAGCGTGCGCTTGAATTTTGCAGGCGCTGCATCACCTCCGTGCTGCCGTCAACGTGACTGGCTACAAAACGACCGTTGATCCGGTATTTGCGCTGACTCCAGCTGTGTTCGAAATCGAGGCCTGCACTTCCGGCATGTCCGGCCAGGAGCGCTTCAAGCGATGGCGTGGCCAGGTCGCGATAGACACCGTTTCCCATGAATCCCACCACCGTCTGACCGTCCCTGAAATCCTTTTTGACCCGCAAAACCGTGTAGTTTGACAGCGGCTCTACCGGCGCCGACCGTATTTGTCCATTCGGCATTTCGTAATCGGCAGATTGTTCCAAAGTGAGTGCGTTCAGCATCCCGAGAGACCAGCCGCCTGATGTTTTTCCACTGATTTTCACAGCTCCTGCAATCGGTGTCTGAGTGGGCATGTCGGCATACAGGGCCTCTTCCGGCACCTGCCCGTGTGGCGCGCGGCCAATCCTCCTGGAATAAAACACCGTGGGCTCATCGCCCATGCCTATCAAACCATTGAATCCAAAGCTGAAAATTTCAGATCCCTCCAGGAAAAACGGCCTGCGCTCGGAGTAGAACGTTTCAAAAGCCGAGAGGTTTACCACAGCGGGATCCACTTCCACTTGTCCAAAATCAGGGTTGATTGTGGCCGTGAGGGTTATGTTGGAATTGATACCGTATTTGACATCCGCGCCGATCCCCAGTCCGGCGCCGTACTCATTGATGAAAGGATTGTCAGCGGTTCCCGGGATACGGTCAAGCCGGCTTGATGCATACGGCATGATTTCCAGTCGTCTCAGGGAAGGAAGATCCCGCAGGTTCTCCAATGTACCAGAGCGGGAAACCAGGGCATCAGAGCCTGCAGGCACCGGCGACCAGAATGCCTCCTCGTCATTGCGCGCTGTTTCACGCAGGAAATTGATTCCCCAGCTCCGAATGTCCTCCTCCGATCCGTTATAGCGCAGCTGTGAAAACGGAATGCGGAGTTCAGCAGTCCATCCTTTCTCATCAATGGATGTGGCGGCATCCCAGACGGCATCCCAATTGAGGTCCGTTTGATTATCGTTGTAGATCAGCATGTCACGTTTTACGCCCCTGGGATTCACGCCGAACACAAAGGCCGTACGCAGGTCGTTGTAGCTATCAATGCCGACATGGATCCAGTCACTGTAGCCGCTCCCATCACGCCGGAACAGGGTTGCTGCAATCTGATCGGGGTCCGTCTCATACATGCGGGCCCCAATATAGAGTGCGGCATCGTCGTACAGTACCCTGATTTCTGTTCTTTCCGTCGCAGGCTGTCCATCATCCGGCGTGGTTTGTGTGAAACCCGTAGCCACATCCGCACGCTCCCATACCTTTTCGTCAAGCTTGCCGTCGATGACTATTGTGGACTGGTTCAGGCGGTATGCCCTGATGACATATCTGCCAGAGTCGTTATTGCCATTTTCCGGGTCATCCTCACGGTCAACGGACTCAAAGTGGTCCTTGTCCACCCTGCCACCCGGATTTGTTTCCATTGGTACCGAATCTGCCTCAACGGACAGCAGAAGCATCGGAAGCAAGAAAAGTGCAAAAAGAGGGCGCTGCACTTTGCTGGAAAAACAGCCTGCTAGTGTTCTGGGTGACCTTTTGAGTGAACTGTAGTATTCGTGTGACATTTCATCCATGAAATAATGGTTTCATCCTGTAAACATCTTTGAGTACGTGTTTTGCAGGAAAATTGTTTCAATCATGGATGTAATGCCGGAAACAACGGCGGCAGTCTTTGTCCGGGCCGGGAGATTGCGCGTTATGACTTTCTATCGTATTTCCTACCGCTCCAGCACGCGCCGGTTGGCACGGATGATCGCCTTCGATTTTTCCTTGAGAAGCTGGGTGGCATCCATCATCATGGCCTCGTTGGACGGGAACGGCACCCGTTCGCCCCGAACCATGCGCTGCATATCCTCTGAAAGGGCACGCCTGTCGCCGGAATACTGTGCGAATTTGTGCTCGAAAATGGCCTCCACGCTGAGATTGTCGGTCCGGATGAGCTGGTCGGTTGCCGTTTCGTAAAAATCCAGCGCCCCGGCCACAAGGGCCGCTTTGCGCTGCACCGTCTCCGTGATCTGGGCGGCCACGGTGACCATGTTGGGCACGCGGATGTCGTTGCCCAGCGAATCCTTCCGCACGTTGCCGTTTTCGTCCAGCTCATAGCGCATGCCGTCCTGAATCTCCTGTGAAACACCGTGAGTGTTGTTGTTGATGCCCTCCGGCGAAAAGGCGATTTCGGTGAGGTTCAGCACCAGGAAGTAGTCATAGTCCACATTCTGGTTTTCCCAGGTGTCGAAATGGATCCAGCGGGTATTGAGATTGCTGAGCGCCACCTTGCGGATTTCGGCGTCGAAGAACTCCGGGATCACCATGCCTGAGTTGTTTTCGATGACAAACAGGGCATACGTGCGTCCCTCTCTTTCGGCAATGTCGAGATACTGATGCACATCCTCGTATCCCGGATAGATGCTGTGGGCCCGCTCAAATTCGGTGAAGGCCCGCCGTGCATTGTCCCGGCCGCCCTGATCCAGGAAACCGATTCCCCGCCGGTAGGAGACATCGGCGGCCGAAGCTTTCGACGCTATGATCTGCTCGTTGTAGTTGAAGAAGGTGAACTGGTTGCGGATCTGCGTGGGCAGGCGGCGCACTTTGTTCTGCCGGTCGTTGAGCAGCTCGTACAGCAGGTAGATCTCGATCCAGCTCTCCTCACGTCCCTCCATCTCCAGGAACTCGATTCGCTCGCGGTCGAAGGTATTCGCCAGCTCATAGGCCTCTTTCAGCACGCGAAGCTCTTTTTCGTCATTTGGCTTCTTCATCAAACGATCGGTGGACCGTTCAATGGCCCGGTCGTACTGCCCCCGTTGGAGCATTTTTTCAGAAGAGGCGCAGGATGCGACGATCAGCGCGATAAAGAAAAAAATTGCCGGTATTTGTATCCGTCTTGCCATGCCATCTGATTTATTGGGGCTATTGTTGGAAAAACTTGCAGTTAAAATAACACCTTTGCTCCAAATAAATATCATTTTATTGATCTGCGGTCATTCCTTTTTCACTCAATCATGAAGGAACAGCCTCTCAGGTAAACAGCGCCTCCCGGTGTAAAGCGGGTGCACGATCCGGACACATGCCTTCATTGACAAATACTATTGAGTAACACCGCATATATCACTATTATTAATGCCCCAATGCGGCAGGGCGTCGCAACAAGTAATATTAATACATTATTATGAAGAGACTGATACCATTTTCCATTCTTGTTTTGATCATTTCCGGCACCATTTCATCGATACCCTTGGCGCATGCGGCCGGAAGCAACCCCGCTTTCAACCATTCCGTCACCGACACCAACGATGTCACCGTGATATCGGAATGCATGGAAATCATCCACCCCGGCACCTACCTCCTGGAATCCGACATTACCGGCGGCGACACCTGCCTGGTCATCACGGCAAGCAATGTTACCCTGGACGGCAACGGTTTCTCGGTCATCGGCGAAGAGAATGGCTGGGGAATCCACGTGGACGGTTCGGAGCAACTCCTTTCCAATATCGAAATCCGCAATATCATTGTGGATGGATGGATCCTCGGATTGCTCGCCTCGAATCTTAACGAGAGCCGGATTACCGGCGTCACGGCGCGCAACAGTACCTCCAGCGGCCTTCGTATCGCCAACATATCGGACTCCGTAGTCGACAGCATCCGCACCTACAACAACCGTAACGGCATATGGTTTGGCAATAGGACACAGGACAATCAGGTTTCGGACATTACATCCCGCGACAACAGCCACTTCGGAATCTATGTTTCGGCATCTTACGGAAACCTGTTCGAGCGGCTGACATCCGTGAACAATCACGAAGGTGTTTACGTAATTGCGGCCGACAACAACCTGTTCCGGGAGGTGTTTTCCGACAGCAACCGGTTTTACGGCATCGACCTGCGCGCCAGCAGCCACAGCAACCGGTATGAACAGATCACGGCGAGCAACAACCGCTGGCATGGAATTCGTGTCGGGGAGTCCGACGACAATGAATTCGAGGATGTGCTCCTTCATTCCAACGAAATGGCCGGAATGTTCCTGGTCGGCGATCTGCGGTTCAACGTACGCGTTACCGGAAATTCCTTCCGCAATATCACGGCAACCGAGAATGAAGGCAGCGGACTATCCATCAGCGCGGCCGCTAATTCTCTATTCGACGGTGTGACGCTCAATAACAACGGTGAGAACGGCATCAGCCTCGGAAGCCGCAACCACGACAATATGTTCCGTAATGTCACCATCAACGGTACCGGACAGAATGGCATATCGGCACTCTTCAACAATCCGGACAACTTTTTCCACAACATTGCGATATCAAATGCCGGAACAACCTCAGCGCACCACTCCGTGCAAATTGGCGAGGACAATCCCGGCAATGAGCTCCGAAATATCGTCATCGCTTCCGGCACAAACGGCGTTTCGGTGCGCAGTGACTCCACGATGGTGGACAGCCTGGCTGTAAGCGGCGTGTCCGGCACGGCTGTGCATCTCTGGCAGGGAGCGGCGGGCAACAGACTGTCCAATCTCTTTCTGAGTGACAATACGCTTGACTTCCAATCGAGTGGACAAGCCAGAGGAAACAGCGTGGAATTCATGCTGCTGGACGGCGGCGCCGTATCGTTCGATGCACGCGATGTGAGCATCACCCATAACGATCCGCCAGAAATCATGCCCGGCGGACTGAAGGAACTGCCCTATTTCGTCGGGATTCACGGTTCGGAGACAGAAGATGACGACCCGTTCGTTGAGTACATCCGGTTCTACTATGATCCGGAAAAACTTGACGGATGGGACGAATCCACCCTGGAAATCTGGCGCTTTGACATCGAGAACGGCTGGACCCGTCCCGGCGGCAACAGCTACGCTTCCGGCGTGAATACCGCTGAGAAATACGTATACGCCAAAAACATCTCGGAATTCTCCTTTTTTGCCGTGCTCAGCAGCGAGGTGTCCACTTCCGTGGTGGAAATGGATGAGCTTCCGGACGCATTTCTACTGGCCCAGAACTATCCTAATCCGTTCAACCCGTCCACCACCATCCGCTATGATCTGCCCGAACCGGCCGAAGTCCGGCTGGAAGTCTACAACCTGCTTGGTGAACGTGTGGCCACCCTGGTGGATGCGCGGCAGGAGGCAGGGCGCCACCAGGTCAGCTTTAATGCGGCATCGCTTTCCAGCGGGGTGTACCTGTACCGGCTGCACGCCGGGGATTTCGCTCAGACCCGAAAACTGACACTCATTCGCTGAAATTAGCGGATTGACAGTCATTCCCAAATGTTGATCCGGGGAAAACGACACAATACTTGCAATTATCTAAATATGTATATATATTAATATCGTCAATTAACAAACCCCTGACCAATAAATGGAGATTATCATGAACAAACAGGTTGCAATTGCAGGAATAGGCGGGCTGGTAGCCGGTCTCATCGTCATGGCCATCGTCGGTTTCTACAGCCTTCCCGGAATGATGATGCTGGAGGATCAGTCACGCTACGACGACTTCGACACCACCGTTGAACAATTCGAACAGAAAGTAAGAGATGCCGGATGGAGCATCCTCACCGTGCATGACATGCAGGAAACGCTGAAGGGACACGGACACGATGTCAAAAGCGTGAAGATTTTTGAGCTTTGCTCCGCCCGTTATTCTGCGGAGATCCTGAAACTGGATGATGAGCGCATCGTTTCGCCGCTCATGCCATGCCGCATCGCCATATACGAAAAGAACGACGGAAACACCTACATTTCCCGCATGGATTCCGAACTGCTGGCCCGTCCCTTCGGAGGTGTCATCAAGGATGTCATGCAGGTTGCCGCCGTGGAGATCGAAGACGTGATCAAGCAGGTTATCAGATAACCTGCCGGCATGGCCCCGGTCAGGTGCTGGTATTACCTCGCCACCTCGCCTGACATAATTGTCATTACAGGCCGGACCATATCCTGGTGCTGCTCCCCGCGCACCCGGATCGTCCGGCTTTTTTTTATAGCAATACCATCTATTCACAGAAAATAACCTGCTTATAAATATTTTCTATATCTGAAATTTGCAGTACATTTGGGTAAGGGTAACAATAAATTATTAAAACGTAACACCATGCCCATTGTCCGTTTCAGCGTCTCCCTGGAAAAAGAGCTCCTGCAGTCACTTGATCAGTTTGCGGCCGAAAATCATTTCACCAACCGGTCTCAGGCGCTCAGGCACCTGATCAACGAGCATACGGTCACCCACAAGTGGCAGTGCAACAACCTGGTAGCCGGTTCCATCACACTGGTGTTCAACCACCACAGGCGGGATCTTATGAAAAAGCTGACGGACATCCAGCACGACTACCACGACATGATCCTCTCCTCGCAGCACTTCCATCTGGAGAAGGAGCTCTGCATGGAGATCATTGCCGTGAAGGGGAAGGCCGCCTCCCTTACCAAGTTGGCCGACCGCCTCATCGCCGTCAAGGGAATCCAGCATGGGAAACTGACCATGAGCCGGGCCGACTGAGACGGAGCGGAAACCAGGAGAAAAACCGACAGACAAACAAGCAACCAAACCCGCCAAAAGGCAACCAGCAAACAAACCACGCAGCCAACCGCATCCACCAAAAAAAATTTCGCCATGTGGTAATACGAATTGCAGAAAAGTATTAATAATGCCAAAAGTCAATGCCATGAACAACCTCCGCAAACCCGGGCAGCGAGCACACCGCCACTATCCTTCATCATTCCGTTTCATGTTAGTTTTTGCAGTATTTATTGCAACAGCCGCATGGACCACCTCCGCACAGGCGCAATGGCAAAGCGATACGCTCCACCGCGTGCTGGATGAAATCGAAGTCACCGCCACGAAGAATGTGCGCGCCCTGTCGGAGGTGCCCGGACGTGTGGGCGTCATCTCGTCGGAGGAGCTTTCCCTAACCCCGGCGGCTACCATGGCCGATGCGATGCGCAACGTCTCCGGCGTGAACACATCCAACAGTCTGGGCTTTTTCACCATGCGTCCCAGCGTCACCGTACGCGGTCTCTCCGGCGAGGAGCAGAGCCGCACGCTGGTGCTGGTCGACGGCGTGCCCATCAACAACACCGACACCGGCGGGGTCAACTGGAACAGCATCAGCACCGCCAACGTGAAGCAGGTGGAGGTGTACAAGGGTCCCGGCTCCTCACTGTATGGCAGCAACGCCATGGGCGGCGTCATCAATATCATCACGCGCATCCCGACCGAGCCCTTTTCGGCATCGGCGGGTGTTTCCTACGGCACTTTCAACACCTGGCGCAGCAACCTGAGCCTGACCGGCCGGCCCACCGAAAGGGTCACCGTCCACCTGCACGGCTTCCTGACCGACAGCGACGGCTACAACCCCGTCCCGCAGAATGACCGAACCGAGTCCGACGACTTCACCGTCCCGCGGTACATTGAGGATGCGGGCCTGCATTCCAAAGTCAACTGGAAGCTCAGTGAGCTGGCGGAAGTGACCGTCGTCTACGATTATTTCCAGAACGAGCGCGGCGAGGGGATTGTCATTGTGGAGCCCGGCACGTACCGCAAGTTTGACATGAACCGGGTGCGCCTGGGCGTCCGCGGTGAACGTAACGCCTTCCGCTACTCCCTCAACAGCTTTTTCCAGCGGGAGGATTATTTCCGTGTGAGTGAGCGCGGCACTCCCGGACAGAACTACTCGCGGTTCAACGTGGAATCGGACCGAGATGACATGGGCGCGACGCTCGACCTGTTCCACGATGCCGACGGCACTCATGCCCTTACCGGCGGGATCGAGTTCAAGGTCGGCTCGGTCGACGGCGGCGATTTCTACCAGACATCCGACGATGAGGTGATCAACCGGGGCAGTATGCGCTTCCTGGCCGGATATCTGCAGGATGAGATCAGCCTGCTCGACCGCCAGCTGCACCTGCTGCTCGGACTCCGGTACGACTACGTGACCTTCTACGACGGCTACTTCCGCGCCACCGAGGGCGTCATGTTCCGCGGTGCGCCACTGGCCGGGTACAACGATGACAACATCGAAAGCAACAGCTGGTCCACCTTCAGCCCGCGCATCGCCCTGCGCTACAATCCCTCGGACGTTGTGCACGGATACGTCTCCTACGCCCGCGGTTTCCGCGCCTCCATTCTGGACGATCTGTCGCGAACCGGTATCTTCCGCGGACGCATCAAGATCGCCAACCCGGAACTGGGTCCGGAGACACTCGACAATTTCGAAGCGGGACTGGAACTGCGCCCGTTCTGGCGGCTCTCCATCTCGCCGACCCTGTTCTACTCCCACGGCAACGACTTCCTCTACTTTGTCGCCCGCGAAATGCCTGACGGCTCCGATGTATGGCGGCGCGAGAACGTGTCTTCGGTCCGCATGGGCGGCGCCGAACTGGATGCCCGGTACTTCGTCAGCGACGCCCTGACCCTCACCGCAAGCTACACCCGCTACCAGTCCGAGATCCGCTCCTTCCCCGACCAGCCCGAACTGGAAGGCAAGGAACTGACCTACACACCTCATCACCAGGCAAGGGCTATGCTACAGTGGCGCAATCCGTTAGCAGATATCGGACTAACCGTACACTACAAGGGTTCGCAGTTCAGCAGCGATGACAACAATGCCAGTGGTGACGGCAGTCCCGAAATCGACGCCTGGACCACCTTCGACCTGATGCTCTCGCGCCGGTTCTTCGACAGCTTCTCCGCTGCCATCCAGGTCATTGACGTACTGGACAACCGCTACCTGGAGACCATCGATATCATGTCGCCCGGACGGATGGTCCACCTTAGCATCAACTATGATTTTGCGCGCTAATCACATCCGTCTCCTGCTTCACGCCATTTCGGCGGCTATTGCAAACCCGGTCTTTTCGACGATAAAAGCCGTTCGGATACCATATGCTGCGATGCTCCTGCTATCGGGCGCCATCGTCCTTGCCGTTCTCGTACTTGCCGGCTGCGGCGACTCGGGCAATGATTCCCGGGTGGATGCGGATGTGCCTGATTCCCTGGTGGTTGCGGGTGTGCCTGATTCCCGGGCGCACCCGTCACCTGAGTTCTGGTCCGTGACACCGGGACCCGACTCCGCTTCGCAGACCGTCCGCGACATGCTCGGGCGCACCGTGGTCGTGCCAAAGGACTTAGAGCGGGTGATCGCCCTGCGCGCCGGGGCGTTGCGCATGCTCGCCTACCTGGATGCGGTGGATCTGGTGGCGGGTATCGAGGAGCCGGAGCGCCGCTCCGACCGCCCCTATCTTTCCGCCTACCCGGAGCTGCGCAAACTGCCTCCCGTCGGACCCCACATGGGCGGCGATCCCGAGCTGCTCGTCGCCGCCCGGCCCGACCTGCTGTTCCTCACCTTTACCAACCGCGGTCAGGCCGATGATCTCCAGGCGCGCACCGGCATCCCGGTCATCGCCCTGGAATACGGCAATTTTTCTGATCAGCGCGACCTCTTTTTCTCATCGCTCCGCCTCATGGCCGCCGTCATCGGCAAAACAGACCGGGCGGACACCCTCATTTCCGGTATCCGGGCAACCATCGCCGAGCTGGAGACCCGCACGTCCGGCGTATCCGCAGATGCCCGGCCACGCACCTATATTGGCGGGGTCTCCTACCGGGGTCCGCGCGGCATCACCTCCACCGAGCCCTTCTATCCGCCTTTTCGGTTTGTCCAGGCCCACAACGTGGCCGGTGACATCCCGTCGCGCCTGATCAATCCCATCCAGGGAACCTACATCGATATCGAACAGCTCATCGTCTGGGACCCGGATGTGCTTTTCGTGGATCTGTTCAGCCTGCGCACGGCGGGACCCGATATCCGTCCGGGCACGCCGCTGGCCCAATCTCTGGGCGCCATCCGCTCCGGCGAGGTCTACGGTGTGCTCCCCTACAACAACTACGCCGCCAACTACGAGGCCATCCTGGCCAACGCGTGGTTCGCCGGAAAGGTTTTATATCCCGACCGGTTTCACGATATTGTCATCTCCGAAAAAGCCGACGAAATGTTCCATCTTTTCCTGGGCCGGCAGATTTACGATGACATTCGCGAGCAGTATGGCGGGTATCGCCGTCTGGAGCCGGATCAATTCTGAATCCGGGCACAGACAGAGGTGACAGCAAGGAAAGGAAGTGGAGGTGGCAACATATTCACACAACAGAATAACATGAACGGACATAACGTCCTGGTGACATACAGCCGCCACATTCGCAACCGGCTGCTCTTCATCGCACTGGTGATGGCGGGCATCGTGGTGGTCGGGATGGCCGCCATTGTCTCTGGAGCCGCCGGCATCGGGTTCCGGGATGTGATTTCCGTCTTCTCGGGCAGCGCCGACGCCGCCACGACCCAGATCGTCATGCAGATCCGCATGCCGCGTGTACTGGCGGCACTGCTGGCCGGTTTCGCACTGTCGGTTTCCGGAGCCGTGATGCAGAGCATCCTCCGCAATCCGCTGGCCTCACCCTTCACTCTGGGCATCTCCGGCGCCGCGGCGTTCGGTGCCGCATTCGCCATCGTGGTGCTGGGCGCCGGCAGCATGGTCGACGCCGGATCGCTGTACCAGGACACGGCCGCATCCAGCCGGGACGGACTTCTGATGCGCCTGGGCGACCGCTACCTGATCATGGGATCGGCCTTCGTCTTCAGCCTTGGCGGCACGTTTTTCATCCTCGCCATAGCACGGTACCGCGGTGTGACGCCCGAGGTGATGGTGCTGTCGGGCATCGCCATCGGGTCGCTGTTCAGCGCGGGTGTGTCGGCCATGCAGTTCCTGGCCACCGAGGCCGAGCTGGCCGCCATCGTCTTCTGGATGTTCGGGGATCTTGGACGCGCTTCGTGGCAGGAAGTGTCGGTCCTGGCGCTCGTGATGGTGCCGGTCTGGCTGTTCTTCACCGTGATGTCCTGGAACTACAAGGCGCTGCAGTCGGGCGACGAGTACGCGCAGAGCCTGGGCGTCAACCCGTTCCGGATCCGGCTTTTTGGAATGCTGGTGGCCTCGCTGGCCACGGCAGTGGTGGTCAGTTTTTACGGCATCATCGCGTTCGTCGGGCTGGTGGTGCCCCACATCGTGCGGCGCTTCATCGGCGGCGACGAGACGTTCCTGATCCCGGCGGCGGCGCTGTTCGGCGCGCTGTTTCTGCTTCTGTCGGATACGGTGGCGCGCACGCTATTCTCGCCGATCATCCTGCCGGTGGGCATCCTCACTTCATTCATCGGCGCCCCGCTGTTCCTGTTCCTGCTGCTTCGGGGGCTCGGGAAAAGCTACTGGAACTGACACTGCGACACCAGGAAACCACCCGCACAACTGAAAAAAACATCCACACACACAACGGCCAACAGGTCCACCGACACATTTTAATACCAAATACATCAATCAGTAACTGAATCCGGCAAAACATCCACATACACGCACAAATGCACATATCCCTCCAAAACCTCACTTTTCGGTACGACCGGGACCCGGTACTCAGGGAGGTCCGGGTGGATATGGACCGCGGTGATCTGGTGGCCCTGGTGGGACCGAACGGCTCCGGCAAAAGCACGCTGATCAAATGCATCAACGGCATTTTGCCCGTCCGCGAGGGGGATGTGCTCATCGACGGGACCAGCGTCCGGTCAATTCCCGCCGTCCGGCGCGCCCGACTCATGGCCTACGTGCCGCAGAGCGAGCAGAAGAGCGTTCCGGTGCAGGTGTTCGATGCGGTACTGCTCGGACGCAAGCCGTACATCCAGTGGCGGCCGTCGCGCGCCGACCTGGAGCGCACCGCCGAGATCCTGCGCCGCCTCGACCTGGAGGATGTGGCCATGCGCGAAGTGCACAGGCTGAGCGGCGGACAGCAGCAGCGCGTCTTCATCGCCCGGGCGCTGAACCAGCAGCCCGACATCCTCCTGCTCGACGAACCCACGGCCAACCTCGACCTGAAATACCAGATGGAGACCCTGGAGCTGCTGCGCGACCTGGCCCGCGACGGTATCACCGTGGTCATAGCCATGCACGACATCAACATGGCTTCGCTGTTCGCCAACCGCGTGGTGATGCTCAAGGGCGGGGCCGTCTTCGCCAGCGGCGGACCGGAAATCGTGACCGCCGAACATGTAGAGCAGCTTTTCGGCGTGAAAGTGCGGGTGGTCCATGACAATGGCACACGATTCATCGTGCCCGACCGCTTCTGACCTTCCGCCGGTTTTTTTTACTTTCTCCATCCCGGCCAAAAATCCCCGCTCCACAAGACCACAAAAAAAACTGCCTTCCCACCCCGGTGCTTTTGCTGATCCTTCGATACGCCATAAATGCATCTTTGCCATTGACTTTGCAGTCCGTCCTCTTTATAATATCGATAACCGATATCGAATAACGATAATGACAAAAGACCGCTTGTTTAGAAAACTCTTTTTAGGCTTTGTGCGGATCCACATCCTGCACCACTGTGCCGAAAGACCATGGTACGGACAGGAGATGCTCGAGGAGCTTCATGAACACGGATACGAGTTCTCTTTCGGCACTCTCTACCCGATCCTGCACGCCCTGGAAAAGGAGGGGTGGCTGAAACGGAAGGAAAAACTGGTGGATGGACGATGGCGCAAATATTACGAGGCAACCGAATCCGGCAGAATGGTGCTGCAGCAGGCGCGCAAACAGGTTCGTGAACTCGCAGAGGAACTGGATGAATACGACAATCAAAAAAACTGACAATGACTGAAATAGGGAACAATAGCCCCCAAGCGGAAGGTGCGGATCGTGATGCCACAGAGAAAAAGGCGGTTCGCTGGCCGGTATTCCTGAAGGATGTCCTGGTCTGCTCGCTGGGTGCGTATGGCGGACCCGAAGCGCACATGAGCGTATTCATGGATCAGCTCGTGGCCCGGAAAAAATACCTGACCGAGGAGGACCTGATCGAACTGATCGCGCTGTGCAGCATCCTCCCCGGTCCCACCAGCACTCAGACCATAGTCGCCATCGGATACCGGGCGGGCGGACCTCTGCTCGCGCTGCTGACCATGCTCGTCTGGGCGCTTCCCGTCCTGGCGGCCATGACAGCTCTTTCGTTCCTCTACCAGTTCCTGGCCGCCCGGGAGATCTCCGAGGACATCCTCCGCTTCATCGGTCCCATGGCGGTCGGTTTCATCATTGTCGCCGCGTTCCGCATCGGCCGCAAGGTGGTCACTGACACCACCACGGCCCTGCTCATGATTTTCGGCGCCGTGACCACCTGGTTCATCCGCGATCCGTGGATCTTTCCGCTGGTGCTGGTCATCGGCGGTGCGGTCAGCATCATGATCGCCCGGGAATCGGACATCTGGAACCGGGTCCGACTGGATCCGCCGTGGCGCTACCTCGGCATCTTCGCCTTTTTCGCCCTCGGCGGAATTTTTCTGGCCACCGTCTTCGAAAACCGCCTGGTTGTGCTTTTCGAGAGCTTCTACCGCTACGGCTACCTGGTCTTCGGGGGCGGACAGGTCGTGGTACCGCTGATGCACAGCGAACTGGTGCAGATCAGGGAGTACATGACCAACCAGGAGTTCCTGACCGGTTACGGTCTGGTGCAGGGGCTGCCCGGACCGATGTTCAGTTTTGCCGCCTATGCCGGCGGGATGGCCGCGCGCGACGGCTCGGCCCTGCTGCAGGTCGGCGGGGCGCTCGCCGGCGGGATCGGCATATTCCTGCCGGGGCTGCTGCTGATCTACTTCGTCTATCCCGTCTGGGAAAACCTGAAGCAGATCCGCGCTGTACGCATTTCGCTGAAGGGTATCAACGCCGTCGCGGGCGGACTCATCGCCATTGCCGCTGTCATCCTAATGCAGGCCAGCGGCTTCCAGCTTGAGAACATCATTGCCGTGGCACTGGCTGTCGCCATGCTGGCCACCGGCAAAATCCCCGCGCCGCTGATTGTTGTCTTTGCGCTTGCCGCCGGCATACTAATTTAAATCATCTTCACGTAAGCGTTTATATTAAAGGGTAGTGTCACGCAAAATATAAAGATGGTGAGGATGCGGGATTTGTGGATACAGGATCCCGGTCCGCACGATCACTCACACCTGATCAGGCTATGTCACACGTACTTTCCATGAATCCGGTCGGCGTTGTCCGCAATGACTGCACGGATCCCGCACAGGCCATGCAGATGCAGGACGCTGAAAGCGTCATCCTGGTGGACGAGGCCTTTGCCGACGCCCTCCATATGATCGACAGCTGCGAGTACCTCGATGTGGTGTTCCATTTACATCTTCCTGAAACGGGAGGGAGAACCAAAACGGGAACCGCAGCGGGAGCGGAAACGGATGCAGATTCCGGAACGGTATCAGATGCCGCAGCGGGAACGGGGGCAGATTCCGGCACGGTATCAGATGCGGCAGCGGGAACGGGGGCAGAGCCGAAAACGGAACCGGCGTCGGAAACGGCTGGCGGCTGGAAGCGCACCACCAGGTCCGGCGAATTGCGCGGCGTCTTTGCCTCGCGCGCCCCGGTCCGTCCCAACCCTGTCGGCATCACCACAGTGCGGCTCGTGGCACGTGATGGAAACAGGCTGCGGGTGACCGGGCTTGATGTCGTCGACGGCACGCCGGTCCTGGATATCAAATCGTGCAACACCTCACATCTTGACGATGCACCTTGTGGAGCATCGAACCACATCCACACATCCCTGCTGAAATCCAATCCGCGACTGGCCATCCAGAGATACATCCATGCCGGCGACACGGAGAAACTGCTGATGCTGGCGGCCCAGTTCCACGGACACTACTGTCCGGGCCTGGCCATGGGCGTGATGGCGGCGGTCCATGCAATGCAAGAGCTTGACCGTGACAACGCTTACCCGGACAGCGTGACCGACGATGCCAAACCCGCTGAAACCGGTGGCGAAAAAGCATCCGGACCTGAATCCGATGGTCTGGAAGACCTGCTGGCCATTGTCGAGACCAACAACTGCTTCGCCGATGGGGTGCAGCTGGTGACCGGGTGCTCCTTCGGCAACAACAGCCTCATTTTTGAGGATCTCGGCAAGACGGCGTTCACCCTGACCCGGCGCGACGGCAACGGGGTGCGCGTCATCTCCCGGCACGAATCGCCGGCCTACGTCCGCGAGGCCTTCCCCGAATTTGACCGGCACTACCAGCGCGTTGTCAAGGAGAAGGTGCGCGACGATGCCGCCGTGGCCGCTTTTCGAAAAAGCGGGGTGGAGCGCTCCTTCGGTACCCTGAACCTGGATTTCAACCGCATGTTTGAGGTGCAGCGGGTCCGGGTGGATGTCCCGGAATATGCTCCGTCGCACGAGAGCTGTGTCTGTGCGAATTGCGGCGAGAGCGTGATGGCTACCCGTATGGTGGATGGCGGGGACGTATCCACAAGAGGCCCGAACACTCCCGCGACGACAGTGGAGAACCGCAAACTCTGCCTTAAATGTGCCGGCAAGCCGTATTCTGTGCTGGATGGGCACGGGATCCGGATTTCGGGTGGATGAGCCGGACGAGCAAAGCGCCTGAATCCTGCGGCCGGGCGCGCCAGACAAAGCGACTTCAGAAATCAGATATCAGGCACCGGGCACCGGGCACCGGGCACCGGGCACCGGAAAAAACAAAATGATCGATTAACCGCCATAATGGCGACATAAATCACTGCCCATGCACGAACTTTCGATTGCCCTGAACATTGTGGATATCGCATCGACCGAAGCCCGGAAGGCCGGTGCCACGCGCGTAACGGACCTGGACATTGAGGTGGGGTCGCTGTCGGGCGTGATCGTGGAGGCGCTGGAGTTTGCCATGGAAGTAGCGGTCAGGGACACGATCCTCAGTGAGGCACGGGTCGCCATCCACCCGGTGAAAGCGCAGGCGCGGTGCCGGCAGTGCGAAGCCGTGTTTGAGGTAAGGGATTATTTTGAGGAATGCCCGAAATGTGAATCGCTGGATTTACAGGTCACTCGGGGCCAGGAGCTTAAGGTTCGGTCGCTGAAAGTTGAATGAATGACAGACAGGGCGTTGTGCCGCAGCGCGCCGGGCCGGACCGGCCGGATTGAGAATGAGCCCCGAAATGATTACCTTGAAGGTTCCGGATCTCGTTATCGGGCCGGAAACAAAACCATATTTTTCCTCCTTTTATCTCATCGTTTTTAATCATCTCACAGAGGTCTCGATATGTGCGGAACTTGCGGATGCAGCGATCCCGAAGGCGTGGTAACCATCCGCCGACCGGGAAGCGACCAGGAACATACACAGCCCCACAATCACGGGCATAGTCATGGGCATAGTCATGGCCACGATCATCACCATGGCCACGGGCACAGTCTCCATCATCACGGACATTCTCACGGGCATGCTCACAGCCACGATCATCACCATCCCCACAGCCATGACCATGGACACGGTCAAGCGCATGATCATTCGCACGGGCACGGCCATCATCATGATCACGGGAAAAGCCGGGAAATCCAGCTGGAGCAGGACATCCTCTCCCACAACAACATGCTGGCCGAGCGCAACCGCGGATATTTCGAGGCGAAAAACATCACGGCGCTGAATTTTGTCAGCTCCCCCGGCGCCGGCAAGACCACCCTGCTCGAAAAGACCATCACGGCACTCAGGGAGGAGCTTCCGTTTTTCGTGATAGAGGGCGATCAGCAGACCATGAACGACGCCGAGCGCATTGACGCCACCGGGGCACCGGTCATCCAGATCAATACCGGAAGCGGCTGCCATCTGGATTCAGTAATGGTCAACAGCGCCCTCAAGCAACTTTCTCCCGACCCCGACTCCCTGCTGCTCATCGAAAACGTGGGCAATCTGGTGTGTCCGGCCTTGTTCGATCTCGGCGAAGCCAAGCGCATCGTCGTGATCAGCGTGACCGAGGGCGACGACAAGCCCATCAAGTATCCGACCATCTTCCGCAACTCCGACCTGTGCATCATCAACAAGATCGATCTGCTGCCGTACGTGGAATTCGATGTCGAGAAAACCAAAGAATACGCGCGCAGGATCCAGCCGAACATCGAGTTCCTGGAAACCTCCGCGACCAAGGGCGACGGCATGGATGCATGGTTTGAATGGCTGAAAAAGCTGAGCAAACCGCAAACAGACTGACTCACAGGCCGCATATCCGCTTACCGCAGTATACGCGCTCCGAAACCGGTCCGCTCACAGGCCCGCTCAATCCTTGTCAAACATCCGTGCGTTCCTGCGCAGGAAATGGATCTGCTCAAACTTCTCCGAGTTGATCTTGTCGTCCACGATCATCCCCCGGAAGTCGTCCACGGAAGCAAAGCGCTTCTGTTTCATCCACCATTTGAGGTCCTCCAGCATATGGGTGATGTAACCGAGACCCTGGATGTACAGAACCGAGCAGAACTGCGTCACCGTGGCTCCGGCCAGAAGCTGCTTGACCACCCCTTCGTAGTCATGCACCCCTGTATTCGCCGCCAGGTCGCAGGAAACATTTTTGGACAGCACTCCCACCCACCGGAGCGACTCCGACATCTCTCCCGGTGAACTCAGGTAGTTTTCGGATGTCACCTCGAGCTCCTCAATGTCAATATCCGGCCGGTAATACCGGTTGAAGACTACCAGTGCATCGGCACCTGCCTGTTCCATACCTCTGGCAGCACTGATCAGATTGGAGAAATAGGGTCCTGTCTTCACGGCGACCGGAATATCCACCCGCTTTTTCACCTCGGCTATGATATCCCGGATGTTCTGTTCCGGTTCCTGCGCCACCGGTTCCTCCCCGACGCCCGGAATATGGGTTGCCACATTGAGCTCCAGGGCGTGCGCCCCTGCTTTCCGGACCTCCTCCGCAAAGGAAATCCAGCTGCCCGGAGTGAAGCAGTTGATGCTCGCAATCACCGGAAGCGACACTTCGTTGCGAACTTTTTCGATGTAACTCAGGTACGGCCGCAAGGTCTGTCCCTTTGATATTTTTTTGACATGTTCCGCCGCCTCGGGATACCAGTGATACATATCCTCCTCATCAAGCCGCCCCTCGAGTTCGTTGACAATCTGTTCCTCGTACAGCGAACGCAGCACCACCGCACCGGCACCGTGGGCCTCGCAGGCACGCACATTCTCAATGTCCATCGTCAGGGGTGATGCACTTACCACCAGCGGATTCTTAAGGTCAAGCCCCATGTAACGCGTTGTCAGTTCCATTTCACACTCCCGTCATTATGCCTTTGAACCATTCCCCGGCTTCTTTTTTGTTTCCTTCACCGATTTTGAATCCTTCATCGTCGACGCTGCAGTACGGTCGGAGAGCTCGTCCAGTCGACCCGGATCCCTGAGGATTTGCCGCAGCGTCTTCCAGGCCTTGCCGAGATTCTCTTGTGCGCCCGGACTCAGAGGCTCCTCCAGCTCCCACTCATACCCCTTGATCTGCAACAGCCAGGACGGCGGAGCAGGACCATACAGCGTTTCGTACAACGCCAGGATGAACCCCGGCGAAACCTGATGCATCGTGAACGTTTCCTTGTCATCGGCCGCCACGGCAGCCAAGTCAAAGTCGGCAATACGCTCATCCATGCTGGCATCCACAAAAATAATCAAGTCCATGCCTTCAATGAGCGTAACATCTTCCACCAAAAGCTGATAGCCCACATCGAGTGATATATTTTCGAGACCTTCTTTTCGCACCCAGTCCTCAGCGAGCTCTATGAGGGCTTGTCCCAGCCCATCGTCCTGCCGGCCCGGGTTGCCGTAGCCGTAAATCAGTATTCGCCTGTGTTCAGTCATAGAAACTGTTGTGATTCCAATGGTGCCCCTGATTCAGGGTTTACGGAAGATCACCAATTTTGCTGTGCAAATGAAATGGCCATGACGGCTGCCCGTCACAAAGGAGCATGATTATAATCGTCATGGCCATTCTATGTGACCTTATGAATCAGAAATTGATTTAAACAGATGAAAGAATATCAGATGGTCCCGGACCAGCGTGCTTTCCGGTCGATCAGACACCCATGACGATCGACCAGTGTGATCTCCAGCGGCATACGTCCGATGGCGTGCGTGGCGCAGCTCAGGCAGGGATCATAGGCGCGTATCGCCACCTCAACCGCGTTCATCATGGGTTCGGTGATGGTCTTCTGTCCGGTCATCTGCTTCCGGGCCACTTGCTCCACCGCCTCGTTCATCGGCTGGTTGTTGTTGGTGGTGGATACGATCAGGTTGGCCATGGTGATCTGGTCCTCCTCGTTCACCCGATAGTGGTGGAACAACGTGCCGCGCGGCGCTTCCAGCAGACCGATGCCTTCGGGATACCGCTTGCCTTTGGTGAGCAGGTCATCTTTCAGGATGTCGGGATCTTCCAGAAGAAGCTTGATGGATTCGGCCGCGAACAGGGTCTCGATGAGACGGGCCCAGTGCGTGTGCATGCACATGTCGTTCGGGCGGCCGTCAGTGTAGGATTTGTACGTCTCAAAGGCCTCCTGCGCCCGGGGTGTGGGGATGTGCTCGCAGGTGTTGAGCCGGGCCAGCGGACCCACGCGGTACCATCCATCCTGTTTACCGAGTTCGGTGAGGAAGGGGAATTTCATGTAACTCCAGGAGCGCACTTCCTCGCCGATGTAATCAAGGTACTCCTGGTAGTCGATATCGTGCAGTATCTTCTTGCCATCCGCGTCCACTGCCCGAAGTTTGCCATGGTACAGGTCCATGGCCCCGTCCTTGCCGACCAGGCTGAGATGGTTGGACGGAAAACGCGAAAACTCATCCACCATCTCCCGGTTTTTCTTGTGGAAATCACGGAACAGGGTGATGGCCGCTTCCGCCCATTCGATCATGGCGTCGGCGTTGAGCGGATCCTCCCCTTTCAGGAATCCGTCGCGCTCCTCTTCGGTGAGCGATCTGTTGACGCCCCCCGGTATGGCACCGGTGCCGTGTATCTTCTTGCCCGCCGTGGCTTTGATGATTTCCTGCCCGAATTTGCGCATCATCACACCCTGGACGGCGAGGTCCCTGTACTCGGGCGTCCGTGCCAGGGCGATCACGTTGCGCCGGGCCGGATCCGCATCCACCCCGAACAACAGGTCCGGCGATGCCAGGTGGAAAAAATGGAGCGCATGGGATTGCAGGATCTGTCCGTAGTGCATCAGGCGGCGGATTTTCTCGGCGGTGGGCGTGAGTCCGTCGCCCGTTCCGGCCCCGACGATGACATCGACGGCTTTCGCCGCTGCAAGATGGTGGCTGACCGGACAGATGCCGCAGAGCCGCTGGACGAGGACCGGCGCCTCCCAGTAGGGGCGACCCTGGACAAACCGCTCGAAACCCCGGAATTCCACGATGTGGAGCCGGCTTTGGATCACTTCCCCATCATCGTTCAGGTGGATGGTCACCTTTCCGTGCCCTTCCACACGCGTTACCGGCGATATGGTGATTTTTTGTGCCATGGCGTTGGAATCAGTCGAATTTGAAGACCTCGTAGGGCAGGTCCATTTCCTTGTTGTGGATGAGCGCGGTGAGCGCCTGCCAGAGCAGCTCGGCATCCGGCGGACATCCCGGCAGGAAATAGTCCATCTTGACTACTTCATGGCACGGGTACACACGGTTCAGCAGCACCGGCAGCTCCTCGTCGTTCGGCAGCACCTTACCCTCGTTGTAGTTGCGCACCGACGGGCCGTTGAGATAGGCCTCCTCCAGGCATTCGCGCACCGAAATGCCGTTGCGCATCGCCGGCAAGCCGCCCATAATGGCACACTCGCCCATGGAAATGAGGATGCGGCAATGGTTGCGGAACTCCCTGAGCACGTGCACGTTCTCGTCCAGACAGCAACCGCCTTCGATCAGTCCGATGTCGCATTCCGCGGTGAACTCCTTGATGTCGTTGATCGGGGATTTGTTGAAATCCACCAGCTCAATCAGATCGAGGATGCGCTCATCGATATCCAGGAGCGACATGTGGCATCCGAAACAGCCGGCGAGGGATGCGGTGGCGATGACCGGTTTTTGCATGGCGGACCTCCTTTCGGATTGCTGGCTTGATTTCTGATATTCAATCGAGATTTAGGCTATTTCCAAACTTGTGTGTCGATACAGGTTGTGCCTGAATGAATGGCTGTTTGACAGGGGCGACGCTTTAAAACCGGTCACAAGTCGCTCCCGATCGGTTTCTTGTCGTACATGCGCTGGCCGATCGGCGTTTTGAAGGCTTCATCGCGCGGCATGATGGCCCCGACCGGACACACATCCACCGCCTTGCGCGCCCGTTCCTCGGTCAGCTGTCCCGCAAGGTCGGGATCCACATAGATCCTGGTTTCGAACCCGCGGTCCAGGAAAGCAAAGATGCTTCTGCCTTTCTCATCCTTGACCGCACGCACGCACCGCTTGCACAGGATGCACCGGTTGTGGTCTTTGACGATCCTTGGATGCGAGGCGTCGATCGGGCGCTTCGGATAGAAGTACGGGTACCTCGGGACCGTCATCCGGTATCGGTAAGCCAGCGCCTGAAGCTCACATTCCCCGCTTTTTTCACAGGACGGACAAAAGTGGTTGCCCTCGACAAACAACATCTCTATGATCGCCTTGCGCAAATCATTGAGCTCTGAGGTGTCGTTTTCAATCTCCATGCCCGGTGCTATCTTCGTGGTGCAGGCGGTCATCAGCTTGCCGTTCACCCGCACACTGCAGATCCGGCAGGCCCCTTTCGGCGGGACTCCCTCCAGGTTGCAGAGCGTCGGTATGTACCGGTCGTTCTGGCGGGCGGCATCAATGATAGTGGTGCCTTCCCTTGCCATGCATTTCAAGCCGTCGATCGAAAAACTGCTTAGTTCGGCCATTGCTCTGTACCGTTACGTGTTAGTCAGCATGAGTATATCGTCCGGTTGCCACCATAGCCTCCTGCGTAGCGCGGGTCAGGTCAAATCCGGTATCGTAGCGCATCTCACCGCGGATTTTCTGGTCGTAGAGATGACGGAAATTCCGGATACTGGTGACAATGGGATTGGCAGCCGTCTGCCCCAGGCCGCACCGGCTGCTCTTGAGCACCCTGGCCCATTCAAGCATATCGGTGATGTCGGATTTCACCCCGCGGGCATCCAGTATCTTGCGCAGCTTGTCGCGCAGGATCACCGGCATGATCCGGCAGGTGGAGCAGGAGCCGCACGACTCCTCGATGAAGAACGAGGTGAAGTTGAGCACCACATCCTCCAGCAGATCGCGGGTGTGGTTGAAGATGATCAGCGACCCGCCCGTGGACAGGTCGGCGTAGCACAGGACGCGGTCGAAATCGGACGCCCCGACCAGTGAGCCCGACGGTCCGCCCACCTGCACCGCCATCACGTCCTCGGCGCCGGCCATGCCGCAGATGTCGTTGACGCTGAATCCCCATTCCACCTCGTAGATACCCGGATAGCGGCAGTCGCCGGAGATGCTCAGCACCTTGGTGCCCGTCGAGTCCGTCGTGCCGAACGAACGGTACCAGTCCGCCCCGTGCAGCAACACTTTCACTGCCGAACAGAACGTCTCAACGTTGTTGACAACGGTCGGCTGTCCATGGTACCCTTTTTCCACCGGGAACGGCGGCTTGTCGCGCGGCTCACCCCGCTTACCTTCGGCCGATTCGATGAGCGCCGACTCCTCGCCGCAGACATAGGAACCGGCCCCGTACTGTATGCGCACATCGAAATCGAACCCCTCGATGCCGGCGATATTTTTCCCCATCAAGTTCCGTTTGTAGGCTCCGGCAATGAGTTTTTCCAGGTAGGTTTTCAGGTACTCGTATTCATGCCGGACGTACAGGATGCCCTGGCGGGCGCCGATGGCGTAGGCCGCCACGACCATGCCCTCGAGCAGCAGCTTGGGGCGCTCCGTGAGGATAACCCGGTCCTTGAATGTACCCGGCTCGCCTTCATCGGCGTTGCAGATGATGTATTTCTCGTCGGATTCGGCCTGACGACAAATCTCCCATTTCATGCCTGTGGGGAATCCGGCGCCGCCGCGCCCGCGGATGTTGGACCGCTTCATTTCATCGATGACCTGTTGCGGGGTCATGCCGGGCAGTTTCTTGCGGATCACCTCGCCCGGCTTGTAGTCGGGATCCAGCACCGGTCCGATCTTGCGGATGTTGTTCCTGACCACCGCGCGGACGTCGGGATTGCTGTTCTGGCCGTCACCGTACCCTTCCACCACCAGCTCTTCGACGCTCTTGCCTGCCCTGATGTCGCGGACCAGCTCCTTGACCCGGAAAGGCGTGAGGTTCGGAAAGATCTTGCCGTTGATGATGGCGGCGGGCTCCTGATCGCTCATGCCGATACAGGAGGTGTCGAACAGCCCTATCAGCCCGTCCCTGGTCACCGAATTGAAGGGGATCCCCGCTTCCACCTCGAATGTGCGCGCCACCGCATCGCGTCCCATCATGTAGGCATTCACGCTGGTATTCAGATAGATGGCGTATTTACCGGTCGGCTTCTTGGAGAAGAAATGGTAAAAAGACCGGGTTTGCTCGACATCGGCCGTTGAAAGCCCCAGTCCCTCTGCGATTTTTGCGATGGCCGGATCACCGATAAACCCATGTACACTTTGAACATCGATGAGGATGTCCATCAATCGGCTCGCATCGCTGTTGTATCTGGCGATTACGGAGTCAACACTTTCTGCCATAAGACCTCCTTTTTGGATCTTCAGGGAAAGTACTCCTCGTCAGTTTCGCTGACTTATGTCATATTACAGTTAATTCTGCACTTTTTCTACACGGATGCAACTATTTAAACACTTTATTACCAGTGGCAACTTCGCTCGCTGCCCTTCAGCAGGTTTGCCGAGTTCGCCGCTTTCCCCGTTTGGCTGGATTCCCGTTCTGCAGCCCCTCTTCCCGGCTTCTTTCAGGCTCGTCACCGGCCGGCTATCTCACGGGTAATGCAAAGGGCCAGCTGCGGCAGCGCCGCTTCCACTGGCGGGGTCAGCCCCTCTTTCATTTCCAGTGAAACCGGCTGGATGGCGGCAATACGCACCGATTCCGGAAGCATGCCCAGTTTGGCAGCCAGTTCCAGGACCTTCAGGATGTCCAGGTCGTGCAGGGAATAGCCGACCGTCTTGATCGTGCGCACTTCATCCGGATTGAAAACGCGGACCTCCCCCTGCTCACCCCCAAAATCGACCGCATCGGCAATGACCACCCGGTCGTAATCCTCAAGGTGGTGCAGCAGGGTCATGCCGCCTGTGGCCAGCTCCACGATGCTGACATGATCCGGCAAATCGTCCAGATGTTCCAGCACCCGGACCCCGGCCCCGTCGTCCGACATCAACGTGTTCCCAATGCCAATTATCGCCGTCTTTATCGTATCTGTCATTCGATTCACACTAGTTACAGCAACCAGAGGTGTAACGCAAGACACATCCTGTCACATTGAGAGACCACCGCAAAGCACACGGTTTCCGAGAGGCGTTTCAGCGTTTCCACGCCACGTTCAGGAAGTGGGTCGAGCAGGAAATGCAGGGATCGTACGCCCGGACCAGCATCTCCAGGCTCAGTTCGATCTCCTTCTCGGGTTTGTCCAGCAGGGTGGGCGCAAACGCTTCAAAATCGTGCTGGATATTGTTGTGGTTCTGGTTTGTGGGGATCACGCAATTCGCACTGGCGCAATAGCCCTCGCTGTCATACACGTATTCATGGAAGAGGATGCCGCGCGGCACATCCACCGCACCCACACCGCGACCCGCTTTCGGTATGATCACCGGACGGGGCTCGTCCTTGTAGTCCTCCATCAATCGGTCGATCAGCGAAACCGAATCCTCAATGGAGTGGACGAACTCGACCAGCTGGGCCACGTTGTTCATGAACGGATTGTGGCAGACCGGCTTGAGGCCGAATTTTTCCGCCCATTGCTTTGCCAAAGGCGAAAGATGCTCATAGTTCAGGTTGAGTCGGGCCAGGGCGCCCACCATGAACGCCTCGCGCTTGTTCTTGCAGTATTTGGCCGTGGATTGCGGCACCACGAACTCGTTGACCACATCCACGTACTCCTCTACCGGATAGGTGCCGGCGTCGGTCGAGCCGATCAGCCCGTCGTAAAGCGCATATTCGTCCTCGGCCGTCAGGGCAATGAACTCGGTCTCCCGGGTGAAGTCCGGCAGCGCACCGGCATTATCCAGGATGATGCCGGCCACCAGGTTGGCGGTGTCCACCGAATCCAGCAGCTTCTTCCGGTATTCCTTCAGCTTGAGCGGCGACGGGGTCTTGTAAAACCCGCCGGGGATCAGGTTGGTTGGATGGGTGGTGCGTCCGCAGACCACTTCCGAGAACTCGTTGGCCAGACGGTGCAGCTTCACTACGGCCAGGACGGCATCTGTATGGGTCCGGACCAGCGGAATCACGCTGCCTGTACCGAACAGGTCCGGCGAAATCAGATATCCCAGATGCAGGATATGGCTCTGCATGTTCTCCCCGTGGATGGCCAGACGCCGCAGCAACTCACTCTGCGGCGATATTTCAATGTCCATGGCCGCTTCGGTGGCCTTGAGCGAGGCCAGCGTGTGCCCTATGGAGCAGATGCCGCAGATCCGTGAGGTAATCTGCGCGAGCTGGTGGTACGGCTTGCCGCGCACAAACGCCTCGAACAGCCGCGGTGCCTCGGACACCTCCCACATCACCTTTTCCACCTTGCCGTTTTTGGCGTTCAGCAGGATATTGCCGTGACCCTCGACGCGGGTCAGATGCTCGACGTTGATATTGATTTCTTTCAT
>SL_8KL_010_SEDDRAFT_10000446_pt1 | contig 35951 bp, 35 predicted proteins | sample SodLakKL_010_SED_4_FD_11160 | JGI IMG/M metagenome (IMG submission 11160)
GATCTTTGATGTCATCGGTGTGCCCTCCACTAAGCGAATATAGAACCGTCATGGTAAACGATGCCGGCGGGTGGGGGCATCCACCGCATCAGTTCAGTTTACGATCTGTTCGAAATCAATGCCTTACACGCAGGTCAAAGGCTGAAAATGGCATGGTTTTTCAAACACCCTGATAAAACAGTCAATTTTTTGCCTTTTTGGGCAAAAGATTTTCCTTTTTTGGGGTCTATTTTTGCCTCTGTCAGGTAAGCCCCTGAAAATAAACAGAACGAAAAACTCCGCCCCACCGGGCGGGGTTTCCGAGTTCTTGACCCACACCCGCTCTGATAATCGGCGATGAAACGTCTGGAGGGGAGAACGACAGCACCGCCCCGGAGGGCGGGGAGCGGGGTTTCCCTACAAGCGCAGCAGTGGGGTCACGCATCGCGGTGAGGATCTTTTCTGAGAGACGGATTATTCGGTCCTAGCTATTATTATGCTGGAAACTACCGAAATCCGTAACCGGTTGGAGAGGGATTATGTACACCAATTTTGAGGGAGAGCTGCCCGATTCCCTGTCGGAGCGCGTCGCCATGCTTGAGGGAATTATGATCAGCGCGGCCACTGGTGGTAGCCACGACGATCCTTTCTACTCGCCTCTCCGGACAGAGTTTATGAATGAACCTGATATTAGAGATCGGCTGCCCGACTTCGTAAGGAAGTATCGGACTCTCTCAGCGTTCTGGCCATACATCAAAGAGGAGTCCGGCACCTATGCTGGTCGGCGGCAGTTGATCACTGCGGCCTTCACACCATTGATCGATTACCTTGAAGCCCCTTATCGGACACCAGGAGATATGACTGTCACAGATGCGATGACGGTCTTTTCTGCCGATGGTGTGAGCGAAGCCTGGGCACGGGCACTGACCCGTTCTACGGCGGACCTGCGCCGCAGGATCGCGGGCCTTTCGATCATGATGGATATTACCCGGTCCTGAAAGGGGCCGTTTCCCTTGCGCCATGACCAGTTCATGTCGCATCTTGAAGCGCAGCAATGGTCAGAGGCCTTGCAGCGGGTCGACTACATGCATCCGATCCACGTCGAACTGGCCACGCGCAATATCTCGCCGCCAAGCGACATTCCCTCCGCAGAGGCGATGTTCCAGATGTATACCGACGCGCGCAGCGGCACCCTATGAAAAAGGCCCTTTCCCCCCAATCGGGGAAAGGGCCCGTGTTTGCGCTATTGACTGCGTCAGTTGCGGTCTTTGTCGACCATTTTCGACGCGCCAATCCACGGCATCATCGCGCGCAGCTTCGCGCCGACCTGTTCGATCTGATGCTCGTCATTGATGCGGCGTGTCGCCTTGAAGAAAGGCTGGCCAACGGCATTTTCCGCCATGAAGTCGCGCACGAATTTACCCTGCTGAATATCGGTCAGAACAGCCTTCATCCGCGCCTTTGTCTCGTCATAGGGCAGAATGCGCGGGCCGCTGACATATTCGCCATATTCAGCCGTGTTCGAGATCGAGTAGTTCATGTTGGCGATACCGCCTTCATAGATCAGGTCCACAATCAGCTTCACTTCATGCAGGCACTCGAAATAGGCCATTTCCGGCTCGTAGCCCGCCTCGACCAGCGTCTCGAAGCCCATGCGGATCAATTCGACCAGACCGCCACACAGAACCGCTTGCTCGCCGAACAGGTCGGTTTCGCATTCCTGACGGAAGTTGGTTTCAATAATGCCCGAACGTCCACCGCCAATGGCGGAGCAATAGGACAGGCCGATTTCCATCGCCTTGCCGGTTGCATCCTGATGCACAGCCACAAGACAGGGCACGCCGCCGCCTTTGGTATACTCCCCGCGCACTGTGTGGCCGGGGCCTTTGGGCGCCATCATGATGACATCGACACCGGGCTTCGGCTCGATCAGGCCGAAATGCACGTTCAACCCGTGGGCAAAGGCAATCGCCGCGCCGTCGCGCAGGTTGTCATGCACGTACTTCTTATAAGTTTCTGCCTGCAATTCATCAGGCATGGTGAACATAATCACGTCACACCAGGCGGCCGCTTCGGCAATGCCCATGACCTTCAGGCCTTCGGCTTCGCATTTCTTGGCGCTGGCTGAGCCTTCGCGCAGGGCCACGACGACGTTCTTGGCACCTGAATCGCGCAGGTTCAGCGCATGGGCATGGCCTTGGCTGCCATAGCCCAGAATCGCCACTTTCTTGTCCTTGATCAGGTTCACATCGCAATCGCGATCATAATAGACGCGCATCTGCCGTCCCTCCTTGGTTATGAATCATGCAGCGCAGTATACGGAGAATTGGCTTTATTTCGTTTCATTCCTCGCGTATTCATTCAGTAATTCCGAATTACTATTCGTTAAAGCTATAAAAACGAAGAGATCATGCAGATAGATGACAGCGACCGCCGCCTCTTGCGCCAGTTGATGGCCGCGCCCGATGCCAGCACGGCCATGCTGGCAGACCGCGCAGGCCTGACCGAGGCCACGTGCTGGCGTCGACTGGAACGCCTGCGCAGCCGCGGTATCCTGCGCGGGCAGCGGGCTGTCATTGACTGGCGCGCGCTTGGCTGGCAGGTCGAGGTCAGCTTGCGCATCACATTGGACAAAACCAACCCGCGCGCCTTCGATGAATTCATCGCCGCGGCCCGCGCGGTCCCGGAAGTGCTGGAAATCCAGACCTTTCTGGGGCGTGTCGATGTGCGCCTCAATGTGATCGCGCGCGACATGATCCATTATCAACAGGTTTACCGCGACCGCATTCTGCCCTTGCCGCATATCGCCGATCTGGAAGCGTTGATGCATCTCTCCGATATCAAATCAGACGCAAGCCTGCCGATATGATCATTTTCTTGCTTCAAATACTCATCTTCGTGTCCGCGCGCGCAGCGGCTGACTCGCTGAGCCGGTACAAGCCACAGGTGCGCGATGATCAATCTTGACGACACCGACCGCGCCCTGTTGCGCGCCTTGGCGCAGGACTCCACGCAAAGTACGGGCGCGCTGGGGCGCCGCCTGGGGCTTAGCCAGCCTGCAACATGGCGCCGCCTGAAGCGCCTGCGAGAGGAGGGGGCCATTGCGCGCACACGGCTGGACCTCGATCTGCCAGCGCTTGGCTTCGGGGTGACGGTGTTTTTGGGCATCAGTCTTGCTGCCAAGGGGCGCGTCAGTCTGGCCGATTTTGAACGCGCAGTCTCTGCCATTCCCGAAGTGCAGACAGTGCAGCATGTGCTGGGCCTCTATGATTACCGTCTGCGCGTTGTCGCCCGTGATCTGTCGGATTTCGAGCGCGTCCTGCGCCGCCGCATCATGACCCTGCCGGGGGTGGGGGCGGTGGATGCCAATGTGCTGCTCAGCGAAGAACGGCTGCCGGGGCCGTTGTGAGTGCCCGATGAGAGAGATTGACCTCTGCGCCCGCATTGGGCAAGAGACATGTCATGTTGATCTATAAAATCTTTCGCCGCCCCGAATGGAATGAACTGGTCGCCAGCGGCCAGACGCTGGGCGCGCCTGTCGATCTGGCGGATGGCTATATCCATTTCTCCACCTCGCAACAGGTCATGGAAACCGCCGCCAAACATTTCGCGGGCGAAAGCGATCTGGTGCTTGTCGCCTGTCAGTCTGACGTGCTGGGATCGGCGCTCAAATGGGAACCGTCGCGCGGGGGCGCGCTGTTCCCGCATCTGTACCGCCCGTTGCGGCATTCCGATATTGCTTGGGACACGTCCCTGCCGCTGGGCGTCACAGGTCACATTTTCCCCGAGGGTCTGGTATGAGTCTGATCGAGAGAACCGCGCTGGCGATGCTGCGCCGCCTGGACCCTGAAACGGCGCATGGGCTGGCGCTCAAGGCGCTGCAAAGCGGCCTTGCCCCGATGCCACAGCCGGTGCAGTCGCAGCGTCTGCACTGCCGCCTTGCCGGACTTGATCTGCCCAACCCCGTCGGGCTGGCGGCGGGGTTTGACAAGAACGCGCAGGCATTGTCCGGGCTGGTGCGCGCGGGCTTCGGCTTTGTCGAGGTGGGCGGCGTCACACCGCGCCCCCAGACTGGCAACCCGCGCCCGCGTCTGTTTCGTCTGGCCGAGGATCGCGCCGTTATCAACCGCTTCGGGTTCAACAATGAAGGGGCTGGCCCCATCGCGCAGCGTCTGGCTGCGCGCCCGAAGGGCATGGTCTTGGGGTTGAACCTTGGGGCCAACAAGGACAGTGCCGACCGCGCAGATGATTTTGCGCAAGTGCTGCGCAGTTGCGGCGCATATCTGGATTTTGCCACGGTCAATGTCTCGTCCCCCAATACCGAAGCACTGCGCGACTTGCAGGGGGCAGATGCGCTGGCCGCATTGCTGCGCGGCGTCATGCAGGCCCGTGCGGAACTGCCCAAGGCGATCCCGATCTTTCTGAAAATCGCCCCCGATCTGGATGATGGCGAAATCAGCGAAATCGCACAGGTCGCCCAAAGTGCGGGCGTAGATGCAATCATTGCGACGAACACCACGCTCGCGCGCGATGGGCTGAAAAGTGCGCATGCACCCGAGAAGGGCGGCCTGTCCGGTGCCCCCTTGTTCGAGAAATCCACCCGTGTTCTGGCGCGGCTGTCGCATGCCACGCAGGGCACCATGCCACTGATCGGCGTGGGTGGCATCGGTTCGGCCGAGCAGGCCTATGCGAAAATCTGCGCTGGCGCATCTGCGGTGCAGCTTTATTCTGCGCTGGTCTATGAGGGGCTTTCGCTTGTCGGGCGCATCAATCGCGGCTTGCTGGACCTGTTGGACCGCGACGGCCACGCAACGCTTGCTGACGCGATTGGGACCGACCGCGAAAAATGGCTGTGAGCGTTCAGCCGTGAACTTCCACGCGCCGTTCCAGCCTTGGGTACAAGGCCCCCAGAAACACCCCGCGCAAGACATTCAGCAAGATCAGCGCGGTCCACAGCGCGTGATTGCCAAAGATCGGCACTGTTAGCCAGATGACCAGCCCGTAAATGGCCACAGCCAGAATGACAGTATTGCGCATCTCGCGTGTGCCGGTTGCGCCGATGAAAATGCCGTCCAGCATATACGCGGCCAAACCGACCACAGACAGCGCCACCACATAGGGCAGAAAGGCGCGCGCGGCGGCCCGCACATCGGTATCGGTCGCCATCAGGTCAATCACCCACGGCCCGAAGCCCCAGAACCCCAGCGCCATAACAACCGCCGCCCCGAACGCCCAGATCGAGGCGCGGATACTGGCGCGCCGCATCAGCCCCACCGACCGCGCGCCCACCGCTTGCCCCACCAGCGCTTCGGCGGCAAAGGCGAACCCGTCCAGCGCGTAAGCGGTCAGCATCAGGAATTGCCACAAGATCTGATTGGCCGCCAGTTCCACATCGCCAAACCCGGCAGAGGTGAACAAAAACCCCGTCATCGCACCTTGCAGCGCGATCGTGCGCAGCATGATGTCTGAATTGACCGACCACATGCGTTTCAGGCGCACACGGTCAAACACCCGCGGCCAATCGCGCCATTGCGCACCCGAAAAGGCTGCGCGGCACAGCCACAAGCCCAGTGCCAGCCCGGTCACCTCTGCAATCAGGGTCGCCACAGCCACCCCCTGCACACCCCAGCCAAGCCCCAGCACGAACCACAGGTCCAGCGCAATGTTCAGCCCGTTCATCCACAGTTGCAGCACCAGCACGCCGCGCGTGCGCTCGGTCGCAATCAGCCAGCCATTCACGGCATAGAGGGCGATTGTGGCAGGTGCCCCCCAGATGCGGATTCGCAGATAATCGCGCGCCAGCCCTTCCACCTCGGCGCTGGCAGGGGCAATGCGAAAGGCGGCGTGTGTAATCAGCACTTGCCCCAGCACCATGACCGATCCTGCGACCAGCCCGATCATGATCCCGCGTGTCAGGATTGCGCCGCTTTCCGCCAGATCGCCCGCACCGGTAGCCTGCGCCACCAGCCCAGTCGTGCCCATGCGCAGAAAGCCGAAAATCCAATAGATCGAGGCCAGAATGATCGCCCCCAACCCCACAGCGCCAATCGGGGCCGCAGCCCCCATCTGGCCCACAACACCTGTATCCACAGCGCCAAGGATCGGCACCGTCAGATTGGCCAGCACAATGGGAACGGCTATTTTCAGTATGCGCCGGTCGGTCAGCGGTTGCGGCTTAGCCATCTATGCGTTGTGGCATCAGGAAATGCCCGGTCGCCTGCGCGAACAAGCGCGCCCGGTTGTCCTGCCATGCCTCGACATGCACGGACGCATAGCGCCGTCCCGACCGGTTCACACGCGCACGGGCATAGGCATCGCGCGGCAGGCCGGTGCGCAGGTAATCGACTGTAAAATCGATCGTTTTGGGCAGGCGCGGCAGGTTTTCCGCCATGCTCTCGGGCGACAGGCGACCCGATTCCAACTCGTCCCACAGCATTGCCCAGCTCAACTCGATGATTGCGCCCACTTCCAGAAACGAGGCGATAACCCCGCCATGTATCGCAGGCAGAACAGGGTTGCCGATCAGCTTTTCGTCAAAGGGCAGAACGGCGGTCAGCTCATCGCCGTGGCGCTCAAATTTTATGCCCAGAAACCCGGCATAGGGCACAGCATCAACCAGAGTGGTCAGCGCCGTATCACGGCGGTGCTTGACCTGCTGGACAGGCTCAGGGCGCTTCATGAACTGCCCTCCTTGCGATCAAAGGTGAACGCGCCAGAGGCGGTGGCCACAGGGTTCTCGCTATCTTCGTCATGCGCTGTGGCCCGCACAAAGGCCACGCGGCGGGTGACGTGGTAGCACTCGGCACGCGCGGTAATCCGCTGCCCCGGTGTTGCTGCGCGCATATAGTCGATGCGCAGGTCAATCGTGGCAGTTGTCAGCGCACCGGGATAGGACATAACCGCCGCCCCGCCGCAGGTGTCCATCAAGGCCGAAACCGCGCCGCCATGTATCACGCCAGTTGCCGGGTCACCAATAAAGCGCGCGTCCCAAGGCATTGAAATCTGGGCATGACCTGCGCCAATCTGGTCAAGCTGCATGCCAAGCGCACGCGCAAAGGGAAGGGCATTGATAAAATCGCTCGTCGGGTTGGATGTGGTCATGTTGGGGCCATCTGCTTGCCTGATGGGGCCTTTCTGCGCCCGAACGCGCCCTCATTGCAAGAGCGTCTGACAAAATTGCATCTTTCAGGCAGGCCGCGTAGCATAAGAGTCTACGCGAAGAGGGTGAGGTAAGATGAGTGACACGCGATTGACCTTCAAAGAAATGTGCGCGCAGTTTGACGTGACGCCCCGCACCTTACGCTATTACGAGTATATCGAATTGCTCAGCCCCGAAAAGGAAGGGCGCAACCGTTTCTACACGCCCCGCGAAGTGGCCCGTATGACGTTAATCATGCGGGGCAGGCGGTTTGGCTTCAGTCTGGAAGAAATCCGCCAATGGCTGGAAATCTACCAAAAGGAAGGCACGGCACCGCAGTTGCGCACGTGGCTCGACATGGCAGACCGGCAGTTGGTTGCCTTGCGCACACAGGCCAAAGAGTTAGAGCAAACCATCACGGATCTGGAAAAACTGCGCGCCGAAGCTGCCGCATTGCTGCCTCCTGACAGCTGAACGTGGCGTCACGCCAAGCCGTGACGCAGCGTTTAACTTTACGTTCACGTCAACTTGGGTACTCTCTGGGTCATGTCCTCGTGGCCTGACCCAAGGCGCGACTGTGTTCGGAGGTGTGAAATGGTGTTGGAATTCAAAACAATCCGCCAGATGTGTGCAGATTTCGGTGTAACGCCCCGAACCTTGCGCTTTTACGAGGCGAAAGAATTGCTGTTTCCCCGGCGTGACGGTCAACACCGGTTGTTTGGTCGGCGGGATCAGGCGCGCCTGAAGCTTATTCTGCGCGGCAAGCGCTTTGGCTTCAGCCTCGAAGAAATCCGCCAACTGCTGAATATGTATGACCGCGATGACAGCGAACTCAGACAGTTGCGCAAAACCTATGACATTGCCTGCCAGCGTCTGGCCGATATGGAACGCCAGCGCAACGAGCTGGACGAGGCGATAACCGATCTCAAACAGGAATTGGCCTGGGGCGAGGCCGTACTGCGCCACGCAGACAGCCCCAAAGCCGCTGAATAAGCTGAATAACCGGAGTTTCCCATGCCAAGCTACACAGCCCCCACAAAAGACCTTCAATTCGTGCTGCATGATCTATTGCAGATCAGCACATCCGATATTCCCGGCTATTCCGATCTCGAATCCGACTTCACAACGGCCATTCTCGACGAGGCGGCAAAGCTTGGGCAGGACGTCATGGCCCCGCTGAACGCAAGCGGCGATGTCGAAGGGTGCAGACTGGAAAACGGTGTCGTCTACACCCCCAAAGGGTTCAAACAGGCGTTCGACCAGATCAGAGAAGGCGGCTGGAACGGGCTGGACCTGCCCGAAGAATTCGGCGGCCAGAACCTGCCCTATGTCATGGGCTCGGCTGTGGGCGAGATTTTCGTCTCCGCCAACATGGCGCTGAACATGTATCAGGGCCTGACACATGGCGCGATATCAGCCATTCTTGCGCATGGCTCGGAGGCACAAAAGGCGACATATCTGCCCAAGATGGTGGCGATGGACTGGACCGGCACCATGAACCTGACAGAGCCGCATTGCGGCACCGATCTGGGGTTGATGCGCACCAAGGCCGAACCGCAGGCGGATGGCAGCTACAAGGTTACGGGCCAGAAGATCTTTATCTCGGCAGGCGATCACGACATGGCCGAGAATGTCATCCATCTGGTGCTGGCCAAGGCACCCGGCGGGGGCGAAGGGACCAAGGGCATCTCGCTGTTTATCGTGCCCAAATTTATGGTGGCGGAAGATGGCAGCCTTGGCGCGCGCAACGGCGTATCCGTCGGCAGCATCGAGGAAAAGATGGGCATCCATGCCAATGCCACCTGCGTTATGAATTACGACGGCGCAACCGGCTATCTGATCGGTGATTTGCACAAGGGCATGCGCGCCATGTTCACCATGATGAACGAGGCCCGCATCGGCGTTGGCCTTCAGGGGTATGCGCAAGCCGTAGTCGCCTATGAAAACGCCCGCATCTATGCGCAGGACCGCCTGCAAGGGCGCGACGTTACAGGTGCCAAGAACCCTGAAGGTCCGGCGGACCCCCTGATCGTGCACCCGGATATCCGGCGTATGCTGATGGACCAGAAAAGCTTTGTCGAGGGCGCGCGCGCCTTCACCCTCTGGGGGGCAAGCCTGATTGACCGCGCCCACCGCATGCAGGACAAAGATGCAGATGGTCTGATTTCGCTACTAACCCCGGTAATCAAGGGTTTCCTGACCGACAAGGGCTTTGACATGTGTGTCCAGGCGCAACAGGTTTACGGCGGGCACGGCTATATCGAGGAATGGGGCATGTCCCAATTTGCCCGCGATGCGCGCATCGCTATGATCTATGAAGGGGCCAATGGCATTCAGGCGCTGGACCTAGTGGGCCGCAAACTGGCACAGGATGGCGGCAAGCATGTGATGGCATTCTTCGAGATGGTCAAAACCTTCATCAAGGAAAACGAAGGGGATGCGCGCCTCGAAGGCTTCCTTGTGCCACTCAAATCCGCGTCAAAGGATTTGCAGGCGGCGGGCATGTATTTCATGCAGCACGGTATGAAATCCCCGAATGACGCGCTCTCAGGCTCGACTGATTTCATGCATCTCTTCGGGCATGTCTGCCTTGGGCTGGTCTGGGCAAGGATGGCAAAAGCGGCCTATGCGGCGCTTGATGGTGGCGCAAGTGATCGTGACTTCTATGAAGCCAAGATCGCGACGGGTCGCTACTACATGGCACGCCAACTGCCCGCCACAGCGCTGCATCTGGCCCGCATCCAAACCGGGGCTGAAACCGTCATGGCTCTGGACGCCGCGCAGTTCTGAGTGGACAGTGGCGCGCAGGACACGCGCGCCACTGCGCCCAAGATCTGTGAGAGGGAATAGATCATGCCAAAGCGGTTTCGACTGACACGCCGCGTCAATATCGCAATGACCGAAGACGGCTATCGGCGGTTGCGCCGCTTCGCACAGGATGCCGGGTTGGACGAGGGTGAGGCACTCTCGTTCCTGTTCGAGAATTTCGAATCCATCACCGATGAAGAAAAACTGGGTCATCGCCTCAGAGTGTTCAATTCGGATCTGGAAGATCGGAAGAAATAAAAAGGCGCCTCCGGCGGGAGTATTTGGGCAAGAAAATGAATGGAACTGCGTAACCCCGCCTGACTGACGGCCCAGAATAGAAACAAAAAGGGTCCGGGCGGCCGACAGGCGGGGCATTTCCTTGCACGGTCATCGGCTCTCCAGCCTGTACCGCACATTAACCTTAACGCGCGGCGGTTAAAGAAAAGTGAAGGATACGGGCATTTTCTTGCCAAAAATACTCAAACACCCGATCTGACGCCGGGTGTAACGCCAGAAGGGAAGAGCGATGAAACTGCACTGTTTCGGAGAGAGCGGAAATGCCTATAAGGCGGCCCTGACCCTCAGACTGTCCGGTCTGGAGTGGCAGCCCGTCTGGGTCGATTTCTTCGGCGGTGCCACGCGCAGCCCCGAGTTCCGCGCCTTGAACCCCATGGGCGAAGTGCCCGTCCTTGAAGATGAGGGCATTGTTGTGACCCAATCTGCGGTCATTCAGCGTCACGTCGCCGCACGCGCCGGGCAGTTTTTGGGTGCGGATGACGCCGAGAGGCGCGAGGTGCTGCGTTGGCAATTCTGGGACACACATAAACTGTCGGGTCTTGCCGGATCGACACGATTTCTGATGAATTTCTTGACCGACGACAAACGTCCGCAGGCGGTGATTGCCTTTCAGCAAGCGCGGCTTGGGGCAAGCTACAAAGTGCTGGAGCAGCACCTTGGCGCGCGTGACTGGATCGTGGGCACCACCCCGAGCCTCGCGGATTTTGCCTGCTGTGGCTATCTGTTCTACCCCGAGCCGTTTGGTTTTGCGCGCGCCGAATGGCCTTCAATCGACCGTTGGCTGACCCGCATCGCGGATTTGCCCGGCTGGAAACACCCCTATGATTTGATGCCCGGTTCGCCCGCGGACCGCACCTGAGGAGGAGCAACAATGCAAGACGCTTATATTTTTGATGCCATACGCACACCGCGCGGCAAGGGCCGCGCCGATGGCAGCCTGCACGAAGTCACATCTGTGCGCTTGTCAGCCCTGATGCTGAACGCGCTGAAATCGCGCAACGATCTTGATACGCGCGCCATTGAAGATGTGATCTGGGGCAATGTCACCCAAGTGGGCGAGCAGGGCGGTTGCCTTGCGCGTACGGCGATCATGGCGTCGGATTTCGATGAACAGGTGCCTGGGCTTGCGATTAACCGCTTTTGTGCCTCGGGCATGGAGGCGGTGAATATCGCCGCCAATCAGGTGCGCGGCGGCGCGGGCACCGCCTATGTGGCAGGCGGCGTCGAGATGATGAGCCGTGTTGCCATGGGCTCGGACGGGGCAGCGGTGGCGGTTGATCCTGCCGTCGCAATGGAGCGCTATTTTGTCCCGCAAGGGATTGCCGCCGACATTATCGCCACCGAATACGGCTTCACCCGCGAGATGGCCGATGCACTGGCCGTTGAGAGCCAGCGCCGCGCTGCACTGGCATGGGATGAGGGGCGGTTTGCAAACTCTGTTGTGCCTGTAACTGATGTCAACGGGCTGACGATTCTGGACCGCGACGAATATCCGCGCCGCGGCACCGACATGCAGAGCCTTGGCGCCTTGAAGCCTGCCTTCAAGGATATGGGCGAAGTGATGCCAGGTTTCGACAAGGTTGCGCTGATGAAATACCCGCATCTTGAGAAGATCACGCATATTCACCATGCGGGCAATTCGTCGGGCATTGTGGATGGTGCCGCTGGTGTGTTGATCGGCAGCAAGGCGTTTGGCGAGCAGCACGGGCTCAAACCCAGAGCGCGCATACGGGCAACCGCCAAGATCGGGACAGACCCGACAATCATGCTGACGGGTCCCGTTCCTGTGACAGAGAAGATCCTGCGCGACGCCGGCATGCAGATTTCAGACATTGATCTGTTCGAGGTGAACGAGGCGTTTGCCGCAGTCGTGTTGCGCTTCATGCAGGCGTTCAATGTCAGCGAAGACCGCGTCAATGTGAATGGCGGCGCGATTGCCATGGGCCATCCGCTGGGCGCCACAGGGGCCATGATCATCGGCACGCTGCTGGATGAGTTGGAACGTACCGGCAAGAGCACCGGGCTGGCGACACTCTGTGTGGCGTCGGGCATGGGGGCGGCGACCCTCATCGAGCGCGTGTAAAGGGGAGCAGAACAATGACCGATTTTCACTATTCCACAGATGCCGATGGCGTAGCCACGATCACTTGGGACATTCCCGAGAAGTCGATGAATGTCCTTTCAATGGAGGGGTTGCGCGAGTTGGATGCGTATATTGACACTGCCTTGGCCGATGCGGCGGTCAAGGGTGTCATCATCACCTCGGCCAAGGCGGATTTCGCGGGCGGCATGGACCTGAATGTTATTGCCAAGATGAAGGAAATGGCCGGCGATCAGCCCGAGAAAGGGCTGTTCGAGGGGATCATGTCGATGCACCATGTCTTGCGCAAGATCGAGCGCGCGGGCATGGACCCGAAATCGCTGAAAGGTGGCAAGCCGATTGTCGCGGCGCTGCCCGGCACAGCGCTTGGCATCGGCTTGGAGATACCGCTCTCCTGTCACCGGATCATCGCGGCGGATAACCCCAAGGCCAAGATCGGCTTGCCCGAAATAAAAGTGGGCATATTCCCCGGCGCAGGCGGCACCACGCGACTGGCGCGCAAGCTGGGCGCGATGGGGGCGGCCCCTTTCTTGCTGGAAGGCAAGCTGTCCGAGCCGAAAAAGGCCAAATCTGCCGGGATCATTGACGAGGTTGTCCCCGCCGCAGACCTGCTGGCGCGTGCAAAAGACTGGGTTCTGAGTGCCACAGACGCAGATCTGGTCAAGCCGTGGGATGCGAAAGGCTACAAAATGCCCGGCGGCGCGCCTTACCATCCGGCGGGCTTCATGACCTTTGTGGGCGCGTCCGCCATGATCAATGGCAAAACGCAAGGCGTGTATCCTGCCGCCAAGGCGCTGTTGTCGGCGGTCTATGAGGGCGCGTTGGTGCCCTTTGACACCGCGCTGAAGATCGAGGCGCGCTGGTTCACGCATGTGCTGATGAACCCTTCGTCCAGTGCCATGATCCGGTCGCTCTTTATCAACAAGGAAGCGTTGGAAAAGGGTGCGAACCGCCCCGATGTTGCGGATGAAAAGGTGCGCAAGCTGGGGGTTCTGGGTGCGGGCATGATGGGTGCGGGCATTGCCTATGTCGCGGCCAATGCAGGCATCAAGGTGGTGTTGATCGACGCCGAGCAAGCCTCTGCCGAGAAGGGCAAGGCACATGCCGAGGGGATACTCGACAAGGGCATGTCGCGCGGCAAAGTCAGCGCCGAGAAGAAAGCCGAAGTGCTTAACCGCATCACCGCGACCACGGAGTATGCCGCGCTGGACGGGTGCGATCTGGTCATCGAGGCCGTGTTCGAAGACCCATCGGTCAAGGCCGAGGTCACCGCCCGCGCCGAGGCAGTATTGGGCACGGACGCGATTTTTGCCACCAACACCTCGACCTTGCCGATCACGGAACTGGCCAAGGCGTCGGAACGGGCCGAGAATTTTATTGGCATTCACTTCTTCAGCCCGGTCGACAAGATGCTTCTGGTCGAGATCATCAAGGGCCAGAAGACAGGCGCGCGGGCGGTTGCCAAGGCGCTGGATTTCGTCCGCCAGATTCGCAAAACGCCAATTGTCGTGAATGATGCGCGGTTCTTCTACGCCAATCGCTGCATCATCCCCTATCTGAATGAAGGGATGCGGATGGTGCGCGAAGGGGTTGCGCCTGCGTTGGTCGAAAATGCCGCGCGCCTGATGGGCATGCCGCTGGGACCGTTACAACTGGTTGATGAAACCTCGCTCGATCTGGGCGCGAAGATTGCCAAAGCCACCCGCGCCGCAATGGGCGCGGATTATGCGGATGGCGACGTGGACGAGGTTGTCTTCTGGATGGTGGATGAGGGGCGTCTGGGGCGCAAATCCGCAGCCGGGTTCTATGAGTACGACGACAAGGGCAAGCGCCAGGGCTTGTGGCCGGGGCTGGCCGCGAAATTTGCCCCCGCTGACAACCAGCCTGATCTGATAACCGTGCAGCACCGTCTGATGTTCGCACAAGCGCTGGAAGCCGTGCGCGCATTGGAAGAAGGTGTGCTCGAGGATATCCGCGAAGGCGATGTCGGCGCTATTCTTGGCTGGGGGTTTGCCCCGTGGTCAGGCGGGCCATTTGCATGGCTCGACATGCTGGGTGCGGAATTTGCAGTGTCGGTCTGTGATGATCTGCAAGCGCGCTATGGTGCGCGGTTCAGCGCCCCTGATTTGCTGCGCCAGATGGCGCAGGAGGGGCGTGGCTTTTACAAAATCAAAGATGCGCAGGTGGCCTGATAGGCCACCCTCTTGCCGCGCGGTGAAAGCCGCGCGGCGCGATTAATGACCGTTCTCTGCGTTGATCAGTTCAAGCACCTGTGCCTGCGTCAGACGCGGATATACATTCCGGTCGGCCCCGACAGTTTCCGCGAAGGGCGAAAAACACCGCTCACTTTGGGCCAGCACCAGAATCTCGCCATCTGTCTGCACGATCTGTTCTTCCTTGAATGTCAGCATATGCAGTTTGATGTCCGTCATGATCGGGTGACGCGTGATGCCCTGATAACCCTCGAGCAATGCGGCAGGGGTCAGCACAAATGCGTTTCCAAACATTGTCTCGGCTGCATCTGATTCAAGAATAACCTCCTGCATCGGCAGCAAATTCAGATCAGTGCGGTTGCCCAGAACACCGCGTGGCACAAACATGCTAAAGGCTTTGTGGTCGGGGATGTCCTTGCGTCGGATCACCATTGCGCGGTTTTGCACCACGGTCTGCATCCCATTGTCAAATGTCATGATCTGGTCATCGGCGAGGACACGTTCAATTGGGCACCAGCCGGTATCTGTGGCGACCATTGTTCCCGACAGCAGGCCGACTTCGCGCAACATGGAACCGGTTGATAGCACTTTGGCCGTCGAGCGGCGCGGCGCGCGCGCCGAAATATCAAGAAAAGGCTTCAACCGTGTTGTGAGAATATCCATCGAAGATGACAAGAGGGACATGTGCTTTCCTTCAATTCCGGCTGTGTTGCGACGCGTTTTGCGCCTGTCTGTGACTTTATTTACACGTGCCCACGCGTCCAAAATTGGCCGCAAATAAGGTAACTTTATGTCGCGCACTTCTGCCCGATTGTGCGCTGTGCGCGGCGCAGGGCGGCACATGGCACCCTCCAACGCCGAACAACCATATCTTTGGCGGGTGGTGCGCATGTTCCTACAACTTGAGCTTGGTGTTCAGATCGGCCCAGGTTTCTTCAATGCTTTGCGCCGCAAATGCCGGATAGGCGGTGGGGGCATCGTTTCGCCATTCCGCAACCAGCATCATTTCATTTTGGGTCAGGCGCGGATAGGCGGCATCGGCGTGCAACTGATGCGGTGCATCGCTCAGCGCGATCGCCAGCATTTGCCCAAGCGCCAGCAAGCCGCCATTGGTGTGGACAATCTGCTCTGTCTCAAACAGCAGGACGAAAACCTGCAAGTCATCGTCAAAGCTTTGCTTATGAATCCCCCTGTAGCCCTCCAGCAGATAGGCAGGCATCAGCACGAAAGGATCGCCAAACAAGGTTTCCGCGCGGTCGGACTCGACGATCAACTCCTGCATCGGCAGGACGCGCATGTCCTTGCGATTGCCAAGCGCACCTTTTGGCACGAACATGGTAAAGGCCTTGTTCAACGGGATCGCCCCGCGCTCCAGGGTCACATGATGTTTGGCCGCAACACGTTGCATCCCGTTGTCGAATGTCAGCACCATGTCGCCGGGCGCGATGGTGTCCACCGACACCCACCCGTTTGGGTTGGCGACCAGTGTCCCGGACAACAATCCCTTTTCACGCAATGTGTGGTCAGATTGATAGGGCTGGATGGTTTCGTATAATGGGTCTTGCGTCGTGTATCGATAGTGGCTGCCAAAACGCGCAGCAAACTGGTGTACTGAGGGATCGAGGGAAATCATATTCGTATCCTTTATCTCAGTGAGTCGGGCAATCACCCGGTTTGGTAATGATTGTTAACAAGACCGAAACGGCGAAAACGCGAATTAATCAGGGCTTTTTCGTGTCAGGAAAATCTGAAGAATCGCATTTTGCAGTCCGATGCGGGGTATCTGAACGCTGGCCTTGCGAGCAGCCTTGATGTAGGATCGCGCAAAACAACAAGAGCAGGCAGGCGGCATGACCGCGCTCGACCAGTATCGCAGACTAGAAGGTCCGGGTTTATGGACCGCCTCTGGTGATGACCAGAGGCGCGACGTCGTGGTCAGTTTCGGCGAGGCAACGCTTGTTATCGCAGACAGCCGCAGCATGATCGTGCTCAGCCATTGGTCGCTGCCCGCCGTGATCCGCCTGAACCCAGGCAAGCGCCCCGCTCTTTATAGCCCCGAAGGCGACGGGGGCGAGGTGCTGGAGCTTGATGATGACTGGCTTATTGATGCGTTAAAGGTGGTGCAAGCAGCACTCAGCCCCCCCCGCAGCCTGATGGCGCGATTGCGCAGGCCCATACTTGCGACCCTCAGCCTTGGGGTGGTGCTGGCGGCGGCGCTGATTGTTCCGCCCGCCCTTGTGCAGCACACAGCCTCGGTGGTGCCGATGGCAAAGCGCGTCGAGCTGGCGGACCGGATGCGCCATGACCTTGTGTTGACCGGTGCGCGCGAATGCCTCAGCCCTTATGGCGGCCCCGCGATTGCCAGTCTGCAACGCAGATTGTTTCAGACCCCTGCACAGATTGTTGTCATGCGGGGGCTGCCAGTCGATCAGCCGCGCGTGCAGCATGTCATGGGGCGGCTGTTCATCATCGATGCCCGCCTGCTGGATGAGGCCGACAGCCCAGAGGCTTTGGCCGGTGCATTGCTTATGGCAGCGCAGCGCAACGCAGATGACGATCCGTTGCACCCGCTATTGACCTATGCGGGCGTGGTGGCGACCTTCCGGCTGCTGACTTCGGCAGAGATGCCCGCTTCGGCAATGTCGGGCTATTCAGAGGCGGTGTTGCGTGCCCCGCTTGCGGTGCCCGACGCCAATGAGGTCTTGGAGCGGTTTGCGCGGGCCGAGCTGTCGACCCGCCCGCTGGTCGACAATCCCTTCCCCCTCGACCCTGCGCTGGAGCAACTTGGCGCGGCACTGCGCGCAGGCGATCCAATGGCCGGAGAGCCGCCCATGTCCGCCCTGTTAACGGATGGGCAGTGGGTCAGCCTGATGAATATCTGTGACGGCTGATCTGCACTGATCGAATGGCAGTTGCCCAATGTTGTCGCGTCAAGCCTCACCACGTCTGCGGCGCAGTCGACTGGCCGTGACCACCCCACCCAACAAAACTGCCAGCACCAAAATCATGGGCCAATCGCCGTGGCGTGCGTATACTGTGGGGGGCAGGGCACCGGGAATGGCACTGTCGATAAACCCCGTCTCGCCCAGTCCCAGCTCCGCAATGATCCCGCCGCGCGCGTCGATAAAGGCCGACACGCCTGTATTCGCCACCCGCAACACCGGCAAGCCCTGCTCGACTGCGCGCAGGCGCGCCTGTGCAAGATGCTGGAAGGGGCCGGTCACTTCGCCAAACCATGCGTCATTTGTGACTTGCAGTACCCAATCGGGGCGCGTCCCGGTGCGCAGATGGCGCGGAAAAATCGACTCGTAGCAGATCAGGGGCAGCGCCAGCCCCAATGGCCCCAGATCCAGCACTTCCGGCCCCGGACCGGCGCTATAGCCGCGCAACGCCTGACCCGCCAACCCGCCAATGGGCGTGCCCATCAGCCATTCAGCCAAAGGGATATATTCGCCAAACGGCACAAGGTGATGCTTGTCATATATATGGGTGATCTCGGCATCGACATTCAACAGCGCAAGGCTGTTATAAAACCGCTCATCCTCCAGACGTTGTACCCCGAACCCGACCACTGTGTCCGGCCCCTGCAAGGCTGCCGCATCCGCGATGATCTGCAATGCCTCGCCTGCATATTCCAGCAAAAACGGCACCGAGGTTTCCGGCCAAAGGATCAGGTCTGGCGCAGGGTCTGCCGGGCTTGCGGTCTGGTCCAGCAACCGGTTGAAGAACATGAACATATTGTCGTCGCGCCATTTCTGGTCTTGCGGCGCATTGGGTTGCGCAAGGCGCACGGTGGCATCACGCGAAGCGGGCAGGGCGTTTTGCGTGATGCCCCACCCCCACAGGGCCGCAAGGCACGCCGCCCCCAGTGCAGCGCCCGCGCCGCGCATCGCCCAACCGCGCCCCAGCACCGGCACAGCCGCCACCAGCACCAGCAGCAGGCTTAGCCCGCCCGCACCCGTAATGGCCGCAAGCTGCATCAGCGGCGTGCCGATCAGCGCATGGCCCAGCATCGCCCAAGGAAAGCCGGTAAAGACCCAGCCGCGCACCATTTCCAGCGCCACGATCAGGACCGCCAGCACCACCAGCCGCAAACGCCCCTGCGCCAGTCGCGCCGACAGCAAGCCCGCAAGCCCCCAGAACAGCGCCATGCCCGCCGCCATCAGCACCAGCGCGAAAGGGGCCATCCACCCATGTATCTCGGGTTCAATGAAAAACGGCTCGATGATCCAGAACAGCGCCGCGCCGAAATAGCCGGTGCCCGCCAACCACATCCGCCCGCCAAAGGCGCGCGGCGTGCCCGCCAGCGGCAGTAAAGCGAACACCCCCGCAAGGGCGGCAATAGACAGCCACCACCACCCCAGCGGTGCCTGACCCGTGGCCACAACCACACCAAGCCCGCCATAGAGGGCCGCAAGCCGTGCGCGGTGCAGCCAGAGGTGCCGGGCGCTCATGCCCGCATCCGCAAATCAGCAAAGGTCATTGTCCAGCGTCACGCAAGGTTTCAGGCAGATGCACACGCAACCGCTTGATGCGGCGCGGCTCGGCATCAATCACCTCGAACTCCAGCCCCGAAGGGTGGGCAATCACTTCGCCACGCACAGGCACGCGACCTGATAGCAGAAAGACCAACCCGCCAAGCGTGTCGATTTCTTCCTCTTCATCCTCGTCGGTCAGCGCAAAGCCAAGTTCTTCTTCCAGTGCGGCCAAGGGCGCACGCGCATTGGCCAGCAGGCTTGCGCTGCTTTCACGCACGATGTCGGCCTCGTCTTCGGTGTCGTGCTCATCCTCAATCTCGCCGACGACCTGTTCCAGCAGGTCTTCGATTGTGACCAGCCCGTCAACGCCGCCATATTCGTCAATGACAAGCGCGAAATGCGTGCGTTCGGCCTGCATTTTGCGCAGCAGAACCGACAGAGGCATCGAAGGGGGGACATACAGGATCGGGCGCAGAATGGCGCGCAGATCAATGGCGTGATGGCCATTGAACCCGTAGCGCAGCGCCAAGTCCTTCAGCAGCAGCAGCCCCAGCGGCTTGTCGAGGGTTTCATCATAGACCGGAATGCGCGAATAGCCGGATTCGCGGAATGTTGCCACGATGTCGGGCAATTCCGCGCCTTGCTCCAGCGCGATAATCTCGGCTTTGGGGATGGCGACATCTTCCACCTTCAGGCGTTGCAGATTGGCCAGCCCCGGAAGGGTCTGTCCCAAAGCATGCGCCCGCTCGGGGTCATCTTCGTCATCGGGGGTTAAGGCATCGAACAGCCGGCCAAACAGGCCGCGCGTGTCACTCTCTTTTAGATCCTCTAGCGCGCGATGCGCTGCTCTAGATCCGTCGGTCGTATCGCCCATTTTTCCTTTCCAGTATCACAAGGGCATCTCGGCCCCAGCCTCATATGGGTCTGTTATCCCAAGTTGCGCAAGTATCCGCACTTCGGTTTCTTCCATCAGCGCGGCATCTTTGTCACGTATATGGTCAAATCCCAGCAGATGCAGCACCGAATGCACGATCAGGTGGGTCACATGCGCGTCAAATGACTTGCCCTGCGCCAGCGCTTCGCTTTTGCAGGTGTCATAAGCCAGCGCGACATTGCCCAACGGCTCTGGCGCATCCTTTGTGCCTGCTTCGGGCGGCTCCGGCGCATCGCCTTCCGTTTCCGCCGACAAATCCCATTCCGGCCAGCTGAGCACATTGGTGGGCAACGCCTTGTCCCGAAAATCGCCGTTCAGGGCTGCAATTCGCGCGTCGTCACAGGCCAGAAGCACAATCTCATACCCGTCAGGCGCATGGCCCAGATGGCGCAACGTGGTGGTTGCTGCCTGTTCGGCCAGTCTCGCTAACGCATCCTCATCCCAGCGCAGGTCTTCGATGACCACATCGACAAGCACGCGCTTAACTCACTTTTTCTTCGTCGCGCTCATAGGCCTGAATGATGCGCGCGACCAGCGGATGGCGCACAACATCAGCCGAGGTGAAATAGCTAAACCCAACCCCCTCGACGCCGTCCAGAATCCGCTCTGCGGCACGCAGGCCCGAATTGACGCCGCGCGGCAGGTCAATCTGGCTGCGGTCGCCTGTGACCGCCATGCGAGAACCTTCGCCCAGACGGGTCAGAAACATTTTCATCTGCATTTCCGTCGCGTTCTGTGCCTCATCCAGCACCACGAACGCGTTAGACAATGTGCGCCCCCGCATAAAGGCCAGCGGCGCAATCTCGATGCGGCGCTCCTCCATCAGCTTTTGCAACTGCTTGCCGGGCAGAAAATCGTTCAACGCATCATAAAGCGGCTGCATATAGGGGTCGATTTTTTCCTTCATATCACCGGGCAAAAAGCCCAGCCGCTCGCCCGCCTCGACCGCCGGACGCGACAGCAGAATCTTGTCGACCAGCCCGTCCGAGAACATCTGCACTGCAACCGCCACCGCGATATAGGTTTTGCCGGTGCCCGCAGGGCCAATGCCGAAATTCAACTCGTGGTTCAGCAGCGCGCGGGTGTAATCTTGCTGCGCCTTGGTGCGCGGGGCGATGATCTTCTTGCGCGTACGGATTTCCAGCCGACCCGTGCGGAACATCTCCATCTGCTCGGCCGGACCTTCTGGCGTATCCGGGGTGGCGCCCAGCTTTATCAGCGCCGCCACATCCCCCGGCTCGACGCTGCGGCCGTCTTCCAGCCGTTCATACAACGCTTCAAGAATGCGGCTCACGTGATCGCGCGCATCCTCTGTCCCGATGATGTCCAGTTGGTTGCCACGCCGGATGATCTGAACGCCAAGATGGCTTTCTAGCTGGGTCAGATTGCGGTCATATTCACCACAAAGATCGACCAGCAGGCGATTGTCGGAAAATTCCAGATGCGAAGGCGCGCTGCCTTTCGCGGCGGTCGGGGGGGTCAAGGCGCTGATGCCCAAGCAATTCTCCCTATGATGCGGTCAAAAGCAACCGCGAGTCGCTGTTGATATGCTGCCAACGGACGGTTGGCCGTGCAAGCTTTGTTTTCACGTGCCACGCGTAAACAGGCCAGATTCAGCCAAATCACGCAGTGACACCCCTATATCTTGCGCTATTAACGGGCAGGGCACCTGCGTCACACCAGCACACCTGCCAGAGAATTCGAGGTGCGGCCCGTAATACGCACACGCGCAATCTGGCCGATCTGCGGGCGCGGGTCGGTTACATGAACCGCGTGCAGATATTCGGATTTGCCCACCATCTGCCCCGTCTCGCGCCCTGTCTTCTCGAACAAAACCGACACCTCGCGCCCGATCATGGCGTCTTGCGCGGCATATTGCTGTTCGGTCAGCAGGGCTTGCAGGCGTTGCAACCGCTCGGACGCCACTTCATCGGGGACGCCTGCGCGCTCTGCTGCGGGCGTGCCGGGGCGGGCGGAATATTTGAAACTATAAGCCTGCCCATAGCCCACCGCGCGCACCAGCGCCATCGTGTCTTCAAAATCCTGATCGCTCTCGCCCGGAAAGCCCACGATGAAATCGCCCGACAGCAGCATGTCTGGCCGCGCGGCGCGCAACCTCTCGATCAATTGCATATAGCTGTCCGCCGTATGCTTGCGGTTCATCGCCTTCAGAATCCGGTCACTGCCCGATTGCACCGGCAGATGCAGATAGGGCATCAGCTTCGGCTCATCCCCATGCGCCGCGATCAGGTCATCTTCCATGTCATTGGGGTGCGACGTGGTGAAGCGGATACGCTCCAACCCCTCAACCTTCGCCAATTCGCGGATAAGCCGCGCCAGCCCCCAATCCCCGCCATCCCCTGCACCATGATAGGCATTCACATTCTGGCCCAGTAGCGTGATCTCGCGCACCCCGCGCGAGACAAGATCGCGCGCCTCCGCCAGAATACGCGCCACAGGGCGCGACACTTCCGCTCCGCGCGTATAAGGGACCACGCAAAAGGCGCAGAATTTGTCGCAGCCTTCCTGCACGGTCAGAAACGCGGTTGGCCCCCGACCGGCGCGCGGCCCTTTTGGCAGATGCTCGAACTTGTCTTCTTCGGGAAATTCGGTGTCGACAGCGCGCGCGCCTGCGCGCACAGCTTTCTCCATCGCGGGCAGGCGGTGATAGGTTTGCGGCCCGACCACCAGATCAACCAGCGGCTGGCGGCGCATAATCTCCGCGCCCTCGGCTTGCGCGACACAGCCTGCCACCCCGATTTTCAGCTCAGGGTTGGCCGCTTTCAATGCCTTGAACCGCCCCAACTCCGAGTACACCTTTTCCGCGGCCTTCTCGCGGATATGGCAGGTATTGAGCAAGATCATATCTGCGTCATCAGCAGTATCTGTCGCAACATAGCCCGACGCGCCCAGCGCTTCGGCCATGCGCTCGCTGTCATAGACATTCATCTGGCAGCCATACGTCTTGATAAACAGCTTCTTTGCTTCGGCCATGGGCCCTCTCGCGCGATTGGGGGGTCTGCAGCTCACATAACCGCGCTTTGCACGCGGGGCAAGTTCAGGGCCGCGCGAATGGGCAAATGGTCCGACGCCTTGCGTGCCAGAATGCTGTCATGAATGCGCAAATCCCCGATTTCCGCCCGCCTGCATCCGATGATCCGGTCCAGCGGCAGAACCGGCATTTGCGCGGGAAAGCTGGCAATCGTCTGGGCCGAGCGTTTGACCGCACGCAATTCGCGCCGCAACGGCATCAGCGAACAGCCCGCCCCCAACCGCCATTCGTTAAAATCGCCCATCACCAGCGTGGGCCGCCCGTCACCTTCCTCGATCACCTTGGATAAAAACCGTGCCTGCAACAGCCGCGACTGGTGCAGCAGCCCCAGATGCGCGGTAATCACCCGCAAGGGCTGGCCGTTGATGCGAATATCCGCAACAATCGCGCCACGCGGCTCCAGCCCCGGCAGGGTGACCGCGCGCGCCTCTTCCACCTCGGCGCCGCCATGCAGCAGCAGCAGATTGCCATGCCAGCCATGCGCCCGCGCGCCCAAGCGGTCCGTAAGCGCAACAGGCACCAGCCCGGTCACACTGTGCAGCATCTCGGGGTCCAGCACGCCCCTGCGGTCGCCAAAGCGCCGGTCCACTTCCTGCAAAGCCACGATATCGGCGCCGATTTCCCGAATGACCTGAACGGTGCGCGTCGGATCGCGGCGCATATCGGTCCCGACGGCTTTGTGAATGTTGTAAGAACTGACAATCAGGTCGGACATGGGCCTCTTGGGGGTTTTGGCGCTGCTCTGTCTCGAATATGTGGGTTTTGAGATGATTTAACAATATCCATGAAACCTCACAGAATCGTTAAAGGGCACCATGCAGGAAAAAGAGGCAATCGACGCGCTGGTGATCGGGGCTGGCCCGGCGGGTCTGATGGCGGCCGAAGCCATGGCGCAGGCAGGCCGCAGCGTGGTCATCTGTGACGCCAAACCCTCGCCCGCGCGCAAGTTCCTGATGGCAGGCAAATCCGGGCTGAACCTGATGAACGCGGCCCCGCTGCCGCGCCAGATCGCCACCTACGGCGCATCGGCTGACTGGCTGGCCCCAGTGCTGCATGCCTTTGGCCCCGACCAGATCCGCGACTGGGCCACGGGCTTGGGGCAAGAGTTGTTCACCGGCTCATCTGGGCGCATCTTTCCCCGCACGATGAAAGCTTCGCCGCTTTTGCGCGCATGGCTGGCACGGCTCGAAGGGCTGGGCGTCAGCTTGCGCCGCAACTGGCGCTGGTCGGGTGACGAATTTGCCTTTGCCACCCCGCACGGCCCGCGCATCCTCGCCCCGAAGGTCACAGTGCTGGCGCTTGGCGGCGCAAGCTGGGCGCGGCTTGGCTCCGATGGCGCATGGTCCGCACATCTCAGCGCGCGCGGCATCCCGCTCGCCCCGTTCCAGCCCGCCAATATGGGCTTTCACGTCGCGTGGTCCCCCCACATGGCCCCCCATTTCGGCCAGCCCATCAAGGGCGCACGCCTCCACGCGGGCAGCCAAAGCTTGCGCGCCGAGTTTGTAATCTCGCAGCGCGGGGTCGAAGGGGGCGGCATCTACGCCTTCTCGCGCGCCTTGCGCGACGGGGCCACACTCAAACTCGACCTGTTCCCCGACCTGAGCCTGCCCGAAATATCCGCCCGCCTTGCCCGCCAACCGCGCAAACTCTCCACGGCCAACCGCCTGCGCCGCGCACTACGCCTTGAGGGGGCGCGGCAGGCCCTCGTCATGGAATGCGCGCGCCCCTTGCCCGCGACACCCGATGCATGGGCTTCACAGCTCAAATCCCTGACCCTGCCCCTGCAAGGCCCGCACCCGATGGATGAGGCCATCTCGACCGCAGGCGGCATCCCCCGCGCCGCCTGTGACACGCGCCTCATGCTCAGCCAATGGCCCGGTGTCTTTGCCGCAGGCGAAATGCTGGATTGGGAAGCGCCGACAGGCGGCTATCTGCTGACCGCCAGCTTGGCCACAGGCCACTGGGCAGGCCGTCACGCGGCAGAATTCTGACCTCATTTTCTTGCTCTAAATACTCCGGGGGGCAAGGGGGCAGCGCCCCCAAACCCCGCCAGCGGCACAAGACCACGTCAAGATAACGCAAAAATCCAATGATGCTCACCCCGGCCGCAAGTTCAGCGCGCGTTCGCGTACCGGCAGATGCACGATGGCCGAGAACAGCCCCACACCAACCCCCACCCACCAGACCAGGGTGTAATCGCCATGCAGATCATACAGCGCGCCACCCAGCCAGACGCCCAGAAAACTGCCCAGCTGGTGGCTGAAAAACACAATCCCATAAAGCGTGCCCATATAGCGCAACCCATAGATATGCGCGATCAACCCCGAGGTCAGCGGCACCGTTGCCAGCCACAACGCGCCCATGACCAGCGAGAACAGCAGCACCGAACCTGGCGTGATGGGCGACAGGATAAACGCCGCCGCCACCACCGTGCGCGCCATATAGATCGAGGCGAGAAGGTATTTCTTGGAATAGCGCTTGCCCAGCCATGCGGCGGCAATCGTGCCGCCAATATTCGCCAGCCCGATCAAGGATATGGCAACCGCCCCCAGCGCCGAAGTAGTTGTGATCCCGAACGCGGCCAGCATCCCGTCAGGCGCGATGGGGCCGCACATTTCGGTCACCATCGCCGGGAAATGCGCAGTGACAAAGGCCAGCTGGTAGCCACAGGAGAAAAAGCCCAGAAAGATCAGCGTGAAACTTGGGTCACGAAATGCCTGTTTCAGGGCAGCCCCCATGCTTTGCTCCAGCTCGCGGCGGCTGGCAGGGGCGGGGCTGCGCATCATCGGCAGGGCAAACAGGCTCAGCAGCACCAGCCCGGCAAAGATGATGAACACACTCTGCCATGAATAATACGACAGCAGGATTTCCGCCAAGGGCGCGCCAAACACCTGCCCGGCAGAGCCGGCGGCGGTCGCAACCCCCAGCGCAAGGCTGCGATTCTCGTCCGAGGCCGCGCGGCCCACCACCGCCAGAATCACCCCGAACCCTGTGCCCGCAATCCCGAACCCCACCAGAATTTCCAACACCTGATGCGCGCCGGGCGTCACCGCGAAAGACGACAGCACCAACCCTGCCGCATAGACCAGCGCCCCCAGAATGATCGCGCGGCGGTCCCCGAATTTCTCGGCAATCGCACCGAAAATCGGCTGGCCAATCCCCCAGGCCAGATTCTGAATGGCAATCGCCAAGGAAAATTCAGCACGCAGCCATCCGAATTCTTCCGCAATCGGGATCTGGAACACGCCAAAGCTGGCGCGAATGGCAAAGCTGATCATGATGATGATACAACCGCCAATCAGAACAGGAGTCATCAGGGGTGTTTGCGGTTGGGTCATGTCGGATGCTCTGGCCGGATAAAGACCTGAACATGTGAAATTATCGCGCCTTGGTCAAGCGCTCACGCGACCAGCGTTTCGGCCTGTTTCAGATCGACACTGACCAACTGGCTGACCCCGCGTTCGCCCATCGTCACCCCGAACAGCCGGTCCATCCGCGCCATGGTCAGCGCGTTATGGGTGATAATCAGATAGCGCGTATCGGCGCGCCGCGTCATCTCGTCCAGCAGGTCACAGAACCGCGCCACATTGGCGTCATCCAGCGGCGCGTCCACCTCGTCCAGCACGCAGATCGGGGCGGGGTTGGCCAGAAACACCCCGAAAATCAATGCCAGCGCAGTCAGGGTCTGCTCGCCCCCTGATAAAAGTGACAGGGTGGACAGTTTCTTGCCTGGTGGCTGGCACATGATCTCCAGCCCTGCATCCAATGGGTCGTCGCTTTCCACCAGTACCAAGCGCGCCTCACCACCCGAGAAAAGATGCGTAAACAGCGTGGTGAAATTGGCATTCACCTTGTCAAAAGCAACCAGCAGCCGTTCGCGCCCCTCGCGGTTCAGCGCATTGATCCCAGAGCGCAGCTTGGCAATCGCGGCTTCCAGATCGGCCTTTTCCTGCACCAGCGTATCATGCTCGGTCTGCACCTCGCGCGCGTCTTCTTCGGCGCGCAGGTTCACGGCCCCCAGCGCATCGCGGGCGCGGCGCAGGCGGATCAGTTCTTCGTCCAGCGCGCTGGCATCGGCCATCGTCTCGGGGTCGGTTTCCAACTGCGCCAGCAGGGCACTCGGCGAGCAGCCCATTTCTTCGTCAATGCGTCCTGCGGCAACAGCCACAGTCTCGCGCGCGGCGTCGCGCCGTGCTTCAAGGCGCGCGCGTTCCTCGCGGGCGTCTGATGCGGCGCGCTCTGCCATGCGCTCGGCCTCGGTCGCCATGCGCAAGCCGTTCTCGGCCGCAAACAAAGTGTCTCTGGCAGCGGTAGACCTTTGCCCTGCGCGCGCAATCTCGTCGCTCAGCGCGGCACGTTTTGCGGCCATGTCTTCGGGGGCCGTGCGCGCGGTCGTCAGGTCGGCTTCGGCCTTTGCCTTGCGCGCGTTAAGGTCATTGATGCGGCTGTCGGCACTGTCCAGCCGCAAGCGCCACCCGCTGAGCGATTTGGTGATCTCCTGCGCGCGGGCCGTGCGTGCCGTGGCTTCGCGGCGCAACTCATCCGCCGCCGCACGGCGCGAGATCATGGCAATGCGCGCGCCCTCGACATTTGCGCGCAGATCATCCGCGCGGGCGCGCTCGACCTCCAGTTCAGGCAACTCGGCCTGCTGGGCCTGCGCCTCTTCCAGCACCTCCGCCAGATCGGCCATTTCCTGTTGCAAACGGTCCAGCTGCGCTGTCGCGGCATCCAGCCGGTTCACGGCCCCAGAGCGCGCGCTTTCGCTGCGCGACAGGGTGCGTGTGGCCTCAGTAAGGCGCTGGTCTGCGGCGCGGCGGGCCTCGCGCGCGCTGCGCTCGGCCTGTGCCAGATTATCCAGCCGCGCCTTGCGCGTGGCGTGCGTGGCCTGCATGTCATCGCGTTTCGTATCAAGCTGCGCCAGATCATCGCGCAACACGTCCAGCCGGTTGATCTGTTGCAGGCGCAGCGCGGTTGCGCTTGGGGCATCACTGGCGGCCATATGCAGCCCGTCCCAGCGCCAGACATCCCCCTCGCGCGAGACAAGCCGCTGGCCGGGGCGCAAGCCAGATTGCAGGCGCGCGCCATCCTTTGCATCGACAAGCCCGATCTGCGACAGGCGCCGCGCCAGTGCATCGGGCGCTGTGACATGCGCGCAAAGCGGCGCGATTCCGTCGTCAAGCGGGGTGGCGTCGTCATAGGGCGCAAGCGTCACCCAGCCAGAGCCGGACTTTTCCGCCAACGGCGCGCGCAAATCATCGGCCAGCGCCGCCCCAAGTGCTTGTTCATAGCCCGCAGCCACGCGCACAAGGTCCAGCATGCGCGTGCCATCGCCGCGGTCGCGCTCCAGCAGGCGCGCCAGTGCGGCCACTTCGGCGCGCAGGGTCGCGGCCTCGCCTTCTGCCTCGGCCAATGCGCCACGGGCGGTGGCTTCGTCGGTCTGCGCCTCTGCGCGCGCGGCTTCAATATCGACAAGGGTGGCCTCTGCCTCTTCGGTCAGGGCCTGCGTTGCGTCCAATTCGTCTTGTGCGGCTGCAAGTTCCGCCTCCAGTTCCGCCAAGGCCGCTTCGGCATCGAGTTTCGACAGGTTGGCGGTCGTGCGCGCGCCTTCGGCTTTGGTCAGGCTGGCGTGCAATTCGCTGATCTGGCGCTGCGCGGACTGGTGGCGGGCAGCAAGGCGCGCGACATCTTCCGTGACCCTGCTCAGGGCGGTTTCAAGGTCTTGCAGGGCTTGCGCTGCCTCGGCTGCAATGTCCGAGGCTTCGGCAACGGCGTCGTCCTGCCCGTCCGCCGCCTTGGCGATCTGTGCTTGCTCCCATTCCAGTTGGGTGACCATCTCTTGCGCGTCGCGGTTCAGGCTGGTTTCACGCTCAATATCTTTGGCAAGCTGGGCAATGCGGGCCTCCAACGCTTCCAAGGCTTCGGCGGCGCGGGCTTCTTCAGCCGCCAGCGTGTCGCGCTGCACTTCCAGACGCTGCAAGACTGCGCCAGCAATGGCTTCTTCCTCGCGCAGCGCAGGCAACCCGTCTTCCGAGGCCGCGCGCCGCTCTGTCGCCTGTTTGGCGGCGATTTCTGCATCGGCACTGGCGCGCAGGGCGGTTTGCAGGGTGTTCTCAGCTTCCAGTCGCGCCTGATCGGCCTCGCGCCAGCGCCGGTACAGCAGCAATCCCTCGACCTGCCGCAACCGCGCGCCGATCTGACGGTAGCGCTCGGCCTGCCGCGCTTGCCGCGACAATTGTGCCAACTGCCCCGCCATCTGGTCAATCACATCGCTGATGCGCTCCAGATTGGTTTCGGTCGCGCGCAGGCGCAACTCTGCCTCGTGCCGGCGCTGATACAGGCCGGAAATGCCCGCCGCTTCTTCCAGAATGCGGCGGCGCGCCTTGGGCTTGGCGTTGATCAATTCGGAAATCTGCCCCTGCCGCACAAGTGCCGGGCTATGCGCCCCGGTCGAGGCATCGGCAAACAGCATTTGCACATCGCGCGCGCGCGCTTCCTTGCCATTGATCTTATAGGCGCTGCCTGCATCGCGGGTGATGCGGCGCACAATGTCCAATTGGTCGGCATCATTGAACGCGGCAGGAGCCAACCGTTCGGTATTGTCGATTTGCAGATGCACTTCGGCAAAATGCCGCCCCCCGCGCGTGTCGGTGCCTGCGAAAATTACATCCTCCATGCCCGCGCCGCGCATGGCGGTGGGGCGGTTTTCGCCCATAACCCAGCGCAACGCTTCCAGCAGGTTCGACTTGCCACAGCCATTCGGCCCCACCACGCCTGTCAGCCCCCGATGGATCACCAGATCCGTCGGGTCGGTAAAGCTTTTGAAGCCGTTGAGGCGAAGGCGGGTGAACTGCACGGGGGGCCAGACTCTGGGTTAGGTACGCGGATACTCTCACCCCAGACCCGACACGTGTCAAGATGCTTACGCTGCATTTGGGCGGTCACGCGCCAATGCCTACAAGATATAGAGTTTTGATTGCAGGGGTTGCGACACTCCGCCACAGTGCAATTCAGCCAACACATATACACATTCGCATTATAGAATTTGTATAGGAGGCAAGACCATGTCCCACGTTCCAACACGTCCATCTGACAGCTATTCCCCGCTCTACTTTCTGGCCTCGCTTGGGGCAGGGGGGCTGGCGGTCACGTTCTTCATGTGGCTGATGCACTGGATACCACATCCCGGCAAGACAGTCCCGGTCTATGAGGATATCGCCGCTGCATTCACAGGTGGCCCGCTCATGACCCAAGCCATGATCGTGGTGGCGATGGCCGGGATTGCGGTGTTCTCTTTTCTGAACCTGAAATTGCTGGTCTGGAACCTGCGCCGCTTCAGTGCGTGGACCAAGACAGAAAGCTTCGCCAAGTTCAGCCAGACCAATGCGCAAAGTCAGGTTCTGGCACTGCCACTGGCGCTGGCCATGTCGGTCAACGTGCTGTTCGTCATCGGCATGGTGTTCGTGCCGGGGCTGTGGTCGGTGGTCGAATACCTGTTCCCGCTTGCACTGGTCGCATTCCTCGCAATCGGGGCCTATGCGTTCAAACTCTATGGCGGGTTTCTGGGGCGCGTGCTGACCGAAGGCGGCTTTAACTGCGCGGCCAACAACAATTTCGGGCAAATCCTGCCTGCCTTTGCCTTTGCGATGGTGGGTGTCGGTCTTGCGGCCCCTGCCGCGCTCAGCACGGTGCCTGCGCTGTCGGGTCTGGGGCTGGTGCTGTCGACCTTCTTTCTGATGACTTCTGGCCTGATTGCGGTTGTCGCCATGATCCTTGGGCTGCGCTCGATGATGGAAAATGGGGCAAACCCTGAAACCGCACCGACGCTGTCGATCATTGTGCCGCTGCTGGCTGTGCTGGGCATCCTCAGCCTGCGCCAGAACCACGGGCTGGGCGAACATTTCGGATCAGCCGAGATGGCCGGGGAAACGCTGGTGATGCTTGCCCGCTTACTGTCGGTTCAGGTGCTGTTCTTGCTGTTCGCCGGTCTGATCCTGATCCGTCAGGGCTATGCCAAACGCTTCTTGTTCGGGAATGAGACTTCGCCCGGCTCCTACGCGCTGGTCTGTCCGGGTGTGGGCTTTGCGGTGTTGATGCATTTCTTCGTCAACAAAGGGCTGGTCGATGCGGGTCTGATTGCGAAATTCGGCGCAGGTTATTGGGCGCTGACAGCTGTGGCGCTGGCCTCGCAACTGGCAATGATCTGGCTGGTGCTGCATCTGAACCGCCGCCATTTCGGAGCGCCCAAAAGCGCTGAGGCTGTGCCCGCAGAATAAGCCAGCTTTCGGGATGCGAACAGGCCGCGCAGGGATGCGCGGTCTGTGTCATATTCCGCTAGGATCACAGCCCCAGACAATAGCGCATGATCGCCTTTTGCGCATGCAGCCGATTCTCTGCCTCGTCAAACACCACCGATTGCGGCCCGTCCATGACCGAGTTGGTGACTTCTTCTTCGCGGTGGGCGGGCAGGCAATGCATGAACAGCGCGTCAGGCTTGGCGCGCGCCATCAGCGCGTCATTGACCTGATAGGGGCGCAGCAGGTTGTGGCGCCGCTCGCGCGTGGATTGGCTGTCATGCATGCTGACCCATGTGTCGGCCACGATCAGATCAGCCNCCTCAACTGCGCGTTCTGCGTCGCGGATGATCTCGACCTGCACCCCTTGCGACCGCGCCAGCGCCACGAATTCAGGGTCAGGGTCCAACTGCTCTGGCCCTGTGAAGGTCAGATCAAAGCCGAACTGGCCCGCCGCATGCAAGAATGACGCGCAGACATTATTTCCATCGCCCGACCAGACCACCTTGCGCCCTGCAATCGGGCCACGATGTTCCTCAAACGTCTGTATATCGGCCATGATCTGACAGGGATGCGTGCGGTTGGTCAGCCCGTTGATGACCGGCACAGAGGCATATTCCGCCAATTCCTGAAGCACCGATTCCTCGAATGTGCGGATCATGATCATATCGACATAGCGCGACAAGACGCGCGCCGTATCAGCAATCGTCTCGCCATGCCCCAGCTGCATTTCCGAGCCGGACAGCACCATGGTCTGCCCACCCATCTGGCGCACACCCACATCGAAACTGACGCGCGTGCGGGTCGAGGGTTTCTCGAAAATCAGCGCGACCATGTGGTTATTCAGCGGCTGCGCCGCGTCTGGCGTGCCTTTGGGGCGCCCATTGCGCGCGGCTTTCATGGTATGCGCCTGATCGATCATGGCGCGCAGCGCGGTCTTGTCGGTGGTGTGGATGTCTAGAAAATGCGGCATCGGACTCAAGGCCTCTCAAAGGGGGGTGCGAGGGCGCTGCCCTCGCGCTCCCGGAGTATTTGGAGCAAGAAAATCAGGACAGCGACGCCGCCGCGCGGTCAAGGCGCACAAGGGCTTCGGTGATCTCATCCTCGGTTATAGTCAGGGGCGGCAACAGGCGGATGACATTGTCAGCCGCCGGAACCGTCAGCAGAAAGGCTGCCTGCGCCGCCTTGACGATCTCGGTATTCGGAGCGCGGCATTTCAGGCCGAGAATCAAGCCCTGACCGCGCACCTCCTCGAAGATGTCGGGGTGGCTGGCGACCAGCCCTTCGAGGCGCTGACGCATCAGCGCGCCCTTGGCGCCGACCGCGTCCAGAAACCCGTCTGCGGTGATGATCTCGACGACCTTGGCACCCACGGCGCAGGCCAGCGGGTTGCCGCCATAGGTCGAGCCATGCGTGCCGGCCCCCATGCCGGATGCGGCCTTCGCGGTGGCCAGCACAGCGCCCAGTGGAAAGCCGCCGCCAATGCCCTTGGCGACCATCATGATATCGGGTGCGATATCGGCCCATTCATGGGCGAACAGCTTGCCCGTGCGCCCCATGCCGCATTGCACCTCATCGAGCACCAAAAGCGCGCCAGTCTGGTCGCACAGATCGCGCAGCCCCTTGAGGCATTGGTCGGGCAAGGGGCGGATGCCACCTTCGCCCTGAACAGGCTCGATCATCACAGCGGCGACCGATGTATCAAGGGCTGCGCGCAGCGCGTCATGATCGCCCCAGGCCAGGGTTTTGAATCCGGGCATCAGCGGGCCGAAACCCTTGGTCATCTTCTCGGACCCGGCGGCGGCAATCGCGCCGGTCGAGCGGCCATGAAACGCGCCGTCGAAGGTCAGGATGGTGGGACGCTCGGCCCCCAGATCAGACCAGTATTTGCGCACCATCTTGATGGCCAGTTCGGCCGCCTCGGTGCCGGAATTGGTGAAAAACGCAGTGTCGGCAAAGGTCTGGTCAACCAACGCCTGCGCCAGTGCTTCCTGCGCGGGAATGCGGTACAGGTTCGAGACATGCCACAACGCCTGCGCCTGTTCGTGCAGCACGTCGACCAAAGCCGGATGCGCGTGCCCCAGCGCATTCACGGCAATTCCAGAGGTGAGGTCCAGATATCGCGCGCCCGACTCCTCGATCAGCCAGCTGCCTTCGCCGCGGACAAAACTCAGCGGCGTGCGATTATAGGTGGGCAATAGCGCGGGGAAGGGTGCGTTCATGGATATGGTCCCGTTCAGGCAAAGCACTGACCTGCCAAAGCAAGGGGGTCAAGTCAACACAGGTTTTTCGGAGAGGTTGAATGTCGCGCCATGCCGGTGACAGGCGCGCAGGTGAACAGTCGCGCGCTCAGCGGCGTCGCAGGGCAGGTGCAGAGGGGGTCAGACTGTTCATTCATGTCGATTAGCAACTGCGCAGGGCGCTGTAAATCCCCTAATCCTTGATGATGCGCAGCATCTTGCGTTCCAGCACCTTGAGCACCTGCGCCAGATCATGCCCGCGCTTGAGGATCTGCCCGTCCATCCCGATCACGGGGGGGGGATCAGGGTGTTTCTCGATCCGGTAAAGCGGATGCTCTGCCGTGCGCCGGAACACCGAAAACACTGCCGAGGCGCGCAGGCAGGAAATCCCGTAATCGCGCCATTCGCCCGCTGCCACCATGCGACCGTAAAGTGACAAGATCACACCAAGTTCGCGCCGGTCAAAGCTGACCTGCTGATCGGTGCTGCGAAAAGGCGTTTGCATGTTCATCACACAGGAGTGTGAGGTGCCGCGCGCGGAAAATCAAGTCTTAGCTGTGTGTGGCGGTTTCAAGCGGCAAACCGGCGTTCTTGTGCTTGCGCTGGGGTTTGCATTTGCGTCATGGTAGCGCCAGCAAGATATGGGGAGAAGTAAGATGCGCACACGTGCCGCCGTGGCCCTTGAGGCCGGAAAACCGCTGACGATCATGGAGGTGAACCTTGACGGCCCGAAGGCGGGCGAGGTTTTGGTGGAAATCAAGGCGACGGGCATTTGCCATACGGATGAATTCACCCGCTCCGGCGCAGACCCTGAAGGGCTGTTCCCAAGCATTCTGGGCCATGAGGGCGCAGGCGTGGTGGTCGAGGTCGGCGAAGGGGTCACAACCCTGAAGCCGGGCGATCATGTCATCCCGCTTTACACACCCGAATGCCGCGAATGCTATTCCTGCCGCTCAGGCAAAACCAACCTCTGCACTGCCATTCGCGGCACCCAAGGCCAAGGGCTGATGCCCGATGGCACGACGCGGTTTTCGATGCTCGATGGCACGCCGATCTACCATTACATGGGCTGCTCGACCTTCGCCAATCACACAGTCATGCCGGAAATCGCGCTGGCCAAGGTGCGCGAGGACGCGCCGTTCGACAAAATCTGCTACATCGGTTGCGGCGTGACCACGGGCATTGGCGCGGTCATCAACACGGCGGGCGTCGAGATCGGATCGACTGCGGCAGTGTTCGGGCTGGGCGGGATCGGCCTCAACGTCATTCAGGGCCTGCGTATGGCGGGTGCAGATATGATCATCGGGATCGATCTGAATGACGGCAAGGAAGAGATGGCGCGCAAATTCGGCATGACGCATTTCATAAACCCGTCCAAGGTCGAGAATGTGGTGGCTGAGATTGTGAAATTGACGCAGCGCGGCGATGACGCGATTGGCGGCGTGGATTATTCGTTTGATGCCACCGGCAATGTAAAAGTGATGCGCGACGCGCTGGAATGCAGCCACCGGGGCTGGGGGGTGTCAGTCATTATCGGCGTGGCGCCTGCGGGCGCAGAAATCTCGACCCGGCCTTTCCAGTTGGTCACGGGTCGCGTGTGGAAGGGCACGGCGTTTGGCGGTGCCAAGGGGCGCAGTGACGTGCCGAAATTCGTGGACTGGTACATGAGCGGCAAGATCGAGATCGACTCGATGATCACCCACAAGCTGACGCTGGACCAGATCAATGACGGGTTCGATCTGATGCATGAAGGCAAATCCATCAGGGCGGTGGTCGAGTTTTGAGGCTTTGTGCCAGCCTAACGGCAGAAAACGCAACGCTTCTGCGTATGTCGCTGGCATCGTGGGGCGCGAAAGCGCCCCACCGTCTCGAACGACGTGGCAGGCAAAAGGAATTAGATCGCTGGGTGTTGAACAGATTACTCTATGTCCGCTTGGCGTTAGGCGAAGTTGAGTTCCCATTGAGAATATACGATTCGGAAGGACCAGATTTCGAAATCCATGAAGGCACTCGCTTTTTCGGGCTTGAGGTTACTGAAGCCGCTGATCCTGAAGAACAAGCCTATCGCACGAAGATTGCAAAAGAAGATCATCCCAGCGTTTTATCTATTCCACGCCGGTGGACTACTGGACAGAGGTCACGCAGACTCGTGCATGAAGCAATCGAAAGGAAGGCCTCTAAACACTATGCTGTTGGAGCAAGCTTGCTAATTTACTTGAACACCTATGATGACTTTTTTCTTAGTGGACGAGAGGTGCTCGACTTGTGTGTTCCGCTGAAAGATTACGCAGAAATATTCTCAGAGGTTTTTGTGATTTCTGATAAGAAAGTTGTTGCTCTTAGGCGGGCGGAAGTGATTGCAGATATTGATGAGTGAAGCCATCGCGATCCGTTCCGTGACCGCGCACGACGCGATTGCT
>SL_8KL_010_SEDDRAFT_10000449_pt1 | contig 35903 bp, 30 predicted proteins | sample SodLakKL_010_SED_4_FD_11160 | JGI IMG/M metagenome (IMG submission 11160)
CCCGCCGTTGTCGGACGCGACCTGGGTCCAGTGGCGGGCGGAGGTCACCCTGACCGCCGGCGAGCACAGCCTGGCGGTCCGCGCCACCGACGGCGACGGCAGCCTGCAGGCAGTGGGTCCTTCACGGCCCGCACCGGATGGAGCCGAGGGCTGGCATACCATCCGCGTCCGGGCCGTGTGATCCCATCGACGACGCGGACCCGGGAGGCTGCCGCGGATGCGTCGGATACTCGTCGCGCTCACCGCCCTGGTCGCGGTCGGCTGCACGTTCTCCGCGCCGGCCGGGGAGCCGACGACGCTCCGCGTGATCATGGCCGACGACTGGGCGTCGGCCCCGTTGGTGGGCGAGGTGATCGACCGGTTCGAGCAGGACCATGCGGGGGTCCGGGTCCAGGTCCAGGGCTCGCCCTTCTCCCAGATCCCCGAGCTGGTCGAGGCCGCCCGGGAGCTGGGTCAGCCCTACGACCTGGCCCACTGGCATGCCTTCGCCGCCGCGGCGGCCGATCTGGCCGAGCCGGTGGACGAGCGGTGGGACGCCGAGGGCCTGTCGTCGGCTGACTACCTGCCCGGCGCGGTCCTCGACGTCACCTGGGGCGGCAGCCGCTACGGCGTGCCGCTCGACGTCAACGCGCTGGTGCTGATGGCCAACCGTGAGCTGCTGGCCGCGGCCGAGCTCTCCGAGGACGACCTCGCCCTGGCCGACGACTTCGCGGCGCACACCGAGACCCTGGCCGACCTGGAGGCCGCCGACCACGCCATGGCGGTGACCGCCAGCAGCTGGGCCGCCTACGGCTGGATCGTCGCCGGTGGGGGCCAGCTGCTCGAGACTGCGCCCGACGGGACGGCCGCGTTGGACGCGCAGGGGCTGCCGACCTTCACCTTCGAGGATCCCCGGACGATCGCGGCGATCGAGGTCCTGGCCACGCTGGTCGAGGAGGGACATGCACCCCCGCCGTTGGCGGTCGACCTCGCCCTCGACGCGGTCGCCTCCTTCGCCGACGGACGCTCCGCCCTCCACGCTTCGGGCTCCTGGGACCTACCGATCGCCCAGCGCCCGCTGGAGGCCGAGGAGCTGGTCGAGGACATCGCCGTCCTCCCCCTGCCCCAGCACGACCCCACCGAGCCGCGCACGGTGCTCGGCGGCTCCAGCCTGTTCCTGCCCCGCGACGGTGAGCAGCAGGAGCTGGCCTTCGCCCTGGCGCTCGCCCTCACCGAACGGGAGGTCGGCCTGGCGCTCGCCGAGCAGGAGGGGCGTCTGCCGGCCCGCGTCGACGCCTACGACGCGCCGCTGTTCGCGACCTCACCGGACCTCGCCGCCTTCGTCGCGCAGCTCGAGCACGCCCAGGTCATGCCCCTGATCGCGTTCCCCGAGGTCGCGATCGCCTTCCGGGACGGGCTCGATGCCGCGCTCAGCGGCCGGGCCACCCCCGCGGAGGCGATGAGCCAGGTCCAGGCCACCGCCGAGCGGTGGCTCGCTGAACGGTGACCCCGACGCGGTGGTGGCGACGCCCCGGGGCTGGCATGCTGCCCCGGGTCCTGGCGGCCTTCGTCGCCACCCTGACGGTCGCCAGCCTGGTGACGGTGGTGCTGGAGTCACGGCTCACCCGCCAGCAGCTCGAGGACCAGGCCATCACCCTGTTCGGCGAGGTCGGTGACGTCCTCGATGCCCGCATCGCCAGCGACGCCCTGCGGACGAGCCAGCTGATGTCGGTGGTGTCCCAGCAGCTGCTCGCCGCTCCTCCTGGGGGGATCGACGATGCCGACGAGCTGGCCCGCCGCACCCTGTCGGTGGTGCGGACCTCGGATGCCCCGCTGGAGCTGGTGGGCGTGGTCGAGGTCGCCAGCGGGGACGTCCGCACGCTCGGCCTGCCGTCGCGACAGGGCGTCGCCCCGCCTCCCCCCGGCGTGGCCACCGAGGTCGCCCGGCGCGCGAGCAGCAGCCAGCGGGTGGTCCCGCTGGAGGGAGGCGGGTACGGGCTGGTCCACGTGCTCTCGGTCGACCGGCTCGGGGCGCAACCGCGCCTGCTCGTGACCGGGTTCCCGCTGAACAACGTGGCCGCCCGTCGCTACCTCGCGCAGACCGGGGTCGACGAGATCGAGCTGGTCGTGGACGGCGAGGTGGTCGCTGCCACCGACGACGCCCGCGTCGGCGCACCGCCGGAGGGCCGATCGGACCTGTTCCGCGAGATCCAGCAGCTCGAGGACGGACGCCTGATCCGCTACGTGGCGCTCGGCGCCGAGCGGGCCTGGGACACCCCGGCGGCGGTCGGGCTGGTCTCCGACGACCCGCTGGCCACCCTCGATGGGGCGCTGGCGCGGACGCGGGCGCTGATGATGGTCCTGTTGCTGGTGGTCGGCGGCGGGTTGGCCTTCGCGCTCGCGAAGGTCATCACCCGCCCCCTGATCGGTCTGACCGCCACCGCCACGGCGATCGCCTCCGGTGACCTCGACCGCTCCTTCGACATCGAGCGCAGCGACGAGATCGGGCGCCTGGCCGAGGCCCTGGAGCGGATGCGGCGGGGGCTCAGGGCCCAGCTGCTCGTCATCAAGCGCCAGGCGGAGGCGCTTCAGGATGCGGCCCGGCGGATGGTCGGTGTCCAGGACGCGGAGCGGCGGCGGATCGCACAGGACCTGCACGACGGCATCCAGCAGCAGCTCGTGGTCCTGCGCATGCAGGTGGGGGCGGCCCGCCGGGAGCTCGAGCAGGATCCGGACCGGGTCGAGGCGGTCACCAACGGCCTCGCCGAGTCGATCGACCACCTGCTGGACCAGCTGCGGTCGACGGGCCAGCAGCTGTTCCCGGCGATCCTGAGCGATCGCGGCCTCGGCCCGGCCCTGTTCAGCCTCTCCGCCAAGCTCCAGTTGCCGGTCGACCTGTGGTTCACGCCGGATCCTCTCCCACGGGTCGACGACGAGGTGGAGGTCAACGCCTACTTCCTGGTCTCCGAGGCGGTGGTCAACACCATCAAGCACGCCGAGGCCTCGCGGCTCCAGGTCGAGATCAGCGTCGACGACACCCACCTCTACGTCCACGTCCACGATGACGGGGTCGGCTTCGACCCTCACCGACAGGGGCATCGGGGTGGGCTGATGCACATGCGGGACCGCGTCCAGGCGCTCGGCGGTGTGCTGGATCTGACCTCGGCTCCCGGGGAGGGGACCCAGGTGGATGCGGCCTTCCCCCTCACGCGCCCGTCGGGGTCAGTCGTGGGAGCGTTGCAGGTAGAACAGGACCGCGGCGACGCGTCGGTTGAGGTCGATCTCCTCGGCCAGCCCGAGCTTGCGGAAGATCGCGTTGGTGTGCTTCTCGACGGAGCGGTCGGTGATGGTGAGTTCCCGGGCGATCGCGGCATTGCCCCGTCCTGAGGCCATCAACGCCAGGACCTCCAGCTCCCTGGGGGTCAGCCCGGCCAGCCGAGAGGCGGACCGGCGCCGTTGGGCCTCCAGCAGGGCTTCCACGATCCTGGGGTCGAGCATCGAGCCGCCGTCGCGAACCTCGTCGATCGCCTGCACGAGGCGGTCCGCGTCACCGAGACGCTCCTTGAGCAGGTAGGCGACCCCGGCCGACCCGTCCTTGAGCAGCTCCAGGGCGTACTCGGGGTCGTCGTGCTGCGACAGCACGACGACGCCGACCCCCGGATGGTGGTGGCGGACGTGGTGGGCGAGGTCGATGCCCTCGGTGGTGAACGTCGGGGGCATGCGGATGTCCAGCAGCACCACGTCGGGGACAGCGTCCTCGAGGAGGCTGAGCAGCTCGGGAGCGTCGCTGGCGGTCCCGATCACCTCGATGCGGGGGTCGGCGGCGACCGCGGCCCGGGCGCCCTCCCTGACCAGGTAGTCGTCCTCGGCGATCATGAGGGTGAGGCGGTCGTCGCCCACGGCAGCTGCCCTCCTCGCCAGGTGGTCGCCGGGTGGTTGCGGCACCTTCCGCAGGCTACTGACCGTTGCGGCCACGACGGTCCCGGTGATGGTGGTGCTACTACCACCCTAGGAAGAGCGGTGGTCTCACGGTTCCCGAGGAGCCCAGCCTCGGGCACGCTCTCGCTCGACGCCTCGAGCACCACGGCCCGACGGGGGGTGGCCGTGGTGCCCGGGGCGTCGTCGTGTCGTGAGACCACCGCAGGCCCGTAGGCTGTGCCGCGTGCCCGGCGCCCGGCGCCGGTCCAGGCTCCCAGGAGGCACGCGGTGCGCATCGCAGTGGTGGGGACCGGCATCGCCGGGGCTGCGAGCGCCTGGTTGCTGTCCCGCTCCCACGAGGTGCACGTCTTCGAGCGCGAGGACCGCCTCGGGGGTCACACCCACACGGTGTCCACGCCCCGCGGCGACGGGTCAACGCTGCCGGTCGACACCGGGTTCATCGTCTACAACGAGGCGACCTACCCCCTGCTGGTGCGCTTGTTCGACGAGCTGGGGGTGCTGACCCAGGCCTCCGACATGTCGTGGTCGCTCAGGTGCGACCGCTGTGACCTGGAGTACGCCGGCAGCGCCCATGGCGTGCTCGCCCAGCCCAGCAACCTCCTGTCGCCCGGCTACCTCGCGATGCTCGCCGACATCGCCCGCTTCAACCGGCTCGGACGGCGCATCGTCGCCGACGGTCGGACCTCGTCGCTGACCATCGGCAGGTTCCTCGAGGTGGCAGGCTTGGGGCACGGCTTCCGCGCCCACTACCTGCTGCCGATGGCGGCGGCCATCTGGTCGTCCGGGACCGGGGTCATCGCCGAGCTGCCCATCGACACCCTGCTGCGGTTCTTCTCCAACCACGGGCTGCTCGGGGTCACCACCCACCACAAGTGGCGCACCGTGACCGGAGGGAGCTCCTCCTACCTCGGCCCGTTGACGGCGCCCTACCGGGAGCGGATCCACACCGGCTGCCCCGTGACCGCGGTCCGCCGCGATCGCGACGCCGCGCAGCTCACCTTCGCCGACCGCACGACCCGGAGCTTCGACGCCGTGCTGCTCGCAACCCACGCCGATGAGTCCCTGCAGCTGCTGGTCGATCCCACGCCACGGGAGCAGGAGCTGCTGGGTGCCTGGCGGTACAGCACCAACGACACCTACCTGCACACCGACGCCTCGCTCCTGCCTCGCCGTCGTGCCGCCTGGGCCTCCTGGAACTACCTCCTGGACGACTGCCGCGTCCCCACCGAACGGGTCAGCCTGAGCTACCACATGAACCGGCTCCAGACCCTCGAGGAGCCCCGTGACTACGTGGTCACGCTGAACCCGGCGACGCCACCGTCCCCCGAGACCGTGCTGCGCCGGTTGGACTACACGCACCCGGTCTACACCGCCGCCAGCGTCGGCACGCACGACCAGCTCGACGAGCTCAACGGCACCCGGCGGACCTTCTACGCCGGGGCGTACCAGCGGTACGGCTTCCACGAGGACGGCCTGTGGTCCGCGGTGCGCGCCGTCCACCACCTCGGTGTCCGGTGGCCGTGGTGACCCGGACCCGCGCCTCGGGCCTGTACGTCGGCTGGACCCGCCACCGCCGACGGGTCACCGTCGACCGCAGCTTCCGGTACCGCACCTTCCACGCCCTGCTCGACCTGGACGAGCTGCCCCGGCTCGAGCGCGAGGTCCGTGGCTTCGCCTACCGACGGCCGTCACCGGTGCGCTTCCGTGACCGCGACCACCTCGGCGCAGGGGACACCCCGGTCAAGGCCAAGCTGTCGCGCTGGCTGGCCGGCCACGGCGTCGCGCTCCCCGACGGACACGTGCGGGTGCTCGCGAACCTCCGGGTCCTCGGCCACGTCTTCGACCCCGTCAGCTGGTGGTTCTGCCACCGCGCCGACGGCTCGCTGGCGCTGGTGGTCGCCGAGGTCCGCAACACCTTCGGGGAGTCCTACTGGTACCTGCTGGACGAGCTCGAGGACAGTGGGAACGGGGTGGTCCACGCCCGTGCCGCCAAGCGGTTCCACGTCAGTCCGTTCCTGCCGATCACCGGGCTCGAGTACCGCTTCAGCTTCGTGCTGCGTCCTGATCGGATCGTGGCGCACATCGACGTCCTCGCCGACGGCGAGGTGGTGTTCGACGCGACCCAGACCGGCTCCCGCCGTCCGTTCACGACCGATGGCCTGGCCCGCACCCTGGTCACCAACCCCCTGCTGCCGCTGCGCACCGTCGCCCTGATCCACCTCCAGGCCGTCCGGCTGTTCCTCCGAGGGGTCCGGTTCCATCGCAAGCCGGACCCGCCCGCCGGCGGCCTCGCGCGGGGTCGGTTCGTCGGCGGCGGGGCCATCCCGGCGGGGCGTGACCACGAATCGGCGTCGAGCCCGTGAACCGCTGCACCGTGCAACCGAACCGACGAGGAGGACCGTGGTGGAGCCCGTGATCCGGCCAGTGCCGCCCGCGCCGGACATCGTCCGGGCCGAGACGCCGATGGAGCGCCGTGCCCGGCACGCGATCACCTCGATGCTCGAGCAGTTCGTGGTCGGCCGGGTCGAGGTGGTGCTGCCCGACGGCCGGCGTCGGTGGTTCGGTGACGGCGACAGCGAGCTGCGCTCACGGATCCACGTCCACGACTGGCGGTTCTTCACCCGGCTCCTTCACGGCGCGACCGTCGGCGTGGGGGAGTCCTACCTGCAGGGGGAGTGGTCCTCGACCGACCTGGTCTCGCTGGTGCGGATCGTGATCGCCAACCGTCGGGCGCTCAAGCGCATCACCCCGGCGGCGCTGGCCAACATCGCCTCGGACAAGCTGATCCACTCCTTGCGGGCCAACCGCCTGGGTCGCTCCAAGCGCAACATCGCGGCCCACTACGACCTCTCCAACGAGCTGTACGCGCTGTTCCTCGACGACTCGATGACCTACTCGGCGGCCTATTTCAGCTCACCCACCGTCACGCTCGAGCAGGCCCAGGAGGCCAAGTACCGGCGGCTGGCGGAGAAGGCCCGGATCGGCCCGGGTGACCACGTGCTGGAGATCGGCTGCGGCTGGGGCGGGTTCGCGATCTTCGCCGCCAGCACCTACGGCTGCCGGGTCACGGGCATCACCTTGAGCGAGCAGCAGGCGGCGATGGCCCGTGAGCGTGTCGCCGCCGCGGGCCTCGACCACCTCGTCGACATCGAGCTGACCGACTACCGCGAGGTGACGGGCCGCTTCGACCGGATCATCTCCATCGAGATGCTGGAGGCCGTCGGGCACCGCTACCTCGACACCTACTTCGCCACGATCGACCGGCTGCTCGCTCCCGACGGGCTGGCCGCGGTCCAGGTCATCACCATCCCGGAGCAGCGCTACGAGAACTACAAGCGCCGCCCCGACTTCATCCAGCGCTACATCTTCCCCGGCGGTCACCTGCCGTCGCTGGAGGCCATGAGCGGGTCGATGGGTCGCAGCGGCGACCTCTACGTCGAGGCGGTCGACAACATCGGCGTGCACTACGCCGAGACCCTGCGCCGGTGGCGCGAGCGGTTCCTGTCCAACGTGGGTGAGGTCCACGCCCTCGGCTTCGACGACCGGTTCGTACGGATGTGGGAGTTCTACCTCGCGTACTGCGAAGGGGCCTTCCTCGCCCGCTACATCAGCGATCTGCAGGTGGTGCTCACCCGCCCGATGAACGGCACGCTCGGGACCCACCCCTACGGCCGCGAACTCGTCCAGGTGCGTGAGGCCGACCTGCCGCCGCGACGCAGTGACCGGCTCGCGGGTGACCACGTGGCCGCCCGCGCCGCCGGCGAGGTGGGCGCGTGAGCCGCCCGACGTGGAAGGCCCGCGTGGTCGACGCGGTGATCGACCGCGGGATCCTGCCCGATGCGCTCCTGCGGCGCGCCATCCGCCGCCTGCTGCACCGTCGGCGGGCGGTCATCACCGCCGGCAGCGTCGAGGAGCGCGGGGAACGCCAACGCCAGCTGCTCGCGGCTCTGGCCGCCGCGCCCGTGGCGATCGACACCGTTGAGGCCAACGAGCAGCACTACGAGGTCCCCACCGAGCTGTTCGAGCTGATGCTCGGCCCGCACCTGAAGTACTCATCGGCGTGGTGGCCCGTCGGGGTGTCCACCCTGCCCCAGGCCGAGGAGGCGATGCTGGCACTGACCTGTGACCGGGCCGAGCTCACCGACGGCCAGGACGTGCTCGAGCTCGGGTGCGGTTGGGGTTCGCTGACCCTGTGGATGGCCGAGCGCTACCCCGGCTCGCGGATCACCGCGGTGTCGAACTCCGCGACCCAGCGCGAGCACATCGAGCAGCAGGCGGCTCGGCGCGGGCTCCACAACGTGACCGTGCTGACCTGCGACGTGAACCGGCTCGGTGCCGGTGCCGGTCAGGGCGGCGGGCCGGGTGCGTACGCCGAGGTTGTGCACGAGCAGGCCTTCGACCGGGTGATCTCGATCGAGATGTTCGAGCACGTGCGCAACCACCGCGTGCTCACCGAGCGGATCGCCTCCTGGCTCAAACCCGGCGGCAAGCTGTTCGTGCACGTCTTCGCCCACCGCTCGGACGCGTACCCCTTCGAGACGGGCGGCGACGCCGACTGGATGGCCCGGCACTTCTTCACCGGGGGGCTGATGCCCTCCCACGACCTGCTTCTGCTCAGCGTCGCGGAGCTCGAGGTCGAGGACCGCTGGGCGGTATCCGGCGGCCACTACGCCCGGACGCTTGGCGCCTGGCTGGAGCGCCTCGACGCCCACGCGGACCGGGTGCAGCAGCTGTTCGCCGATGCCGGCGGGCCGGTGTCGCCGCGGGCGGCCTACCACCGCTGGCGGGTGTTCACCATCGCCTGCGAGGAGCTGTTCGCCTTCCGCGGCGGCGACGAGTGGCACGTGTCGCACTACCGTTTCGTGCGGCCCGAATGAGGCGGGGCGCCGACCACACCGGGGAGGTGGACCGACGATGACCGACGATCTGCTCGAAGACGCCATCGTCCGTTTCGAGGAGGCGCTGCCCCATGCGCAGCTGTCCGAGGACGCCCACGAGCGGCTCCGCAGCCCCGTGTCGTCGTTGAAGGTGTCGGTGCCGGTGCGCATGGACGACGGGCGCTTGCGGATCTTCCCCGGCTACCGGGTCCGCTACGACGACACCCGTGGGCCGGCCAAGGGTGGCATCCGGTTCCACCCGGGCGTGACCGCCGCCGAGGTGACGACGCTGGCCTTCTGGATGACCTTCAAGACCGCGCTCATGGACCTGCCCTTCGGTGGCGGCAAGGGCGGGGTCGCCGTCGACCCCAAGCAGCTCTCCGCCTCGGAACTGGAGCGGCTGTCGCGCGGCTACCTCGCGGCCATCGCCGACGTGATCGGTCCCGACGTCGACATCCCGGCCCCCGACGTGGCGACCAACGAGCTCGTGATGGGCTGGATGGCCCACGAGTACGCGAAGATCAACCGTGGCCACCACCCCTCGGTGGTCACCGGGAAGCCACTGGCGCTCGGGGGCATCCCCGGGCGCAGCAGCGCGACCTCGGACGGCGCCTTCCACGTGATCCGGACCGTGCAGTCGCGGGTGCTGCCCGACATCGACCACCCGAGTGTCGCCATCCAGGGCTTCGGCAACGCGGGCTCGCAGCTGGCCACCCGCCTGGCGGAGGCCGGGTGGCGCGTGGTGGGCGTCAGTGACTCCTCCGCGGCGATCCACGACGCCGGCGGCCTGGACGTCGCGGCCCTGCGCGAGCACAAGAAGGCGACCGGGTCCCTGGCCGACCCACCGGTCGGGGAGGAGATCGCTGCCGAGGACCTGCTCTGCCTGGAGGTCGATGTCCTGATCCCGGCCGCGCTGGAGGGCGCGATCGATGGCTCCAACGCCGAGCGGGTCCGTGCCCGGACGATCTTCGAGGTCGCCAACGGGCCGCTCACCGCCGATGCCGATCGGATCCTCGACGACGCGGGCGTGCAGATCGTCCCCGACATCCTCGTCAACGCGGGCGGGGTCACGGTGAGCTGGTTCGAGTGGATCGCCAACCGGACGGGAGATCGGTGGGACGAGGCCACGGTGCGTGAGCGTCTGGAGCGCCGGATGGTCACCGAGACCGACGCGGTCGTCGCCCTGGCGGATGCCCGTGACCTACCGCTGCGCACAGCCGCCTACGTCCACGCGATCGAGCGGCTCAGCCGGTCGATGGACGCGACGGGGACCGCGTCGCTGTTCGGCGACCTCGACGGCTGAGCCGTCGCTCAGCCGACCAGCTCGCGCCCGTGCTCAGAGACGATCTCGCGCGTCGCGATCAGGTCGATGCCGGTGCCGGCGACGTCGCTGACCACCACGGCGCCGAAGTCCACCGGGGCCTCGACCACCAGCCCTTGGAGTGCCTGGACGAACTCCCGCACCTTCTGCTTGGGGACGGGTTCCGCCGCCCTGACGGGCAGCCGCTCGCAGGGGCCACCGTGCAGCCACACCGTGGTCGACACCGCCCGTCGGGGGTCGGTGTGCTCCTGGGTGCCGTACTTGATGCCCCGCTTGCAGCTGTTGCCGCGCACCTCGATCACGTCGTCGTCCACCGCGTCCACCTCGAGCCGGCAACCGAGGGGGCAGCTGGTGCACAGGTAGACGTAGGTCTCGGTCTCTTCTGCGGCGTGTTCGTCGGGAGCTCGCGTCGGTTCCGCCATCAGCTCTCCTCCTCCTCCTCGACCGGGATCGCGTCCACGCGCAAGGTGTCGCCCGCGAACCCGTCCAGCAGCTTCGGGCTCACCTTCATGGTGACCATCTCAGGGGGCACGACCGCCCGGACCTTGCGTTGGTGCGCGTCACCGAGGTGCAGCTTGGTGTCGCCGTAGATCGGTTGCTTGACGCGGAACGACACGGTCTGTGAGCGCTCGGTCGACAGGGTGTGGGGCACCACGTAGGCGACGTTGCGGCCGGGGGTGACCGTGACGTCCTGGCGGGCGCGGTGCCGACCGAGGGCGACGTCGCCCGCCGCGGCACCAGCCGCACTCGCTTCCTGGCTGACCCAGTCGGCGAGGTCGTTGACGTGGAGGTTGTTGCCGGCGGCGAACACCCCGGGCAGCGAGGTCTCCATGGTGCTGGAGACCACGGGGCCACCGGTGCGCGGGTCGAGGCTCAGCTGCAGTTGGCGGGCCAGTTCCGCGTCGGGGATCAGCCCGATCGACAGCAGCAGCGTGTCGCAGTCGATGTCCCAGGACCTGTCGAGCTGGGGCTGGAGGTCGTCATCGACCGGTGCGACCGTGACCCCGTCCGTGCGCTGGTGGCCGTGGATGTCCACCACCGTGGTGGACAGGTGGAGGGGGATGTCGAAGTCGTGCAGGCACTGCACGACGTTGCGACCGAGCCCGCTGGCGAAGGGCAGGAGCTCGAACACCCCAAGGACCTCCACCCCCTCCAGGGTGAGGCGTCGCGCCATGATCAAACCGATGTCGCCGGAGCCGAGGATCACCGCCCGTCGTCCGGGCAGGTAGCCGTGCAGGTTGACCATCTTCTGGGCCAACCCGGCGGTCATCACGCCGGCGGGCCGCTCACCCGGGATCTTGATCGCCGCTCGGGTCCGCTCCCGGGCACCGGTGGCGATGACCAGGCTGCCGGTGTCGACGGTGGAGATGCCGGCGTCGGGCGACATCAACTTGACCCTGAGCTCACGGCTCACGTCGGTCACGTAGGTGTTGGTCAGGACGTCGACGTCGCGTTCGACGACCCGCTCCAGCGCGAGGTGGGCGTACTCGGGACCGGTGACGTCCTGCTTGAACTCGTGGAGCCCGAACCCGGAGTGGATGCACTGCAGGAGGATCCCGCCGGGCTCCGGGTCGCGGTCGACCATCAGGATCCGTTCCGCACCCTGATCGCGGGCCGCGACCGCCGCGGCGAGCCCAGCGGGCCCGGCCCCGACCACCGTCACGTCGTAGCGGCTGAGGAGATGGCGTGGCTGCGCGGTGATCGGCACGGCTCAACCTCCGGTACGGGCGGTCGTGACCGGGTGATCGTCGCGGTCGCAGACGATCCACGTGCCGGCCCCTCGCTTGGTCACCTCGGGGATGGGGATGCCCTGGTGCTCGGCCAGCAGCTGCATGCAGCCCCAGGTGCAGAACCCCCCCTGGCAGCGGCCCATCCCCACCCGGGTGCGGAACTTCAACCCGTCGAGGGTGTGGGCGCCGCGGTCCATGGCGTCGCGGACCTCCGCCTCGGTGATGATCTCGCAGCGGCAGATCAGGTGGGCGTAGCGCGGATCGCGTCGTGCCAGCTCCTGCTGGTCCTCGGTGGCGAGCTGGTTGAACCTCACCGGATGTGGCGCGGTCGGTTCCCAGTCGGCCTTCTCCTCGAGCTCCAGCCCCTCGTCGGCCAGGATGTCGACCAGCAGGTCGGCGAGCGCGGGCGCGCCGGTCAGGCCGGGTGACTGGATCCCGGCCGCGTTGATGAAGCCGCGGCGCTCCGTCGGCCCGACGACGAAGTCCTCGGTGTCGGACACCGGCCGCAGCCCCGCGAACTCCGCGATGATGTCCCGCTCGCTGATCGTCGGCACGAGCTTGCGGGCGTTGGTGAAGACCTGGGCGGCGCCCTCCTCGGTGGTGGAGGTGTCGAACTTGTCATCGACGGTCTGGGCGGTCGGCCCGACCATGATCGTGCCGTCCACCGTGGGGTTGACCAGCGTGCCCTTGGAGACGGGGGAGGGGCAGGGGAAGATGATGCTGGACACGATGCCGGCAAGCCGCTTGTCGAGCAGGTACTCCTCGCCCTTGCGGGGCAGGATCTCGAAGTCCCGCACCCCAGCGAACTCCGCGATGTCGTCGGCGAACAGCCCGGCGGCGTTGATCACGAACCGGCCGCGCCACACGTCGGTCTCGGTCCGCACCGTCAGCGGGGTATCCGGGTCCTCGACATCGGGTGGGTCGATCCCCACGACCCGCTGCTCCTCGGCGATCGTGACCCCGTTGCGACGGGCGACGTCGGCCACGAGCATGACCGCCTCGTAGGGGTTGAAGACGCACGCCGTCGGAGCCCACACCGCGCCCTTGACCTCGCGCGTCAGGTTCGGCTGGGCGTGAAGGGTGCGCTCGGCGGTCCAGGCCTGCGTGCCGGGGATGCCCTTGCGGATGCCCTGCTGGCGGATCTGCTCGATCCTCACCAGCTGCTCGTCGTCGAGCGCGACCAGGACCTCACCCACGTTGTTCAGCCCGAAGCCGAGCTCGTCGTGCAGCTGCCGCCACCCGAGGTTGCCCGGGTACTCGAGCCTGCCCTTCAGGGTGTCGGGCGAGGCGTGCATCGCCGAATGCACGATCCCACTGTTGGCCTTGCTGACCCCGAAGGCGACCTCGGCCTGCCACTCCAGGAGGGCGACGTCGAGGTGGAACCTGGAGAGGGCACGTGCGAGCGTGGCCCCCACCGCCCCACCACCGATGATCACAACGTCGCGGACCCGCTCGTCACCCATGGCTCGGCCTTCCGCACTCGCGCAGACCAGTGCGGACCCAGACTGCACCTCCAACCGGCGGGGGAGCAGAGCGGATGGTCCCGTCAGGGACGGGCCGGACGGACCATCGCCGGGGTGTCCGGGCCAGGCCCCACCGCATCGACGGCGTCGGGGCTTCCTCCCGCGGCGCCGTCGTCGGGGGCGCTGCCTCGGGTCAGGCGACGCCACCACCATGCCGCGTAGGTCACCAGTGCCAGCACGGCGAAGATGTGCCACTGCACCGCGTAGGACAGGTGGCTGCCCTCGTCCAGCTCCGGAGGGCCGGCGGGGAAGGGCAGCTGGTCCTCGGTGGGGTTGTCCAGCTCGGCGTCGATCCGTAGCACCATCGGGAACAGCCGCCCATCGACCTGCCGATCGAGCCGGGCGGTGTCGGTGTGGAACACGCGCTCCAGGCGGCCCTCATCGGGATCCTGAGGGCCGAAGGAGGGTTGTGCCACCGGCCGCTCCAGCACGCCGACCACCGTGAGGTCGCCCGATGGTGGAGCAGCTTCGGCGACCGGCGGCTGATCCAGGGACGACGGCACCCAGCCACGGCGGACCAGGACGACGCCACCGTCGGTGAGCTCCAGCGGGGTGAGCACGTGGAACCCGGTCTGGTTGCGGTACTGCCGGTTGCGCTGCAGCACCTCCTCGTCAGGACGGAAGGCCCCGGTCACCTCGACCCGGCGGAACTCCAGGGCCGCGTCGTCGACGGTGTCGGTGTTCGCCGGGTCCGCCAGGGCCGCGAGATCGATCGGCGCCTGCGCCATCCGCTCGGTGGCCCGCGCGTTCTGTTCGCGCACCGTCTGCAGTCGATCGACCTGCCACTGCCCGAGCGCGAGGCAGGTGGCGACCACCGTCAGCACCAGCAGGTGGGAGACGATCGCGGTGGGGCGGAGGAGGTCCCTGAGCACGGTGGGCAGGGTAGCGATGTGGGCAGGATGGCCGTTGATGGGCGGGTGGACGAGAAGCAGCGGATAGCTGCTGCTTCTCGACGCGGGACGACGTGGCCGGCCGGGCAACCGCGATCCTCGTGCGAGAACCAGCGGATAGCTGCTGCTTCTCGACGCGGGACGACGTGGCCGGCCGGGCAACCGCGATCCTCGTGCGAGAACCAGCGGATAGCCGCTGGTTCTCACGGCCAGCCCCCCGGGTCGCGCCGCCAGCCCCCCGGGTCGCGCCGCCAGCCCCCCGGGTCGCGCCGCCAGCCCCCCGGGTCGCGCCGCCAGCCCCCCGGGTCCCACCGCCAGCCCACCGGGTCCCACCGCCAGCCCCCCCGTCCCATCGGCCCGGATGACAGCGACGCGCGAGCAGTACGCTCGGGTGATCGGCATCGCCAGCAAGGAGGCAGGTGTGCAGACCCTGCACCATCGCGACCGACGNCATCTCGGCTGGGATGCCTCGCTGNCGCCCGCGGCGGAGGTCGAGCCGGGTGGCTCCGTGGAGCTCGTACTCCAGGACGCCTTCGGCGGGCAGCTCGGACCCCACGCCACGCCGGCCGACATCGCTGCGCTCGACCTCGGTGCCGCGAACCCGCTGACCGGCCCCGTGGCCGTGGAGGGCGCCGCCCCAGGTGACACGCTGGCGATCACGATCGATGAGCTGAGCGTGGGTGAGCTCGCCTGGACCGCCGTCATCCCGGGCTTCGGGCTGCTGGCCGACGAGTTCCCCGCACCCCACGTGATCGTGTCCGATGTCGGCGCGAAGGAGGTCGCGTTCGGTGCGCTCGCCCGGCTCCCCGTGCGGCCCTTCCTCGGCACGATCGGCGTCGCCCCCTCCGAGCCCGGCGTCCACAGTGTGATCCCGCCCCGCCGGGTCGGTGGCAACATGGACTGCCGCGACGTCCGTGCCGGTGCCACCCTGCTGCTGCCCGTCGAGGTGGAGGGTGCGCTGCTGTCGGCGGGTGATCCCCACGGCGGCCAGGGGGATGGCGAGGTCTGCGGGACGGCGGTCGAGACCACCGCCGTGACCCGGCTCTCCATCGAGGTCCGCCGCGGGACCACCATCGACCAGCCCCAGCTCGAGCTCGCGCCGGAGCCGGTGGTCGAGCGCCGCGAGGGTCCCAACCGTCGGTTGACGATGGGGGTCGGCCCGGACCTGCTCGCCGGTGCCCGTGACGCCACCCGGGCCATGATCGAGCTGCTGGGTCAGCACGGCGTGGACCCCGCGGATGCCTACGCGCTGTGCTCGGTCGCCGGGCACCTGCGGATCCTCGAGGTGGTCGACGCCCCCAACTGGGTCGTGGGCATGGAGTTCGACCTCGACGTCCTGGCCTGAAGGTGCCGAGGCCGCCTGCCATCCAGGGGCCGGTCCCCGGGCGCAGGGACCCGGTCCGTCGCCGGTCGTCGCGGGACGGGAGGCGATGATCGTGAGCACCCCGCACCGGTTCACGCTGCCTGAGGCCCAGGCGCTGCTGCCCGCCGCCCGCGAACGGGGAGCCACCGCGGCCCGGATCGTCGACGAGCTGCGGTGGCTGCAGCTGAGGACCGAGGAGGGCACTGCCGGCGAGGAGGCCCTGCTGCGAGCCCACGAGCTGGAGCTCGTCCTCGAGGAGGTGTTCGCCTGGTTCGAGGGCAAGGGCGTCCAGGTCAAGCATCTCGGTCCGGTGCTGCTGGACTTCCCGGCTCGCGCGCGCCAGGACGGCCAGCCCGTGGACGTGCTCCTGTGCTGGCGCGACGACGAGGAGACGATCGGTTACTACCACGGACCAGAGGACGGCTACCGGGCCCGGCGGCCCGTCGCGCTGCTGGACGAGGTCTGAGGTCCAAGCCCTGGACTGACAGCCCCTGCTCGGGCGGCTGGAGCGGGCGGCCGCGGCGGTGAGGGCGGTCCCGAAACCCCGGTCGCGCTGATCGACAGCGGGGAGGGGGACGGCAGCACGGTCGTCCCAGCCCAGGGCCGGATGGGCATCGCCTGATCGAGGTCAGGGGGATGATGAGGCGACCTGCTCGCGCTGGTCCGTCCAGCGCCTGTCNGGTGCGGACGGGCGTGTCGCGCCGCTCTGTCCGTGGCGCCGCTCATGGCACGGAGACTGGGCGTGGCCGCCACTGGCGAGGCGGGCGGCCATCCGAACCCCTCCAGCCAGGAGCGGCGCTACCGTGAACAGCACCCCAGGTCAGGCTGCGACGGTGCGCATCGGTCTCCCGCTCCAGTACGCCGGCGACGTGCGCGCTGCCGCCGATCAGGTACGTGACCTGGAGGCAGCCGGTCTCGACATGGTGTGGGTCGCCGAGGTGTACGGGCTGGACGGCGTGTCGCTGCTCGGCTACCTCGCCGCGATCACCGAGCGGGTCGGGCTCGGGTCCGCGATCCTGAACATCTACTCGCGCACGCCGGCGCTGCTGGCGCAGGTCGCGGCCGGGCTGGACACGGTCTCAGGTGGCCGGTTCGAGCTCGGCCTCGGCGCGTCCGGTCCGCAGGTCATCGAGGGCTGGCACGGCGTGCCGTACAAGCAGCCGGTGACACGCACCCGTGAGACGGTCGAGCTGGTGCGACGCATGCTCGCCCGCGAGGAGATCGTCCACGACGGCAAGGTCTTCACGCTGCCGCTGCCGCCAGAGCAGGGCACCGGGCTCGGCAAGCCGCTGAAGATGCTGGCCCACCCGGTCCGACCCCGCGTGCCGATCCATGTCGCGGCGCTCGGAGAGAAGAACGTCGCCATGACCGCCGAGGTGGCCGATGGGTGGCTGCCGATCTTCTACCTGCCTGAACGCGCCCACGAGATCTGGGGCGAGGCGCTGGCGGCGGGCCGGGCCAAGCGCGGCGACGACCTCGGCGAGCTCGACATCATCGCTGGCGGCGCGCTGGCCATCGCAGAAGGCGAGCAGCGCCGGCAGCTGTTGGACGGCCTGCGCCACTTCTACGCGCTCTATATCGGTGGGATGGGGGCCAAGGGCCACAACTTCTACAACGACCTCGCCGTCCGCTACGGCTACGGCGACGTCGCGGCGACCATCCAGGACCTGTACCTCGACAAACGCAAGGACGAGGCCGCGGCGCTCGTCCCCGACGAGCTGCTCGAGCTGACCAACCTGGTCGGTTCGCCCGGCTTCATCCAGGAGCGCCTCGCGGCCTACCGCGAGGCGGGTGTCACGACCGTCAACGTCATGCCCTTCGGCGATGCGCCGGCGCTGATCGAGCAGGTCAAGGGCTGGGCGAGCTGACGTCGCCGCCGTCGAGTGGCCGCGGTCACGCGGTGTCGCCGAGCAGGCGGACCAGCGTGCGGACATCGCAGGACCCGCTGACCTGCACGGCAGGACCCGCTGACCTGCACGTTCTGGTCGGCCACGCCCCCGGACGCGGGCACCACCACGGTGGTACGCAACAGCCAGGGCTGCTCGTGGAGCTCAGCGACACCCGCCGCCGGACTCACGTCGGTGCGGCGAGGAGCTCGCCACGGATCGTGGTGACCGCGTGCCCACCCACCTCGACCCGGTCGGCCGCCACCCGGGTCCACAGCTGCCCGCCGCGCGCCGAGCGCTGCTCGATCACGAGCTCGGATCGTCCCAGCCGGCTCGCCCACAGCGGGCCGACGGTGCAGGCGGCCGAGCCGGTCACCGGGTCCTCGTCGACCCCGAGCGCCGGGGCGAAGTAGCGCATCGCCGCGTCGGTCCGCTCACCCGGCGACGTCACGATCAGCCCACCCGATCCGAGCGCCGCGACCGCCGGCAGGTCGGGATCGACCGCATCGAGGGCGGCGACGTCGGCCACCTCGACGACATCGTTGGCCTGGGCGACCGTGGTCCGCCCGAGGTACCGGCCGGAGACCCCGCCGAGCAGCGCCGGCAGCCGGTCCGGGGCGCGGTGGTCGGCCACCGGCCAGGAGGGCAGTTCCAGCCACAAGCGGTCGTCATCGTCCCGGGTGGCGGTGAGCAGGCCCGAGCGGGTGTGGAACCGCAGCCGGTGAGGTCCCGGGGCCGCACCCTCGCCGGTGAGCACGTGGGCCGCGGCCAGCGTGGCGTGGCCGCAGAGGTCCACCTCGGTCGTCGGCGTCCACCACCGCAGCCGCCAGCCGTCGTCCTCCGGGTGCAGGAACGCGGTCTCCGAGGCGCCGACCTCGGCGGCGACGGCCTGGGCGAAGCCCGCGGGGACCGGACCGTGCTCGAGGAGGACGACCCCGGCCCGGTTGCCGCTGAAGTACGCGGCGGTGAAGGCGTCGACGAGGTGGAAGGCGGGCACGGCGGACCTGACGCTCGGAGCCGGTGGCCACCCAGGGTGCCGCACGCGACGGGGTCCGGCGACGGCGCTGACGTCGGCCCGATGGCCCGAGGGGTCCGAACGGACGGTGTCCGGCGCTTGCGCGGTCGTGGGCCCAGCCCCGACCCTTGCGCCGGCGTAGGCTCAGCCCCGTCGTCCGTCGCCTCTGTGCGCTCGGGCGCTCGCTCCCTCATGGTGGGAAGGACCCCAGGTATGTGCGGCTTCAGCGGTGAGCTCCGGCTGGACGGCACCAGCCCCGACGTGGGCGCCGTCAGCCGGATGGCCGCGACGATGTCCGATCGTGGCCCCGACGGCGAGGGGCTGTGGGCGTCGGGACCGATCGCGCTCGGACACCGGCGTCTGTCGATCATCGACCTGTCGGCCTGCGGCAACCAGCCGATGCACGATCCTGAGCTCGGGCTCACGATCGCGTTCAACGGCTGCATCTACAACTACCAGCAGCTGCGGGCCGAGCTCGAGGCCGAGCGGGGCTACCGGTTCTTCTCCACCTCCGACACCGAGGTGGTGGCCAAGGCCTACCACGCCTGGGGGGACCGGTTCGTCGACCGCCTCCAGGGCATGTTCGCCTTCGTCATCCACGAACGCGACACGCGGCGGACCTTCCTCGCCCGTGACCGCTTCGGGATCAAGCCGCTCTACCTCGCCGAGTCCCCCGGACGACTGCGGTTCGCCTCCAGCCTGCCGGCCCTGCTCGCCGGCGGGGGGATCGACACCTCCATCGATCCCGTGGCCCTGCACCACTACCTCAGCTTCCACGCCGTGGTCCCCGCACCCCACACCATCCTGGCCGGCGTGCGCAAGCTCCCACCGGCCACGACCCGCGCGATCGAGGCCGACGGGACGGTCATCGACACCGAGTTCTGGCGCCCGGACTTCACCCGCGACCCGGCCAAGGCCGACTGGAGCGAGCGGGACTGGGAGGACGCGGTCCTCGACGCGATGCGGCGCGCGGTGGACTGGCGCACCGTTGCCGACGTGCCTGTCGGTGTGCTGCTCTCGGGCGGGCTGGACTCCTCGATGGTGGTCGGGCTGCTAGCCGAGGCCGGCCAGACCGGCATCAACACCTTCTCCATCGGCTTCGACGCGGCCGGTGGTGAGGAGGGGGACGAGTTCAAGTACTCCGACGTCATCGCGGCTGAGTTCGCCACCGACCACCACCAGATCAGGATCGGCACCGAGCGGATGCTCCCGGCGCTCGGCGAGGCGATCCACGCGATGAGCGAGCCGATGGTCAGCCATGACGCGGTGGCCTTCTACCTGCTGTCCCAAGAGGTCGCCAAGCACGTCAAGGTGGTCCAGTCGGGCCAGGGCGCCGACGAGGTCTTCGCCGGCTACCACTGGTACCCGCCGATGCAGGCGCTGACCGAGGAGCTCGGTCCCCGGGCCTCCCGCGAGGAGCTCGTCACCCGGGCCGTGGACCGCTACCACGCCGCCTTCTTCGACCGTCCGCACGCGGAGATGGCCGAGGTGCTCCGACCCGAACACCGCGTCGAGGAGGACGTCTCCCGGGCGCTGGTGGAGCGTCACTTCCTGCGTGACGGGGCGGAGACCGCCACCGACATGGCCCTGCGCCTCGACTCCCAGATCATGCTGGTGGACGACCCCGTCAAGCGGGTCGACAACATGACCATGGCGGCCGGTCTCGAAGCCCGCGTGCCCTTCCTGGACCACGAGGTGCTCGAGATCGCCGCCCAGGTACCTCCCGAGCTCAAGCTCGCGCACGACGGCAAGGGTGTGCTCAAGCAGGCGGCCCGTCGCGTCATCCCGGGCGAGGTGATCGACCGGCCCAAGGGCTACTTCCCCGTCCCGGCGCTCAAGTACCTCCAGGGTCCCTACCTCGATCTGGTCCGTGATGCCCTCCTGGCCCCCGAGGCCCGGGAGCGGGCGCTGTTCCAGGGCGCCTACGTCGACCGCCTGCTGGCGGCGCCCAACCAGGAGCTCACCGCGCTCCGCGGCAACAAACTGTGGCAGCTGGCGCTGCTGGAGCTGTGGCTCCAGTCCCACGACGTGCAGCCCTGATCTCCCCGGGCGTCCCCAGACCCCATCCCGCACCGTGAGTCCCGAGGAGCCTGCCATGGCGCAGCGCACCCCTGACCGTGATCACCGCAGCAACCGCAACCGTCGGCGCAGCGCCGTCGCCTCCTACGACCAGGCGTTGTCCACCCGGCCGTGGGACGACCAGCCGGCGCATCTGCGCGGTGACATCCGCCCCGAGGTCGCCCTGGAGTGCGGCTGGGGGCGGCTGCTGTTCGGCCAGACCTTCGCCGACCACGACGCGCTGGTCGCCGAGGTGGCCAAGGAGGAACCGGGCCGGCGCGACATCTGCATGTACGTGCGGGAGCCCCACGTGGCCGTGAGCAAGGCGCCGCAGGAGCTGTTCATCGACCCCAGCCACACCTACCGCCTGTGGCTGCACACCCTGCGCTCGGACCAGGACCCGATCCGTGGCGTCGTCGTGCGCAAGATGGCCAGCGCCGCCGACGCCGACGCGGTGAACCGGATCTACACCGAGACGGGCATGGTGACCGCCCCGACCGAGACCCTGTGGCGCAACCAGCTCACCCAGACCTTCACCTACCTCGTGGCCGAGGACACCGAGTCGGGTGAGGTCATCGGCACCGTGACCGGCGTCGACCACGGGTTCGCCTTCGACGACCCCGAGGGCGGCACAAGCCTGTGGTGCCTGGCCGTCGACCCGCAGACCTCCCGTCCCGGGGTCGGCCGGGCGTTGGTGCGCACCCTGGCCGAGCGGTACCAGGGCCGGGGTCGGGCCTACCTCGACCTGTCGGTGGTCCACGACAACCGGCCCGCCATCGCCCTGTACGAGCGGCTCGGGTTCGTGCGGGTGCCGGTGTTCGCCGTCAAGCGCAAGAACCCCATCAACGAGCGCTTGTTCGCCGCGGCGCCGGCCGAAGGCATCGCCGACCTCAACCCCTACGCCCGCCTGATCGCCGACGAGGCCCTGCGCCGAGGTATCACCGTCCACATCACCGATGCGGAGTCGGGCCTGCTGCGCCTCACCCACGGTGGCCGCACGGTCCAGACCCGGGAGTCGCTGCCGGAGCTGACCAACGCCGTCGCGATGAGCCGGTGTGACGACAAGCGGCTCACCCGCCGCCTCCTGCTCGACGCCGGCCTGCAGGTGCCCTCGGGCCGGGTCGCCACCCACGACGGGGAGGACCTCGCCTTCCTGCACGCCAACGGCGAGCTGGTGGTCAAGCCGGCGCGCGGGGAGCAGGGCCAGGGGATCACCGTCGGGGTGCGGACCGAGGAGGAGTTGATCAACGCCGTCGCCCTGGCGGAGCGCTTCTGCCCCGAGGTGCTCCTCGAGCGGTGCGTCACCGGCGACGACCTGCGGATCGTCGTGATCGACCACCAGGTCGTGGCCGCCGCGGTCCGACTCCCGGCGATGGTGACCGGCACCGGCGAGCACACGATCGCGGAGCTGATCGCCGCGACCTCACGACGGCGCGCAGCCGCCACCGGCGGCGAGTCGACCATCCCCCTCGACGACGTCACGACCAAGACCGTCGAGGACGCCGGCTTCGAGATCGACGACGTGCTCGCGGCTGGCCGGGAGCTCGCCGTGCGCCGGACGGCCAACCTGCACACCGGGGGCACGATCCATGACGTCACCGATCGGCTGCACCCGGCCCTGGCGAGCGCAGCTGTGCGTGCCAGCGAGGTGCTCGACATCCCGGTCGTCGGCCTGGACCTGCTGGTCCCCGACGTGGCCGGTCCCGAGCACGTCATCATCGAGGCCAACGAGCGCCCCGGCCTCGCCAACCACGAGCCCCAGCCCACGGCCGAGCGCTTCATCGACCTGCTGTTCCCGGCGACCCGGGCGCTGCCCCGCGGCTGGCGACCCGGCGCCCAGGGCGCCGATCACCGTCCCGAGGAGGTCCCGACCGGCTCCTCAGCCGCTGATCGCACCGACGATCAGGCGCGCCAGGACCAGTGACACGACCACCATGGCCAGCGCCAGCCCGAACACGGCGTTGCGCCGCGTGGCCGCCTGCTCCCGGTCCACCATCAGCAGGCGGCCCGCCACCACCCCGGCCAGCAGCCCNCCGAGGTGCCCACCGACCGAGATGGCCGGCACCAGGAAGGTCAGCACGAGGTTCAGGGCCACCAGGGTCCCGATCGAGGTCCGCCAGGGGTTCACCCCCCGGGCACGCAGCACGACCATCGCCGCCCCCATCAGGCCGAACACGGCCCCCGAGGCGCCGATCGTGAGCTGGAGCGGGTTGCCGCCGAGGATCTGGCCGACCAGGTCGATACCGCTGATCCCGGCCAGGACCGAGACCCACGACACCAGCACCACGCCAAGGCTCCCACCGAACAGCCCGGCGGCGTACAGCGCCACGTACCGGCCCCGGCCCAGCAGGGGCTCCAGCAGGTGGCCGAGCTGCCACAGCAGGAGGCCGTTGAAGCCGACGTGCATGAGGTTGGCGTGCAGAAAGCCGCTGGTGAGCAGCAGCCAGGGCTCGCCGATCGTGAGCGCCAGCTCCGATGGCTGGTACCAGCCCGCCAGGCTGGCCAGGGCCGCCACCCCGTCGGGCGTCAGCACGATCGGCCGCAGGCCGAAGCTGGTGGTGACCGCGGGCACGACCGACGTCACCACGAACAGCACCGCGATGACCCCGACCAGCGCGCGGGTGACCGGCGCGTGCTGGACGACGTCGACCATACGGCGCACGGGCTGGCCACCCTGGGCACAGCGGGGGCACTGGTAGCCGACCGGGGCCTCGATGGCGTCCTCGCCGCAGATCGGCTGCTCGCAGCGCGAGCACCTGAGCAGGGCGGGACGGCCGGGGTGCAGGTAGCAGGCCGGGCGGTCCGCGGTACCGCTGCTGTCCGCCGCGTCCTGGCTCACCGTCCACCTCGCCGTCTCGGTCCCCGGTCGCGACCACCGGGTCGCCTGCGTGGCGACGGTACCGGCCCCCGCTGGCTCCACCGAGGAGCCACGGGGACCACGGAAGGTGGGCTCAGGTCGCGAACAGCACTGGCGGGGCGGGCTCCCCGTGCGCGAGCTTGCGGTGCTCCTTCACGGTGTACATCGCGGCGTCGGCCCGTGCGAGGAGGGTGTCCGTGGTGTCCTGTGAGCGGGCCATCGCGGCGCCGATCGACACCTCGACGCGGACCGTGCCGGCCTCCAGCGCGATCGGCTGGGCGACCACCCAAGCGGCACGCTCGCCGAGGTGTTGGAGCGTGGTCGGGTCGCAGGGGGACAGCAGGATGCAGAACTCGTCACCGGCCAGCCGGCACACCAGGTCCGTGTCACGCACGGTGGTCTGGAGTCGGCGGGCGACGGTGACCAGGACCTGGTCGCCGATCCCGTGCCCGAAGGAGTCGTTGACGGGCTTGAACGCGTCGAGGTCCAGGAACAGCACCCCGACCGCGGCGCCGGCCGCCCGGCGCTCCTCGATCTCCTGGTACAGCCGCGATCGGTTGGCCAGGCCCGTGAGGAGATCGTGGCTCGCGCGGTACTCGAGGTAGGCCTCCCGTCGCTTGCGGTCGCTGACGTCCCGCGCCATGCCGTACACGCCCACGACCTGGTCGTCCACCACGATCGGCAGTAGGTCGAAGTCGGCATGGCTGGTGGTGCCGTCGGGGTGGGTGAGCAGCACCTCCAGGCCCTGGGCCGTGCCCGCGAGCGCCGCACCGATCGCGACGCGTGCCTCGTCGCGGTAGGAGGTCTCGATGAGGCCCAGGACACCGGCGCCGACCAGCTCCTCCCGGCGCCGGAGGAACAGTTCGACGCCCGCGGGGTTGATGTCGACGATGCAGCCGTCGATGTCGAGCCCGAACACCGCGTCGAGGTTGCGGGAGAACAGCGCGCGGTAGCGCTGCTCGGAGATCGAACGCTCGTGCTCGGCGGCCCGGCGGGCGGTCACGTCCCGCGCCACCACGTAGCTGAGCTGCTCGGCCGGCTCGCGACGTACGCTGAGCTCCAGCCACACGGTGGAGCCGTCCCCACGGCGCAAGGCATGCTGCTCCGGCTCGTCCGCGGTCGGGGGCCGGTCGGCGATGGGCCGCCCGCTGTCGTCGACCACCAGGGAGGCCCAGGTCCGACCGATCAGGTCGGTCGGTGAGGTGCCCAGCAACCGCTCGGCGGCGTCGTTCGACGACCGGATCCGATCGTCGTCATCGACCGTGAGGATCAGCTCGGGGGACAGGTCCAGCACGTGCTGTACCCGCTGCTGGGCGCGGTCGAGCAGGCGCACCACGGCGCCGACGAGCAGCGAGACGAGCAGGACGGAGACGACCTGGAACACCAGGTACTCCGTCGGTGGGAGCCGGTCCAGGGCGGTCCGGTAGGCCGTGATCAGCCAGGCGCCGGCGAGTCCGCCACCGAGCAGGCCCCCCAGCAGGCCCCCGACGACCTGCCACCGCAGTGCCGCCTGCAGCGCCAGCAGGGTGGTGAGGGCGACCACGGGATCGCTCGGATCCTGGGACACCGTCATCAGGGTGAGCACGGTCGCAAGGGNGTCCAGGCCGAAGCTCGTGACCCCGGCCGTCCTCAGCCGCTGCGCCGTGGGTGGCCGGCGCAGCAGCACCTCGGTCATCGCGACGTTGCCGAGGATCAGCCCGGACACGATCCACAGCCGCCCACCGGGCCCGCCCATGAACGTGACCGCCAGACCCATCGACAGCAGCGCCGCGGCGTAGCGGACCTGCTGGATCGTCCGCTCCGTACGGTGCCGCTGCTCGAGCCGTCGGGGGACCGAGGCCCCGTGGTGGGCCCATGCAGCGGCCAGCCGGTGGGTTGGTCGTGGTCGGGTGGCCATGGCAGGGCTGTCGGCGTCCTCGGCGCCGGTCTGAAGCTCAGATCGCAACGATGTGACCGTGAGGTGGTCGTTCGGTTGCGATCCGGGAGTGGGGTCGTCGCGCCGACCGCGGCGTGGCCGCTAGCGTCGTGCCCATGACCCCACCACCCCCCGCCCTCGACCTGGACATCGACACCACGTGGATGCAGGAGGTGCTGCTGGAGCTGCTCCGTATCCCGAGTCCCACCGGGCGTACCGACGTGATCATGCAGCACGTCGGCGAGCGGCTGCGGGAGATCGGGCTGGAGTTCGAGCTGACCCGACGGGGCGCGTTGATCGCCCGGCTCGAGGGCGCCGATGCCGGGCTGCCCCTGGACCGCGCCGTCGTTGTCCACACCGACACGATCGGGTGCATGGTCACCCACCTCAAGGACAACGGCCGCCTCCAGGTGACCCAGGTCGGCACCCACAGCTCCCGCTTCTCCGAGGGCACTCGGGTCAGCATCTTCACCGACGATCCCGACTGCACCTACACGGGCACGATCCTGCCCACCAAGGCCTCCGGGCACGCCTTCGGGCACGAGATCGACACCCACCCCCACAGCTGGGAGCACGTGGAGGTCCGCGTCGACGAGAAGGTGCACAGCGCGGGCGACCTGCGCGACCTCGGCATCCAGGTCGGGGACTTCGTGGCCCAGACCGCCTACCCGGTGATCACCCGGTCGGGGTTCGTCACCTCCCGCCACCTCGACGACAAGGCCGGGGTGGCCGCGGCGCTCGCGGCGTTCAAGGCCGTGGTCGACAGCCAGGCCCGCCTGGAGGTCGGCGCCCACCTGTTGATCACCATCTCCGAGGAGGTGGGACACGGCGCCTCCAGCGGGCTGTCCCGCGACGTGGCGGAGATGGTGTCGGTCGATTCCGCCGTGGTCGCACCCGGCCAGCACTCCACCGAGACCGGGGTCAGCATCGCCATGCAGGACATGTCCGGGCCCTTCGACTACCACCTGACCCGACGGCTGCACGCGCTGGGGCGGGCCCACGGCATCGAGGTCAACCGGGACGTGTTCCGCTACTACCGCTCCGACGTGGCCGCGGCCATCGAGGCCGGCGCGGAGACCAGGGCCGCGTTGATGGGGTTCGGCGTGGACGCCACCCACGGCCACGAGCGCACCCACCTCGACGCGATCGTCGCCACCGCCCGGCTGGTGTCGCTGTACCTCCAGACCCCGTTGACCTTCGGGCGCTGGGACGAACGACCGACCGGTCCGCTGGAGCGGTTCCCCTCCTCGGCCGTGCAGCCGGTGCGGCACGAACCGGAGCTCGACCCCGAGGCCGAGGAGCTGGTGGAGAACGAGCCCTTCCCGGAGCTCGAGACCGAGCTCGGCGGTCCCCATCCCTCGCCCCGTCGTGGGGGCCCACCCCACGGGGCAGCGGGGCCGGACTGAGGTCAGACCGCAGGCGGGCCGGCGCGGGTGCGAGCATCGGCCGCCGCCCGCGCTGAACCCGCACCCGTGACGATCACCGAGGACCACCGTGGACCTGACGCTCGAACTGCTGCGGCGGGCACCGAAGGTGCTCCTGCACGACCACCTCGATGGTGGGCTTCGACCGGCGACCGTGCTCGACCTGGCCCACTCCATCGGACACCAGCTCCCGTCGACCGACCCCGCCGAACTGGCGAGGTGGTTCTTCCAGGGCGGCCGCGGCGGCGATCTCGAGCGGTACCTGGAGGCTTTCGGGCACACGGTCGCGCTGCTGCAGACCGAGGACGCCCTGACCCGGGTCGCCCGGGAGTGCGTGGAGGATCTGGACGCGGACGGGGTCGTCTACGCCGAGATCCGCTACGCCCCCGAGCTGTCCACCGCCGAAGGGCTCCCGCTCGACGCGGTGTTCGACGCCCTCGCCGAGGGGCTTGCCGCAGGTCCGGCGACGGTCGAGGTCCGGTTGCTGGCGTGCATCATGCGCCAGGATGCGCGCGGCGAGGATGTCGTGACGGCGGCGCTGCAGGCCCGCGACCGTGGCGTCCCCGTGGTCGGGGTCGACCTCGCCGGCCCCGAGGTCGACTTCCCGGCCTCCCGCCACGCCGACGCGCTGCGCCGGGCACGGGACGGCGGGCTGCACCTGACCCTGCATGCGGGTGAGGCGGTGGGACCGTCCTCGATCGCCGACGCCCTCGACCAGGGTGCCGAGCGGCTCGGGCACGGGGTGCGGATCGTGGAGGACCTCGCGGCGGACGGCACCCCCGGACCCGTCGCCCAGCGGGTCCTGGCGGGCGGGACGGCCCTGGAGCTGTGCCCGACCTCGAACCTGCACACCGGCGTCGTCGAGCACCTCGCCGACCACCCGGTGGAGCGGCTGCGACACGCCGGCTTCCGGGTCACGGTGTCCACCGACAACCGGCTGATGAGCGGCGTCACCCTGTCCGAGGAGCTCGCTGCCACCGCCACCAGCCACGGGTGGCGGCTCGAGGATGTCCGGGTCGTCACCGACACCGCCGCCGAGGTGGCCTTCCTCGACGACGAGGCGGCCCGTCAGGCGCTGCTGGGACAGATCGAGCGGGGCTTCGCCGCGCTGCGGCCGTGAGCTGCGGCCGTGAGCTACGGCCGTGAGCGCGGACCCGGACCGTCGACCGGAGCCTGCCCGGTGTGCCCGGAGCCGCCGACGGTAGGCTCCGCGTTCGTCGGAAGCGCGAGGAGCGAGCCGTGGCTGGTCACAGCAAGTGGGCCAACATCAAGCACCGCAAGGCGTCCCAGGACAAGAAGCGTGGGAAGCAGTTCGCCAAGCTGATCCGCGCGATCGAGTCCGCCGCCCGTGAGGCCGGGACCTCCGACCCGGAGATGAGCCCCTCGCTCGGTCTGGCCGTGCAGAAGGCCAAGGACGCCGACGTCCCCAAGGACAACATCGAGCGGGCCTGCAAGCGTGGGGCGGGGGAGATGGAGGGGGCCGCCGCCTACGAGACGGCGACCTACGAGGGCTACGCACCGGGTGGGGTCGCCGTGCTGGTCGACGTGCTCACCGACAACCGCAACCGCACCGCCTCCGACGTCCGCAGTGCCTTCAGCCGGTCGGGTGGCAACCTCGCCGAGCCGGGCAGCGTGTCCTTCCTCTTCACCCGCCGCGGCCAGGTCGTGATCGACGCCGAGGGTGTCGACGAGGACACCCTGCTGCTGACGGGCCTCGACGCAGGGATGGAGGACCTGGAGCCCGAGGAGACGACGTTCACGGCCTGGTGCGACCCCTCGGATGTGGCCGGACTCAGGAACACCCTGGAGGAGGCCGGCTACCGCATCGTGGAGGCGGGGTCGACGATGGTCCCGGCGTCCACGGTGCCGATCTCCGACAAGGGGGACGCGTCGAAGGTGCTGCGACTGCTCGACGCGCTCGACGACAACGACGACGTGCAGGACGTCTACGCCAACCTCGACATCGAGCCGGAACTGCTGGCCACGCTCGAGCAGTAGCCGGTGCCCACCGCCGGTCCCGGGTGCCGTGCGGTCCTGCCTGCCGGGATCCGACACCCGCGACTGGTAAGGTTGACGAACGTCTGTTCGTCACCTGTGTTCATCATCTGATCCCGTCGTCGGTCTCCGGAGGTCCCGTGGCAGGAGCGATGCTGGTCCTCGGCGTCGATCCGGGGTTGACGCGGTGTGGTCTCGGCGTGGTGAGCGGGCCCGCTGCTCGGCCACGGGTGGTCGCCCAGGAGTGCCTGCGGACAGAGCCGGCGACGCCACTGGAGCAACGGTTGCTCGCCCTGCACGAGGGCATCTGGACCCTGATCGAGGCGCACCGCCCCGATGCCGTGGCCGTCGAGCGGGTGCTGTTCTCCGCCAACGCCCGCACCGCGATGGCCACCGGCCAGGCCGCCGGCGTCGCCCTACTGGCCGCCGCGCGCGCCGGGGTGGCGGTCACCTCCTACAGCCCCAACGACGTGAAACTGACCGTGGCGGGCGACGGGGCGGCGGACAAGTCGGCCGTGGCCCGGCTGGTGACGGCGCAGCTGGGTCTCGCCGAGGTCCCACGCCCAGCCGATGTGGCCGATGCCCTGGCGGTCGCGCTGACCCACCTGGCGCGTAGCCGCCTCGCCGTCCTGACCGCTGCCACCCCGGCCGCCGCGGCGGTGACGGCGGCCAACACCGACGCCGCGCGGGCCGGCCGTGGCGGGTGGGAGGCCCACCTGGCGGCCCGAGGACTGCTCCCGGGCGCGGGTGGAGCCCGCTCGTGATCGCCCGGCTGACCGGCACGGTCCTCGAACGCACCGCGACCGCGGTGGTCGTCGACGTCCGCGGGGTGGGCTACCTCGTCCACGTCACCCCCGGGGCCGATGTGCCCCCGCGGGGCCAGGAGGTGGCCCTCCACACCTCGCTGCAGGTGCGTGAGGACGCCATGACCCTGTACGGCTTCACCACCGCCGCCGAGCTGGGGCTGTTCGAGCTCCTGCTCACCTCCTCCGGGGTCGGGCCCCGGCTGGCCCTTGCGGCGCTCGGCACCCACCGCCCCGACGTCCTGCGCACGGCCATCGCGGCCGATGACCAGGCCACGCTGACCGCGATCCCCGGGGTCGGCCGCAAGGTCGCCCAGCGACTGGTGCTGGAGCTGAAGGACAAGGTCGGCGTCGTGGCCGCGTCGTCCGCCGGTGCCACCGCCGGCGGTGCGGCTCCGCTGCCCGTCGGTGCGGTCGAGGAGGCCCGGGACGCGCTGGTGGCGCTCGGCTACTCGGCCGGCGAGGTCGCCGGTGCCCTGGCGGCGGTGGGTGAGGGCGCACCGGAGGACAGCGCGGAGCTGCTGCGCGCCGCGCTGCGCCACCTGGGCACCGCCCGGGCGGGCCAGGTATGAGCGGGGCCCCGCGTGAGGACGACATGCTCGAGTCCGAGGCGCTGCCGGGCGAGGACGGTCTGGACGCGAGCCTGCGTCCAGCCCGGCTCGAGGAGTTCGTGGGCCAGGACCGGGTCCGTCGGCAGCTCGAGCTGGTGCTGGCCGGGGCACGGCAACGCGGACAGGCCGCGGACCACGTGCTGCTGTCCGGCGCTCCGGGGCTGGGCAAGACCACCCTGGCCGCCATCGTCGCCGCCGAGGTCGGGGCCAGCTTCCGGGCCACCTCGGGGCCGGCCATCGAACGCCCGGGCGACCTCGCCGCCATCCTCACCGGGCTCGAGCCCGGTGACGTGCTGTTCCTGGACGAGGTGCATCGTCTGCCCCGCACCGTCGAGGAGGTCCTCTACCCGGCGATGGAGGACTACCAGCTCGACATCGTGATCGGGAAGGGGCCCGGTGCCCGGTCCATCCGGCTGGATCTGCCGCGGTTCACCCTGGTCGGTGCCACGACCCGGACCGGCCTGATCTCCTCGCCGCTCAGGGACCGGTTCGGCTTCTCGGCCCACCTCGAGCACTACGAGGTCAGCGAGCTGGAGCGCATCGTGACGCGCTCGGCCGGGCTGCTGTCCGTCCCCATCGCGGGCGACGCGGCGGTGGAGATCGCCAGCCGGTCCCGGGGCACCCCCCGGATCGCCAACCGGCTGCTGCGCCGGGTGCGGGACGTGGCCGAGGTCGAGGGCGACGGCCAGGTCGACCTCGCCCTGGCGCGCCGGGCTCTGGAGCTGTTCGACGTGGACGAGCTGGGGCTCGACCGGCTCGACCGGCGCGTGCTCGAGGCGCTGGTGGACCGTTTCGGGGGCGGGCCCGTCGGGCTCACCACCCTGGCGACCGCCGTCACCGAGGAGCCCGACACCCTCGAGGACGCGGTGGAGCCCTTCCTGCTGCGCTGTGGGCTGCTGCAGCGCACACCGAGGGGGCGGATCGCGACGCTCGGCGCCTATGCCCACCTGGGACGTTCCGCGCCGACCCCCGGCGTCGGGGGCGATCCCCGGCGACCGGGCGCGGTGCCGCTGTTCGGTCCCGAGGGGCAACCTTCCGACGAGTGAGCACCGGCGCGGCCGACCACGTCCCAGGCGCCCGGGCAGGCGGTAGCGTCGACGGTCCGTCGCCGGTCCGTGTGCCGTTCGGATCGCGGGCGGAGCCTCGGGAGGTGCCGTGCAACTCGAACTGGGCGTGGATCCGCTCATCCTGCTCGTCTCCGCCCTGCTGCTCGGTGCCGTGCTGACCGCGGCCTTCGCCGCCAAGCCGGGGAGTCGCTTCCGTGTCCCGGGGGCCCTGCTGTTCCTGGTGATCGGCATGGTGGTCGGTGACGACGGCCTGGGGTTGGTGTCGCTGGCCGACAGCTCCCTGGTCCGCGATCTCGGGATCGTGGCCCTGCTGGTGATCCTGTTCGAAGGTGGGCTGACCACCAAGAGCACCGACCTGAAGCTGGCGGCGATCCCCGGCCTCGCGCTGTCCACCGTCGGGGTCGTCCTGACCGCCGGGTTGACCGGTCTCGGCACCTGGCTGCTGCTGGACGTCGACCTGCCGACGGCCCTGCTGGTCGGTGCGGTGGTCGCCTCCACCGATGCCGCCGCCGTGTTCTCCATGATGCGGACCACGCCGCTGCCGCGGCGGGTGTCCGCCGTGGTGCGGATCGAGTCCGGCGCGAACGACCCGATCGCCGTCATGCTGACCGTGGGGCTGTTGACCACCTTCACCGACCAGCCGGCCGGCGTGCTGGACTGGGCCCGGTTCGCGGTGGTCCAGCTCGGTGGTGGGCTCCTCGCCGGGGTGCTGGTCGGTGGCGCCGGGGTGTGGCTGCTGCGCCGCGTGGACCTCGGTGCGGTCGGGCTGTACCCGGTGTTGGCGGCGGCCATCGCGGGGGTGGCCTACGGGAGCGCAGCGCTGTTGGGGGCGTCGGGGTTCGTCGCCGTCTACGTCGCCGGCTTCCAGATCGGGGCCTACGTGCCCCGGCATCGGCGGGCGATCCTCGGCTTCCACGAGGCGATCGCCAACGCCGCGGAGATCGGCCTGTTCCTGCTGCTCGGACTGCTGGTGTTCCCGTCCCGGCTCCCGGCCGTGTTCTGGCCGGCCCTGGCGGTCGCCGCGGTCCTGATCCTGGTGGCCCGACCGGTGGCGGTGTGGAGTTGCACGCTGTTCAGCGGCCTGAAGTGGCGGGAGCGGACCGTGATCAGCTGGGCGGGGCTGCGCGGTGCCGTCCCCATCGTGCTGGCGACCTTCCCGCTCACCGCCGGAGTCCCGGGCTCGGCCGTGCTGTTCGACGTGGTGTTCTTCGTGGTCCTGGTCAGCGTGCTGCTGCAGGGCACCACGCTGCTGCCCCTGGTGCGCCGGCTCGGCATCGAGGACACGCGACCGGCCTGGGCCCCGGTCGCCGAGGCCCTGCCCCTCGACGACGTGGACGTCGACCTGATCGAGCTCAACGTCACCGCCGATCTCGCGATCGTGGACCGCACGCTCCGCGACATCGGCCCGCCGGGGCTCGGCCGGGTCATGGCGGTGGTCCGCGACGACCGGGTGCTGGTCCCCACCGGTGACACCCGGCTGCTCGCCGGCGACGTGCTCCTGCTCACCTGCGTGCGCGAGGACGACCGGGATGTGGCGGCCTCGGTCACCGCCTGGGCCCGGGCCGACCCCGAGCCGGACACACGTGGCGTCGACCCCCGCGGACGGTAGGATGGGGGCTCACACCGCCCGCCTCAGGCGGGCGTCGTCGCGTCCGGTGACGGAGCGCACCGGGGGCTCTCGGGTACCGGTCGGTCACCACCGGGCGTCCCACCTGGTCGGCGCGGCGCGGACGACACCCGGATCGACGCGGTCCGTGACGGAGGATGACACGTGGAAGAGTTCACGGGCCTGCTGCTGCCCATCGCGTTCCTCGCCGTGCTCTACCTGCTGCTGATCCGGCCGCAGCAGAAGCGCCGCAAGCAGCAGGAGCACATGGTGCGCACCACCAAGGTCGGCGACGACATCGTCACGATCGGTGGTCTCCACGGCAGGGTGGTCGCCCTCACCGACGACAGCATGGACATCGCGGTCGACGCCGACGAGGACGTCATCCTGCGCTACGAACGGTCCTCACTGGCCCGGATCGTCGCTGACGAGGCCCCTGAGGACGACGGGGACGAGCAGACGTGAACAAGCGCTCCCGAGCGGTCCCCCCTGCCAACGACACCGTCGACCCTGCCGCGGCCACCCGCGCCGACGCCGAGGTGCCAGCGGAGGTGGACGACCCGTCCCCGTCGGCCCTGACCGACCCCGCCAGCGCCATCCGGGGTTCGGCCGAAGCTGCCCTGCTGCGGGGGATCGACGCGGCCGACGCGGTCGAGGAGGCCCGCAAGGTCGCCATCGACGCCGAGCGGCGGACCGGCTCGCAGGTGGACGTCCTCACCCGCCTGCAGCAGGACGAGGTGGTCAGTGCCTTCATCAAGCTCTCCGACCAGTTCCTGGGCAGCCTGGGGTTCACCGAGCACGGCTTCCGGCACGCCAACCTGGTGGGGCGGATCGCTCACAACGTGCTCCACCACCTCGGCGCTGACGACGAACTGTCGGACCTCGCCGCCGTGGCCGGCTACCTCCACGACATCGGCAACGTCGTGACCCGGTCCAACCACGGGCTGTCGAGCGCGTGGATCGCCTACGACGCGCTGCGCCGCCTCGAGGTCGACCCCTACCGGATCGGACTGGTACTTTCGGCGGTCGGCAACCATGAGGAACAGTACGGCTCGGCGATCGGTCCCGTCGGCGCAGCGGTCATCCTGGCCGACAAGTCCGATGTCCACCGCTCCCGGGTCCGCAAGGGTGCGGACACCGCCGCCGACATCCACGACCGGGTCAACGACGCCGTGACCCACTCCTTCCTCCGGGTCGACGCCGACGCGGCTTCGATCACCCTCGAACTGGAGCTCGACACCGAGCGGTCAACGGTCATCGAGTACTTCGAGATCTTCCTGGACCGCATGGTGATGTGCCGGCGTGCGGCCCGCACCCTCGGCTGTGACTTCCGCATCACGGCCAACGGCGTCCCGCTCGGCTGAGCTGACCCACCTGACGAGGAAGCACCCGTGGACAAACGTCCCCTGATCGCCAGCATCACCGTCGTGCTGCTCGTCGTGGTGTCCGCTGGCGTCTACCTCGGTCTCGGGGCTCGACCGAACCTCGGTCTGGACCTCCAGGGTGGGATCAGCGCGATCTACACCCCCCGGCTGCCCCCCGGCGCCGAGGAGCCCGAGGACCTCGAGGAGATCATCGACGAGACGATCGAGGTCATCCGCGCCCGGGTGGACTCCCTGGGTGTCGTCGAGCCCGACATCTCCCGGGTCGGGGGCGACGTGCAGGTGCAGCTGCCGGGGGTCGCCGATGCCGACCGCGTGCAGGAGATCATCGGGACCACCGCCCAGCTCTCCTTCCGCCGGGTGATCCGTGACATCCCACCCGGGAGCCCGGACTACGACGAGGGACCCGACTGCCAGGCGCCGGTGGACGAGATCGAGGAGCTCCCCGTCGACGAGGGTGGGATCCTGTGCGGATCCCCCGACGACGCGGTCATCGACCCGGAGACCGGCGAGCCGTTGCCGATGAAGTACGAGGTGGGCCCGGCCGAGCTCACCGGCGACAACATCGAGGATGCCTTCGTACAGCTCGGCACCGGCGCCCAGGCCTTCCAGGTCGGCCTCCAGCTCGACAGCGAGGGTGCGGAGATCTTCGCGGCCGTCACCTCCGACCTGGCCTGCGATCGTGACCGGGGCCTCGACGGCCGGTTCGCGATCGTGCTCGACAACGTCGTCGAGTCCACCCCCGGCGTGAACCCGAGCGTGGCTTGTGGGGTCGGGATCACCGGCGGTAGCGCCACCATCACCACCGCCGGCGGGCTCAGCCGCGAGGAGCAGGAGGCCGACGCCACCGACCTCGCGCTCGTGCTGCGGACCGGTGCACTGCCGATCTCCCTGGAGGCCTCCACGTTCCAGACGGTCTCGCCCACGCTCGGCGCCGAGTCGCTGCAGGCCGGGCTGCTCGCCGGGATCATCGGGTTGTTCCTGGTGGCGCTGTGGCTGGTGTGGTTCTACCGCTGGCTCGGAGGGATCGCCGTGCTGGAGGTGGCCATCTACGGGGTGTTCATCGTGGCCGGGATCGCCGCGATGGGACAGCTCATCGGGTTCGCCCTCACCCTGGCCGGGGTGGCCGGCATCATCGTCTCCATCGGGATCACCGCCGACTCGGCCATCATCTTCGCCGAGCGCATCCGCGACGAGATCAACCTCGGCAAGACCGTCCGCACCGCGGTGGTCCGGGCCCACGAGTCCGCGTGGCGGACCAACCTGACGGGCAACACCGTGACGATCGCCGCCGCCACGATCCTGTACTTCCTGGCGGTCGGTCCCGTCCGTGGCTTCGCTCTGATGCTGGGCATCTCCAGCGTGCTGGACCTGGTCATCATGTACTTCTTCGCCCGCCCGGTCGCCTACCTGATGGCCGACCGCGGGATCCTCACGCGACGGAGCATGCGTGCGGTCGAGCCCGATGCCCGTGTCACAGCAGGAGCACGCGCATGAGGACGCCAACGATCGAGTTCGTCGGCAACAGCCGCAGGTGGATCGCCATCTCGGGTGCGCTGCTCGCGATCGGCCTGCTGTCCCTGGGGTTCCGTGGCCTGGACCTGTCCATCGACTTCGTCGGGGGCAACGCCTACCAGCTGGTCGACGTCCGCCCGGACCTGA
>SL_8KL_010_SEDDRAFT_10000451_pt1 | contig 35855 bp, 28 predicted proteins | sample SodLakKL_010_SED_4_FD_11160 | JGI IMG/M metagenome (IMG submission 11160)
AACCAACGCGTAGCCGTTCACGCTGGCGACCGCGATTGACAGGATCAGTGACGGGATCAGGATTTGTACCGAATTCCAGAACCCGCGCGACAGCCCGTCGCAGTTCAGACCTGTGCAGGCCTCGGACCACGCCTTGACCCAAGGCTCGAATGTCACTTCAACCGGCGGAGCAAAGATATTGCCCATACGGATTTCCGGCATGCCCTTTAACGAGGTCATGATCATGACCCAGAGCGGCACGAGGTAATAGATGCTGACCACCGCCAATGTGCCGTAGATCATGATGTTGGTGGGCGAGAAGGTCCGGCGCGGACGCGGGCCACTTGGGCTTTTATCCAGTGGGTGCGTGGGCATCTCTGCCACGGTTGCATCAGCCATTGCTGCGTTCCTTCCGATTGCCGAATTCCAGATATGCCCAGGGGATCAGCACGATCAGAACCGACAGCAACATCATGGTAGAGGCCGCGAACCCCTGACCCAAGTTCTGCGCCTGAAACATGTAGTCATAGACATACATCGACGGGACTTGACTGGCGTTGCCCGGACCACCAGAGGTCTGCGCGACAACAAGGTCGTAAAGCCGCACGATCCCGCTTGCCACAATCACCAGCGTGGTGATGAAGACAGGCCGCATCATCGGCACAACGATGAACAGGTAGGTCTTCCACTTCGGGATGCCGTCTACGCGCGAGGCCTTCCATATTTCGTCGTCAATACCGCGCAGGCCCGCCAGCATCAGGCACATCACAAACCCGGTTCCCTGCCAGAGAGCGGCGATAAGCAGTCCGTAAAGGACGATGTTGGGGTTGTTCAGCGGATCGAAGGTAAAACTTTCCCACCCCCAGCCCCGCACAACGCCCTGAATGCCGAATTGAGGGTTCAGTATCCATTGCCAGACAAGGCCCGTTACCACGAAGGACAGTGCGAACGGGTAAAGCAGGATCGTGCGGAACGTATCCTCGAAGCGGATTTTCTGGTCCAGCAGCACCGCCAGTAGGAACCCGACGACAATGGTGAAAATCAGGCTGAGCGTGCCGAAAATCATCAGGTTTTCGATGGCGACCAGCCAGCGATTGGCAGACCAAAGCCGTTCGTACTGCATCAGCCCGACGAAGTCGGACCGCGGCAAAAGGCGAGAGCTGGTGAAGGAGTGGTAGACGGTCCAGAGCGTGCCGCCAACGAAGACGAAAGAAACCGCCAGCACCATCGGGATGGCAGCAAGCTTCCCCATCATGTTGCGGAACAGATAAAACGGGCGGCTAGCCATGCAGTGACTCCGTTCAAGGCAGAAGAATTCCCGGCTTGCGCTGTCTGGCAAGCCGGGCTTGCGGCCGGATCAGTCCTTGCTGCGGATAATCCGTACGAAATCCGCCTGCGCTGCTTCGGGCGTGATGGAGGGGTCCTGGAAGAACTGCACGAACAGGTCATTCAACTGGGTGTTCGTGTCTTCCGTGTTCAGCATGTTGGTATCGGGCAGCGTATCGCCGGCCGCCAGAATTTCCAGCCCCCTTTTCATGCAGTCATTCGCAGCGTCGAGATCGACATCACCACGGATCGGCAGCGACCCTTTCTTGAGGTTGAACGCCACCTGCGTTTCTGGCCGCAACAGGCTGGCCGCAAGCTCTTCCTGCGCTGCCGTGACGTCGGCGTTGTTGTGGCGTGGGAAGTAGAAGGCATCGCCCCCTGTCGAGATCACCGCACGCACGCCAAGCCCCGGAAGGCAGGTGTAATCCTCGCCCGCGACCAATCCGGCTTCGGCGAACTCGCCCTGCGCCCAGTCGCCCATGACCTGACCACCCGCTTGCCCGGTCATGACAAGGCTTGTTGCCTGATTCCAGTCTTGAATGTTCGAGCCCTGCGCCATCTCACGCGCCTGCTCCGCTGCTACGAATACCGCCGCGATTTCCGGGCCTTCCGCCATATCTATGTCGCCATCGCCATAGACCTGTTGCAAAACTTCGGGGCCTGCGATTGTCGCCAGAAGCACGTTGAACAGACCTGTGCTCTGCCAAGCCTGACCGCCAAGCGCGAGCGGCAGGATGCCCGCCTCACGCAGCTGCGGCGCTGCGGCGACGTATTCGTCCCAATTGGTTGGAACCGGCACGCCCGCTTGTTCAAAAGCGCCGTTAGACAGCCACAGCCACTGCCAGGAGTGGATGTTTACAGGTGCACAATATATCTTGCCGTCCATTGTGCAGGCATCCAGCAGTGAAGGTGGGTTGACGATATCGCGCCAGCCTTCGCGTTCAGCGACCTCGGTCACATCGCGCAGCATCCCGGCCTCGATCAGCTCCTCTGCCTGACGCCCGTGGTTGAACTGAAACGCGCCCATTGGGTCACCGCCAATGATGCGGCTGACGATGATCGGGCGCGCCGTGCTGCCCCCACCGGCAATGGCCGCATCCGACCAGTTATTGCCTGACGCGTTGAACGCATTGGCAAGCTCTGCCACCGCTGCGGCCTCGCCGCCCGAGGTCCACCAGTGGGTGACCTCCAGATCGACCGCATGTGCGGAACCCGCGGCCACGATAGCCGTCGAGCAAAGAAGTGCCTTCGTAAAATCCATGGTTCTCTCCCCCCATTGTGATTCTAAATCGTTACAGGATATTCTAAATCGTTTTAGATTTGAATCAAGATAGATTTTTTTAGTTCTCCTATATAGTAATGTACTTCAACAGGTCGAAGCATCGATGTAACGTCGGTTCGGTGACGCTATCAGGAAATTAAGATTCATGCCGGGATCGGATGACCCAACGACCGACCCGCGCCTTCGTGCCGGGGAGCGGCCGACGCTCAAGACTCTCGCACGCTTGACCGGGCTGGCAGTGCCGACTGTTTCGCGCGCACTGTCGGACGCGCCAGACATCGGCCTCAAAACAAAAGAAAAAGTACGCGAATTTGCGCGGCAGATCGGCTATCGCCCGGACCGCGCAGGCGTGCGTTTGCGGACAGGAAAGACAAATGTTATAGCGCTGATCCTTGGCACCGACCAAGACTTGCTAAGCCTCACGACACGGTTGACGACCTCAATCGCCTCGGCGTTGCGCGGCACGCCCTACCATATGATCGTCATTCCCTACTTTGCTGACGAAGACCCGCTGAACCCGGTCCGCTATGTCGTCGAGACGCGCTCTGCGGACGGGGTGATCCTTAACCGCATCCAGCCTGACGACCCGCGAATCACCTATCTGCGGGCCAATGATTTTCCCTTCGCAACGCATGGCCGCACCGCCAACTGCGAAACGCATCCCTATTTCGACTTCGATAACTCCCGCTTTGGCGGCCTTTGCGTAGAGCGGCTTGTCGCGCGGGGACGGCGAAACCTGCTTGCGCTGACACCGCCGGTTGGGCAGAACTTCGCCCGCCATTTGATCGAGGGGGCCACCGACGCCGCGGCGCGCCTCGGCGCCACAATAGAACTGCTCGACGGCACCACTATTGACGCGCCGCCGGAAGAGATAACGGCAACTGTTGCCGCGCGCCTAGCACAAGCGCCAGAGATTGACGGGATTATCTGCGCTTCGGCCGCCGCAGCCATCGCCGCCGTCGTCGCAGCCGAAGCCGAGGGCCGCGTGCTTGGCCGCGACATTGATGTGGCCGCGAAAGAGCCGATGCCGATCTTGCAGAATTTCCGCAAGGAGATGATTGCGATCCCTGAAAACGTAGATCAGGCAGGCAGCTTTCTTGCGCATGCAATCATGCGGGCGATCGACGAACCAGACCTGCCGCCACTTCAGAAACTCGTCGACCCTGACTGACGCACTCACTGATTAAAGTTGACGATATCCAGAGATCGCGCTGGATAATTTCATGCTGTTGGATGCCGATGCCAGACTACAGGCGGTGGCTTGCCATATGCGGATAGCAGGACTGTTCAGATGGACGGGACAGCATTATAACCCAGCGTGACACACACATCCCAAACATACCGGACACGGGCAGTGACCACCGACATAACACACCTTGCGATTCACGCGCGCGGGCTTATCCGCCGATTTGGCGATCTGACCCCGGTCGGTGGCGGGGATTGATCTTGATGTGCGGCGCGGCATGATTTTTGCCGTGCTGGGACCGAATGGTGCAGGATCTCAACATGATCAATCACGACCATAACGGCGGGCGGGCAGCGCCGTTTCCCGCGCTCGACGCTGCGGCGTGTGGCCTTCATTGTCTTCGCACAGCGCGTTGGCCTGAGCCTAGAGAAAATACGTCTGGAATTGCAGAAACTGCCAACGGATCGGGTGCCCAAAGGCAAGGACTGGTCCCGCCTTTCAGAAGGTTGGGCAGCAAGGATTGATGCCCGCATTTCCGAGCTTCAACGGCTCAAGGCCGGACTGCATCAGTTGCGGCTGCCTAAGCCTTGATCAATGCGCCTTGTCCAATCCCAAAGACCGGGCAGGACGGTTGGGTCCAGGGCCACGCTACTGGGTCGGGAGCAGGCAGATGGACGACCTTGATGATACGTGAACAGGTTTTGGTCGTTGCGCGGGGGTGCTGCAATTTTCATACGCGTAGATTACGGGTGCGGGGCATATACCGGATAGTACCAGAGCAAATGGCTGGTCCGGGCGGATCGGCTGGATGCCGCAGGCCCCACTTTTCCTGAGTGCCTGCTTGGGCATGTGTGTGCACCCCACAGAATTTGTTTTGCTTGCTGATGAAGCCGACACAGCGGTCTAATCGTATGTTTTTCTGGTCAGCCCTCCCCGAACTGGCCGTGTGAGCGTGTTTTCGCCCAGACAGCTTTGAAGCTGGTTTAGGGTCATGAAACCTGTCCCGTTCCACCGGACTGGCCAGCACTGCGATCTTGCTGCCGATGGTACGCAAAGCCCTTCGGCGTTATCCATTAGCACCTCTACCCTGTGACATACTTGCATCACATCCGGAGTGACTTGAAGGTCGTCCCTCAACATGCTGAATTTATGTTTTAAATCTGTATAATTGCCCAATACGAATTGCGCTGGAGACGAGACAGATGGGCTATCACAGCAGAAATGGTCGGGAATTTGTGGGGCTTCGTGCGCTGCGAAATGGGTGCCAGCAGATTGTGTATGATGCTATCTCAGGAGAACGGGTTGTGGTGACAATCAAGGGCGCCACTACATCAGCCAGTGAAATCGATGCCGCTCTACAAGAAGGTATACGGGCAGCCAAGGTGTTTTCAGGCGTTCTTGCCGCTCTTACGGCACGTAATATCCGCTTTGAACTGTCGAGCTGAGCGCAGACGTTTCGCCACATCGTCAAACTATGCCATACTGAACTTGAGCCCTTCGCAGAATCGGGCCAAGTGAGGAAATATGCAGGCATTGATCCACCAAGCGCGCCTTCACGGGCTCAGGATACCTATTCGTGGCTCCAGCATGGCGCCGGGGCACCCTGTCGAGTTGGCGCTAGACCCCGACTATATCGTTGCTGCTTTTGTGACGCTGCCCTCGCGCCTGCCTTTTGGGCTTGGCCGGGCGACACGGAAACATCTGGGATATCTGGACCCGCAGGTGGCGGAGAAAATAGCCCCCGCGATCGAGAAACAAGCTGTCCTGCGCGTGCGCATCGTCGAGATAGAGCCAGCACATGCCCGCACCGATGGGGACGATCGGATATCAATCTCAGTCTGGGGCGAACCAGATGCCTTGCCAGTGCCGCGCCCCGAGAGAGAAAGACCCCGCGATCACCCTGCACGACGTGATATGAAAGTGCTATCGCGCACCTTGCGTCGGTAATGTCATAGGGCCTTTCTTCGGATGCATGGACTTTCCACGGTGTGGAGCAGTCTGGCGCAAAGAATGGTCAGCATCAGCGCCATCAACACACGCCTTCGGGCCGTCAAGATTCACCCCCATGATCGTCAGCGGTTTTCCGGCCTCAAGGGCCGCGGCGGCACGTGTGCGCATCTTACTTCTCCTCCCGATTTTTCTTGTGTTTTGCAAAAAGACTATCATAATTTGAGAAGAAGTCTCGTTATTTGGAAAGATTCGGTCAACATGCATCTGGACCGCCTGATCACAATACTTGAAATCATTGCCGTGGCCGGGCGACCTGTTTCAGCGACCGAGATTCAAAGGGCAACCGGTCTGCCCAAACCAACCTGCTACCGCTTGGTTCAAACGCTTCAGGATCAGGGCCTTGTCACGGCACCTGCGGGAGATGGGCGCGTCGTGATTGGCGAGCGGTTGATCCGGATTGCATTGCTGGGGAAGTCTGACGTGGATGTCCGCCGGGCGGCGGCCCCGCTGTTGAAAGCCGCCGCAGTGCAGTTCAACGAAACGGTATTTCTTTCGCGCTTTCGTAATAGTCAGGTCGAGATCATTCATGTCGAAACGCCCGAAGACCCTGCGCGCGCCTATATTCACCCCGGCCTCGGCGTGCGTCCGATGCATGCCTGTTCGTGTTCCAAGGCCATCGCCGCCTTTGCCGAGCCGGAATTTCAGGCCTGTATCATCAGCGGCAGCCTGAAAGCCTATACGGAACACACTCTGACGACCGAAGCCGAGCTGCGCGCGGATTTTGCGCGGATCGTGGAACGTGGCTTTGCCGATTGCGATCAGGAAATCGACCTTGGAATCGCAAGTGTGGCCGCACCGGTTTCCATTGGAAATATCGGCGCGACATTCAGCGTGGGGGCCGTTGGGCCGATCCGGCGTTTTGGAGAGGCGTATCGCTCTGAGATCGGGCGGAAACTTGTTGACCTGGCCACCCGCGTCAGTGGGGCCATTCAACTGTGCAACGTGGTCGAGGTTTGAGGAGGCAGCGACCGCGCCAAGACGAGAAGGGACGTGATCAGAACGGCCCATGACGGGCCTATTCATCCAAGGGAGGACGACATGACTTTACGACCAGATCCGACATTTCATGCCACAGCGCAGCTCGCCATGCAGGCCCCGGTAGAAAACTACGGATTCGTGGTGATGCTCAGCCCCGACGGGTCGCAGCCTGACGGGATTGCAGTGGTCGACCTGAATCCGAAATCCGATGGTTACGGCAGCATTGTCCATCAGATTCTGATGCCCAATAAGGGCGACGAGTTTCATCATTTTGGCTGGAATGCCTGCTCGTCCTCGTTATCTCCCTTGTCTGGTCATGCCTTTCTGGAACGGCGCTACCTGATCGTGCCGGGGATACGCTCTTCGCGCATCTATGTCATCGACACCAAAGACCCGCTGGACCTGAAAATCCACAAGATCATCGAGCCGGAAGAGGTGTTTGCCAAGACCGGCTATTCGCGCCCCCATACCATCCATTGCGGGCCGGAAGGGATTTATGTCTCGACGCTGGGTGGGGGCGGCAAGGATGGGATGGACGGGCCACCGGGCATCTTCATCATGGATTGCGAAACCTTTGACATCATCGGGCGGTATGAAATGGACCGCGGCAAGCAGGAAAAGCACTATGATTTCTGGTGGAACCTGCCGCAGGATTATATGGTGAGTTCCGAATGGGGCCTGCCGCCCCAATTCGAAAATGGCCTGGTGCCCGAAGAACTGTTATCCAACAAATATGGCCATGCGCTTCATTTCTGGGACTTGCGCAAGCGCAAGAACATCCAGACGATCGACTTTGGCGAGAACCACCAGATGACGTTGGAGGTACGCCCCGCCCATGACCCGAAGAAGTCCTATGGTTTTTGCAGCATCGTTGTAGACACAACAAACTTGCAGGCGGCTGTTTTTACCTGGTGGCGTGACGAGGATGGCACGTGGCAGGCGAAGAAGACCATCACCATCGACCCGCGCCCCGAAAAGCCCGAGAATCTACCACCCCTGCTACAGGGGTTCGAGGCCGTGCCACCGTTGATCACCGATATCGACCTAAGCCTTGATGACAAATACCTTTATGTCTCGTGCTGGGGGCTGGGCGAGCTGCATCAATATGACGTGTCAGACCCGATGAACCCGTTTCTTGCCGGCAAGGTCGAGTTGGGTGGCATCGCGCGCGGCACGAAGCACCCGAATGGCCGTGAATTTGTCTTCGGGCCGCAGATGGTCGAAATCAGCCGTGACGGTAAACGCGTCTACTGGACAAACTCGCTCTATTCCTCGTGGGACAGCCAGTTCTATCCTGAACAGGAAGGCGGCCAGATGGTCATGGCACATGTCGGTGAAAACGGTGGGCTGACGCTGGACAAGGATTTCTTCGTAGAATTCCCCAAGGGCCACCGCGCGCACCAGATCAGACTGGAAGGCGGGGACTGCTCGACCGACAGTTTTTGCTATCCCAACGTTTGAATGGAACTTGATGCAAGCACAGTGGCGGCCCTTTGGGGGGCCGTCATTCTGTCGGGCGTCTATCACGGCGTCAATCCGGGCATGGGCTGGCCGCTGGCGGTATCTGCGGGCCTGATGGAGGGGCGGCATGGCGCACTGGCGAAAGCCATTGGCGCGCTGGCCTTCGGGCATCTGCTGGCGATGCTGGCAATCCTGCTGCCGTTTTCCATGATGACCGCCCTTGTACGCTTGGAAACGGAATTGCGTGTCGGCGCGGGCGCGCTGGTGATTGCAGCAGGTCTCTATCTGCTGATCAACCGCAGGCACCCGCGCTTTCTGGCGCGCGTGTCCCCATCTCGTTTGGTGCTGTGGTCGTTTCTGGCCGCAATGGCGCATGGTGCAGGGCTGATGCTGGTCCCGATTTATCTTGGTATCTGCGGCGCGGATCTGGGTGATGGCGGGCATGAGGCCGCGCGCGATCTGATGGGGCAGAATATAGCCTCGGCGTTCGCGGTGGCGTTGGCGCATACCTTTGCCATGACACTGGCTGGCGGAGTGATTGCAGCGGCAATCTACTTCTGGTTGGGACTCAAATTCCTGTCGCGCACTTGGTTCAACCTCGATCTGGTCTGGGCCTTAAGCCTGATCCTTGTGGGGGCGTTCGGGATTTACCTTGCCCTCTATGGCCACTGACAGGTTTGATGGATCGCACCAACGGATCATGGCACCCAAGATTGTGCAGCGCTCTACCTATTTGCGGGTTCGAGAGTAGCGATAAGCCGGGTCAACGGACTAATTTGCGGGGCAGCACGGCGAGGGGGGTACGCACGAAGATGACCGCCGTGATCGCCTTGGGTGCGCTCATCCCACGGTGCCCCGCATCACGGGGCGTGCGNATACCCCNTGCGCGTAAACCCGATCACCTAGAAATCTGTCGGCGCGCCCCCTTCGGATTTGCGGCGCGCCACGAAGTCGCCCAATTCATCTCGGATACCTTCATCTATTGGCGGCGGGGTGAAGCTGTCGACGATGTTGCGGTAAATGCGGTGGGCGCGGGTGATGGTGTCGGTGGCACCATCGCGTTCCCATGCCTCATAATTGCGCCAGTCCGAGGCGATGGGGGAATAAAAGGCCGTCTCATACCGCTCTCGCGTGTGCTGGACGCCGAAGAAATGCCCGCCAGCGCCAACCTCCCGGATCGCATCCAGCGCAAGGTCTTCAGGGGCGGTGGCTGTCAGCATGGGGTCGAAATACCGCTGGATCATTTGCAGCATCTCGCAATCCATGACGAATTTCTCAGGGCTGGCCATCAGCCCCCCTTCCAGCCAGCCCGCCGCGTGATAGACGATGTTGGACCCCGATTGCACCGCCGCCCACAGGCTGTTGCAGGTTTCCCACATGGCCTGCGCATCTGGAATATTGGCCGTGCACACCCCGGAGGAGCGCATGGGCAAGCAATAGCGGCGCGCCAGTTGGCCCGTCATCTGGGTGGCGCGCATATATTCCGGTGTACCAAAGGCAGGCGCACCCGAACGCATATCGACATTCGAGGTGAAGGTGCCGATCACAACAGGCGCGCCGGGGGCGGCATATTGGATCAGCGCAATGGCACACAGGGCCTCGGCCAATGATTGCGCGACGGCACCTGCCATCGTGACAGGGGCCATCGCGCCCGCCAGCGTAAAGGGGGTGACGATCACCGGCTGGCCGCGCCGCGCCATCCTGAGTGCGCCGTCGATCATGGGGAAATCATGGCGCAGCGGCGAGACAGAGTTGATATTCGTGAACATGCGCGGGGCGGCGTCAAATTCTGCATGGCTCAACCCGCCCGCGATGCGCACCATTTCCATCGCATCCTCGACCCGCTCGCGCCCAAGGCTGTAGGCGTGCACGGCCTTGTCGGTCAGCAGTAATTTTTGCTCAATACAGTCCAGATGGCGGATCGCGGGGTGAATATCGACCGGTTCTACCGGATAGCCGCCCACCAGATGAATGCAGTTGAACGCCTGCGTCAGCATCAGAAATTCGCGGTAACTCTCATAATCGCCTGTGCGCTTGCCACGGATCATGTCCCATGTCGCAGGCGGGGACGAGACGTTGACAAACGCCATATGCGCCCCGCCAATGGGAACAGCATGCGCGGGGTTTCGGGGGGTGATGGTGAAACTTGCAGGTGCACGGGCCAGCATTTCCATGACGAAATCGGCGTCCATGCGCACATTCGCACCCTCGACCCGGCAGCCCGCGTGCCGAAACAGGGCCAAAGCTTCTTCATTCAGGAATTCAACGCCGATTTCAGCCAGAATATACAACGCACCTTGATGGATCGCCTCGATCCCGTCTTCTCGCAAGGGGGCGGTCGGTATGTCGGTATTCTGCGGCACACACCACGGCATCTGTTCCAGCCGAAAACTGGTAGTCCTGCGGGCATTTCCCCCACGCCCCCCATGACGGCGGCGACGGTCGGGGGTGGCAGTGTCCATATCCATCTGAGCGCCCCTTGCGTGCGGTCTGCCCGATGAAGGCTAGGGCGCGGGGCGCAGTAGGGGCAAGCGGACTGTTGACGACACAGGATGTGCCAAATGCTCAGATCACGCGCAAGCACCGGACCCAGTCGGCGGCTTCATGGGCATGCACTTCGGCGGCGCGAATATGCCCGTCAAAACCCTGCGCCAGATCGCGGATAAGGCGTTTCGAGCGGATCAGCAGATACACCTCGCCCGCATAAACAGCCGCGCGGTGATAGCCAAACAAGGTCATGGGCGGAGCAAACCGCTTGCGACCATCGAACAGATACATGCGAAACGACGGATAAAGCTCGTCCACCGTCTGCGCGATATAGTCCAACTGCTTTTGCCGCACAGCCGCAGGCAAGCCGCGCCAGACGCCACAACCTGCCGCGAATATCTCGAAGCTTTGCAGCGGCATACACATCTCGATATCGGCTTCGGGGGCACGCGACAGGCGCAAGCGGCGCTGGGTTTGGGCGTGCAGGCGGCGGCGTTCTTGCTCGGACTGTTGCGCCTGAAAGGCAATAACTTCAGGTGTACGCATCAGATCCGGCAAATGCGCAGGCACATAGCGCATTTTCTGGCCCGTGGCTTCCTGATGCCAGCGCTCCATTGCGGTGCGGCTTTCGCTGTCCAGCGCGGCCTCTGTCTCGACGCTGTCAAGCGTCTGGGTCACCGTGCCGGTATCTTCACTCAGGCCCAGCAACCAATCGGTCGAGACATGAAACTGCGCCGCAATCGCCAGCAGGGTCTCGGCACGCGGCAAGCGCGGGTCCGGCCCGGTCAGAAGCTGCGAGAGTGCCGAGCGGTCAATGCCAAGGCTATCCGCGAACGCCGATTGGGTCATGCGGCTTTGGGCCAAAAGCTGTGCCAGCCGCCCCCGAAACAGAGCCGATGCCTCGCGTTTGTTCATGCGCTTTCTCAATCTCAAAATGTAGACTTTAGTAATCATAAGTAACCTAAAACATCAATACTCGATGAAAGTGGCGCTAACACTCGCGTTGTCGCAGCCCGGCTTTGCAGGCACTCTCTGCGCAGACTTCAATCTCATGACCACAGGGAGGACTGCGTGCGGCGGATAGAATGGCCGACAGTTGCGCTGATCGCGGGCTGTTACGGGGTATGGGCAATCTGCGGGCTGTGGCTATGGCCCGTGGCCCCTGTCAGTGCATTGTGTATCATGGCAGCTATGGCGGCGCTGCATTCCTCGTTGGTGCATGAAAATCTGCACGGCCACCCCACCCGCAACCGCCATGTGAACGAGGCGCTGGTCACCTTGCCCCTGTCGTTGATCTACCCCTACCGGCGCTATCAGGCCACGCATCTGGCGCACCATCACGATGCCCGCCTGACCGACCCGCTGGAAGACCCTGAAAGCTGGTACAAGGCCCGCTGGCAGCATGACCGTATGCCGCCCCTGATACAAAGCCTGCTGGTCGTCAATAACACCCTGATCGGGCGCATGGTGCTTGGGCCGGTGCTGGGGAGTATCGGCTTTGTGACAAGTGAAATGCAGCTTGTGCGGCACAATGCGCGTGGCGTGCGGCGGGCATGGGGCTTGCATCTGGCCAGCCTTGCGCCGGTTCTGGCGCTGATCTGGGCCCTTGGCATTCCGCTATGGCTGTATGTGCTGGCGGTGGTCTGGCCCGCACTGGCGCTGATTTCCATTCGCACCTTTGCCGAGCATCGCTGGCACGACGCGCCAGAAGGGCGCACCATCATTGTCGAGCATTCGCCACTGGCGTGGCTTTTCCTGAACAACAACCTGCATATCGTGCATCACCAGATCCCTGCCGCCCCGTGGTATGCCTTGCCGCGCCTCTATTCCGAGCGGCCTGCGCATTGGCAGGCGCTTAATCATGGCTATGTTTACCGCAATTACTGGCAGATGTTTCGCGCCCATGCCCTGCGCCCGAAGGAACCCGTTGTGCACCCTGTCTTGCAGCAACACCCCGCCACGCCTGCGCCAGCACCCTTGGGCAAACAGGCCGCATGAGTGCGCGTGCGGCCCTGCCCATGTATGACTGGCCCGAATTGCGCGAACAGGTCGATGCGTTCTATGCTCAACTGCGCGGCCTTGTGCCAGATTTGCCTGAAACCCTGACCCGCGTTCAGACGGAGGCGCAGTTGCACGCCCTGTGGCGCGCGCCCGATCTTGTGCTGGCTCAGACCTGCTGGGGGCCGCTGCACTCTGGGCTTGATGCGCATGTGCATGTGCTGGCCCAACCGCGCTATGACGATGTGCCGGGCGGGCGCGACACCCGTTACCGCTCGGCGCTGGTCATGCGCGCAGGCCAGCCTTGCGCCGCCCCCCTGTCGGAGGGTGCCTGTCTGCCGCAAGGGTTGGCGCAACTGCGCCCCGCAATCAACGCGCCCGACTCGATGTCTGGCTGCCTTGCGCTGATGCAGGATATGGACGCCCCGAATCTGGCGCAGGGCGCGTATCTAACCGGCAGCCACCGCGCCTCAATCCGGGCGGTGGCCGACGGCAGGGCCGATTTCGCCGCCATTGATTGCCGCTCTTGGGCCTATGCGCTGTCCTATGAACCCGCCGCCGCCACGCTGGTTGTCACCGGCTGGACAGCCCTGCGCCCCGGTCTGCCCTTAATCACATCCCGCCAAACCCCGACCGCGCGAAGAACCCGCCTTGCGCGGGCGTTGGTCCAGCTTGGCGCAGCACCTGCCTGACTGAAAGGAGTGCTCATGACCCAGACTTACCGCGCCATCGTTATCGGAGGGGGGGTTGTCGGCTGTTCGGTCCTCTATCATCTGGCAAAAGCGGGCTGGACCGATGTGCTGCTGATCGAGCGGTCGGAACTGACTTCCGGTTCCAGCTGGCACGCGGCGGGGGGCTTTCACACCCTGAATGGCGATCCGAATGTGGCGCGGCTGCAAGCCTATACTGTGGGGCTGTATAAGGAGCTTGAGGAGCTATCAGGCCAGTCTTGTGGGTTGCACCTGACCGGGGGCGTCATGCTGGCCGACAGCGCCGAGCGGATGGACTTCCTGCGCATGACCCATGCGCGCGGGCGCGCCCTTGGAATGCAGACCGAATTGATCACCCCGTCCGAGGCACAGGCCATGTTCCCGCTGCTGGACCCAGCGCATTTTGTCGGCGCGCTGTGGGATCCGGTTGAGGGGCATCTGGACCCGTCCGGCACCACACATGCCTATGCGAAAGCCGCACGCGTGCTGGGTGCACAGATCGCATTGCGCAACCCCGTACGCGAGCTGACCCAAGACCCTGATGGTATGTGGAACGTCATCACCGAGGGGGGCACCTACCGCGCCGAGCATGTGGTCAATGCAGGTGGGCTATGGGCGCGCGAATTGGGGCGCATGGTCGGTATTGAGCTGCCGGTTCTGGCGATGGAGCATATGTATCTGCTGACCGAACCGATGGAAGAGGTCGCCACCTTTAACCGCGACACAGGGCGCGAGTTGATCGGCGTGATTGATTTCAAGGGTGAAATTTATACCCGACAGGAACGGGACGGCATCTTGCTGGGCACCTATGAAAAGGATTGCCGCCCCTGGTCGCCGCTGTCCACACCTTGGGATTTCGGACATGAATTGCTGCCCCCCGATCTGGACCGCATCGCCCCCTCGCTTGAGGTGGGCTTTCGCCATTTCCCGGCCTTGGAACGGGCCGGAATAAAACAGGTCATCAACGGCCCCTTCACCTTCGCCCCCGATGGCAACCCGCTGGTCGGGCCGGTGCCGGGGCTGACAAATTACTGGTCGGCCTGTGCGGTCATGGCCGGTTTCTCTCAGGGCGGCGGGGTCGGGCTGGTGCTGGCCAACTGGATGACAACGGGCGACCCTGGCCATGATGTCTTCGGCATGGACGTGGCGCGCTTTGGCGATTGGGCCAGCCTGCGCTATACGAATGCGAAAGTGCGCGAGAATTACGCGCGCCGCTTCTCGATCCGTTTCCCGAACGAGGANTTGCCCGCCGCGCGCCCGCATCTGACCACCCCGCTTTATGATCTGATGCTGCGCGACAATCACGCGGTCATGGGTGACAGTTGGGGGCTGGAAACACCGCTCTGGTTCGCCCCCTCAACCGCCGAGGCGCATGACGTGCCCTCGTTCCACCGCTCCAATGATTTCCCCCATGTGGGCGCCGAGGTGCGCGCCGTGCGCGAAAGTGTCGGCGTCACTGAAATCGCCAATTTCGCCAAATACGAGGTGACAGGGCCGGGTGCCGCGGCTTTTCTCGACCGGCTGATGACCAACCGGTTGCCCAAACCGGGCCGCATGGTCTTGACCCCGATCCTCAACCCGCAAGGCAAGCTGATTGGCGATTTCACCATCGCTTGCGCTGCGCCAGAGCGCTATTTCATCTGGGGCTCGCTCGCGGCCACAAAGTACCACATGCGCTGGTTTCAGGCGCATCTCCCGACAGATGGCAGCGCGCAGGTCCGTGCGCTTGGGCTGGGACTGGTCGGCCTGTCCATCGCTGGCCCGCAATCGCGCGCCGTGCTCGCCGCGTTGGTCGATTCAGACATCTCCAGCGCCGCCTTCCGCTTCATGGATTTCCGCGAGATGGATGTGGCAGGCGCGCCCTGTCTGGTCAACCGCATCACTTACACGGGCGATCTGGGCTATGAACTCTGGATGGCCCCCGAATGGCAACGCCGCGTCTATCTGGCCATCAAGCAGGCCGGGGCGGGGCACGGCATCCGCGATTTCGGAATGCGCGCGCTGTTGTCGATGCGGTTCGAGAAGAACTTCCCCACTTGGTTTGCCGAATTGCGCCCCATCTATGGCCCGATCGAGGGAGCGATGGAACGCTTTGTCGCCTATGACAAGCCCGGCTTCATAGGCCGCGACGCAGCCCTACACGAACGCGAGAATGGCCCCCGCCTGCGCCGCGTCTCGCTGGTCATTGACGCCGACTGCGCCGATGCCAGCGCAGATGCCCCGATCTGGGCGTGCACCGCCCACGACTATGGCACCATTACCCCGTCGCAAGGTTTCGGCGCGCCGCGCTTTGACGCGACAGGCGCCACCCTGCCCGCACCGCACCCCTCAATCCAGGGGGAGTGGCGCGTGGTGGGCTGGATCACATCGGGGGGCTATGGCCATCATGTCGGCCTGTCGCTTGCGCAGGGCTATATCCCCGCCGCCCTTGCCACCCGCCCCGACAAGGGCTTGTTCGAGGTCGAAATCATGGGCCAGCGCCGCGCCGCGGAGATCGCGCTTGATCCGCCGTTTGACCCCACCGGGTCACGCATGCGAAGCTGACATTTTCTTGCTCCAAATACTCCCGCCGGAGGCATCTGGCCGCAAGGCCAGACCCCTTCCGCCAGACAAAGGCCCCCTTCTATGAAAGCTGCTCTCTGCACGGGCTTCAATGCCCCCCTGACCATCGCTGACGTTACCCTCGCAGCCCCGCGCAAGGGCGAGGTTGAGGTGACACTTGCCGCCTGTGCGATTTGCCATTCCGATCTGCATTTCATTGAAGGGGCATGGGGCGGCACTCTGCCTGCGGTCTATGGCCATGAGGCGGCGGGGTATGTTACCGCGCTNGGCGACGGGGTCAGGGACTACCAGATGGGTCAGGCCGTGCTGGTCACGCTGATCCGCGCTTGCGGGACATGTGCTTGCTGCGCTGACGGGCGGCCCGCGATTTGCGAGCATGTGGGCGCACCCTATTCGCCGCTGGCCCTGCCCGATGGCACGCCCGTTGCCCAAGGCATGAAAACCGGTGCATTCGCTGAAAAAGTAGTGGTCGATGCCAGCCAGCTTGCGCCCTTGCCCGATGACATTCCGCTGGATGTAGCGGCCCTGCTGGCCTGTGGGGTAATTACCGGTGTGGGGGCTGTGTTCAACACCGCGCAGATGCAGGCCGGGGCCACGGCATTGGTGATCGGCACCGGCGGGGTTGGTCTGAACGCCATTCAGGGCGCGCGCCTGGCGGGGGCGCGGCGCATCATCGCCGTGGACATCGCGCCAGAGAAACTGGANGCCGCGCGCGATTTCGGCGCGACGGATTGCGTGCTTGCCTCTGACCCGGAGGCCCGCGCGCAGGTGGTAGCACTGACGGACGGGCGCGGGGCGGAGTATGTCTTTGTCACAGTGGGGGCCGTTGTGGCGTATGAACAAGCCCTCGGCCTCTGTGCGCCGGGGGGTGCGATCATCATGGCGGGCATGACCGGCAATGACGATTACATGCGCCTGAACCCGATGATGGTGGCCTATCAGGAACAACGGCTTTTGGGGTCCAAAATGGGTGGCACGGTTTTGCGCCGCGACATCCCGCGCCTGATCGACTACTACCGTCAAGGCAGGCTGAAACTCGATGAGCTGATCTCGAACCGCTACAGGCTGGACCAGATCAATGACGCGATTGCCGATACCGCCAAAGGCGGCACGCGGCGCAATGTCATCGTGTTTGATGCTTTTGAGGAGGGCGCACCATGAAGCTGGAAGCACTAGAGATATTTTTCATCGAGACACCGCCCCCCGGTTGGGGTGGGCGCTACTGGACTATTGTTAAACTGGTCACGGAATGCGGCATTACCGGCTATGGTGAAGTCTATGCAAGTGCTGTCGGTGCGCCTGCGATGGGGGCTGTCATCCGCGATGTGTTCGACCGTTATTGCAAGGGCGAGAATCCCGAGAATATCGAGCGGATGTTTCGCCGCGCCTATTCCTCTGGCTTCACCCAGCGGCCCGACCCGACCGTTATAGGCGCATTTTCAGGGTTGGAGATTGCCTGTTGGGATATCCTTGGCAAGGCGCGCGACCGGCCTGTCTGGGCGCTGCTGGGCGGGATGATGAATGAAAAGCTGCGCGCCTATACCTATCTTTACCCACTGCCGCACCACACCAAGGCCGAGTTCTGGACCAGCCCCGAATTAACCGCCGAAAGTGCGCTGGCGGCGGTTAATCAGGGCTTTACCGCCATCAAGCTGGACCCCGCAGGCCCCTATACGATGCGCGGCGGCCACCAGCCGGGGATGCGCGATATCGACCTGTGCGACCGTATGCTGGGGGCCGTGCGCGCCGCGATTGGCACCCGCGCCGATATTCTTTTGGGCACGCATGGCCAATTCACCCCTTCCGGTGCCATCCGCCTTGGGGCCGCGATGGAGCGTCACCAGCCCTTATGGTTCGAGGAGCCGACCCCGCCCGACGACATCGCGGGCATGGCCGAAGTGGCCAGCGCGGTGCGTATTCCGATTGCGACGGGCGAGCGTCTGTCCACCAAGGCCGAATTCGGCGCCGTGCTGCGTGCCGGTGCCGCCAGCATCCTGCAACCGGCGCTGGGCCGCGCAGGCGGGATATGGGAGGTCAAGAAAATCGCCGCCATGGCCGAGGTGTTTGGCGCGCAGCTTGCCCCTCATCTTTATGCCGGGCCGGTGGAATGGGCGGCGAATATTCATCTGGCCGCCTCGATCCCCAATCTGCTGATGATTGAATGCATCCAGACAGGGGGTGAATTTCACCTGCCGCTGATCGGCCATAGCCTGCGCGTCGAGGATGGTTTTGTCACCCCGCCTGAAACACCCGGTCTTGGAATTTCCTTTGACGAAGACCTTGCGCGCGCGCACCCTTTCACAGGAAATGCCCTGCACCTTCAGATGCAGGAAGCACCTTGCGACTACGTAAATCCAAATAGCTTTGAAGGTGGCGCACCACGTGATTGACCTGATGCGGAGTTTGCGGCAGGCTGAAAAGCGACACCATGTCGCTTTTCGTAAAGGATGTGACGATATTCTGCACGAGGCAGACGCGATAGCATGGACGCTGCATATTAAGGAAAGCCGCAAAGGCTCAGAACAAGAATTTAGCAACACACAGGGAGACGACAATGAAATACATGAAGCGCAAGGCCACTGAGTTGCACCGCGTGGCCAAGATGTATGCAGCCGAATGTCAGGACGGCAAACTCAGCCGTCGTGAATTCTTGACCCGCGCCACGGCGCTGGGTGTGGCCGCCCCTGCGGCCTATGGCCTGCTTGGCCTTGCTGCGCCACAGGCGCAAGCGCAGACCCCGCAAATGGGGGGGACCGTGCGCATTCAGATGGATATCCGCGCCCAGCGCGATCCGCGCACATGGGATTGGTCGGAACTGGCCAATGCCTGCCGTGGCTGGCTGGAATATCTGGTCCAGTATAACCGCGACGGCACCATCACGCCTGTTCTGCTGGAAAGCTGGGAGGCCAATGACGAGGCCACCGAATATACCCTGAATGTCAGGCAGGGTGTGACATGGAATAATGGCGACCCCTTCACCGCCGAAGATGTCGCCCATAACTTTGAACGCTGGTGCGATTCCTCGGTTGAGGGCAATTCAATGGCCAGCCGACTGGGTGCCATCATGGAAGACGGGCAGTTGCGCGAAGGTGCGGTCGAGGTGGTTGATGACCACACTCTGCGCCTGCACCTGTCGAACCCGGATATTACTGTCCTGACCGGGCTTGCAGATTACCCCGCAGCCGTGGTGCACCCCAGCTTCAACGGTGACCCCATCCGCAACCCGATTGGAACCGGTGCTTACCGTCCTGTCAGCTATGATACCGGCATTGGCGCTGTCATTGAACGCAACCCCGATCATACATGGTGGAATGAAGGCAACGGCGCGTGGCTGGACCGGATCGAATTTGTCGATCTGGGCACGGACCCCGCCGCATGGGTTGCTGCCGCCGAAGGTGGCGAGATTGACATGCTTTATGAAACAACCGGTGATTTTCTAGATATTTTCAGCTCAATCGGGATGGAACAGACCGAGGCCGTCACCTCGGCCACGCTGTGTGTGCGCTTCAATCAGGACAATGCGCCCTATGACAACCGCAATGTGCGCCGTGCCCTGCAAATGGCTGTCGATAACGCGCAAGTGCTGGAACTGGGCTATAACGATCAGGGGATCATGGCAGAAAACCACCATGTCTGCCCTGTCCACCCGGAATACGCCGAATTGCCCGCGCTGGTGGTGGACCGTGAGCGCGCCAAGGCTATGCTGGAAGAAGAAGGTCATGGCGACACCGAGTTCGAGTTGATTTCCTCGGATGAGACCTTTCACTCTGACACTTGCGACAATGTGGCGGCGCAGATCCGCGCGGCGGGGATCAGTATCCGGCGCACCATTCTGCCCGGCGCAACCTTTTGGGGCGACTGGCTGACCTACCCGTTCTCGGCGACAAGCTGGGCGATGCGGCCTTTGGGTGTTCAAGTGCTGAATCTGGCCTATCGCAGTGGCGAGGCGTGGAATGAATCTGCCTTCTCGAACGAAGAGTTCGATGAATTGCTGGAACAGGCGAACGGCATCGTTGACGCGGATGAGCGGCGCGAAGTTATGGTGCGCTTGCAGGAAATCATGCAAGAAGAGGGTGTCTCGATTATTCCTTACTGGCGCTCGCTGTTCCGCCACGCGCGCCCAAATATCAATGGTGCCGAGATGCACCCGACATTTGAAGTGCATTTTCAGAATTACTGGTTGTCGTGACCAAGGCTGCATGACGTAGCTTTCTGCGCAAATGTCTGTGCCTGCCCATCCGGGCGGGCACAGGCGCCGATTTTAGAAATAGCGCATCTTTTCGATGCCCTGAGCCAGTGGGAACCCCATGGTCAGTTTTCTACTTCGTCGCATCGGTGTTATGCTTGTTACGGCCCTGTGCCTGACCTTCATCGTATTCTACCTGACAAATCTGCCCGCCAAGCTGGACACTCTGGCCAAGACGCAAGCAGGCTCGCGCATCTCGGACGCCGAGGTGGCAAGCTGGCTGGAGCGGAATGGCTATAACCGGCCAATGCTGCTGCGCTATGGCGAATGGCTGGGCGTCGCACCCGGCTGGACGCGCGAACAGGCGGATGGCAGTGTCACAGGGCGGTGCCAGCAACTGACAGACAGCACGGAGCCCGAGGCGGCGCCCACGCGCTGCGGTTTGTTTCAAGGCTATTGGGGCAATTCCACGCGCTTTCGTGCGCCCGTCTCTGAAGTGGTGGGCGCAAGGCTGGGGGCCACTGGCCTGCTGATGATGTGGGTGCTGATCGTGATGGTGCCGATGGCGCTGATTGTGGGCGTGCTGGCGGGCATGCGCGAAGGCTCTCGCACAGATCGCGGCTTATCAACCTTTGCCATCGCATCAACCGCAACGCCGGAATATGTATCGGGGGTGGTGTTCATCGCACTGCTGGCCTCGTCCACGATAGGTTTATCGCCGCTGCTGGTCAGTTGGGGCTGGATTGACGGGCCGGTGCTGTTTCAGGGCAATGCCCGCTCGGCACTGGAAAAAATCACCTTCTGGAATTTCGCGCTGCCGGTCATGACCATTGCGCTATATGGGATGGGCTATATCGCGCGCATCACCCGCGCCTCGATGACCGAGGTGATGACCCAGCAATACATTCGCACAGCCCGCCTGAAAGGCGTCAGTTTCACCAATATCGTCCTGCGCCATGCGTTGCGAAATGCACTGATCGCGCCCTTTACTGTCATTATGCTGCAAATTCCGTGGCTGTTGAACGGCGTTGTGATTGTTGAAGTGTTGTTCAGCTATCCCGGCTTTGGCTGGACCCTGTTCGAGGCGGCGGCGAATAACGACATTGAATTGCTGCTGGCCGCGTCTGTGGTCGCGGTGCTGGTGGTTCTGGTCACACAACTGATTTCCGATATCGGCTATGTGTGGTTGAACCCCCGCATTCGTATCTCATGAGGAGGGCCTGCCATGACTGACCCGTTGGGCTGGCTCGAAATCCTCGGCCGTCTTTTCATCCAGCTTTGGCCGGTTTGGGCCGCATTGGTGGTGCTGTATGCGCTGTCCATCACATATAAGCGCCGCCTTGGCCTGTATGGAAAATTGTTCGACTCCACCGTTGGGATGATCGGGTTTGCGCTGGTCATGTTCTGGGTTTTTGCGGCCCTGTTTGCCGATATGATCATCACGCATGACCCGCTCGGCCAATTCAGCGGTATGCGCAACGCCGCCCCTGGATCACCCCTGCGCGACCCTGCGGGCGGGTACGAGTTTTTTCTGCTGGGCGGCGATGCGCTGGCGCGCGATGTCTTCTCGCGCATGGTCGCGGGGTCGCGCGAGGTGCTGCGCATCGCGCCGTTCGCGGCGATGATCTCGTTCATGATCGGCATCTCGTTGGGCCTGCCTGCGGGCTATATCGGCGGGCGGCTGGACACTTTGCTGACATTCACCGCCAATCTGGTTCTGGCCTTTCCGGTAATACTGCTGTTCTTCCTGCTGGTCGCGCCCGAAATCCAGAACACGGCCATTCCGCGTGTGATGGCGGGCATTCTGTTTCTCATGCCGGTGCTGTTCTTCACGGTGCTGCTGAATGCGCGCTTGTTTACCCAGCCCATGAAGCGAAACCTCTATGTGGGCGCGGTGCTTGTGGTCGGACTTTGGGCCTATTCCGGCCTGGCCTTTAATGCTGATCCGCTGGGCGTCTGGGGTATGTCGCCCAATCTTCTGAATGTGTTTGTCGCGGTGGTGTTCGTCAATGCGCCCACAGTGTTTCGTATCGTGCGCGGGATAACGATGGACATCAAGACCCGCGACTATGTCGCCGCCGCCCAGACGCGGGGCGAGGGGCCGTGGTACATTATGCTGTGGGAAATCCTGCCAAATGCGCGCGGGCCGCTGATTGTCGATTTCTGCCTGCGCATTGGCTACACGACCATCCTGCTGGGCACATTGGGCTTTTTCGGTCTGGGCGTTGCGCCTGAAAGCCCGGATTGGGGCTCTACGATCAATCAGGGTCGCCGCTTGCTGACCGTCTATCCCCATGCCGCCCTTGCCCCCGCGCTTGCATTGATGTCGCTGGTGCTGGGGCTGAACCTGCTGGCCGATGGCCTGCGTGAGGAAAGCCTGAAAGATTGAGGGACACTTGCGATGGAGCTGCGAGATGCAAGGGTTGCGAATGACAGGGGGCGCTGCCAATTGCGGCCCCGCCCCCTGTCAGGTCTTGGTATTTTGTGTCGAATTTCAGGCGCACAAACTCAGAGCACACCAAATAGCAACAACAGGATGACCACTGACAGCGGCACACCCAAAAGCCAGAGAATGATTGGCATTTCAAGAACTCCTTTTCGTCTGTCAATAGAACACCCAGCGGAGCAAGTTGTTCCCAAATCGGCAAAGGTTTCGTGATCGGTTTATCCGGCAAGGAGAAAACAAGATGTCTGAAAGTGACCCGACGCAGCCCATTTTGGAGATCGAAAATCTTTCGATTTCCTTTTTCACGCGCCTGCGCGAAATCCCGGCGGTGATGGATTTTTCCTGCACGGTCATGCCGGGTGAGGCGATGGGGCTGGTGGGCGAATCCGGTTGTGGCAAGTCCACGGTTGCATTGGGTGTGATGCAGGATCTGGGCGTGAATGGCCGCATCGTAGGGGGCACGATCAAGTTCAAGGGGCGCGACCTGAACACCATGAGCGCTGCAGAGCTGGCGAAGATACGCGGATCAGAGATAGCAATGATCTATCAAGAACCGATGGCCAGCCTGAACCCTGCCATGAAGATCGGGCGGCAATTGATGGAAGTGCCGATGATCCATCAGAACATGTCCGAGCGCGAGGCCCGCGCCCGCGCTCGCCAGCTTGTCGCCGATGTGCGCCTGCCCGACCCTGACCGCATTCTGGACGCCTATCCGCACCAACTCTCGGGCGGACAGCAGCAACGCATCGTCATTGCTATGGCGCTGATGGCGAACCCCGCCCTGTTGATCCTTGATGAACCCACCACCGCGCTGGATGTGACGGTCGAGGCGGGCATTGTCGATCTGGTCAAGGAACTGGGCCGAAAATACGGCACTTCGATGCTGTTTATCAGCCACAACCTTGGGCTGGTTATGGAAACCTGCAACCGCCTGTGCGTCATGTATTCCGGCGAAGCGGTAGAGACGGGCAATATCCGCGACGTGTTCAACCGGATGCGCCACCCCTATACACAGGCGTTGTTCCGCGCGATTCCGTTGCCCTCGGCGGATAAGGGCGCGCGCCCCCTGCGCGCCATTCCGGGGAATTTTCCCTTGCCGCATGAGCGCCCGAAAGGCTGCAATTTCGGCCCGCGCTGTGATTATTTCGTCAAAGGTCAGTGTGACGCCCGCGCCATTCCCATGGCAGGCATTGANGGGGATGACCGCCACGAAAGCCGCTGCTTGCGTGTGGACGCGATTGACTGGCAGGCAGCGTGGAGTTCGGACAAAGTGGTCGCGCCCGCTGAAATCGGCGAAATCGTCCTGCGTATGGATGACGTGCGCAAATATTACGAGGTTGCGGCCTCTAGCCTGTTTTCGGGCGGTGACACCAAGGTCGTCAAGGCCAATGAAACCCTGAGTTTTGACGCCCGCGCTGGTGAAACATTGGCAATTGTGGGCGAATCCGGGTGCGGCAAGTCGACCTTCGCCAAGGTCTTGATGGGGCTAGAGACAGCGACCAGCGGCAAGATCATGCTGTTTGACGAAAACGTCCAGTCCACACCCATCCAGCAGCGCAATACCGACGCAGTCTCATCGTTGCAGATGGTGTTTCAAAACCCATTCGACACGCTGAACCCGTCAATGACCGTAGGCGGGCAGATCATCCGCGCGTTGGAGATTTTCAAGATCGGCAAGACCACGGCAGAGCGTGAAAAACGGATGCTGGAATTGCTGGACCTCGTGAAACTGCCGCGCGAATTTGCAACCCGTATGCCGCGCCAGTTGTCCGGGGGCCAGAAGCAGCGAGTCGGCATTGCGCGCGCTTTCGCAGGCGATGCCAAGGTGGTGGTCGCGGATGAGCCTGTCTCGGCGCTGGATGTGTCGGTGCAGGCCGCTGTGACCGAGTTGCTGATGGATATTCAGCGCAAGAACGGCACCACTTTGCTGTTCATTAGCCATGACCTGAGCATCGTGCGCTATCTGTCCGACCGCGTGATGGTCATGTATCTGGGCCATGTGGTCGAGCTGGGGACCACAGATCAGGTCTTTGCGCCGCCCTATCACCCCTATACCGAGGCATTGCTGTCGGCGGTCCCCATTGCGGACACGTCGATCATCAAGAAGCGCATTGTGCTGGAAGGTGACATCCCCTCGGCCATGAACCCGCCGCCGGGCTGCCCGTTCCAGACACGGTGTCGCTGGAAGTCAGAGGTGCCGGGGGATTTATGTGAACGCGAAGTCCCGCCATTGCGTCAGTTCGCCAATGGTCATCAGGTGAAATGCCATCTGGCCGAGGATATTTTCGCGCAAATGGAACCTGTCTTCAAGCTGGCCCCGGACGAGGTTGCCTAAGCCATGGCCCGTCCCTATTGTACCGCACCGAAAGGCACGCCATGACCGCAGATGAGATTATTGCGGAACTTGACCTGTCCCCCCACCCCGAAGGCGGGTGGTATCGTCAGACATGGATCGCCANGGCTGAAGCGGGTGCACGCCCGGCTGGAACGGCGATTTTGTTTTTGCTGAAGGACGGCGCGCACAGCCATTGGCACCGCGTTGATGCGACCGAAATCTGGCATTTTCACGCAGGCGCCCCCTTGGAGTTACGCCACGCGGCGGATGATGCCGGCCCTGCGGAATGTATTATTCTGGGCACGGATCTGGATGCAGGACAGGTCCCGCAAGGAATTGTCCCATCCCATCACTGGCAATCCGCGCGCACATTGGGCGCATGGACACTTGTGGGCTGCACCGTGTCCCCCGGATTTCAGTTCGAGGGGTTCGAATTGGCCGCCCCGGATTTCGACATCCCCCCGCGCAGCTTGCCATAACTGCTGCCATTTAGCAGCATATGACATGTTATCGCGGCACTGTGGCAGGGAACCAAGAACAGGTCTTGACGCTGCACCAGCGCTCGAATAAATGGCGCGTAGCNTGTGGCGGAGTAGCTCAGTTGGTTAGAGCAGCGGAATCATAATCCGCGTGTCGGGGGTTCAAGTCCCTCCTCCGCTACCATCTCACCCCACGTGACAAAGAATCTGCCAAACAGGGGCCGTCTCCCCCTATTTAACTATGCGAAATGACCTCGATCTGGGCGGAAGCAATCGCCTTCAGTCGCGTAGAACTTTCAAGGATTTTTCGAGCGCTTCATACGGTATCGGTCTTGAGGCTGTTATCAGGTGCGGCGTTTGCAATTCATGGTCGCGTGATGGTTAGTGGCAAGTTGCTGTGCAAATCCAATACACGTTGCGGTAGTTTCCTCTTGACCTTTGGCGGGTGCGCGTCGACGCTCATTTGTCCGCGCGATCGGTGTTTGCTAGCCTCGCTTGCGCGCGTCTGTAGGAATGATGAAGGAGAACGCGATATGACCAGCCCTGAAAGAACGCCACTTCAATGGACGGAGAGCGCGTTGCAAAGGGCGGTCGATGCTGCGGGTATCGCGATTTGGTCATGGGACTTGGGCTCTGATAATTTCAATATGGATGAGCGCGGTTTCAGGTTATGGGGCGTGCCGTTGAATGAATCGCTGACGTTTGAGCACCTTTCAGAGAAGATACACCCCAAGGACCGAGATCGGGTGCGCGCGGCCTTTCTTGCAACGCGCGCGGTTGTAGGCGCATATGAGATCGATTTTCGAACGATGGTGGGCGACAAGGTGTGTTGGATTTCCGCGCGGGGTCGGGGGAGTGACGAAGACATTGAAGACGGTTTCATGACGGGTGTTTTCCTTGATGTCACAGGCCGGAAACAAGCCGAGGAAAGCAGCGAGCTTGTGGCCGGCGAGATGAGTCACCGCGTAAAGAACCTGCTTTCGGTCGCGTCCGCACTTGCGCGGATGACGTCACGCAATTCGTCCTCTATCGAGGATATGACAAAGCAACTTACTCAAAGACTGAGCGCCTTGGGGCGCGCGCATGATCTGGTGCGCCCATTGCCGCGACATCAGGGGGAAACCGCCCTGTTGGGTGATATTTTCACGGTTTTGCTGACCCCATATGATGATCAGGGTGCTTTTGCCGGGCGTATCAGAATCGCGGTCCCTCGGATGGGGGTGGGCGAGCAGGCGACTGAGGGGTTGGCGCTTATTGTGCATGAACTTGCAACAAATTCACTGAAATACGGCGCACTGTCGTCAGATGAGGGCGTTCTGGATGTGTCCGGTCGCGCTGTGGATGACAAGCTTCAGATCACCTGGACAGAACAAGGCGGGCCAATGGTGAAGATGCCGATAACCGAAGAGGGGTATGGCAGCTCCCTGGTTCGATTGACGGCTGAAGGCGATCTGGGCGGATCTGTAAGCTATGATTGGCCAGAAGGTGGCGTCGTCGTGACTTTGGAAATTGATAGCAAGCTTTTGGCTAGCTAGGGTTTTCCAGTATCGCCACATGGGGTCTGTCCCGTTTTCGCGTATGGTGAGCCGACGCCAGCAGTTTTGTTGGTCTTGAGGGCGCTGCTTGCATTTGGCCTGAGCTTGACCATGCGGCTGTCGGTATTGGAAGCGCAGGCGTCACAATCTTGCGAATAATCTCTCTTTGTCTCAATTTGAACGAAATCTGTTTGTAAAGCAGGGGCACCATACGCAGTGTGCGTGCGGCATATCTGTATTGACCCGATAGTCTGGGCGAGGCTTTTTAGAATGCTGGAATTCGAGAATGTGAGCAAATCCTTCTGGACGGGCACCCAGCGCAAGGTGATCCTTGAACAAGCGAGTTTCAGGGTGAATCTGGGGATGAATCTGGGAATCCTTGCCAAGAACGGAACAGGAAAAACCACTGTGATCAATATGATGGCAGGGTTGGAAAAGCCGGATTCGGGCCGGATTGAACGCAATTGCAGCGTCTCTTTCCCTTTGGGGTTCATGGGCGGGCTTGAAACCAAACACACGGGCACGGAAAATGTACGCTACATCGCGGCGCTTTACAGTCTGGATCAGGACGAAGTCGAAGCCTTTTGCCGGTGGTTGTGCGATATCGGCGAATATTTCGACATGCCGATCGGGACGTATAGTCAGGGTATGCGCGCGCGCTTGTCTCTGGCGCTGATGCTGGCGATGAATTTCGACCTGTATCTTGTCGATGAAGGCATGCCATCAACAACCGATGTTGCCTTCAACCGACGCGCCGGTGCGATCATGCGCGAAAGATTTCAGTATGCAACGCTGGTGATTGTGTCGCATGATATGGAAGTATTATCGAGGTTTTGCAATTCTGCTGCTGTAATGCATGACGGAAAACTTTATTTCTTCGACACCCTGCAAGAAGCCAAGGCACTTTATGACTACGCAAGCTAAACCCCAACGCTTCAGACTGCGGCGCGTGCCGTCGGCAGATAGCGCCGACGCCTCATCCCCTGCACAGGCTGCACGGGATAGGCCAGCGGCACACCCCGAACAGCGTCAAGGAAGCGGGCGGATGCAGGACGTGTCCCAATCCGCTGGCGGACCTGCATCCGAGGTCGGCACACGCCCCTCCGCCCCGACCAAACCTGCGGTCGTGGTCAGCAAGCAACCNAGATCGGCAGACATCGTTGACAATGCGTTTGACCCGGCCGAGTCTNCGCATCATGACGGGGCAAANAATGATACGGGCCCGCAGGCGCAGCACGTGCATATGGCCGATCACGAAGGTAGCCCCAAAACGCAGGACAATATCGACGCGATCCGCGCCGAGGGATTAACCGCACGCCAGTTGCGCATGGCCATGCGTGTTGCACAAAAACACGGGATTCGCCCGACATCGGCATTCGAGGCTGTCTTGATGCTGCGCCAGCGCGGGATAGACCCGTTTGCGCGCGCCACGATGCTGGACCTTGTCCATTCCGATACGCCCACCCCCGGCCGCGAAGTTGCTATTGCCGAACAAACTGCCCCTGCACTCAGGGCCGCACCCGGTCAGCTTGCCACCACCCCGGTCGAGGATGCACAAGACCGGATGGCCCAGATTGCGGCCGAGCGTGACAAGGAGCTGAAGCGCGTTCAGCGCGATATTGCGAAACGTCGGCGCAAGCGGCTGGCGCTGTTATGTGCGCGCTTGCTTGTTTTCGTCACCCTGCCGACATTCATTGTCAGTTGGTATTTCTATGTCATTGCCACGCCAATGTATGCGACGGAAAGTCAGTTCATCATTCAGCAGGCCGATGGTCAGGGTGGCATGAACGGTCTGGCAGGTATGCTGCCCTCTGCCGCAGGTATGGGGATGGGCGGCCAAAGCGAAGCGGCCTCTGTCCAGAGTTTTCTGCAATCGCGTGCGGCCATGTTGCGACTCGATACGGAAGAGGGCTTCAAAGAGCATTTCAGTCAAGACCACATCGACATGATACGGCGCTTGCCGCCCGATGCGACGGACGAAGCTGCCTTCAGAACCTTCTCTCGGCATGTGAAGATAGGCTATGATCCGACCGAGGGTGTTGTGCGGATGGAAGTGATTGCTGCCTCTCCCGAGGATAGCGAACGCTTTGCGCGCGCGCTGATCCGGTTTGCCGAACAGCATATCGACATGATGACCCAGCGTCTGCGCGACAGCCAGATGCGCGAGGCGCGCGAGAATCTGGAAGAGGCGCAGCAACAGCTTATACAGGCCCGTCTGGAATCCGTCGCGTTGCAGGAAAGCTCCAACGTTATGTCAGGCGAGGTTGAGTTGTCGCTTCTGTCGCAACAAATCGGCGCGCTGGAGGCAGAGTTGACGCAAACACGGCTGAGCCTGCAAGAATTGCGCTCTAACGCACGCCCCAACCCTGCACGCCTCCAACCGTTGGAGCGGCGCGAAGAAGCGCTGCGCCGCCAGATCGAGGATTTGCGCGGCTCCATGACCATAGACTCGCCAAGTGGCGCGTCGCTGGCGCGAACGCAAAGCCAGTTGATCATGGCCGAGGCAGAGATTCAGACCCGAGAGATGATGCGCGCGCAGGCCATGCAGCAAATGGAATCCGCACGGATCGAAGTGAGCAGGCAAGTCCGCTATCTGGCCTTGTCGGTGGAACCTGTCGCGTCGGATGAAGCGGCATATCCACGCAAGCTTGAATATTCATCGCTCGCGTTTCTGATCTTCCTTGGCATTTATCTGTTTGTGTCCATGACAGGATCGGTCCTGCGCGAACAGATTTCGGGCTAGAAAACCGGGTGCGCGGGGCGGCTGTTCAGACAGCCTGCCCCGCCACCCAGCCCGACGACCACGCCCATTGAAAGTTGTATCCGCCCAGCCAGCCTGTGACATCGACCACTTCGCCGATGAAATGCAGCCCCGGCATGGTGCGGCTTTCCAATGTGCGCGCATCAAGGCCGCGCGTATCCACGCCACCCAACGTGACTTCGGCGGTCCTATAGCCCTCGGTGCCGACCGGGCGCACGTTCCATGCCGACACGTCTTGCGCCAGCGCTTGCAGTTTTGCTTTCGGCTGATCCGCCAGATTTCCCGTCAGGCCCGCGCGCGCCACGATTTGACGCGCCAGTTTTTCCGGCAGATGTGCGCCCAGCACCCCCCAAACGGCCTGTCGCCCCCGTGCCTGCTTCTCTGCAGCCAGTGCGGCGGAAACATCGACATCAGGGGCCAGATCAATCTCGATTGCCTCCCCCTCGCGCCAATAGCTCGATATTTGCAGGATCGACGGGCCGGACAGGCCACGATGCGTAAAAAGCAACCCCTCTCGGAATGCAATGCGCCCACAGCGTACACTGGCGGGAACCGACAGCCCCGCCAGCGGCTTCATCTCGTCCAGCTGCTCCGAGGTGAAGGTCAACGGCACCAGTGCGGGGCGCGTTTCTACAAGGTTTGCGCCAAATTGCGTGGCAAGCTGATAGCCAAAGCCCGTCGCGCCCATTTTCGGAATGGATTTGCCGCCTGTGGCGACCACCAGCTTCGGTGCATGCAGACTACCTGCGCTGGTCTGAACCGTGAACCTATCGCCGTGGCTGACATCGGTGATGCTTGTGCCAAGCATCAGATCAACCCCCGCCTCGGTCATGTCCTTGCACAGCATGGCAATGATCTCGCGCGCAGAGCCGTCACAAAACAACTGCCCCAGCGTCTTTTCATGCCAGGCAATCCCCGCCGCATCGACACGCGCAATGAAGTCATGCTGCGTATAGCGCGACAGTGCCGAGCGCGCAAAACGCGGGTTTTGCGACAGAAACCGCTCCGGGCGAATATCAAGATTGGTGAAATTGCACCGCCCGCCACCAGAGATACGTATTTTCTCACCCGGCGCTTTCGCATGGTCGATCAACGCAACACGGCGCCCACGCCGCCCTGCCTCGATGGCGCAGAACATGCCTGCGGCCCCTGCGCCCAAGATGATCACATCATAGGATTTCATGGCACCCTCGCGGCCCTTGTGCCTGCCCGCGCAGCCGGGCACGCCCTGCCGCGCGCACCCCCCTTATGCGCCAGACCGGCCCGATAGCGTGACGGTTCCGGGGGTGCCAAAGGCAGGGCGTTTCCTTTCCCTCGGGTCATTCCCCCTCGACGCGCTGGCGCGCCCACATGGCCGCATATCGCCCGTTTTGGGCAAGCAGTGCGTCATGTGCGCCTTCTTCCACGATATGCCCGTCGTCCAGAACGATGATCCGGTCGGCATCCACCACAGTCGACAATCTATGCGCAATCGTGATTACAGTGCGCCCTTGTCCCATCTGGCGCAGGCTGTCCTGTATGCTTTGCTCTGTCTGCGTGTCCAGCGCGCTGGTCGCTTCGTCCAGCAGCAGGATGGGCGGGTTTTTCAGCAAGGTGCGCGCAATGCCGACGCGTTGCTTCTCGCCCCCCGACAGCTTCAGGCCGCGTTCGCCCACAGCAGTGTCATAGCCTTCGGGCAGCGACAGGATGAAGTCGTGAATCCGTGCGGCCTTTGCCGCCGCCTCGACCTCTGTGCGGGTGGCACCCTCGCGGCCATAGGCAATATTATAGGCAATCGTGTCATTGAACAGCACTGTGTCCTGCGGCACGACACCGATCATGCCATGCACGCTGGACTGCGTGACCCCTCGTAAATCCTGCCCGTCAATGCGGATCGCGCCCCCGGTCACATCATAGAAGCGGAACAACAACCGCCCGATGGTCGATTTGCCCGACCCGGACGGGCCGACAATCGCCACGGTTTCGCCGCCCTTCACGGTCAGATCAATGCCCTTCAAAATTGGCCGCGCCGCGTCATAGCCGAATTCAACCTGCTCGAAGCGGATTTCCCCCTTGTCGACTTTCAATGCGACAGCGTCCGGCGCGTTGCTGACATCTGGTGGTTGGTCCAGCAGGTCGAACATCTCGGCCATATCAACCAGCGCCTGCCGGATTTCGCGGTATACAGTGCCCAGAAAGTTCAGTGGCATCGTGATCTGGATCATATAGGCGTTCACCATGACAAAATCGCCCACTGTCAGGTCGCCGCGCTGTACGCCCATGGCGGCCAGCACCATCACAGTGACAAGCCCTGTGGTGATCAGCATCGCCTGCCCGAAGTTCAGAAAGGCCAGCGAGTAGTTGGTTTTGACCGCCGCTTCCTCATATTGGGCCATCGCCCCGTCATAACGGCTGGCTTCCATCGCCTCGGCATTGAAATACTTGACCGTCTCGAAATTCAACAGGCTGTCGATGGCCTTTTGGTTGGCGTCCGTGTCCTGTCGGTTCATGATCCGGCGTTGGGTAACGCGCCATTCGGTGATGCGAAAGGTGAACCAGACATAAAGGCTGATCGTGACCACAACCGTGACCAGATACCACACATCAAACAGCCAGAAGAAGATGACTGCAATCATCAGCAATTGTAGCATTAGCGGAAAGATCGAGAACAGCAAAAACCGCAGCAGGAAATCCACGCCCTTCACACCGCGCTCGATAATCCGGCTCAGGCCCCCAGTTTTGCGGGTGATGTGGTAGCGCAGGCTGAGGCGGTGAATATGCTGAAATGTCTCCAGCGCCAGTTGCCGCAACGCGCGCTGGCCCACGCGGGTGAACAGGATATTGCGCAATTCCTGAAACCCGATTTCCATCAGGCGCGCGACACCATACGCCACAGTAAGGCCAATCGCGCCGACGGCCAGAAACCATGCCGACCCTTCGCCCGCCAGCGCATCCACCGCGCCCTTGTAGAAAAATGGCGTGCCAACCGCGACCAGTTTTGCCAGCACCAGCATAAGCAACGCCAGCATCACCCGCCTGCGCGCCCACACCGCGTTCGCGGGCCACAGATAGGGGATGACACGCCTGATCGTGCGCAAGCCGCTTGCGCGTTCCTGCGAAGCTGTCGGAACAGGTGGCGCGTCTTGCGCTGTAGCAGCGGGGTCAGTCGCAGTCATGTCGGGCTTTCTTGCATATGTCTGTGCTATCTAGGCCTGCGCCCTAGAAAAGACCAGAGCGGGTGCCTCAGGTCTCGCCCGAGCTCGACAGCTTCATCAACACAAGCCCGCCAACAATCATCGCCGCCGCTGCCACGCGCATCGGGGTTACCGCTTCTCCCAGCGCCATGATGCCCACAGTAAAGGCCCCGACTGCGCCGATCCCTGTCCACACTGTGTAAGCGGTGCCCAGTGGCAAGGTTTTCATTGCCACTGCCAGCAGTGCAAAACTGCCCAGCATCGACACGCCCATGATCACAGTTGGCACCATCCGCGTGAAGCCCATTGATTGCTTCATCGCGAAGGCCCAGACCACCTCTAGTACACCGGCAATGGCAAGATAAATCCAGGGCATATGATCCTCCTGTCGGACCAGGTCGTCCTGGCGCTGAAGATACGCGTGCAAGGTCGTCCTTGCCTGCCCAAGAATTGGGCATAAACGCAGACAGGTCAAGCCTGCTGCAAATAAAATGGGCAGGGGTTGCCAGAGGGCAACCCTGCCTCAGTCGCGCCCGGCTGTGTCTGTATCTTGCGGTAGAATGAACACTTGCCCCGGATAGATCAGATCGGGGTTGCGGATCTGGTCGCGGTTGGCATCGAAAATCCGCATATAGCGTGCCCCGTCGCCAAATTGCTGTTGCGACATGGCCCAAAGGGTGTTGCCCGGCTGTACGATCAATGCCTGCATACCGCCTGCCTCGCGCGCGATTTCGGGGGTGGCACGCTCAAAGGGGATTTCCGCGCGCGAGGTGACCTGTGCGGCATCGTCCAGTTCATCGACGCGCAGCCGGTAGACACCGCGCTCAATCCCGTCAAGCTGGGCCTGCCAATTTCCGTCCGGTGTCGCGCGGGCGCGCAGGATGGGTTGGTTGTCCAGATAAATCTGAACATCCGCCGCCCCTTGGCGCGTGCGACCACTCAAGGCGACCTCGCCCCCGGTATCATAGGTGACAGTGTCAATGCTGACATTGCGGCCAGAGGCGGGGTTCGACAGGGACGCGGCCTCGCCCAGAACCTGCACCGCACCATTTGCACGTAACAGCACCGCAACCGGCGCTCGCGGATCGGGCAAATCAGACCCCTCTGCTTCAGGCTGTTCAGCATGTGCAGTCTGCTGCGTGGGCAGCCCCTCTGCCTGTGGTTCTGCCGGAGTGTCGGGCAGCGCGTCAGAAGGCCGCGCTGTCCCGACGACCGAAGGCTCGGAAATAACTGGCGGGCGGGGTGGGGCGGCGCTGTCAGGGAAAAGCGGTTCCACCGCAACCACGCGGGCGGTTTGCACGTGGTGCTCGCCCGGTTCGCCGGTGCCCCCGCTGGCGAGGGTCGCGCTGCGGGGCGCGAGCATCAGCGTATCGACCGAGCGCAGCCTGTCACCATTGGGCAAACGCACTTCCAGCTCCAGCACCCGTGGGGTAGGGCTTGGCGCGACCTCGAACATCAGCACAAACTCACCTGCTGGGGTGCTGACGGCCTGCGCGACCGGGTCTTCGTCGATCAAGGCCGACACTGAACTGCGTGCTGGTGCCTTGCCTGCGATCAGAACATCGCCCAGATCCGTCATGCGGACCAAATCGAAACTGGGGGGCTGAATCGCTGTGGGGGCCACCATCGCAATCTGGATGTCGGGCGCAGGTTCGTCTTGGGGAAGCGCGACCCCTGCGGGTTCACCCTGCATGACATTTGGCACTGGCAGCGCAGGTTCTGGCGTATCTGATGGAAAGATCAGCACATAGGCCACGCTGGCCGCGCCGGCCACCGCAACCGAGCCGACCACCCATTGCGTCAAAGTATCTTTTGGAAAATATTTCAACATCGCGCGCCCTTTGAAACCACGCAACCCGGCATGCCCTTGCAAGATATTATCAACCTCGGTAACCGGTAGCAAAGCAATTCAAGGGATTAATCGACCCGAATGTCATATTTGCCTCGCTCTGTCTGTGTGTTTTGCGGCTCGCGTGCGGGTTCAGACCCGGAATTCGCAGCCGATGCCCGTATTGTTGGCACCATGATCGCGCGTCACGGCTGGCGTCTGGTTTATGGCGCTGGCGATATCGGGATCATGGGGGAGGTGGCGCGCGCCGCCCAATCGGCGGGCGCCGCCACGATGGGGGTTATTCCGACCCATCTGATGCATGTGGAAAAAGGAAAGCACGATCTGGGATCGCTGGTGATCACCGAAACCATGCATGAACGCAAGAAGGTCATGTTTACCAATTCCGATGCCATCGTCGTGCTGCCCGGCGGTGCCGGGTCACTGGATGAGTTTTTCGAGGTGCTGACATGGCGGCAGTTGGGCTTGCATGCCAAGCCGATCTATCTGCTGAACACCGCCGGGTACTGGACACCGCTTGCCGATCTGATTGACCACATCGTCGCCCAAGGCTTCGCTGATGACAGCCTGAAAGGGTTTTTCAGAACCATGCCCGATGTGGCCGCGCTGGAAACCCGGCTGGTCAAGGATCTGGCTTGACCTGATTGACCCCTGCACAAAGTGGGCGCGCGACAGCACTCATCCGCGCCAGACACGAATTGAAAGTTGCTGTGTGCAGGTATTAAAAGACAGTGCATTCCAGAAAATAAACTGTGGTGTAGAAGCTAANGGACACAACCAAAAGTTGATTAGAAGTAAAATTAAAACCTNATAACGAGAATTGATTAACGATTCGTTTTTGCGCCTTAGTTTTGACACGAAAATCGAGTGTGAAAAATCTCAGNGAAGCTATTTTCCGCAAACGCGACACAATTTTGCCAAAATGAAAGATTACCCATCTTTCTTGAAACAAAGAGCGATGCAAAGTCCATCAAACGCGCTCGCAAGACGTCACCATGCTTGAATTGCGCAAGTTTTGTATGGCTATGTTTATGAGAAGAATTTCCTGAATGGATTTTTAAGAGGCCGAATAAGAATAACATTGCGCGCTGCAAGGAGCCTATCCTTGGACA